>JAESFV010000248.1_pt1 | contig 51736 bp, 41 predicted proteins | sample 9269471 | NCBI WGS metagenome assembly JAESFV01 (sample SAMN14502647, study PRJNA617108) | algae metagenome | isolation source: Symplocastrum torsivum CPER-KK1 and co-occurring heterotrophs from... | place: USA: Central Plains Experimental Range, Colorado | collected 2001-01-01
CCGAGCGCCGCCGTCACCAGCGCGGCCCCGAGAATGCCGCCCCAGAAGCCCAGCGCGCCGCCAAAAGCCTCGCCCAGCAGCGGGGCGAGGGTGACGGCGAGGTAGAGCCCCAGCATGTAGAAGGAGCCATGCGCCATGTTCACGATGCGGGTGACGCCGAAGATGATCGACAGTCCCGCTGCGACGAGGAACAGGCCGGAGGCCGAGGCGAAGCCGTTGACCGCCTGGAACAGCAGCGAATCGAACGACATGGAGTCTTCCCGCCTTCCGAAGCGTCAGTTCGCCGCCGGCCGCAGCTTCGATACCTCGGCATCCGAGGGCAGGACGCTGGCGCCGTCGATATAGACGGGATCGAGCATGATGCCGCGCCCGTGCTTCACCGCCAGCGTGCCGACAAAGGCCCCCAGCGTCGCCTGGTGGTCGCTGGCGCGGTAGACGAAGGGGCCGAACGGCCCGTCCACCTCAAGCCCCTCAAAGGCGTCGACCAGCTTCTCTGTGTCGGTGCTGCCGGCCTTGGCGATGCCGGCGGCGATGGATTTGATGGTGGCGTAGCCGACGATGGAGCCGAGGCGCGGATAGTCGTCATAGGCGGCGCGGTAGGCGTCGAGGAAGGCCTGATGCGCGGGGATCGTGATCGCGTACCAGGGATAGCCGGTGACGACCCAGCCGATCGGCGCCTCCTCCTTCAGCGGGTCGAGATATTCCGGCTCGCCCGACAGCAGGCTGACGACGAAGGTGCCCTCCAGCGCCCGGCGGGTATTGGCCTCGCGCACGAAGCGGGCGAGGTCGGCGGCGAACAGCACGTTGAACACCGCGTCAGGCTTGGCGTCGGCGATGGCCTGCGCCACCGGGCCGGCGTCGATCTTGCCGAGCGGGGTGGCCTGCTCGGCGACGAATTCGACATCGGGCTGCGCCGCCTTGAGCAGGCGCTTGAAGGTCTCGGCGGCCGACTGGCCATATTCGTAATTGGGATAGACGATGGCCCAGCGCTTGCGGTTGGCCTTCACCGCCTCCGGCATCAGCATCGCCACCTGCATGTAGGTGGAGGGGCGCAGGCGGAAGGTGTAGCGGTTGCCGTCCGACCAGGTGAGCTTGTCGGTCAGCGGCTCGGCGGCGAGGAAGAACACCTTGCGGCGCTTGGCCAGATCCGACACCGCCAGCCCGACATGGGAGAGGAAGGTGCCGGTGAGCAGGTCCACCTTGTCGCGGGTCAGCAGCTCGGTGGCGACCCGCACCGCGTCGCCGGGATTGCCGCCATCGTCGCGGGAGATGAGTTCCAGCGGCCGGCCGATCACCCCGCCGGCGGCGTTGATCTCCTTCAGCGCCAGCTCCATGCCCTTGCGATAGGGATCGAGGAAGGCGGCCTGCGCCTTGTAGCTGTTGAGCTCGCCGATGCGGATCGGCTCGGCGGCCGTCGCCCGGGAGGAGAGGACCGGCGAGATGAGCGCGGCGGCGAGGGTCGCGGCGGTGAACAGGGCCGCGCGCAGGCGCTTGGTGGGGCGCATCGCAGAACTCCGGGTGGATCGACGGGGCAGCGCCGAGATGGGGGACGTCGAGGGGGCGTTTGGCGGCCTAACCTATCGTCTTGCGGCGCGGGGTCCAGCCCCGCGCCGGTGAAGCGCGGCCTAGGGGCCGACTTCGACCTCGGCCTCGCGCAGGCGGCTGCGCCGCGAGGCGATGAGCGCGCCGCCGGCAATGAGCGCGGCGCCGGCGAGCGTGCTGGGGGAGGGGATTTCGCTGAACGCCACCAGCCCGATCACCAGCGCCCAGAGGAAGGCGGTGTATTCGAAAACGCCGAGCCGGCTCGCATCCGCCCGCCCATAGGCCCAGGCCATGCACAGATGCCCCGCCGTGCCGAGCACGCCGATGAGCACGAACAGGCCCAGTTCCCCGCCCGACACCGGCACCCACTGCCAGGCGCCGAGCGGCGTGACCAGCACGCAGGCGAACGCATTCTGCAGCAGCACGATGGTGGGGATCGGGTCGCGCGCCGCCCGGCTCTTCAGCGTCACCATGGCGAGGGCATAGGTGACGGCCGCGACCAGCGCGGCGGCGATGCCCGGCCCGTTGGCGAGGCTGCCGCCGGCGCCGATGTCCAGCTCGTTCCACAGCACCACCAGTACGCCGGCAAAGCCGAGACCGAGGGCCAGCAGGATCGACTTGCCCGGCCGCTCGCCGAGGAACAGCGCGGCGAACAGGGCGATGAACAGCGGCGAGGTGAAGGACAGCGCCAGCGCCACCGCCAGCTGCAGCACGGACAGCGAATAGAAGAAGGTGAGGGCGGTGATCGACACCAGCACCGAGCGCCACAGATGCGGGCGCAGCATGGACCGGCCGGGCAGCGGCGTGCGGCAGGCGGCGAATACCGCGCCCGCCGCCAGCGCGCCGACGGCATAGCGCAGCATCGCGATCTGCCCGGTGCCGTGGGTGGCCGCCACATATTTTATGATGCCGTCCATGATCGACAGAATGCCGATGGCGGCGATCGTCACCAGTGCGGGGCCGTTGAGAACGGCGCGTCGAAGGGTTGCCTGCCACATGGGGATCAGCCTTCGCGCGTTCCGGCCGCCGCGAGGGGCAGGCGGTAGGAATATTCCCAGGTGGCGGACAGATCGTGGCACTCCCGCGCCGGCCCCGCGCGGGTGAAGCCGCAGCGCTCATAGAAGCGGTGCGCGTCGGCAAAGCGCGTGTCCGTCCACAGCCGGATTTCCGGTGCGCCGGCGGCGCGGGCCGCGGCGAGGGCGGTCTCAAACAGGGCGCGGGCGATGCCGCGCCGGCGGGCCGCGCGCGCCACATAGACCTTGAAGATCTCCAGCCCGCCACGCGGGGCGTCCGGGTCGCGCGTGGGGGCCAGCGCCATCGAGCCGATGACGCCCTCCGCGCCTTGTGCCACCCAAATCGTACCGCCACGGGCGGAAAAATGGCTGGCGATGGCGTCGAGTTCGGGGAATTCGGCGGCGCGGTCGAACACGCAGCCCTCATATTCGGCGAAGGCGGCGGCGATCAGTGCGGCGATGGCATCGCCATCCGCATCGGTCGCCGGCCGGATCAGGAAATCGGTCACGTCGTTCACTCCGGCCCGGCGGTCCATTTTCTCGCCGGGAAGGCTGGGAGAGTTCGACGGCGGGGCGCGGGCGGACTATGTTCGGCTGGTCTTCTGGCGTAAAGACCATTCATTATGCCCGATACATGGATCTGAAATGGCAGGCCCGCGCTTGATCCGTGACTGTCCGCCCGCCAGCCTTCCGTTCCGGAGTGCTCTATGAACGTGTCTCGCTGTGTTGCCCGCCTTGCGTTTGTCGCCACGCTTGCCGCCGTGCTCGCCGGCTGTGCCTCCCCGCCGTCGCCGCAGCCGATCGAGCCGGCGCGGCCGCACTTCACCTCGCCGATCTCGGCGCAGCAGGTGATGGGCAATTGGGGCCTTGCCGCCTATCACCGCCCGGAGGACGCGGCCCGCACCGAGGCGCAGGCCCGCCAGGGCTGCCGCCAGCCCTATGTCATCAATGCCGGCCCCTCGGGCGGCTTCATGATGTATCTGGCCGACGACGCGCAGCCGTCCGAGGTGGTGTCGAAGCAGGTCGGCAACGGCCCGATTTATATCGGCCTGCCGGACGAGCCGCCGGGCGCGCGCTCGGACCGCGAAGTGGTGCGCTTCGACGGCCAGGTGCTGGTGCTCAAATGGATGGACCCGGAAGTGGCCGGCCGCTACGGCACCATGGTCTATGTCCGCTGCCCGTGAGCGGGCGGGACTGATTCGGCAGGGCGTGCGCGGGCCGTCCCGCGCGCAGGGCTGGGTTGCTTGAGCGGCCCGGTCCGCCGCTTGGAGCCGCGCGGGCTCTCCGCTATGGTCCGGCCCGAATTCGGATCGAACGCGGGAGCCGCGCACCCATGGTTGGCGACACACAGGCCGGGGACACACCGGCCGGGAACACACGGGCCGGGGAAACACTTGGCGAGGGCGCCGGCGCCGACACCCATTTCGGCTTCCGCACCGTGCCGCTCGGCGAGAAGCAGCGCATGGTCGACGAGGTGTTCCACTCGGTGGCGCGCCGCTACGACCTGATGAACGACCTGATGTCGCTCGGCCTGCACCGGGTGTGGAAGGACCTTCTGGTCTCGCGCCTGCGCCCGCCGAAGAGTGACCGCGCCTTCCGCCTGCTGGATGTCGCCGGCGGCACCGGCGATGTCTCCTTCCGCACGGTGGAAGCCGGCGGGCCGGGCACCAGCGCTGTCGTCGCCGATATCAATGGCGGCATGCTCGGCGTCGGCCGCGAGCGCGCGGCGGCTCTCGGCCTTGCCGAGCGTGTGGAGTTCGTCGAGGCCAATGCCGAAGAGCTGCCCTTCGCCGATAAGAGTTTTGACGCCGCCACCGTCGCCTTCGGCATCCGCAACGTGCCGCGCATGGACAAGGCGCTCGCCGAGATGCGCCGGGTGCTGAAGCCCGGCGGGCGCTGCTTCGTGCTGGAATTCTCCCGCGTCGACGTGCCGGGGCTGGACGCGATCTACGACACCTATTCGTTCAAACTGATTCCCGGCATGGGCAAGCTGGTGACCGGGGACGCCGAGTCCTACCAGTACCTGGTCGAATCGATCCGCAAATTCCCCCCGCCGGAGGCCTTTGCCGAGCTGATGCGCGAGGCGGGGTTCAAGCGCGTGGCGTGGCAGCCGCTCACCGGCGGCATCGTGGCGCTGCATTCCGGCGTGCGGATCTAGCGCCGTGGCCACTCCCCTCGGTGATTATCTGCGCCTCGCCCGTGCCGGCTTCGTGATGGCGCGCGAGGGCGTTGCCTCGCGCATCGACCCCGGCGTGCGCCCGCCCGGCTCCGAGCCGCTGTTCGCGCTCGCCGCCCTGATCGAGCGGCGCGGCCCGGCCTCCAGCGCCGCCCGGCTCGGCGCCGCGCTGTCGCGACTCGGCCCGTCCTATGTGAAGCTCGGCCAGTTCCTCGCCACCCGGCCGGATGTGGTCGGCCCGCAGCTGGCGCGCGACCTGGAGCTGCTGCAGGACCGCATGCCGCCCTTTCCGCAGGACGTGGCGGAGGCGACCATCGCCCGCACTTTCGACCGGCCGGTCAGCGAGGTCTATGCCCGGCTCGACCTGCCGCTGGCCGCCGCCTCGATCGCGCAGGTGCACCAGGGCGAGGTGGTCGAGGCCGACGGCACGGCGCGCCGCGTCGCGGTGAAGGTGCTGCGCCCAGATGTGCAGCGCCGCTTCCGCATCGACCTTTCCTCCTTCTACCGCGCCGCCCGGCTCGGCGAGAGCTCCTCGCCGGAGGGCAAGCGGCTGCGGCTGGTGGCGGTGGTCGACACGCTGGCGCGTTCGGTCTCGATGGAGATGGATCTGCGGCTGGAAGCGGCTGCCATGTCCGAGCTGGCGCAGAACACCGCCGAGGACCCCGATTTCCGCGTGCCGGCGGTGGACTGGGACCGCACCGGCCGCGAGGTGCTGACCACCGAATGGGTCGACGGCATCAAGCTGAACAATCTGGAGGCGCTGCGCGCCGCCGGGCACGATCTGCCGCAGCTCGGGCGCATCGTGATGCAGTCCTTCCTGCGCCACGCGCTGCGCGACGGCTTTTTCCACGCCGACATGCACCCCGGCAATCTGTTCATCGACCCCGAGGGGCGGCTGGTGGCGGTGGATTGCGGCATTATGGGGCGGCTCGGCCACAAGGAGCGGCGTTTCCTCGCCGAAATCCTGTTCGGCTTCATCACCCGCGACTGGCTGCGCACGGCGCAGGTGCATTTCGAGGCCGGCTATGTCCCCCCGCACCATTCGGTGGAGGATTTCGCCCAGGCGATCCGCGCCATTGGCGAGCCGATCTATTCGCGCCGGGCCGACCAGATCTCCATGGCCAAGCTGCTGACCCTGCTGTTCGAGGTGACCGCGCTGTTCGACATGCAGACACGGCCCGAATTGCTGTTGCTGCAGAAGACCATGGTGGTGGTGGAGGGCGTCGCCCGCAATCTCGACCCGCAGCTCGACATGTGGAAGACCGCTGAGCCTGTGGTGCGGGCCTGGATCGAGCGCAATCTGGGGCCCGCCGGGCGGATCGAGGAGGTGGCGGTGGGCATCGGCGCGGTCGGCCGCTCGCTGCAGACGCTGCCGGACCTCATCGCGCACGGCCAGCGCATCGCCGCCCAGCTCGACGCCGCCACCCGCGACGGGCTGACCCTCTCGCCCGCCACCACCGACGCCATCGGCCGCGCCGAGGGGCGGGGCAATCGCTGGATGACGCTGGCGCTGTGGGCGATCGCCGGGCTGATCCTGGTGCAGATGCTGTTCTGAGGCGGGGCGCCTCAGGTCGGATTGCGCAGACGGGTCGACGCAACTTTAGGCTGCGTCATTGGTGAGAATGGTGTAATGCTACTCCCTGCAATCATTGCGGGGAGAAGGACCATGCGTGCCACAACCATGCTGTGCCTCGCCGGAGCGGTCGGCCTCACCACCGCCGCCGCGCAATACGCGTACAGCCAGTCGCCCTATGTGCCGGCCGCCGTGTTCTGCGCCAATGGCGGGAGCGTGCCCTGTTCGACCATTCCCGCCTATATCGGCGCCGACCCGATGCTGCGCATTGCCATCGGCTATAACGGCATTCTCGCGCCGCCGACCAGCAAGGACACCGATTCCCAGACGCCGTTCGACAACCTGTCGTGGCAGAGCTTCGTCGGGCTGAACTGGATGTCGGGGAGTGAATCGGCACCTGCCCCGAAAGGGCTTGTGCTTGAGGGCTCCCGCGTCTGGCAGGGCTGGGCGAAGGTGAACCAGGTGTTCGGAAATTCCCCGGTGCAGGCCTCCTGCGCCAACCCTTCCAACCTGCCGGTGATCTCTATCGGCAGCGACGGCAACGGCAATCCCTCGCAGAAGAACGACGACTATTACCAGGCCTCCACCGATGTGCCGCTGATCGACATCAACGGCAACTGGACGCTGTATGAGCGGCGCCTCAACGTCACCGAGATCGCCTATCTCGCCGCGCCGGGCGGCAACCCGCTGAACACGCTGATGACCGTGGCCGGCCAGGAACGCTTCGTCAGCCAGGGCAATAGGGTGGCCTTCACCGCCTCGTCCACCGACCCGCTGGGCGCGCGCGGGGCGATGGAGCTGAAGATCGCCTGGCGCCTCCTTGGCGCCAGCGACGACGCCTCCCGCTACATCACCGAGCAGGTGCTGCTGGCGGTGGCGCCGGACCTGGTGAGCGGCAACCAGCCGATCTGCGCCACGGTGACGGTGGGGATGGTCGGCATGCACATCATCCAGCGCAACCCCGACTATGCGACCAATACCGCCCTCAAGCCGGAATGGATCTGGTCGACCTTCGAACATGTCGACAACGCCCCGCTGGCGCAAGCGGCCTGCGACCCCGCCACACCCAATGGCTGCGTCAATCTCAACCAGCCCTCCTGCGGCGGGGCGGCGGCGGGCGCCACCGCGGCCTCCTATTTCACCCCGGCGTCCAGCGCCCCCACCAACACCGCGCCGACCGCCTCCACCACCGGCCCGGCCTTCGTCTGGAACCCCACGCCGCCCTATGCGAAGGGCTATGTCGAGCCGATCACCGTGGCCGGGCAGACCGTCTATGTCGGCCCGCAAGTGGTGCGCTGCTGGCAGGTCTACAGCCTCACCGCCCAGCTCAACGCCCAATGGCGGGCCGCGCTGGCGGGCTCGCCGCTGGCCAATTACCTGCTGGTCGGCACGCAATGGGGCGCCGGCGTCGATGGCGCGCGCGACCCCTATCCCAGCGACGCGGTTCCCGGCCTGCTCTCCAACGCGACGCTGGAAACCTACATCCAGAACAACACCCGGCCGACCGCTTCCGGCGGGGTCGGCTCCTGCATCGGCTGCCACCGCGCGGCGACGCTGGTGGACAACAGGACCCCGGCCGATTTCAGCTTCCTGCCGAGCCTCGCCGCGCCAACGCCGGCGCGGCTGGACTTCGCGCGATAGGCGGGGAAACGCCGCCGCCGGCACAGGGGGCCGGCGGCGCGCGTTCAGCATGTTCGACGTTGCCCGTCGGCCGAATCGGCTTTTGGCTGTATGAACGCCCGAATGTCCCGATCCGGCCCGAGGACCGCCATGCTGCAGGGCAAGCGCCTTCTACTCGTCATCGGCGGCGGCATCGCCGCCTATAAGAGCCTCGACCTGATCCGCCGGCTGAAGGAGCGCGGCGCGGCGGTGCGGGTGGTGATGACATCCGCCGCCCAGCATTTCGTCACGCCGCTGGCGGCCGGCGCCCTTTCCCATGACCGCGTGTTCACCGAGCTGTTCGACCGCGAGGCGGAGCAGGATATCGGCCATATCCGCCTGTCGCGCGAGGCGGACCTTCTCATTGTGGCGCCGGCCACCGCCGATCTGATGGCGAAGATGGCGCATGGTCTCGCCGATGACCTCGCCTCCGCCGTGCTGCTGGCGAACACCCGGCCGATCCTGCTGGCCCCGGCGATGAACCCGGCGATGTGGGCGAACCCCGCCACACGCCGCAACGCGGCGCAGCTCGCCGCCGACGGGGTGCGTTTTGTCGGGCCGAATGCCGGCGCCATGGCCGAGCGCGGCGAGGACGGGGCGGGGCGCATGGCCGAGCCGCTGGAGATTGTCGCCGCGGTGGAAGCGCTGCTGGCGGCCGGTGGGCCGCTGACGGGGCGGCATGTGCTGGTCACGTCAGGCCCGACGCATGAGCCGATCGACCCGGTGCGCTATATCGCCAACCGTTCCTCCGGCAAGCAGGGCCATGCCATCGCCGCCGCCGCCGCCCGCGCCGGGGCGCGGGTGACGCTGGTGAGCGGACCGGTGAACCTGCCCGATCCCTTCGGCGTCGAGATGCGCCGGGTGGAGAGCGCGCGCGACATGCTGGCGGCGGTGGAGGCCGCGTTGCCGGCCGATATCGCCATTTTCGCCGCCGCCGTCGCCGACTGGCGCGCGGCGAGCGAGGCGCCGGAGAAGATGAAGAAGGACGGCGGCGCCCTGCCGCCGCTGGCGCTGACCGAGAATCCCGACATCCTCGCCACCATCGCGCACCGGCAGGCGGGCCGTCCGCGCCTCGTCATCGGCTTCGCGGCGGAGACGCAGAATGTGGTGGCCTATGCGCAGGCCAAGCGCGCCCGCAAGGGCTGCGACTGGATCGTCGCCAATGACGTCTCGGCCCGCAGCGGCATTCCCGGCGGGGTGATGGGCGGGGACAGCAACGAAGTGCATCTGATCACCGCCGAGGGAGTGGAGGCGTGGCCGCCGGCTTCCAAGGCCGAGGTCGCCGAGCGGCTGATCGCCCGCATCGCCGCCGCGCTGGGCGCGAAGGAGAGTGAATGATGAGTATCGAGGTTGCCGTCCGCGTGCTGCCGCATGGGCAGGGCCTGCCGCTTCCCGCCTATGCCACATCGGGCTCGGCCGGGCTCGATTTGATGGCGGCGCTGGCGGAGGGCGAGACGCTGACGCTTGCCCCTCTGGCCCGCGCGGCGGTGCCCACCGGGCTGGCGCTGGCGCTGCCGGAAGGGTTCGAGGCGCAGGTGCGTCCGCGCTCGGGCCTCGCGCTCAAGCAGGGGCTGACCGTGCTCAACGCGCCGGGCACCGTCGATTCCGACTATCGCGGCGAGGTGAAGGTGATCCTCGTCAATCTCGGCGCTGAGTCGGTGGTGCTGGAGCGCGGCCAGCGCATCGCCCAGATGGTGGTAGCGCCGGTGACGCGCATTCATCTGGTCGAGGTCGGTAATTTGGAGGAAACAACGCGGGGAGAAGGTGGATTTGGCTCCACAGGGCTCGACGGCCGGCAAATATCGCGCTAGCCAAGAGCCATGCCGCGCCTCTCCGATAAAAGCCTCCTCGCCATCGCCGCCGTCGTCGACGTCGCGCTGCACGCCCGTGGCATGCCGGTGGCGGCCAAGGCGCTCGCGGCGCGGCACGAATTGCCGCCCCGCCATCTGGAGCCGGTGCTGCAGGCGCTGGTGCATGCCGGGGTGCTGAAGGGTGTGCGCGGCCCGCGCGGCGGTTATGAGCTGGCGCGCGAGCGACGGCGCATTACCGTTGCGGAAGTGGTCCGCGTCGTCGAGGCCGAGAGCGAAGAGGCGCTGGACGCCTTTCCCCCCATTGTCCGCGATATCGTGCAGCCGGCGGTGGCCGAGGCGGAGCGCGCCTTCGAAGCGGCGCTGGACGCGGTGACGGTGGAAGACCTCTGCCGCGCCGCCGCGCAGAACACGCTGCGCAAGGGCATGCCCGAAGGCATCGATTTCACCATATAATTTCGTAGATAATATGTTTTCTCGACTTTAAGTCGTGAATATGTTAGCCCTGCCGGCGAAACCGTTCGTTGAAAGAACAACTCGCTCATGACGGGCCGCGCCAATTTGCCGGTCCGCTTGCTGGAGGCACCCATGGCCGACACCGCTCACACCACCGCCGCCGCCGCCAAGCCGGGGCGCGGGCGCGTCTATTCCTCCATCACCGAGACCATCGGCGACACGCCGCTGGTGCAGCTGAACCGGCTGCCGGCCGAGCGGGGCGTGAAGGCGCGCATCCTCGCCAAGCTTGAGTTCTTCAACCCGATCGGCAGCGTCAAGGACCGCATCGGCGTCTCGATGATCGAGGCGCTGGAGGAGGCGGGCGTCATCAAGGCCGGCACCGTGCTGGTCGAGCCGACCTCGGGCAATACCGGCATCGCGCTCGCCTTCGTCGCCGCCGCGCGCGGCTATCGCCTGATCCTCGTCATGCCGGAATCGATGTCGGTCGAGCGTCGCAAGATGCTGGCGCTGCTCGGCGCCGAGCTGGTGCTGACCCCGGCGGCGCAGGGCATGCGCGGCGCGGTGGCGCGGGCGGAAGAGCTGATGAAGGAGCTTCCCGACGCCATCATTCCGCAGCAGTTCCGCAACCCCGCCAACCCGGCCATCCACCGCCGCACCACGGCGGAGGAAATCTGGAACGACACCGACGGCGCGGTCGACATCGTCATTTCCGGCGTCGGCACCGGCGGCACCATTACCGGCCTCGGCCAGGTGCTGAAGCCGCGCAAGCCCGGCCTGCGCATGGTCGCGGTCGAGCCCGAGGACAGCCCGGTGCTGTCAGGCGGCCAGCCCGGCCCGCACAAGATCCAGGGCATCGGCGCCGGCTTCGTGCCTGATGTGCTCGACCGCTCGGTGATCGACGAGGTGGTGACGGTGGGCAACCAGACCGCCTTCGAGACCGCCCGCGCCATCGCCCGTATGGAAGGCATTCCGGTCGGCATCTCCTCGGGCGCGGCCATCGCGGCGGCGCTGGAGGTCGGCGCGCGGCCGGAGAACGAGGGAAAGACCATCGTGGTCATCATTCCCTCCTTCGCCGAGCGCTATCTTTCTACCGCCCTGTTCGAGGGACTCTGACGTCTCCTCCTGTGTAGCGCGCCCCCGGCCCTTCTAGTGCGACTCCGGCTTCGATAAAGTCGCGTTGATTCGGCGCCTCGCCATTGGCGGGGCGCCTGCCGGAGGGCGGCAGTCGGCAAGGGGAGACGGGCGCGGATGGCGCATCCGGCCGGCAGGGGCGGGACGGAAGACGGCTGGCGCGTCGACGCGCGCGCCGGCACGGTTCCACGCCCTGTTCCCAACGTAGCTCCCGACTTTGTTGCCGGCTTGGCCCCGCGCCATTTGCGACGCCACGTCTTGCGTCTGCTCAGGCGCTTGGCCCGCCGGATGGCGCGCGTTCTCGCCGCCTGGCCGGCCAGGGTGGCGGGGGCAGCCGGCTCGGCTTTGTCGGGCCTCGGCCTTACCGTCCACAGTTTTCCCGCGCAGGCCCAGACCGTCGCCTCGCCCGCCGTCGCCTCGCCCGCAGCCCAGCCCGCCCCCGACGGGCTGTTCGCCGTTCTGGCGGTGCAGGACCCGAGCGCGCTGATCGGCCTGGCGCTTGTCGTCGGGCTGATCGTCTTCGCCGCCACCACCGCCATCGTGCATCTGCGCTACCGCCGGCAGTCGCTGCGGCGCGAGGCCGATGCGTTCGGCGAGATCGCCCGGCTGGAGGCGCAGATCGACGAGGCCCGCGCCCTGCTGATGGCCGAGCCGCAGATCGTCGTGGTCTGGCGCGATCCCGCCGCCGACCCGGAAATCATCGGCAACACTCCCGCCTTCACCGGCGTCGCCGCCCCCGCCCGCATCCTCGCCTTCGGCGCCTGGCTCAGCCCGGCCTCGGCGGGCGAGATCGAGGCGGCGGTCGACCGGCTGCGGGCGCGCGGCACGCCGCTCGCCGCCACGCTGGCGACGCAGGATGGCCGCTTCGTCGAGGCGGAAGGCCGGCCGGTCGGCTCGGCCGTGGTGCTGCGCCTGCGCGACATCACCGGCGTGCGGCTCGACCAAGCGCGGTTGGAAGCCGCCTATCGCGCCCTTGACGACGAGACCTCGGCGCTGCGGGCGCTGCTGGAGGCGCTGCCCGCCCCGGTCTGGGTCGGGGGCGAGGACGGAAAGCTGCGCTGGAGCAACGCCGCCTATGCCCATGCGGTGGAGGCGCGCGACGGCCACGACGCCGCCCAGCGCGACCTGTCGCTGCTCGACCGGCAGACCCGCACCCGGGCGCAGGCGCTGCACGCGGACAGCCAGCCCTTCAAGGCCCGCCTGCCTGTGGTGATCGCCGGCACGCGGCAGGTGCGCGACGTGCTGGAAGTGCCTGTCGGTGGCGGCGCCGCCGGCATCGCACTCGACGCCACCGAGGCCGAGACGGTGCGGGCGGAACTTGCCCATGTCGTCGGCGCCCATCGCCGCACGCTGGACCAGCTGGCGACCGCCGTGGCGATCTTCGGCAAGGACCAGCGGCTGGTGTTCCACAACGCCGCCTATGCCAGCCTGTTCGAGCTTGACGCCGCCTTTCTCGACGACCGGCCGACCGACGGGGCGGTGCTCGACCGGCTGCGGGCGGCGCGGCGGCTGCCCGAGCAGGCCGATTTCCGCGTTTGGCGCGAGGATCTGCACGGCGCCTACCGCGCCATCGAGCCGCGCGAGCACTGGTGGCATTTGCCGGGCGGGCGCACGCTGCGCGTCGTCACCGCCCCCAATCCGGAGGGCGGCGTCACCTATCTGTTCGACGAGGTGACGGAGCGGCTGGCGTTGGAAAGCCGCTTCAACTCGCTGACCCGCATCCAGAGCGAGACGCTGGACGCGCTGGCCGAGGCGGTGGCGGTGTTCGGCAGCGACGGGCGGCTCGGCCTGTCCAATTCCGCCTTCCGGCAGTTGTGGAATCTCGACAAGGCCGCGCTCGGCGCCCATCCCCATATCGACGCGGTGGCCGAGGCCTGCCGGCGGCTGACCGCCGATGGTGCGGTGTGGCCGAAGCTGCGCGCCGCCGTCACCGGCATCGAGGCGCGGGTGCCGACCGAGTTCCGCATGGAGCGCAGCGACGGCATCGTGCTCGACGGCTCCACCCAGCCGCTGCCGGATGGCGGCACGCTGGTGACGCTGCGCGACATCACCGACAGCGTCCATGTCGAGCGCGCGCTGGTGGAGCGCAACGAGGCGCTGGTCGCCGCCGACCACCTGAAGAGCACCTTTGTCGGCCATGTCTCCTATGAGCTGCGCTCGCCGCTGACGACGATCATCGGCTTCGCCCAGCTGCTCGACGACACCGGCATCGGCCCGCTCAACCCCAAGCAGCGCGCCTATGTGAACCACATCACCGAGAGTAGCGCCGCGCTGCTCGCCATCATCAACGACATTCTCGACCTCGCCACCATCGACGCCGGCGCGATGACGCTGGAACTGGGCGAGGTCGACCTGCGCGCGGCGATGGAGGCGGCGGCGGAAGGGGTGCGCGACCGCCTCGCCGAGGGCGGCCTGCGCCTGTCGATCGAGCTGCCGCCCGCCGCCGGCACCTTCCGCGCCGATGCCAAGCGGGTGCGGCAGGTGCTGTACAACCTGCTGTCCAACGCCGTCGGCTTCGCGCCGGAGGGCTCCACCGTCACGCTCTCGGCCGAGCGGCGGGACGACAAGGTGGTGTTCCGCGTGCGCGACGCCGGGCCGGGCATCCCGCCGGAAATCGGCGCGCGGGTGTTCGACCGCTTCGAGAGCCACACCGCCGGCTCGCGCCATCGCGGCGTCGGGCTCGGCCTGTCCATCGTGCGCTCGCTGGTGGCGCTGCATGGCGGTACAGTGAGCCTGAGCGCGGCACCGGGCGGGGGCACCCTCGTCACCTGCACCTTCCCCCGCGCGGCGGACGCCGGCCGGGACGCGGCGGAGTAGAGCGATGATCGACAACCGCAGCACGGGAGCCGTTCCGACCTCGCCGGTGGCGCATTGGGATGTCGTGCTGCCCGACGAGACCGCCACCGGGCGGCTCGCCATGGACCTTGCCGCCCTGCTGCGGCCGGGCGACCTGGTGACGCTGGGCGGCGACCTCGGCGCCGGCAAGACCACGCTGGCGCGGGCGATCATCCGCGAACTCGCCGGCGACCCCAACCTCGAAGTGCCGAGCCCCACCTTCACTCTGATGCAGACCTACGACCTGCCGCGCCACCGCGTCGTGCATGCCGACCTCTACCGCCTCGGCGATCCGTCCGAGCTGGACGAGCTCGGCTGGACCGAACAGACCGACGGGGCGGTGACGCTGGTGGAATGGGCCGAGCGCGCCGAGGGCGCGGTGCTGCAGCCGGACCGGATGGAAGTGCACATCACCCTTCCCCTGGAGGGCGCCGAGAAGATGCGCCGGGTGCGGCTGTTCGGCTATGGACGGATGGCGGGCGGGCTCTACCGGATGAAGGCGATAAGGGCGCTGATCGACCAGGTCGGCTTCGGCCCGGCGCAGCGCCGGCACCTGATGGGCGATGCGTCCGCCCGCAGCTATGAGCGGCTGATCGGCGCAAAGCGCAACGCCGTGCTGATGAACGCGCCGCGCCGGGCCGACGGCCCGCCGGTGCGCGGCGGCAAGCCCTACAGCGCCATCGCCCATCTCGCCGAGGACGTGAAGCCTTTTGTCGCCATGGCGCGGGCGCTCAGGGCGCGCGGCTTCTCGGCGCCGGCCATCTATGGCGGCGATCTCGATGCCGGGCTGCTTGTCATCGAGGATCTCGGCCATGAGGGCGTGCTGGAAGGCACCCCGCCGGCGCCGGTGGCCGAGCGCTATGAGCTCGCCGTCGACGTGCTGGCGGCGCTGCACGGGCAGGACCTGCCGGCGACGATTGCCGTCACCACCGGGCTGGATCATCGTCTGCCGCCCTATGACCTCGACGCGATGCTGATCGAGGTCGAGCTGCTGCTCGACTGGTACCTGCCCCATGCCGGCACGCGGGTATCGCCGGACGCCCACCGCTCCTTCCGCCAGCTCTGGGCGGCAGCGCTGGCGCCCTCGCTGGCGCAGAAGCCGGTCTGGGTGCTGCGCGACTATCACTCGCCGAACCTGATGTGGCTGCCCCAGCGCGCCGGGCTGGCGCGGATCGGCCTGCTGGATTTCCAGGACGCGGTGATGGGCCCGGCCGCCTATGACCTCGTCTCGCTGGCGCAGGATGCACGGGTGGATGTGCCCGAGGCGCTCGAACTCGCCTTGCTCACCCGCTATGTGAAGGCGCGCCGGGCGGGCGATGCCTCCTTCGACACAAAGGGCTTCGCCGCCTCCTATGCGGTGATGGGCGCCCAGCGCGCCACCAAGATCCTCGGCATCTTCGCCCGGCTGAACCAGCGCGACCGCAAGCCGGTCTATCTCGCCCATCTGCCGCGCATCTGGACCTATCTCCAGCGCTGCCTGTCCTTCCCCGAACTCGGCGGGCTGGCGAGCTGGTACAAGGACCATGTGCCGGCGCCCGGCGCCTCGCGGCTGCCGCCCGGCGTGCGCCCGGCGGTGTTCCCGGTCGCGGCGAAACCCCCGGCCGCGCCGGCTTCGGCGCCGTCCGCGCCGGCCCCCACCGCTTCCGCAACGCCGAACGAACCCGGCCGTTCATGACCGATATCACCACCGCCATGGTGCTCGCTGCCGGCCTCGGCACGCGCATGCGCCCGATTACCGATCGCCTGCCCAAGCCGATGGTCGAGGTCAATGGACGGACCCTGATCGACGTCGCGCTCGACCGGCTGGACGCGGCCGGCGTCACGACCGCCGTGGTCAACCTGCACGCCCATGCCGACCTTCTGGAGCGCCATCTGGCCTCCCGCACCCGGCCGCGCATCGTCCTTTCCGACGAGCGCGATGCCCTGCTGGAAACCGGCGGCGGCATCGTCCGGGCGCTGCCGCTGCTCGGCCCCGACCCGTTCTTCGTCGTCAATGCCGACACGATCTGGATCGAGGGCATCCGCCCGAATCTTGCGACACTCGCCGCCCGCTTCGATCCGGCGTTGATGGATATCTGCCTGCTGCTGGCGCCGGCCGTCACCTCGATCGGCTATGACGGGCGCGGCGATTTCCTGATGGACGGGGAGGGCCGCCTGACCCCCCGGCCGGAACGCCTCACCGTGCCCTTCGTCTATGCTGGCGCGGCGGTGGTTTCCCCCGCTATCTTCCGCGACGTGCCGGAAGGGGCGTTCTCGCTGAGCCGGCTGTTCCGCCGCGCCGCCGAGGCCGGCCGGCTTTATGGCCAGCGCATGGAAGGGGTGTGGATGCATGTCGGCACGCCGGAGGCCATCGCCGAGGCCGAAGAGGCCATTGCGCGCTCGAAGGATTGACGCCGTGCCCGCCCCCCGATGGCCAGCGGAGCGCGCGCATGACCTCTGACGCGCAGCTGTCGCCGGACGCGCAGCGACGCGGGCCCCGGCTGTTCTCCATTCCGCCCTCCGCCGCCTTCGTGGCCGTGCTGGCGGACGCGCTGCTCGACGGCGTGCTGGTGGAGGGCTTCGCCCCGCGCGGCGATCCGCTGCTGCTGGCCACCGCCACCGTGTTCCTGCCGACCCGCCGCGCCGGGCGCCTGCTGGCCGAGGCGCTGCGCCAGCGCATGGGGGCGGGGGTGACGCTGCTGCCGCGCATCGTGCCGGTCGGCGATGTCGACGAGGACGCGCTGGCCTTCGCCGAGAGCTACACCGACCCGCCGCGCCAGGTGCCGCCGACCACCCGCCGGCTGGCGCTGGCCAGCCTGATCCGGGCCTGGCGCCGGGCGCTGGCCGGGCAGGACGGACGTGTCGCCGTCGCCGCCGGGCCAGGCGCGGAATTCGCGCTGGCCGACGAGCTGGCGCGGCTGATCGACGAAATGGCGGCGCAGGAAGTGCCGTGGGAGCGGCTCGACGCGCTGGTGCCCGGCGAGCATGACCGCTACTGGGACATGGCGCTCGACTTCCTGAAGATCGCCCGCACGTTCTGGCCCGCCTTCCTGGAGGCGGAGGGCTGCGTCGATGCCAGCGTGCGCCGCGACCGGCTGATCGCCGCCGAATCCGAGCGGCTGGCGAGCCAGCCCGGCGGCGGCCCGGTGATCGCCGCCGGCTCCACCGGCTCGATGCCGGCCACCGCCCGGCTGCTCGCCACCATCGCCCATCTGCCGCGCGGCGCCGTGGTGCTGCCGGGGCTCGATTTCGCGCTCGATGAGGGCTCGTGGCAGGCGCTGACGGATGAGCAGGCCAGCGCGCCGAGCCACCCGCAATATGGCCTCGCGCTGCTGCTCCAGCGCCATATGCGCGTGCCCCGCGACGCGGTGCGCGAGCTGGCGCCGCCGGCCGCCCATGGCCGCGAGCGGCTGCTGTCCGAGGCGCTGCGCCCGGTCGCTTCCACCGAGCAATGGGCCACCCTGTCCGACCGGCTCAGCCCCGCCGCGATCGACGCGGCACTGGCCGATGTGCGCGTGATCGAGGCCGAGGATGCGCGCGAGGAGGCGCTCGCCATCGCGCTCGCGCTGCGCGAGGTGCTGGAGACGCCGGGCCGCACCGGCGCGCTGATCACCCCCGACCGCGATCTCGCCCGGCGGGTGGCGGCGGAACTGCTGCGCTTCGAGGTCGCCATCGACGATTCCGCCGGCGAGCCCTTGTCGGAGAGCGGGCCGGGCCGCTTCGCCCGGCTGGTGGCGGATGCCTGCCGCGACGCGCTGGCGCCGCTGCCGCTCTCCGCCCTGCTGCGCCATCCGCTCGCCCGCTTCGGGCTGGAGCGCGCCGCGCTCGACGCCGGCGCCGACGCGCTTGAGATGATGGTGCTGCGCGGCCCGCGCCCGGCGGCGGGGGCGCAGGGGCTGACCGAGGCGGCGGCGGGTTTCAACCCGCGTGATTTTCACCCGCGCGACCCGCGCGCGGCCATCGGCGAGGAGCGCCGCGCGCTGGCCGACGCGCTGGCGCGGCGGATCGCGGATGGCCTCGCCCCGCTGCTGGCGCTGGGGGAGGGGGAGCACCCCTTCGCCGCCCTGCTGGAGGCGCATCGCGCGGCGGTGCAGGCGGCCTGGAGCGGGCCCGATGCCGGGGGACCGGAGGTCGACTCCCCCGCCGACGCGACGGCGCTGGCCGAGCTGGCCCATGCCTTCGAGACGCTGGCGGAGGGCGCCGCGCACGCGCCCGACATGACGCTGGCCGATTATGCCGCCGCGCTGGTGCTGCTGCTCTCCAGCCAGCCGGTGCGCCCGCCGCTACTGCCCGGCGCAAGGCTGCGCATTCTAGGGCCCCTGGAAGCGCGGCTTGTCGGCGTCGACCTGGTGGTGCTGGCCGGGCTGGTCGAAGGGACCTGGCCCAATGCGGTGCGCGCCGACCCCTGGCTCAGCCGGCCGATGCGCGCGGCGCTGGGGCTGGAGGCGCCGGAGCGGCGGATCGGCCTGTCCGCGCATGACTTCGCCCAGGGCTGCGGCGCGCCGGAGCTAATACTGTCCTATCCGCGCAAGCTCGGCGGGGCGCCGACCGTGCCCTCGCGCTTTCTCCAGCGCCTCGCGGCGGTGAGCGGGGAGGCGCGCTGGAAGGCGGCGATCGCCCGTGGCGACCGTTTCCGCCGCCTCGGCGCCTTCATCGAGGAAGAGGCGCCCGCCGCCCGCATCGCCCGGCCGGAGCCGGCGCCGCCCGTGGCGCTGCGCCCCAAACAGCTCAGCGTCACCGAGATCGAGACCTGGCTGCGCGACCCCTACACCATCTATGCCCGCCATGTGCTGCGGCTTTCCCCGCTCGACGGGCTCGACGAGGCGCCGGGTGCCGGGGAACGCGGCAGCGCCATCCATGACGCGCTCGGCACCTTCGCGCAGGCCTTTCCCGAGGCGCTGCCGGCGCATGCCGAGGCGGTGCTGCTGGATTATGGGCGCGCCGCCTTCGCGCCGCTGCAGCAGTTTCCCGCCGAGCACGCGCTGTGGTGGGCGCGGTTCGAGCGGCTGGTGCCGCGCGTCATCGGCTGGGAACGCGCCCGGCGCACCCGCACACGCCGCGTTTTCGCCGAGAAATATGGCCGGCTGCCTCTCGCTGGCGGGCGCTTCACCCTGACCGGGCGGGCCGACCGGATCGAGCAGCTGGCCGAGGGCGGCCTCGCCATTCTCGACTTCAAGACCGGCGCCGTCCCCACGGCGAAGCAGACGGCGGTGCATTACTCGCCGCAGCTGCCGCTGGAAGCGGCGATGGCGGCGGAAGGGTGCTTCCCCGACGTGCCGGGCGAGGAAGCGGCGGCGCTGGCCTATATCCGCCTCGGCACGGCCGAGGTGAAGGAGGTGAGCGCGGTCGACAAGGACAGCACCGCCGCCGGCCTCGCCACCGACACGCTGGCGCGGCTGCAGACGCTGATCGCCGCCTTCGAGAACCCCTCGCGCGGCTATGCCTCGCTGGCGCGGCCGATGTTCGGCGGGCGCTATGGCGATTATGACCATCTGGCACGGGCCAAGGAATGGTCGACCGGCGGGGAGGGCGAGGAATGAGCGCGATCACCGACCTCGCCCCCGGCGCGCTGCGGGCGGCGACCGTGCTGCAGAGCTCCGCCTCCGACCCGATGTTCTCGGCCTGGGTCTCGGCCAATGCCGGCTCCGGCAAGACCCATGTGCTGGCGCGGCGGGTGATCCGCCTCTTGATGCGCGGCGTGCCGCCTGGGCGCATTTTGTGCCTCACCTATACCAAGGCGGCCGCCGCCAACATGGCCAACCGGGTGCTGGGCGAGCTGCGCAAATGGACCACGCTGGACGATGAGGCGCTCGACAAGGAAATCCTCAAGACCGATGGCGGCGATCCTGGCCCGTTGCGGCGGGCGCAGGCGCGGCGGCTGTTCGCGCAGGCGCTGGAGACGCCGGGCGGGCTGAAGATCCAGACCATCCACGCCTTTTGCGGCGCGCTGCTGCACGCCTTCCCCTTCGAGGCCGGGGTGCCGGCCGGCTTCGGCGAGCTGGAGGAAGCGGCGCGGCTGGAACTGCTGGCACGGGTGCGGGCGGAAGTGGTGCTGCAGGCGGCCGGCGCCCCCGACAGCGATCTCGGCCAGGCGCTGGCGCTGATCGTCGGCCTCACCTCCGATTCCGGCCTGAACGACCTGCTCAAGGAACTGGTGGCCGACGCGCCGGCGCTGGAGGCGAGCGACGACGATCTCGCCCGCGCCGTCGGCCTCGACGCCCCCGTCGCCTCCGCCGACATCGAGCGGGCGATCATCGAGGGCGCGCTGATCCCGCGCGGGGCGTGGAGCGGGCTGGCGGAGGCGCTGATCCTTGAAGGCGGCAATTGCGCCAAGCGCGGGCAGGGCCTGCGCGCCGCCGGGCTGGCGCCTGAGGAGGCGGTGGCCGAGGCCTATGCCGGCGTGTTCCTGAAGGAGGATGGCGAGCCCTATGCCGACGGGCAGTTCGGCAATGCGGCGGCGCGGGCGAAATACCCCCAGCTGATCGCTGAGCGCGACCGCATCGCCCCGCTGGCGCGCGCACTGGCCGCCGCCCGCGCCTTCGAGCGCAGCCGCGCGGTGCTGATCCTCGGCCGCGAGGCGGCGCGGCGCTATGTCAGGGCCAAGGCGGTGCGCGGCGTGCTCGACTTCGCCGATCTGGTCGACGCGGCGCGGCGGCTGCTGGCCTCGGGCGCCTCGGCCTGGGTGCATTACAAGCTGGACCAGGGCATCGACCATGTGCTGCTGGACGAGGCGCAGGACACCAGCCCCGAGCAATGGGAGGTGATCCGCCCGCTGGTGGCCGAGTTCTTCGCCGGCATGGGCGCGCGTGAGGAGGGGAAGCTGCCGCGCACGCTGTTCGTGGTCGGCGACGAGAAGCAGTCGATCTTCTCCTTCCAGGGCGCCGATCCGCGCCGCTTCGACACGGTGCGGCGCGAATTCGAGGCGGCGGGCGGCGCCGGCTTCGTGCATGTGGAGCTGCAGCACTCCTTCCGCTCGGCGCCGGGGATATTGGAGGCGGTGGACGCGGTGTTCGGCCGCGAGGCCTCCTATCGCGGGCTTTCCGCCGAGGCCAAGCCCCCGGTGCACGCGCCGATCCACGCCGCGCTGCCGGCGCTGGTGGAGATGTGGGAGCCGGAGGCGCCGAGCGAGAAGGTGGATGTCGACGCCTGGCAGCGCCCGCTCGACGCGCCCGGCGCCGACGACCCCAAGGGCCGGCTGGCGAAGAAGATCGCCGCCCATATCGCCGCGCGCATCAGTGAGGGCTTCCCCGTTACCGGGCGGCACGGCACCCGCCCCGCCCGGCCGGGCGATTTCCTCATTCTGGTGCGCCGGCGCGACGGGCTGTTCACCTCGATCATCCGCGAGCTGAAGCAGGCGCGGGTCGATGTGGCCGGCGCCGACCGGCTTGTTGTGGCCGAACATATCGCTGTCATGGACCTGATGGCGCTGGGCGATGCGCTGCTGGCCCGCGACGACGAGCTGGCGCTGGCCAGCGTGCTGAAGAGCCCGCTCTTCGGCTTTGACGACACTGACCTGATGACGCTGGCGCCCGGCCGCGACGGGCTGCTGGAAGACGCGCTGATCGCCCGCACGGGCGAGAACCCGAAATGGCGCGCCGCCGCCGAGCGGCTGGCGCGGCTGCGCGGCGAGGCGCGGCGGCTGCGGCCGTTCGATTTCTACACCCGCGTGCTCGGGCGCGAGCGCGGACGGGCCGCCATGCTCGCCCGGCTGGGGCCGGAGGCGGCCGATGCGCTCGACGAGATGCTGGCGCTGGCGCGCTCCTATGAGAGCCTGGAAGCGCCCTCGCTGGCCGGCTTTCTCGCCTTTCTGCGGCGCGGCGGCGCCGAGGCCAAGCGCGACATGGAGGCCGGGCGCGACGAGGTGCGGGTGATGACCGTGCACGGCGCCAAGGGGCTGGAGGCGCCCTATGTCATCCTCGCCGACACCACCTCCGGCCCGATGACCCGCCGCAGCGCCGGGCTGCTGCGTGTCGAATTGCCGGACGGGCGCCGGGTGGCGCTGCACGCCCCGGCGAAGAAGGGCGACACGTCCGCCATGGCGGCGGCGCGCCTGCACGGCGACGAGGCCCAGCAGGACGAATATCGCCGCCTGCTCTATGTCGCGCTCACCCGCGCCGAAACCGCGCTGGTGCTGTGCGGGGCGGAGGGCGCGCGCCAGCGCCCGGCGGGATGCTGGTACGATCTGGTGCGCGGGGCGCTGGAGACGGAAGCGAGGGAGCACCCCGCCACCGGCTTTGCCGGCACGGTGCTGCGCTGGCGCGGCGGTGGGCAGGAGGCCCCCGTCGCGGCGCTGCCGCCGCCTGTCGCCTCGCCGCTGGCGGCGGAGGAGCGGGCGCTGGCGCGGCTTCTGGCGCGGCCGGTGATCGAGCCGGTGGCGCGGGCGAGCCTGCGCCCGTCGGCCGCCGATGCCTTCGCGCCCACCCCCACCGGCCCCGCCGCGCGGGCGCTGGAGCGCGGCGACCTGCTGCACCGGCTGATGGCGGCGCTGGCGCCGCTGCCGGCGCCGGCGCGGGCCGAGCCGGGCCGCCGGCTGCTGGCCTCAAGCTGCGACTGGCCCGAGGAGGCGCGCGACGACATGCTGGCCGAAGCGCTGGCGACGCTCGCCCTGCCGGAACTCGCCGCCCTGTTCGCGCCCGGCAGCCTCGGCGAGGTGCCGCTGGCCGGCGAGCTGGCGGACGGCACGCCGGTCTCCGGCCGTATCGACCGGCTGAGCGTGGTTGGCGAGCGCGTACTGATCGCCGATTTCAAGACCGACCGGCATGTGCCGGCCGTCGCATCTGCCATGCCGCCGGCGCATGTCCGGCAGGTCGCGCTCTATGCGCGGCTGCTCGCCAAGCTATTCCCACGCAAGCAAGTTGAGGCATTGCTGGTCTACACCGCCGGCCCGCTTGTCCACACTCTCGACGGCACGACGCTGGAGAGGGCGGTGGAAAGTGTCACGTTGGGGTGACGCCGCCTTGACGCACCGGGGGGCGGCTACCTACTTTCAGCCTCAACTTCCTGAATTTCCTAGATTCGTGAAAGGTGTCCAAATGGGCGTCGAAAAGGTTTCGGACCAGAGCTTCGAGTCCGACGTGCTGAACTCCTCCGCTCCCGTGATCGTCGATTTCTGGGCCGAATGGTGCGGCCCCTGCCGCATGGTCGCCCCGGTGCTCGACGAGATGGCGAGCGAGCTCGGCGACAAGGTGAAGATCGTCAAGCTGAACGTCGACGAGAACCCGGCGACGGCTTCCAAATACGGCATCATGTCGATCCCGACTCTGCTGCTGTTCAAGGACGGCCAGCTGGCCTCGCGTCAGGTCGGTGCGGCGCCGAAGGCGAAGATGCTGCAGTGGGTCAACGGCGCGATCTGATCGCCTGATCCCTCTGTGCGCGATCAACCCCGGCCGGTCCTCCGCGCCGGGGTTTTTCATGTCACGGCGCGGGAAGGGACGGCGGCGGAAACGCGAGCGGGAACGCCAGCACTTGCCGCGTATAGCTCTCCACCAGCGCGCTGAACGGGGTGCCGTCCGGCAGCGTCAGCACGGCGCGGTGCTCCAGCAGGAAGTCGGGCATGGCGAGCGGGCCGGGACCGGGCGGCGGCAGCGGGGTGCCCATCGCCCAGCCTTCCGGCAGAGGCTGCCACAGCAGGCGCGTGGCCAGGGTGGTGCGGCGGAAATCGAGCGGCTTCACCACCCGGCCGAACGAGGTGTCGGTGGTCTCCAGCGTCTCGTTCATCGCGGGCGTGAGCCGGGCGGGGAGATACCAGTTGTCGGCCTCCGAGAGCACCTTGTCGCCGCAGGTGAGCCGCACCCGGCGGTAGCGCACCGGCTCATCCGCATCGACCTTGAGCAAGGCGCGGATCTCCGCCCCCGCCGGCTTGTCCTGCCCGCGCACGCGGTCGGCGACGATGAGCGGCTTTTCAGCGAGGCGATGGGCGGCGCACCAGCGGTCCAGCGTCAGCGTGGCGCTGGCATGGCTGAGCAGGTCGGCGTTGAGCGTCTGCACCAGCGCCAGTGCGGCGAGCCGGTGCACCGTGTCATCCGGCCATGCCGGGGCCTCGTCGGCGCGGGCCGGCGGGCCGGCGAGGGCGAGCACAAGAGCGAGGGTAGCAAGGGTCCGCCATCCGCCGGCGCGTGCCGCTGCCGCGCTGCTTAGAGCTTCCATCACGCCCTCCCTCGCCGGCACCCCTGCGGCGCCGTGGCAGGACATGGCGCAACGGCGCCGGCTTGTCGAGGCCGTCGCGCGGGGCGCAGGTGGGGCCGCGTGCGTCATGCTCCCGCTTGCCGGTGGGCCTTTCCCGGGCGGATAGTCGGCGGGCGGCCGCCATGGCCGCTTTTGCGCGAGGCCGTGCCGTGGACCAGATGGAAATCCTGCAGCGCATGGCCCTGGCGATCGCCATCGGCGCGCTGGTGGGAGTGGAACGCCACTGGCGCGAGCGCGACGAGGACGAGGGCTCCCGCACCGCCGGCATCCGCACCTTCACCCTGATCGGCATGCTGGGCGGCCTTGCCGGGCTGCTGGAGCGTCTGCTCGGGGCGGCCGGTGCGCTGCCGGGCCTCGTGCTGGTCGGGTTCCTGGTCACGCTGACGGCGGTGATCGGGCTGTTCCAGTACCGCGAGGGCGTCGCCGAGCACCGTTTCAGCGCCACGGCCGTGGTGGCGGCGATGCTGACCTTCGCGCTCGGGGCGCTGGCGCTCATCGGCGACACCATGCTCGCCTCGGCCGGCGGGGTGGTGCTGGCGGTGATCCTCGCCAGCCGGGAATTCCTGCATCGGGCGATCAAGCGGCTGCGCTGGGTGGAACTGCGCTCCGCCCTCATCCTGCTGACGCTCGCCTTCGTGCTGCGCCCGATCGTGCCCGCCGAGCCGGTCGGGCCGTTCGGCGGTGTGTCGCCGGCGAATATCCTCATCATGGCCATCGTGCTGGCGGCGATTTCCTTCTGCGGCTACATCGCCGTGCGGCTGCTGGGGGCGACGCGCGGCGAGCTGGTGGCCGGCACTATTGGCGGGCTGATCTCGTCGACCGCCACCACCATCGCCAATGCCCGCCGCTCGCGGCAGAGCCCGGCTGTGTGGGCGCTGGCGGCCGGGGCGGTCAGCGCTGGCGGCATGTCGCTGCTGCGGACCGGATTTCTGGTGTCGGCCGTGCTGCCCTCGCTGGCGGACCGGCTGCTGCTGCCGCTGGCGGCCGGCGCCGCGACGATGTTCGTCGGGGCGCTGCTGCTGGCGCGCGCCAGCGCCACCACCCCGCCGGCCGAGCGGCAGGCGACGGGGCAAGAGGCGGCCACCGCTGAACCGGCCAGCCTTGAACCGAAGAACCCGTTCGACCTCGCCTCGGTGTTCAAGATGGCGCTGCTGCTGGTCGGCGTGGCGTTTGCGGCGCGGGTGGCGAGCCAGCTCTGGGGCGATGGCGGGCTCTATGCCGCCTCGGCGCTGGCCGGGCTGGCCGATGTCGACGCGGTGACGGTGACGGTGGCCGGCATGCTGCCGACGCTCGACCCGGTGGTGGCGGCGCGGGCGCTGGGCCTTGCCGTGCTCGCCAACATGCTGGCCAAGGCGGCCTATGCCGCCCTCCTGGGCGCGCGGGGCTTCGCGCTCGCCCTTGCCGGGGCGAGCGCCCTCGCCCTGCTGGCGGCGGGGGCGTCGCTGCTGCTGCTGCGGTGAGGTCCGGCCCGCGGCACGGGCCCTGGCGCAACCAAAAGGCTTCGGTCGCGCGGTTGATTGTGGCGCAACGAAACGCCAGAGTGAGCGTTATCAGGTGATGGGCAACATCGCGCATCGCTCTCGTTTGGAAGGTTTCGTCGATGAAAGTCCTGTCGGTACTCAAGGTCGGGCTCCTCGCATTGGTCGCGCTCATCGGCGCCGCGTCGATGGCGAGCGCGGCTGACGGCACGATCAGCATCCGTATCGTCAAGGCCGGTTTCGTGGTCGGCGGGTCCGCCGGTGACGGCGTGCTGACCTTTCAGGGCCGCAAATATCCGCTCTCGGTCGGGGGGCTGAGCTATGGCTTCACCTTCGGCGCTTCCGAGACCCGGCTGCATGGAACGGTGAAGAACATCCAGCGCCCGTCTGATGTGTCCGGGGTCTATGCCCAGGGCGGTGCGGGCGCCGCCTTCGGAAAGGGCGCGCAGGCCGTTATCCTGACCAACCAGAACGGCGCCGTTCTGGAGCTGAGCGGCGAGCAGAAGGGCGTCATCGTCAGCCTTGATCTGAGCGGTCTGGCTCTGTCGCTGAAGTGAGGCTCTCAGTTCGGCCGTTCTGAGCGCGCGCCGCGCCGGATGGCTGGAAAAAGGGGCGCTGTGCGGAAGGCGCATCTCACGCCTTCCGCCGGCGTTGCTATTCGTTCGGATAGTGGCTCCCGCGCCTGGCGCGCGCCGGCCGCGCCAGTCGCCCCAAGTGCGGGCGGCGCCTTCTCATGCCCGTTTCACGCCAGACCGCGTCGCAATACGGCCAGCCAATCCGCCTCTGTCACGACCCCAACCGGGTGACGTGCCGCGTCGACGATGAAGACCGCGTGGGCGCCGTCAACGGCGAAGCGGTCGAGGAGACCGACGGCCGGCACCTCCGGCGCTGCGGTAACGGCCGCGGTCATCAGCGCCTCCAGCGTGTCGCCGGGTGCCGCGAGTTCCCGCAGCCCGATCGCGCCGACAATCTGGCCGTCGTCGCCGAGGATGGGCAAGCGGCGCACATCGTGCTGGACGAGCAGCGCGCGCACCTCGTCCAGCGGCATGGTGTGGGGGGCGGCAACGACGCCTGCGTGCATGATGTCGGCGCAGGTGAGGTCCCGATAGGAACGCGCCAGCGCCTTCTGCTCCATCTCGCGCAGCAGCCGCTCAAGGTCGTTCACGTCGATGTCGAAGGTCTCCCCGGTCCGATCAAGGGCGGCGTCAAGATCCGTCCGGCTGAATGTCCAGGGCAGTTCGTTCGTCGCCTTGGCGGGCGGCGCGGCGACATGGGGATAGGAGTGCCCGGAAAAGCGATGATAGACCCACGCCGAGGCGACAAGAACGACCGCGTTGAGCCCGACCGGCAGAAGCGGGAAAGCGTAGCTTGAGGACGCGCCCGCAAACAGGCCCACGAGGGCGGCCGCCCCGCCGGGCGGATGCAGGCAGCGCAGAAGCGACATAAGGCCAATCGCGGCACCCACCGCCAGGCCGGCGGAAAGGGCCGAAAGCGGCATCGTATGAGCGACCAACAGGCCGACGAGGGCGGAAAGGGTGTTGCCGCCGATCGCCGGCCAGGGCTGCGCCATCGGGCTGGCTGGCACCGCGAACAGAAGCACCGCCGAGGCGCCCATCGGTGGCACCAGCCACAGCGCCTGCTGCCCGTCGGTCGCGGCGAACCCGCAGATCAGCCCGGTCAGCGCGATGCCGGCCAAGGCGCCTGTGCACGCCAGCAGTCGGTCACGCAGATTCGCGCCCGCCAGAATGGGCCGAAACAGTTTCAGGCGGGAGCTTTCGGACACGATGACCTCGGAAATGTGGTTAGGGCGGAAGGGTTTCACGGCCGGACCTGCGCGACATGGATCGGCAGCCGTCCGGCTGAACTCCCGGGCAGAACGGCGATCAACGACCGGGAAATGTCGACGCTCATGCCATTCTCTCCCTCGGAGCGCCGGCGCCGAGAGAGAGGATCAGGTGCTGGAAGCCGTGTTTGCGCTCCACAACACTGGCGAGGGTGTAATTGTCGAGCACAGCGAAAAAAGCCGCCATCGCCTCGTCCAGCACGGGCGACACGCCGCAGCCGCCCGACAACGCGCAGCCGCCGCAGTCGACCAGATCGACATCATCCTCGGTGTGACGCAGCAATGCGCCGATGCGAATCTCGCTGGCAGGCCGCGCCAGCCGGTAGCCGCCGGTCCGGCCGCGCACGCTCGCGACATAGCCGGCTTTGCCGAGGTCGTGCAGCACCTTGACCAGATGGTTCTGCGAAATGGAGTAAGCGGCCGCGATTTCGGAAATCGCGCAGAGCCTGTCGTTGCGGGCCGCGAGGTACAGCAGCGCGCGCAGGGCGTAGTCGGAATAGCGCGTCAGTTGCATGGCCGCCTGTCTGGACAGTTTCCAGTCCGCTGATACATGTATATCATATATATGATTAAAGTGGAGGCAAGGCATGCCCGAAATTGGCGCGAAAACAGACGGCGATGAGCGCGCACCAGGCAAGGCGCTGCGACCCTTCGCGATTGAGAGCCGCCGCAAGGAGAGCGACGTCATCACCTCGTTCGTGCTGCGCCCGCTCGACAAAAAGCCGCCCGCCCCTCATGTCGCCGGCCAGCACCTGACGCTGTTCGCCGATATCGACGGCGCGGGCCGGCAGAAGCGCAACTACACCATCTCGTCCGCGCCGAATGGCGAAACCTACCGCATCTCGGTGAAACGCGAGCCGGAGGGGACGGTGTCCAAATGGCTGCACGACGCAGCGATCGAAGGCACGATCCTCGACATCGCGCCACCGGCCGGCGCCTTCGTGCTCCCTGCAGGCGATGAGCGCCCCCTGGTCCTGCTGAGCGCCGGCGTTGGGCTGACGCCGATGGTGGCGATGCTCGAGGCCCTTGCCGCCGCGAACCGCAGGCTCCCCCTGCAGTTCGTTCATTGCACGCAGAACAACGCGACTCACGCCTTCCGCGAGCCCGTGCGCGCGCTTGCCGCCGCTGTGGGGGCTGAGACAACCTTCTTCCATACGCGGGCGGGAACGGAGGAAGTTGCCGGGCGAGACTTCGACATCGCCGGACATTTGACGCTGGACTGGCTGCAAACGCATTCCCCGATCGCCGAAGCCGATTACTTCCTCTGCGGCCCAGTGGCCTTCCTCAGGAGCTTCGTGCCGGGCCTCGCCACATCAGGCGTTCCTGCCGAGCGCCTCCATTACGAGTTCTTCGGAGCGGTGGAAGACCTGTTCGACGAGTCCGCGTCGGCCCCGCCCTCGGCTCCATCGCCGTCCCCCACCCCGGCGGCGCGCCGCTCCCGCGCCGGTGCGGGCATTGCGCGCCAGGCGATCGGCGACGCCTTGATCGACAGCCCGGCCGATGCCGTCGTCGCCAGCGACGCCGAGGGCGCGATCACGCTGTGGAACCCAGGCGCCGAGCGCATCTTCGGCTTTACCGAGGAGGAGGCGCTTGGCAGCTCGCTCGACATCATCATTCCCGAGCCGTTCCGCGCGCGGCACTGGGAGGGATACCGCGAGACCGTCGCCTCCGGCCAAAGCCGCTATGGCGCCGGCGACATGCTCTCTGTGCCCGGCCTCACCCGGGACGGCCGGCGGATCTCGCTCGAATTCACCATCGCCCTGCTCAAGGACGAGGCCGGCAAGGTGACCGGCATGGTGGCCGTGCTGCGGGACATCACGCCGCGCTTCGAGGAAATGAAGGCGCTGAAAAAGAAGGTGGCAGAGTTCCAGAGGCCTTCGGAGAGTTGATGGAACAGCGCGGAATTGTCAGTGCCAGCAAAAGCGTTGGATGCCAACAGATCGCATCGGACGGTCGCAAACGAAAAAGCCGCCGAAACCAAAGGGCTTCAGCGGCTTTTCGGTAGTCCCCGGACCGTCTTGGACGGTCAAATGGTGCCAGGAGAGCATGGCATTCGAGGTGAACTCGGTGCCGTGATCGGAGACGATCATACCTGGCTTGCCCCGCCGCCCGATCAGCGCTGTCAGTTCGCGCGCCACGCGCCGCCCGGAGATCGAGGTGTCGGGAATGGCCGCAAGGCATTCCCGTGTGACGTCGTCGACCATGTTGAGGATGCGGACCCCTCTCAACCTTCGGAAGGTCTGTCTATCTGCCTGTCCTTGTGATCGATAGCCGACCCTGCCGCTGCCGGCGCTACCGTGGCCGAGCTGCGGGCGGCGTTCACCAGCACATACCGGCAGATCGCGCCCCGCATGTCAGCCTTCGCAATCTGCCGCTGGATACCCTCGACCTCGTAACCTTGAAGGCCCGCCTTAACGACATCTCGATTATGGAGGGGCCACCGAGATTATGCTGGCTTCACGCGCGGCATAATTGCGACGAACTGTGATCCGGTTTGTAGTCAAACTGTCATAAGACATAATTACTGACGTCATCAGCGAATGTTGCTCGGGAGAGATACATGTCACTGATCCGGCGTCTACTCAAAGTATCCAGCCTTTCCGTTGCGTTCGCATTGGCGGGCTTCGGCGTTGCCAGTGCCGAATTCAAGCTCGATCCGCGCTTCACCGATGCAAATGGCGACATGGTCGCCGATGCGCCGACGGATGCAGCCAAGCAGATCGATCCCGACACGCTGATCTTTGCCTATACGCCGGTGGAAGACCCGGCCGTCTACGCCAAGGTGTGGCAGGAATTCCTCGATCACCTCGCCAAGACCACCGGCAAGAAGGTGCAGTTCTTCCCCGTGCAGTCCAACGCTGCGCAGCTGGAAGCCATGCGCGCCGGCCGGCTGCACGTCGCCGGCTTCAATACCGGCTCGAACCCGATCGCGGTCGCCTGCGCCGGCTTCGTGCCCTTCACCATGATGGCCTCGAAGACCGGCGCCTTCGGCTATGAGATGGAAATCATCACCTATCCGGGCTCGGGCGTCACCAAGGTCGAGGACATCAAGGGCAAGAAGATGGCCTTTACCTCCGAGACCTCGAACTCCGGCTACAAGGCGCCGTCGGCGCTGCTGCGCACCGAGTTCAAGCTCGAGGCCGGCAAGGATTATGAGCCGGTGTTTTCCGGCAAGCACGACAACTCGATCCTCGGCGTGGCCAACAAGGATTACCCGGCTGCGGCGATTGCCAATTCCGTGATGAAGCGCATGGTCGCTCGCGGCGTCATCAAGCCGGAACAGGTGGTCACCATCTACACGTCGCAGACCTTCCCGACCACCGGCTACGGCTATGTCTACAATCTGAAGCCGGAAGTAGCCGCGAAGGTGAAAGAGGCGTTCAGTACCTTCAATTGGGAAGGGACCGCGCTGCTCAAGGAGTTCCAGACCTCCGAGCCGCCGCAGGAAGCCTTCATTCCGATCACCTTCAAGGACAATTGGGCGGTGATCCGGCAGATCGATACCGCCATGGGCGTCAGCTACGAGTGCAAGTGAAGGCGCCAAGCTAGGCCGGCACTCATCGAGGGTTTGTGAACATGCTGCGACTTGAGGGCCTTTCCAAGCGCTATGCCAAGGGCGACAGGGCTCTCGACAACATCAACCTGCATGTTCCCGCCGGTCAGGTCGTCGGCCTGATCGGCCCCTCGGGGGCTGGCAAATCCACGCTGATCCGATGCGTCAATCGGCTCGTCGAGCCGAGCGAGGGCAAGATTTTCCTCAGCGACGTCGAGTTGACGGCTCTGGGGCGGGCCGGCTTGCGCCAGGCCCGGCGCCGCATGGGGATGATTTTCCAGGAATATGCGCTGGTCGAGCGCCTCTCGGTGATGGAGAACGTGCTGTCCGGCCGCCTCGGCTATGTCGGCTTCTGGCGGGCCTGGTTCCGGCGCTTCCCGCAGGCCGATATCGACCGCGCCTTCGCGGTTCTCGATCGCGTCGGGCTGATGGACCATGTCGACAAGCGTGCCGATGAGCTTTCCGGCGGCCAGAGGCAGCGTGTCGGCATTGCCCGCGCGCTGGTGCAGGAGCCCGATATTCTGTTGGTGGACGAGCCCACCGCGAGCCTCGACCCGAAGACCTCGCGGCAGATCATGCGCCTCATCGTCGAGATCTGCGCCGAGCGTAATCTGGCCGCCATCGTCAACATCCACGACGTGGCCCTGGCCCAGATGTTCGTGCAGCGCATCGTCGGCCTGCGCGCCGGTCGTGTGGTGTTCGACGGCCCGCCCGAGAGCCTGGACCCCGACGCCCTGACGGCGATCTATGGCGAGGAAGACTGGTCGAAGACGATGACGCGGGAGGAAGAGGCCGAGGACAGCGCGCATGCGGCCGCCTCCGAGCAGTTGCGCGGTGTCCGCGCGCCGCTGATCGCGGAAGCGCTTTGATGACCGACGCCGTTCGCCCGCGCCGCTGGCGCCCCGCGCCGCTGATCGCCAATCCCTGGCTGCGCCACGGTCTGACCCTGGGCGCGGCGATCTATCTGGCGCTCGCTTTGGGCACCATCGACGTCAACTGGGCCCGCGTCATTGACGGCCTTGATCGAGGCGGGCGGTTCATTGCCGGCTTCATGCAGCCGAATTTCACCTCACGCTGGGACGACATCGTCCAGGGCATGATCGAGAGCCTGACGATGACGGTGACGTCCACCGTCGCCGGCATCGCCATTTCCATTCCCATCGGCATCGGCGCCGCCCGCAACATCGTGCCGCGGCCGGTCTATTATGTGTGCCGCTCAATCATCGCGGTGTCGCGCTCGCTGCAGGAGATCATCGTCGCGATCTTTCTGGTGGCGATGGTCGGCTTCGGCCCCTTCGCCGGCTTTCTCACCTTGTCCTTCGCCACCATCGGCTTCCTGTCGAAACTGCTGGCCGAAGACATCGAGGATATCGACCCGGCGTCGGTGGAGGCCATCCGCGCCACCGGCTCGGGCTGGTTCTCGATGCTGTCCTATGGCGTGCTGCCCCAAATCATGCCCCGGCTGATCGGCCTGTCCCTGTACCGGCTCGACATTAATTTCCGGGAATCCGCAGTGGTCGGCATTGTCGGCGCCGGAGGCATCGGCGCGACGCTCAATACCGCGATAGATCGCTACGAATTCGACAGTGCGGCGGCCATTCTCCTTCTCATCATCGGCATCGTGATGGTGAGCGAGTATACGTCCAGCCTCATTCGCAAAAGGGTGCAGTGATGGCGGTGCAGCACCTTGCCGATGGGCGTTTCGCCTGGCAGCGGCGGACCCCCAAGGCCGAATGGCTCAGCTGGCTGGCCTGGCTCGCCGGCGTCGCGCTCACCGTCTTCTGCTGGCGGGTGATGACCGAGAACACGATCTGGGACTATGTCTGGGACGCCCCGACCCAGGCGGCCGACATAGGCGGGCGCATGGTGCCGCCGCGCTGGAGCTATTTTCCCAACATCGTCAAGCCGCTCTGGGACACGCTGAATATTGCCACGCTCGGCACGTTGCTGGCGGTGTTCATCTCGGTGCCGATCGCGTTTCTGGCGGCGCGCAACACCACGCCGAGCGTCGCCTTCGTGCGGCCGCTGGCGATCTTCATCATCGTCGCGTCGCGCTCGATCAATGCGATCATCTGGGCGCTGCTGCTGGTGTCCATTCTCGGGCCCGGCATTCTCGCCGGCATCATCGCCATCGCCCTGCGCTCGATCGGCTTTATTGGCAAGCTGCTCTATGAGGCGATCGAGGAGATCGACGCCAAGCAGGTCGAGGCCATCAGCGCGACCGGCGCCTCCGGCCCGCAGACGCTGGCCTACGCCATCGTTCCGCAGATCATGCCCGCCTTTGCCGGCATCACGGTGTTCCGCTGGGACATCAACATCCGCGAATCCACCGTGCTCGGGCTGGTGGGCGCCGGCGGCATCGGCCTCAATCTGGAGAGTTCGCTCAATACGCTCGCCTGGCCGCAGGTGACCCTGATCTTGCTCGTGATCCTCGGCACTGTGGTCGTCAGCGAATGGATCTCGGCACGCATCCGGCACGCCATCATCTGATGAGCGAATGAGCGGGTCGGAGATGCGTCCGCGCAGACAAGCTGGCGCCCGCCGCGCCGCTGACGCACCCGAGGCCGGCGCGACTATTTCACCAGCCGCTACAGCCAGCGCCGCGAGGCCGCCCTCAAGGCGGCCATGGCGGCGGAGGCCGACCTTTCCACCATCGCCATAACGGGAAGCCCCTCAACGCGCGGATCCGTGGGTACAAAAGGCAGAGGAGCTCAGCCGCCGGTGACGCTCATATGGCGGCGCACAGAGGGGGCGCGGCCGGGGCGGTCGATGACGAAATCATGCCCCTTCGGCTTGCGGAAGATGGCGTCGTCGAGCACCGCGTGCAGCTTGTCGTCGCTCTCGGAGGCGCGCAGGGGGCTGCGCAGATCCGCCGCGTCCTCCTGGCCGAGGCACATATACAGCGTGCCGGTGCAGGTGACGCGGACCCGGTTGCAGCCCTCGCAGAAATTATGCGTCAGCGGAGTGATGAAGCCGAGCCGGCCGCCGGTCTCGCGGATCGAGACATAACGCGCCGGGCCGCCGGTGCGGAACGGGATGTCCTCCAGCGTCCACCGCTGGGCGAGGCGCTCGCGCACGGTGGAGAGCGGCAGATACTGGTCGGCGCGCTCGGCGCCGGTTTCGCCGAGCGGCATCACCTCGATCAGCGACACGTCCATGGCGCGGCCATGCGCCCATTGGATCAAGCCGGGGATCTCGTGCTCGTTCTCGCCGGCCAGCGCGACGGCGTTCAGCTTGACATGGATGCCGGCTTCCTGCGCCGCGTCGATGCCGGCGAGCACCTTGTTGAGGTCGCCCCAGCGGGTCAGCGCGCGGAAACGGTCGGGGTCGAGCGTGTCGAGCGAGACATTGATGCGCTTGACGCCGCAATCGGCCAGTTCGCGCGCGAAGCGGGCGAGCTGCGAGCCGTTGGTGGTCAGCGTCAGCTCCTCCAGCGCGCCGGAATCGAGGTGACGGCCGAGCGAGCGGAACAGGGTCATCACGTCGCGCCGCACCAGCGGCTCGCCGCCGGTGAGGCGCAGCTTCTTCACGCCGCGGGCGACGAAAGCCGAGCAGAGGCGGTCGAGTTCTTCCAGCGTCAGCAATTCGGGCTTGGGCAGGAACGTCATGTGTTCCGCCATGCAGTAGACGCAGCGGAAGTCGCAGCGGTCCGTCACCGAGACCCTGAGATAGGTGACGGCGCGGCCGAACGTGTCGACCAGCGGCGCGCGCGCGATGAGGCTCTCCGCGCCGAGGGCGGGCGAAACGCGGACATTCATGAGGGGACTCCAGGAAAGCCGATGCGGCTCAAGGCAGGAAGAAGGGCCGCCGCCTGTGGGCGACGGCCCGTCGCCGTCAGGAGGTGTATTCCTTCGATTTAAAGGTCAGGTGCTGGACCGACTTTGGTGCATCGGCGATCTTGCGGATGCTTCCCCAGGTCTGCTTGTAGTTGGGAATGACGAACTCGTTCACGCCCGCCGACACGACATTGCCCTGCACGCCGGTGGGATAGCCGAACAGCATGAAGGCCTGCTTCGCCTTGGCTGTCGGCGTCGGATAGGCCATGGCCTGGGTCGAGCCGTTATCGTTATAGACCTCGACGAGGTCGCCGGCGTGAAGCCCCAGATCGGTCATGTCCTTCGGGCTCATCTCGATGAACGGGTAGGGCCAGCGGTCCATGACGAACTCGTTCTCGACGTCGAGATAGGCGCTCTGCCAGACCAGATTGGCGCGGCCATTGTTGATCAGGAACGGGAACTTGTCCTTCTCGGCCTGTTTGCCGGGCGCTTCCAGCCCCCGCCATTGGGTTGCGGCGAACACCGCCTTGCCGTCCGGCTTATTGAACTTGCCGTCGGCGAACAGCCGCTTGGTGCCGACGATCTTGCCATCCTGAACGCCGGTCGCCGGCTCCTGGAAACCGTTGGTTCCCATGGCCCGCAGCAGGTCATAGGTGACGAACTCGCCGCCTTTCTCATGGCCGTGATAGCCGTCCATGAAGGCTTCTTCCTCGGTCTTCCAGTCGAAACCGGAGAACTTCGCCGCCATGTCCGCCTTGCCCATCTCGCCGAGCACGCGCTGCATGTGGTTGGCAATCCGCGCCGCGATCAGGCAGTCCGGCATGGCAACGCCGGGCGGGTCCATATAGCGCTCGGTCAGGCGCATGCGCCGTTCGCCGTTCATCGAGGTGAGGTTCATCTCGCCCGAGGTCGCCGCCGGCAGCATGACATGGGCCGCTTCGCCGACCTTGGTTGGTACGATGTCGACATCGACCGAGAACAACCCGCCCTTGCGGATCGCGTCCATGATGGCAGCCACCATGGCGGGTCGATCGCCATAGGGAACCGCGTTCATGGCATCCTTCACCATGTCGGTGCGCTTCTTGTAGACGCGCTTGAACTCCAGCGCGTTCAGCGTTGTCTTGTAGTGATCGCAGCCCCAGATGTGGTGGATGCCGCCCTTGCCCTCGATCAGCAGCTTGTCGACATAGGCGGCGGGGCGTCCGACATGGGCATCGGAGGGGCGCGAGTAGCCCTCCTGATGGCCACCCATGCGCACGCAGCCGCCGCCCGGCCGGCCGATATTCCCGGTCGCCAGCGCCAGATTCACCAGCGACTGGTTGGTGCGGTAATTGTCGTTGCCCCAGATGAGGCCCTTCTCATAGGCGAACATGGTGCGGCGGCGCGCGCCGCCGGCCTTTGGCTCGGCGATCCAGGTGACCGCCTTGACGATATCCGCCTCGGAAAGCCCGGTGATCTTCGCCGCCTCGGCAATCGATACCTTGTTGGCGGCGACCGCCTTGTCGAAATCCTTGGTCGAGGCGCCGATGAAGGCCTTGTCGATCCAGCCCTTCTCCGCCGCATAGGTGAACCACGCATTGAACAGTGCGAGGTCGGTGCCGGAGTTGAGCGCGAGATGAAGCACGTTGTCCTTGCCGGCCTCGATCTCGCAGGCATTGACCGTCACCGTGCGGCGCGGATCGACGATGACGACCCGGCCCCGGGCCACCGCCTCGTCGCCGAACTCCGCCTTCTTCTTATTGAGCGAGGTGCCACGCAGGTTCGGCACCCAATGGTTCAGGAAGTAGTTGGTCTGGGTTTCAAGCGCATTGGTGCCGACAGCGACAATGGTATCGGCGAGCTGGGCATCCTCGTAGCAATTGTTCAGTTCGCCCACGCCCATGTCGCGCGAACCGTGCACTTCGGAGTTATAGGCCGGGCGGTTGTGGATACGGATATTCTTGACCTTCATCGCACCGAAATAGAGCTTGCCGGTGCCCCAGGTGTTCTCATAGCCGCCGCCGGCGCCGCCATGGTCGAAGGCAGAGACGAACAGCCCGTCCTCGCCCTGTTCGGCGATGACGGCAGCTGTCACGCGAGCGACGAGGTCGAGCGCGTCTTCCCAGCTGGTCGGCTGTAACTGGCCGTAGCGCCAGACGAGCGGGTCGGTGAGGCGCTGAAGCTGCGTGTTGCGCTGGCGCGAATAGCTCATCTCGGCGATGCGGGCGCCGCGCACCGAACCCAGCCCGGAATTCACGCTGCATTCCTGATCGGGCTTGATGACGATATGCACGTCTTTGCCGTCCTGGCGGACGAGGTTGTACATAGACGGGGCGTACCATGCCGGGGTGTCCGCACCCTGCTGCTCGGCAAGATTGACGCCGAACTTGTTATCACCCGGGGCGGTGCCTCCCTCATAGCGGGCGTCCCAGCTATAGGCTTTGTAGCCGCACCCGACGATGCAGTAGTGGCAGACGACGTTGTGGACCTTGGCGTTGGCCGGAACGATGGGTAGCCGGCCGATCTGGCGCTTGTAAGCCATTGTTTCCTCCCTCAGAGCACGTTCGACAGGCGGCCATACAGAAGCTCGTCCACGCCTTCGGCGTAGATGTCGCCCTTGTCGTCGATCCGCAGCGCGTATTGGGGAAGGTTCTGCGTCGCCTGCCCCCAGACCTGCTGCCCGCCCTTCTCGCAGTCGAAGCGCGAGTAGTGACCGGGGCAGTTCAGCGTCTTGTCGCCGGCCGAATAGACCAGCGGATATCCCTTGTGCGGGCAGAGGATCGAAAACCCGACAATGTCCGCGTCAGGCCCCGCGCCGCCCGGCACGGCGGTGCCCAGCTTCAGCAGAACGCCGGGGGCGTCCGCGTCGGGATAAGCGACATCAAACGGCTCGTTGGCTTTGAGATCCTTGACGTTGGCGAGCCGATTGGCGGGGTATTTGACCAGCGCGGCCCCCGGCTCGGCCGCCTTGGCCTGCGCCGGCAGCACGGTGGCCGCCGCCGCTCCGGCGGTCATTACGCCGGCACCCGTCAGAAACTGGCGGCGGCCGGCATCTACGAGGCTTTGGCACCTCTTCATTTTAGCTCCCTCCCATCATGCAGGTCCGCGTGCGGACGACATCGCATTGCAGGAGTCGAGCCAGTTTAGAATGGTGATAAATATCAGAAGCTTAAGTTTATCCCGTAAGCCCGCGTGGAAACCGCGCGTTCGACAATCCGAACATGGTGCGGCGCCGTTGGTTCGGACTTCCGAACATGCGCCTTCCCCTAGAGATCGGTACCAAGACCAAGTCGGCGCATCTTCTCCCATAGGGTGGTGCGCCCGATGCCGAGAAGCCGCGCGGCGGCGGCAACCTCGCCCCGCGTGCTGGCGAGCGCGCGCAGAATGTGCCGCTTCTCGGCATCGATGCGCGCCTCTTCCAGCGAGCCGAGCTGATGGGCATCCTCATGGCCGCCCATGGCCTGCTCAGGAAACAGGTCGGCGGGCATGATCCAAGGCCCCATGCCGAGCGTGATGGCGCGCTCCATGCGATTGCGGAGCTCGCGAATATTGCCGGGCCAGGGATGGGCGAGAGCGGCCTCTTCGGCGAGGGCGCTGAAGCCGTTCGCCTGGGTCTCCAGCCGGCTAGAGAGTTCCGCGAAGATGCGCTCCATCAGCCAGGGTATGTCCTCGCGCCGCTCCCGGAGGGGTGGTATGCGCACCGAGACGACGTTGATCCGGTAGTACAGGTCCTCGCGGAAGCTACCCGCCGCCACGCGGCGGGGAAGATCGGCATTGGTGGCGGTGACGAGCCGGCCGCTGAACCGAAGCGGCCGTTCGCCGCCGACGCGATTGAAGCTCCGGTCTTCGATCAGGCGCAACAGCTTGGCCTGCAGCTCAGGACGCAATTCGCCGATCTCGTCGAGAAACAGCACGCCCGATCCGGTGCGCTCGGCATAGCCGAGATGGCGTTGCGTGGCGCCGGTGAAAGCGCCCTTCTCATGCCCGAACAGCTCGCTCTCCAGCAGATCGGCGGGAATGGCGGCGCAATTGACCGCCATGAAAGGCTCGGTGGCGGCATCGGACATGGCGTGGAGAAAATGGGCCGCAACATCCTTTCCCGTTCCGGTTTCGCCGGTGATCAGCACGGTCGAGCCGACACGGGCGACGCGCCGCAGAAGCCTTTCCGCCTCGCGGATCGCCGGCGAGATGCCCAGAACCGCGCCGTCGGCCTCAAGCGGCGGATGGACCAGATCTCCCAGGCGCGCGAGGAAGTCGTCCATCTCGAACGGCTTGGTCACATAGTCGGCGGCGCCAGCGCGCATCAGGCGCACGGCCTGGTCGATATCGCCATGGCCGGTGATGAACAGGAAGGGCGGCGCATTGGCGCTTCGCCCGGCTTCACGAAACACCGCTTCTCCCGTGACGTCGGGGAGCCGGATGTCGCAGATAATCGCCTTGAAGCGCCGGTCGGCGATTTCGCCCAGCGCGTCTTGCCCGGCCTGCCACCATTTGACCGCCATGCCTTCAAGCGTCAGTCGCTGGACCAGACTTTCGCCCATGATGGGATCGTCTTCGACCAGGCCGATGAGAACGGGATCAGGCGACATGGGCAAACTCCTCGTCGCGGGCGAACGGAATCGATACGCGCACGCAGGTGCCCGCATCGTCTGGGTACTCGACAGTGACGGAAGCGCCGAGCTCGCCGAGCAGCCGGTGTGTCATCCACAGGCCGAGACCGGCGCCGTCGCGCAGTGGACGGGCCGTGGCGGCGCCGGTCAAAAGCGCGGCCGCCTCGCGCGGTAGGCCTGGGCCATGATCCAGAACTTCGACCAGCAATCGCGCCCCCGTGCTCGACGCCGACAAGGCGACGACGGACCCTCCGGGAGCCGCAGCGACGGCGTTGAGCAAAAGGTTGAGAATAGCCTGCCGCAGCGGCGTGCTCGGCAGGGGAACGCTGCCTTGCAGCTCGTTGCCGATAATGACGCTCACATCGCGGCGGCGGGCTTCCGGCGCGATGAGGAGCCCGAGATCCTCGATATCGGCGGCCATCAGTTCCCGGGAGCCGCTATCGGTACGGTAGAGCGCAAGGGTCGTGCGGACCACGTCACGGATGCCGACCAGCCCGCGTTCGAGGAGGCCCATCGAGCCAAGCCGGACGCTTTCAATATGGCCGTGGCTCTTGACGGTGGCGAGCGCATTGAACAGCCCACCGAGCGGATTGTTGATCTCATGGGCCAGCGCCGATGCCAGCCGCCCGAGGCTGCCGAGCCGTTCTTCTTCGGCGAGGCGCATGGATAGCTCGTGCCGCTCTGCCGTCGAGTGGACGAGCGCATTATAGGCCTGAAAGAGGCGACCGAATTCGCCAGGACTGGAGGTGACGATGTCGGACGCGATGGGCGCGGCATGGCTCTCGCGCGCGCTGCCCAGATGATCGGACAGAATGCGGATCGGGTGCATCATCCGCGCCACCAGCCACCAGCCTGCCGCCGCCAGCAGCAGGGTCAGAAATCCGTTCGTGAGGATGAGCGTGGTCAGGACACCTCGCCGCTCGATCGCGAGATGGCTGGTGTCGAAGCTCGCATAGATCGTTCCGACCTTTCGGCCGGGATAGGAAAGCTCGCGCAGGGCATAAGCGCGATCCGCGCCGGAATCGAAGCGGAAGGTCTCTCGCCCCGTCGCGTCGACAATCGAGGATGCGACGGCTGTTCCGACCGGATGACGCCGGGGATCGGAGGCGGCGATCACCTGGTTGTCGGCGTTCGCGACGATCGCTTCCGCCGGCCGCAGGCTTTTGTTCAACTGCTGTGCGCGCTCGATGGCATCGAAGACCTCCCAGACATCATCACGCAGGATGGAGGGCGCCACCGCCGATGAGAGGCCGTCCAGATAGCTTTGCGCGAGATCGCGAAGATGACGTTCCTGGGATTCGTCCAGGCGCGAGAGCACGCGCTCGGAAAGAACGACGCCGACCAGAACCATGAGCGCCGCGACTGCGAGGGGGACCTTCAGTGTCACAGGCCAGGCGCGCGGGTTGAGTCTAAAGGCCATCGGCTAGCCTGCCAGCGCGACAATGGCGGCCTTGGCCGCTATCGGATCGAAGAGGTCGGCGTCCTCGCGCCCGAACCCGTCGAGCCGCAGCATGGCGAGGATGGCGCGGCCATCGTCGTCCATCGCCATATTCAACAGGGCGGCGGACAGACGTTCGAGGCGCTCATTGTCGACAGCTATCCGTGGCGCGGCAATAGGTGGGAAGCCGAGCCATTCGGATCGCCGGAGGATGCGGGTGCGGGCGGCGAGTTCGGGCTCCAGCTCGGCGACGACCTCATAGACATAGCCGTCCACCGATCCTGACGTCGCAAGCCCGGATGCCACGGCGCGGATGACGTTGCGGTGGCCATAGGTGAAGAACGTCCGCTCGAAAAACGTCTCGGGCCGGAGATGGGCCTCGGCGAGGGCGGCGCGCGTGACGAGAAAACCGGAGTTGGAGTCGGGATCCGAGAAGGCATGGACGTCGCCCTTGAGGTCGGAAAGGCTTTCCGCTTGGCGATCGGCATCGACGATCAGATAGGACTGATAGAGCGGCTTGCCACGCCAACGCGGCAGCGCGACCAGCTGAAGCTCGGTCGCGTGCATGACATAGGGGTAGCCGCAGATCCATGCCGCATCGATCTGTCGCGAAATAAGAAGAGCGACGATCTCCTGATAGGTGCGGCGCGTGATCAGGCTGATCGGAAAGCCGGTGGCGCGGGCAAGATAGGCTTGAAGGCGCCCGAGTAATTCGAGATCTGATGTGAGGAAGACGGGCGTCAGTCCGAAGCGGATATCGGACGGCTTTGCTTTGGACAGGCAAGGCAATGCCGCAAGGGAGGCAACGAAAAATCCCAGCCTCGCCAAGAAGATGCGCCGATTCAGCCCAAAGACTGCATCCCGAGGCATGGCGTTTCCTGATTGGAGTTCTTCTTTTTCCAGACAGGATACCTCGTTTCAGCTGGAACGGAAATAGTCGAGGCGAACACCGGCGCCGGCATGGCATTACTTTGCGAGGCGTCGCGACCGACGGCGCTAGGTGGCCAATAGCGCCCTGGCCCGTTCTCCCCTGCAGACCTACCGAAGGTCCGCAACGTGTCCGTTTCGGCCTCGGACATTCATCAGCGATATGTCCGCTTCTCGTTTGATGTTCCCAACAGCGGACAGTCTTCCGCCGGCCGCCTCTGCGCGGCAGGGGCCCTCGACGTTTCTCCCCAGGCCAATCAGGGCCAGGGAGAACTCACATGGGCCATTCTCAATTTGACGATGCCAGCCGCGAGCGTGCAGCTTGGAATGCCGGAAAGCATGTCGGCACAAGGCGTCCGCAGCGCGCCGATCGCCGTCGGCTCGATGATCGCGGAGTGATGCCGGGTCTTCGGCGCGATGAGGGCGCCAGGAAAAGGATGCGTCGGGTCGATCTCGGCCTTTTGCGTGCTGACCGCATAGCGGAAGACGCGGCTGCAAATTCCCCGGAGGCGTCGCGCTGTCTCGAAGGTCCCACGCCCCTCTACCTTCTTCAGGAGTTCGAGCACCTCAGCAGGCTTGATCTGGGCAATGGGACGGTCGCCTAGGGCAGGGTAGGCGAAGTCTTCGAGCGGCCAGCGGGCCTTGTTGAGGGTCGCTCCGGCGCGGCCTTCGGCGGCTATCTTGGCAAGGTACTCGTCCGCGAGCGCCTGGAAGGTGTGCTTCGACACGGCGTCGCTATCCGCCTTGTCCTGCTTGCGCTGCGCGGCGGGATCGACGCCGGCGGCGAGGAGGGCCTTTGCCTCGTCCCGCCGCTCTCGCACATTCTTGAGCGACACAGCGGGGTAGGCGCCGAAAGAAAGTTGCTTCTGCTTGCCGTCAAACCGATAGGCCATTCGCCACAGCCGACCGCCAGAGGGGCTCACGAACAGGTGGAGCCCGCCGCTATCGGACAATTTCTGGGGTTTGTCCGTTGCCTTAGCGTTTCTGCAGGCCGTTTCCGTCAGTGCCATGGGTGTTGGCATTCAGTTAGTGTTGGCATCGGCGATGCCAACAAATATGCCAACAAAACCGTTGGATACCAACGGATCGCATCGGACGGCCGCAAACGAAAAAGCCGCCGAAACCCTTTGGTTTCAGCGGCTTTTCGGTAGTCCCCGGACCGTCTTGGACGGTCAAATGGTGCCCAGGAGAGTGTAGCAAAAACGTCAATTGCCACCACGGTTTACCGCCGTTGTGGGGGCGTCGCTGCCTCGTTGATTTTGTTAGGGAATTTTGGGCGGCGCCCGCGCACCCCTGAAGGCGGGGAGGGGCGGTCATGACCGATTTTCCCGACCTGATGGCGGCTGTTGCGGGGCGGCTTTTGGGGGAGCCGAACCGGGGCATGTCGTCGAAGGACGAGCTTCGCTTCGGCACCCATGGCAGCCTGTCGGTGAAGGTGGGCGGGCCTCACAAGGGCACATGGGCGGACCATGAGGCCGGGCAAGGCGGCGGCGTGCTCGACCTGATCGCCCGGCTGCAGGGCGGCGGGCGCGAGGGCGCGCTGGCCTGGCTGAAGCAGACCTTCCCCGACTTTGCCGGCCGGCCGGAGGCGCCCTCCACCGGGCGGCGCATCGTCGCTACTTACCCTTATGTCGACGAGGCCGGCGCGCTGCTGTTCGAGGTGGTGCGGTATGAGCCCAAGGAGTTTCGCCAGCGCCGGCCGGACGGCGCCGGCGGCTTCGCGTGGAACCTGCAGGGCGTGCGGCCGGTGCCGTATCATCTGCCGGAACTGATCGAGGCCATCGGCTCCGAGCGCACCGTCTTCATCGTCGAAGGGGAGAAGGACGTCGATCGCCTGCGCACCCTCAACGTGCCGGCAACCTGCAATGCCGGCGGCGCCGGCAAGTGGAAGCTGGACTTCGTCGAGCACTTCGTCGGCGCCGACGTCGTGATCGTGCCCGACAATGACGATCCCGGCCGCGAGCACGCCGAGAAGGTGGCGCGGGCGCTGCAGCCGGTGGCAACGCGGGTGCGCGTGCTCTCCCTGCCGAACCTGCCGCGCAAGGGCGACGTGTCGGACTGGCTGCAGGCCGGCGGCACGGTGGAGGAACTGCACCGCCTGACGGACGCCGCGCCGGACTGGCGCCCGGCGGCGGCGGCGACCCGGCTGCCGGCCGTGTGGTGGGGCGACGAGGACAAGCAGCCTCCGCTCTCCTGGCTGGTGAAGGGCCTGCTGATCGAGGGCGGCTTCTCCACCGTCTACGGCCCGCCCGGCACCTCCAAGAGCTTCCTCGTGCTCGACCTCGCCTTGCACGTCGCCCACGGCCGCGACTGGTTCGGCCGGCGCGTGGCGGCGGGCGGCGTGGTCTATGTCTCCGGCGAGGGCGGCGCCGGCATGCTGATGCGGATGAAGGCGTGGCGGCAGGAAAAGGGCGGCGAGAGCGGCAAGCCCTTCGTGCTCGTCCCTTCCTCGGTCAACCTCTATGACGACGAGGAAGGCGTTGAGACGCTGATCGCCGATGTGAAGGACCACCAGGCCCGCATGACCGCGCCGCTGCGCCTCGTCGTGCTCGACACGCTCTCGCGCATGATCGGCTCGGGTGACGAGGACAAGGCGCGCGACATCAATGTGGTGGTGCAGAAGGCGGAGCGGATCCAGCGCGAGCTGGGCTGCCACGTCCTCGTCGTGCATCACTCCGGCAAGGATACCGATCGCGGCGCGCGGGGCTCCAATGCCCTGCTGGGCGCCGTCGATGCGGCGATAGAGATCACCCGTCACGAGACGGGTGTGTGTGCAGGCAAGATCGCGAAGGTGAAGGACGGCGGCGATATCGCGCCCTTCAAGTACGAGCTGCTGCAATCGGTTCTCGGGACGGATGAGGACGGTGACGACATCACCTCCTGCATCATCGCTCCCACGGATGCGAGCACCGGCGAGGCGAAGGGCACCACGCGGCTACCCGACGCGGCGCGCATCGCGCTCGATGCACTGACACTGGCCGTGACCGAGGAGGGCCAGCCCTCCCCAGGCGGACAGGTGCCCAACGGCGTGCGCGTCGTCACCATCGAGAGGTGGCGTGAGTACGCCTACCGGCGCGGCGTGAGCCCGTCGGAGGAGGCGGACGCCAAGCGGCAGGCGTTCCACCGGGTGCGGCAGAAGCTGCAGACCAGCCGGCTCATCGGTATCTGGGGAGACTGGGTATGGATGATCCAGTGAGCGTGACAGGCGTGACAAGGCGTGACCGTCACAGCTTGTCACAGCCGGAGCGTGACAGCGTGACATCCCCCTTTAGGGGGTGTCACGCTGTCACGAACCCAGGGGCTGCCGGTCACGCCGACACGGCCGGCGAGAGGCTGGTCGAGCTGGCGGACCGGGTGCGGCGGCTGGTGCCGAGCCACCGGGACCCCGAGGCGTTCCACGAGGCCAAATCGGAGATCGAGGCGGAGCTGCGGCGGCTGTCGCGGGTCCTCCCCCCGGTCTTGGTATGCGGGGGGCGGGAGCGCTTGAGTTCGCTAGACGAGCCGCGTTTGAGCCCTAAAGTCTCCGGCTTGAGAAAGGGTTGAGAATGCAGGATTTGCATAGCTCCTCCCTCTTCGGCGACGTGACGGCCAAGCCGGCGGAAACGCTGTCCAAGAAGGGCTTCGCCGAGGCGATCGGGGTGTCGGCCGGGCGCGTGTCGCAGATGATCGCCGGCGGGCTTCCCGTCGAGCCGAACGGGCGCATCCATGTGGCGCGCGGCAAGGCGTGGGTGGCCGAGAATGTGGACCCCAACCGCCGCCGCGCCTCGCTCGATGGCCCCGCCATCCCATTGGCTTCCGCCTCGCCGTTCCCGGCCTCCTCCCGTGCCGTTCGCGACGCGGCGGAGGCGGAGATCGCCCGGCTGAAGGCCGAGCGGATGGGGCGGGCGCTGATCGACCGGGCGGCGACGCTGCGCACGATCGAGGGCCGTGCTCGCTTCGAGCGCGACGCCTGGCTCGGCTGGGTGAACCGGGCGGCACCGGAGATCGCCTCCAGCACCGGCGCCGACCTTGCCGCCACCGTCGGCGTGCTCGACCGGCTGGTGCGCGCCCAGCTCGTCACCCTGGCCGACATGCCGCTGGAGGAGTTCCCCGATGAATGACCTTAGCCACGCGACGCTGGCCGACCTTACCGCCGAGCTGGTCGATGCGGCGTGGCGGCGGGGGCTGCGGCCGGAGCTGCAGCTGACCGTCACCGAATGGGCGGACGCCAACCGCACCCTGCCTGGCACCAATGCCGAGCCCGGCCCGTGGCGCACCGCCCGCGTGCCCTATCTCGCAGAGATCATGGATTGCCTCTCCACCGCCTCACCCGTCGAGCGGGTGGTGCTGATGAAGGGCGCGCAGACCGGCGGCACCGAGGCCGGGCTTAACGCCATCGGCTATTGGGTGGCGCACGCGCCGGGGCTGATCCTCGCCGTGTGGCCGTCCATCGACATGGTGCGCCGTAACTCGCGCACCCGCATCGAGCCGCTGATCGAGGGCACGCCTGCCCTGCGCTCGCGCATCGCCCCGGCTCGCTCCAAGGATCCCGGCAATACGGTGGGGCTGAAGGAGTTTCCCGGCGGCGCCCTCATCATGACCGGCGCCAACTCCGCCACCGGCCTGCGCTCCACCCCGGCGCGCTATCTCGTGCTCGACGAGGTGGATGCCTTCCCGGCGGATGCCGATGGCGAGGGCGACCCGGTGGCGCTGGCGGTGCAGCGCACCGTGACCTTCCGGGGCCGGCGCAAGATCTTCCTCATCTCCACCCCGACCGAGGCCGGCGTGTCGCGCATCGAGAAGGCCTATGCCGAGAGCGACCAGCGCCGCTACTTCGTGCCCTGCCCGCATTGCGGCACGCACCAGGCGCTGAGCTGGCGCGGCGTGACCTGGCCGGAGGGCGAGCCGCGCAAGGCGTTCTACACTTGCGAGGCCTGCGGCGGGGTGATCGAGGAGGCGGACAAGCCGGCGATGCTCGCCAAGGGCGAATGGCGCGCCACGGCGCCGGGCGACGGCCTCACCGCTGGCTTCCACCTCTCGGCGCTGTACTCGCCCTTTGAGAGTTGGGGCGAGATCGCCGCCGACTTCCTCACCTCGAAGCGCGACCCGGCGCGGCTGAAGACATGGACCAACCTCAAGCTCGGCGAGGCCTATGAGGACCGGGACATGGCGCCGCTGGCGCCGGACACGCTGCAGGGCCGAGGCCTCCAATGCGACCCCGCATGGACCGAGCTATTGCCCGAAGGCGTCGCCGTCATCACCGCCGGCGTCGACACCCAGGACGATCGGATCGAGGTGGAGTTCGTCGGCTGGGGAAGGGGCGAAGCCAGCTGGTCGCTCGACTATGACATCCTGCATGGCGACACCTCGCGCCCCGAAGTGTGGGCGGCGCTGGACCGCCTGCTCGCTCGGCGCTTCCGCCACCCCAGGGCGATCCCCGACCTTCCCATCCTCGCCGTCGCCATCGATTCCGGCGGGCATCGCACCGACCAGGTGATGCGGTTCTCGGCCGAGCGGCTCAACCGGCGGATATGGGCGATCAAGGGCCGTGGCGGGCCGGGCGTGCCGCCCTGGCCGAAGCGCCCGCCCAAACTGCGCAGCGCCAGCCTAGCCCCCGTCCACATCGTCGGCGTCGACACGCTCAAGCACGGTCTGCTCTCGCGCCTTCGGATCGACGATGGCGGCCCCGGCGCCTGCCACTGGCCGGCGGAGCGCGACTATCTCTGGTTCACCGGCCTCGTCGCCGAGCGCCCAGTGCGCCGCTACACGCGCGGCGTTGCCCGCATCGAGTGGGTGCCCGACCCCGGCGTGCGCAACGAGCCCCTCGACTGCCGCGTCTACGCCACGGCCGCACTGCACGGGCTCTATGCGGCCGGGATGAGCCTGGCCGACATGGTGGGGAAGATGGAGGCGGCGGAGGTGCGGGCTGGGGCGATGGCGGCCGAGGCTGCCCGCGAGGCGCCGCGCCGGGCGCCCGCCGTGGTGCGATCGAGCTGGGTGGGGTGAGTTAGTTTGTAGTGACCCACGGCAGAGCTTCGGATCGTCGACTTTTTGATCAAGGGCGTCGATTGATGTGATACTCGCCCGGGTTAGGGTGCTTATAGAGCGTTGTTATATGCCCGTGTCGCTACTCCGTAGCTGTCTAGCTTTGTTCATCAGTCCAATGATGCTTTTTCTTCCACCCGTCTTTCGAACGACGTTGCCAAGACCGGTTCGGAATATTTCAGGCATTTCAATTGTGTCGCCTTCAATGAGAATAATCCCATTTTCTTCAAGCATAGTAATTTGATCATTTGTTAAAGACGATACTTTGTCTTTAAACTCTGAGAGGGTTATAGGTACGGCAAACTGCGGCGCTTGCCGAAGGCCGTCAAGAGCTGGCTTCAATTTCGGATTTTCTTCGCCCATCGAGTCGATTTTCTGTCGCCCCACTGGTGCAATGGCGCTTGTCATAGCTTTTGGAACAAGAAGGCGATCAAAGAATACTGGATTATCATCGATGGCAGACGTGTCTGCGCTGCTTGCGACAAAGCCCACCAGATCCCGCGCCGTGAGGCGGCCGCGCAAGTCCGACAGCGCCGCGATCACCCACTCGGAGGATCTCGCTTCCTTCGTGCGGCCTCCCCGCGCTAGATCATCGGCCTTCCCTAATTTTCGTCCCCACAGCGGCACTAGGCGAGCATCGATCTGCGTACGATCGAGATCCTGGAATTCTTCGTCCCATGTTTCTGCAGCGCCGGCCTGCTTTGCGAACCAAGCTGCAAGCTCCAGAATATCCCTATCGTACCAAGTTAAGGCGAACGCCCGATTTCTATCGACGAACTGCCGATTATTATTGGGGTAAGCAGCCAAGATTAGGTCAGAGCGCACGAAATTAATCTGTCCGAGCGGCCTTCCAGGGAGTTCAGTCAGGCGCTGCGCGAGCGATGATGTAAGTCCACGAATTGCCGCTTGCTGATTTGGATCCGCGCGGAATGATTGAAAGCTTTCTTCAAGTCCGTCGAACAACGCAACAATCCGATTGCCCGATTTGATCAGAAGCTGTATGAATTCTTCTCCAGCGTTTTGCTTTTCAGGAGAAACGCCACTGCTCCAAGCGATCACATTAAGCCAAAAGTTGCCCCATTCACTTTCCGATGTGAGATTTTTAGAGGCTTGATCTATAAGTTCATTAAGCCGTGAAAAGGCGAGAGGAACGTTGCCTCTGATGGCATTCGAGATCTCTTGTCGGGCATCCCCAATGCCCTCCATGCCCTGTATGTTCTTGGCGGGCAATACAGGCGCAATCAAAGCTTCACGTGAAGCCCCTACTGGGCTCATCCTCAGGTGTTTTGTAAAATTTCCCCAAGTGCTCATGTGTGTCAGCACTCGGAATGTAAACGTCTTTCCCGCCCCCTTCATGCCAATGCAAGTGGCATTAGGCGTCTCCGTTCGAAATCGTTCGCCCAGCTCTCTTAATGCCCGAACCGTTAGAAATTCCCCGCTGATCTCCTGACTAGTTTCAGCGAAGATACGGTCCCTGGCGAACGCGTGGAGCTTCTGACGCCTATTTTTCTGAGGCTGTGCATCAACAGTGTTTTGAGCAGATTGCTCAATTATAGGCATAGACACGGATGAGCCATCGCCCTGTGAGTCCAAATAGTCCACAGTCCAGTCGGCAAGTCCTATCGCGATCTGATCGAAGCAATTTTGTCCACGCAGATCATCGAGGAAATCCTTTAGGCCTCGGGGCGCCGCAGTTAGAGCAGGAGCGTGATCGAGCGTTACTATCGGCGGACCGGAGACGTCCTCCCTGGTCAATGTAATTATGTCGCCGGCGGCTGCGCCTCCGTTCGGATCGTCGATGAAACTTGACGCGCTCTCCTCAAGGCCTGCCGTGATCCGAGTGAATTCTGCGCTTCTACGGACCTGAGGGATGACGTTGTTGATTACAATCGCCGGCCGTCCGCGAACGCCGCCGTTGGCTTGAGTCTCGCGGCCTATGAAACTGATCATCTCCATGGTTGACATCACAGCTTGGCCGCTGGGCGTGGTGACGAATACAGGAGCAACGCCAGGCGCACAAAGCACCATGGCGGCGAGATCAGTGAACCCGGCACGAAGATCGAGCACCAGGGCGTCGCAGCCAGCCTCGCGCGCTAGCTTCTGAAGAATCTCGAGAAGGAAGAACGGCTTATCAGAATGAGATCGCTGAAGTTGCTCCGGCCTGATAGCGAACGCCGAGAGCATATCTGCGCGCCGGAGGCAGGGCAGGAAAGTAATGCCATCGTGCGTTTGGTTCGCCAATTTCTCGGCACCAAATGCAATTGTCCCGCCAGCGCTTGGATCGGGGTCTGCATGGGCCAAGACAATTAGATCCTCAAGGGAAAAATGACATTCCCGGCCATCGCTTAAAAACAGATAACTGATTCCAGGCGCTTCAAAATCGGCATCGACCAGCAGAGGCTTTAGCCCAAATTTTTCGGCTAGCGCTATGGTGTAAGACAACGCGGACGTTGTTCGCCCCACACCCCCCTTAACCGAATGGAAGGCAATGCTTGGAAGTCTCGACTGGTCAAACTGCTCTTCACAATCAGTTCTTTTGAACCAAATCTGAGTTGAAGCAGCCACGTATTGTGAGGCGAGGGCCGGCGGGGGATCGCCCGCAACTTCGCGATCATAATCAACAATTTCTAAAGGCAGCGATCTGGAAAAAGAGGGCCCATCTAACTTTATCGCATCATTGATATAACGAAGCGGAAATAGCGTTGAAAGCCAGCCCCTTACTAACTCTCGATCAGAATTTTGTTCAATGTATAGACAGATTTGGTCCCAATATACCTCCGACTTTACTAGGGAAGTCGGAAATTCTCCGCGCGACCTAGCCGTATTGAAAGTGTCGGCAATGTCGCCCCAGCTATAGGGGAAGCTCTTCGTTTCCATCATGCGCACCTACGCGAAAATTCGCTTCTTCAGAGCCAATGCCAGTTTGTCGAAGAATTGGGTCGCGCCTACTTCATCGTCGCCTTCAAGATCGATGCCGTATCGCATCGCGGTGTGAAACTCAGACAGCGAGATGTTGCCAGCCGCTCCTGCTCTGCGAATCTCCGGGACAGCCACTGCTCCGCCACCGGCTTGGGCCAACTCCGAACGGGAAATCTGAGCGGCCGCTATCAAGGATCTGATGTTGTGGCCGAACTCCCCGGCGATTGTAGCCGTCGTTTTTTGGCCTCTATCCTTCATAATCAGGTGCTTGAGGCCACATTCGGCGCTGTAGAACAGCAACATGCCTTTTCCTGAGTCGTGGCTTCCCTGAAGCGCGCTCGCCGCTTTGAGGTTTTTGAGACACGCTTTGCGCATCTGCTGAAGAGACGCTTCCAACAAGCTATCGGCTCCGATTCAAGCGAGTGGCTGGATTAACGATTTACCGACGCTCATGTCCAGCTTGGCAAGCAGAAATGCAAATTTGGCGGCCGGGCGTTCCAAAGCCTGCTATTACGCACTCTAGGCAGACGGTAGCGTGTGCGGTATTACGCCGCGTCGGGTATACGGGAGAGCCTCAATGTCCGCCGATTGTGCTAGTCGGCACACTTCTCTTTCGGGCGCCGCATCGCTCGCTGCCACGCCCCATTCGCCACAGCTCATTTTCCGATTTTATCCCAACGCTCATCAAGGTGCTGGAACCATGAGACGTGAGGAGCACGCGCTAGGTGGTCTTGCATGAACCTCAGGCAACGGTCGCTGGTTGCATAGGACCGCTCGTGAGCCTGTTCTACGACAGCCTCGTTGACTTGTCTCACCAGTTCGCCTCCTGCCG
>JAESFV010000249.1_pt1 | contig 51332 bp, 42 predicted proteins | sample 9269471 | NCBI WGS metagenome assembly JAESFV01 (sample SAMN14502647, study PRJNA617108) | algae metagenome | isolation source: Symplocastrum torsivum CPER-KK1 and co-occurring heterotrophs from... | place: USA: Central Plains Experimental Range, Colorado | collected 2001-01-01
CGCCGGTATCGCCGCCCGTGACCGCGACGGCCGCACGCTCACCCTCGCCGCCCGCGCCGTGGTGCTCGCCACCGGCGGGCTCGGCGGACTCTATGGCGCCACCACCAACCCGCTCGGCGCGGTGGGCTCCGGGCTGGCTCTCGCCGCCCGCGCCGGCGCGGTGCTGCGCGATCTCGAGTTCGTGCAGTTCCACCCCACCGCCATGGCGGTCGGCGAGGACCCCGAACGGGCCGCCTCTGGCGGCCCTGCGCCCATGCCGCTCGCCACCGAGGCGCTGCGCGGGGAAGGCGCCCGGCTGTTCAACAGTCGCGGCGAGCGCTTCATGGCCGAGGTGCCGGGGCAGGAACTCGCCCCGCGCGACGTGGTGGCGCGCGCGATCTTCGCGCAGATCGCCGCCGGGGAGACCGTGGTGCTGGACGCCCGCATCAAGGACATCGAGACCCGCTTTCCCGGCGTCGTGGCGCTGTGCCGCGCGCATGGGCTGGACCCGGCGCGCGCGCCGATCCCGGTGCGGCCGGCGGCGCATTACCATATGGGCGGCATAAGCGTGGATGACGCCGGGCGCGCCAGCGTGCCGGGCCTGTGGGCCTGCGGCGAGGTCGCCTCGACCGGGCTGCACGGCGCCAACCGGCTCGCCAGCAATTCGCTGCTGGAAGCGCTGGCCTATGCGCACTGGATCGCGGCTGACATCGCCGGCGAAGAGGCCGCCCCCGGCACGCCGCGCGCGCCCTCTCCCGCTCGCCCGCGCTCCCCGGCCCGTGCCGAAATCCGCGCGCTGATGGACCGGCAGGTCGGCGTGGTGCGCGAGGCCGACGGGCTGGAGGCCGCCGCCGCCCGGCTCGGCGCGATCGCCGACCGCGACGGCTGCGACCTCTCGCTGGTGGCGCTGGCGATCACCGAGGCGGCGCTGCGGCGCTGCGAGAGCCGCGGCGGGCATTTCCGCGCCGACCACCCCGCCCCGGCGATGGTGGCGCGGCATTCGCAGACGCGATTCGACGAGACGCCGGGCGTCGCGCCCTCGATCGAGGCGCGGCAGGTGGCGTGAGAACCGCCCGGACGACGACGCCATGCCCGGGCATGTCCAGGTCTTCCACTCCGGCGCCCGCGACGGGATGCCATTGAACCACCCTCATCCCCGGGCCCGACCCGGGGATCCAGACGACTGGGTGGCCGGGTCAAGCCCGGTCCTGAGGGGCCTTGAATGTGAAGCGAGTCGAGTGATGTCATCTTCCCTTCCCCCCCTCCCCCGCCTGCTGGTCGAGCCGGTGGTGCGCGCCGCGCTGCTGGAAGATCTCGGCCGCGCCGGCGACGTGACGACCGATGCCTGCATCCCCGCGCAGGCGCGGTTTCAGGCGGTGATCGCCTCGCGCCAACCGGGGGTGATCGCCGGCATCGACGCGGCGGTGATCGCCTTCGACCTGATCGACCCTTCGCTTAAGGTGAGCGTGGAGCGCGGCGACGGCACGGAAGTGGCGCCGGGCGACGTGGTGCTGCGGCTGGACGGTTCCGCCCGGTCCATCCTCACCGCCGAGCGGGTGGCGCTGAACATCGCCTGCCGCATGTCCGGCATCGCCACCGCGACCGCAGGGCTGGTCGCCATCGCCCGCGACCACGGCAAGGCGCAGATCGTCTGCACCCGCAAGACCACGCCGGGCCTGCGGGCGCTGGAAAAGCACGCGGTGCGGGCGGGCGGCGGCTCCAATCACCGCTTCGGCCTCGATGACGCGGTGCTGATCAAGGACAACCACATCGCCGTGGCCGGCGGCGTGGTGCCGGCGATCCGGGCGGCGAAGGCCCATGCCGGGCATATGGTGAAGATCGAGGTCGAGGTCGACACGCTGGCCCAGCTCGACGCCGCCATGGCCGAGGGGGTCGACGCGGTGCTGCTCGATAACATGACGCCCGCCATGCTGGCCGACGCGGTGGCGCTGGTCGGTGGGCGGGCGCTCACCGAGGCCTCGGGCCGGGTCTCGCGCGAGACGGTCGGCGCCATCGCCGCCAGCGGGGTGGACCTGATCTCGGTCGGCTGGATCACCCATTCCGCCCCGATCCTCGACCTCGGGCTCGACGCGGCGGAGGTGTGAGGGGCGGGTTGGGGGGGCTTTTTGGCCGAAGAGTCTTCCGCTGGAGAGTCTTCCGCTGGGTCCCGGATCGCCTTCCGCTGGCGCTGCAGGCGTCCGGGACGCGGGGCTCTCGGCGCGCGGACGCGCGACGGCGAAGCCGGGAGGCTCCCCTCCCTCATGGCCGGGCTTGACCCGGCCACCCAGCCCTGAGCCCGGGTCCGAACGGAAGCGCTGGGTCCCCGGGTCAAGCCCGGGAATGAGGGGCGGCATTGGTGTCGGCCCCCACGTGTCCCGGACGAGCGCTGGCGTAGCCGGCGCGATGATCCGGGACCCAGGGGAAACCCTTCGGCAATGTCTACCCTCCCCCGCTTTGCCGCTCGCCGAAGAGATTCGGAGGAGGATTCGATCGCTGGGTCCCGGATCGCCTTCCGCTGGCGCTGCAGGCGTCCGGGACGCGGGGCTCTCGCCGCGCGGACGCGCGATGGCGCAACCGGCGCCCCCTCGTGTCCCGGACGAGCGCTGGCGAAGCCGGCGCGATGATCCGGGACCCAGGGGAAAACGCCTTGGCAGTGTCTACCCTCCCCGCTTTGCCGCTCGTCCAAGAGATTCGGAGGAGGATTCGATCGCTGGGTCCCGGCTCGCCTTCCGCTAACGCTGCAAGCGTCCGGGACACGAGGGGGCGCCCTTCGGCGGCTTTTCCCCATAGCCCCCCTCCCAAGGTCGCAGGCTCAACTCGGCGCGAGCGGGGCGGGGTGCCCTTGAATGAGGCATGCATTCGTGCGATGCATATCACCGTCTGCTAGTGATCATGCGGGAGAGATCGACAGTCCTCCCGGACATTTGTCGGCGCCGACGGAGCAACCCCCCAGGAAACTCTCAGGCACCACGGACCGCATGGTCAGGACAATCTGGAGAGAGGCGTCGCGCCGGGTTTTCCCGGGGTAGGACGCCCACCGAAGGGGAAGCCCGGGATGGTTTGACGGCGCCGCCGTCTGTCTCGGGGCGAGCTCTCAGGTACCGCGACAGATGGGGACAGCCGGCCGACGCCAAGCGGGGCACCGCGCGTCGGGCCATGTCGTCCTCAAGCGCGGGAGCCTCCCATGCGCCATATCGCCGTTATCGGTGCCGGTATCACCGGCGTCACCACCGCCTATGCCCTCAACCAGAAGGGCTATGACGTCACCGTCATCGACCGCCAGCGCTATTCGGCGATGGAGACCTCCTTCGCCAATGGCGGCCAGCTCTCCGCCTCCAATGCCGAAGTGTGGAACTCCTGGGCCACCGTGCTCAAGGGCATCAAGTGGATGTTCACGCCGGACGCGCCGCTGCTGATGAACCCGATGCCCTCCTGGCACAAATATTCCTGGATGGCCGAATTCCTCGCCAACATCCCGAACTACGAGGCCAACACGGTCGAGACCACCCGTCTCGCCATCCAGGCCCGCAACTACATGTTCGACATCGCCAAGCGCGAGGGCATCGACTTCAACCACGAGACGCGCGGCATCCTGCACATCTACCGCGACAAGGAAGCCCAGGACCACGCCCGCAAGGTGTCGGCGCTCTATGCCAAGGGCGGGCTGGAGCGGCGCGAGGTGACGGGCGAGGAAATCCGCGCGCTGGAGCCGACGCTGAAGGGCCATTTCTATGGCGGCTTCTTCACCGAATCCGATTCCACCGGCGACATCCACAAATTCACCTATGGGCTGGCGGAAGTGTGCCGGCGCCACGGCGTGCGCTTCATCAGCGAGGCCAGCGTCGAGCGCGTGACCCACACCGGCACCGGCAAGGACGGCACCGGGGTGGACGTCACCTTCTCCGTCGCCCCCGACGCGGAAGACGCGCTGCCGCGCCGCGAGACGCTGTCCTTCGACGGCGCGGTGGTGTGCGCCGGCATCGGCTCGCGCGCCATTGCCGCCGGGCTCGGCGACCGGGTGAACATCTATCCGGTCAAGGGCTACTCGATCACGGTGATGCTGGAGGACGAGGAGAGTCAGGCCTCCGCCCCCTGGGTGAGCCTGCTCGACGACAAGACCAAGATCGTCACCTCGCGCCTCGGCAAGGACCGTTTCCGCGTCGCCGGCACCGCCGAGTTCAACGGCGAGAATCGCGATATCCGCGCCGACCGCATCCGCCCGCTGGTCGACTGGACCCGCAAGCTGTTCCCGGGCGTGAACACCGCGCGCGTGGTGCCGTGGGCCGGGCTGCGGCCGATGATGCCCGACATGATGCCGCGCGTCGCCGCCGGCAAGAAGCCGGGCGTGTTCTACAATACCGGCCACGGGCATCTGGGCTGGACGCTCTCCTGCGCCACCGCCGAGATCATCGCCGCCAAGGTGGCCGACGCGATGCCGGTGGAAGCCCCCGCCCCGCTGCTGCGCCTCGCGGCCGAGTAAGCCGCCCGCCGCATGCGGCGCCGTGCCTGTCCCGCCGGGCGCGGCGGTGTGCCTCTCCCGCCAATTGCTCGGCGGTGTGTCTCTCTCCCGCCGCTTGCGCGGTGTGTCTCTTTCCCGCCGCTTGCGCGGCGGGCCGCATCCGAACCCCCGCCCCGGCCGCGTTTCCGCTCCAAGTATGTAAGGTATGGGGTCTTCCGGGAGCCGACCCTTCCGGCTCCCGCCCCGCCTCCGGACGAACGCCGGGGGCGGGTTTTTTATGTGCGGGGGACAGTCCCCTGGGTCCCGGAAGGGCCGAGCTCCCATTGCCCTCAGGACCGGGCTTGACCCGGCCACCCAGCCTGCGGCCAGGCCCGGGCGGAAGCGCTGGGTCCCCGGGTCAAGCCCGGGGATGAGTGCGCGCGGGGTGGACAGGCCCGCCCGCGTGTCCCGGACGCCTGAAGCGCCAGCGGAAGGCGAGCCGGGACCCAGCGAAGGACTCTTCGGCAACGCCTTGCGCGACGGGAGGTGTAAGGCGGCGCTCCCACTCCCCCTGGGCCCCGGAGCGGCGCCGCGCCAGCGCGGCTTGTCCGGGGAACGAGGGGCGCGGCGGGGCTGGGAAGCGGCGGGCGGGTCGGCGGCTCAGAACACCAGCGAGCGGTGCAGCTGCATGCCGGCCCAGGCGCCGTCGGCGATGGCGAGGGTGAGCGAGTGCGGGACGCGGGCGGCATCGCCGCAGGCGAAGGCGCCGGGGATGCTGGTTTCCTTCATCTCATTCGTGCCGATCTGCGTGCCGAACGGCGTCTCTTCCAGTGTGCAGCCAAGGCTCTCGGCCAGCTTTGATGCCGGCCGGTTGCGCGGGGCGGTGAACAGGCCGGCGAAGGCGAGCCGGCGGCCATCGGCCAGCACAACGTCCGCATGCCCCTCCAGCCGCGCCAGCGGCGTTTCCTCCAGCGCGATGGCATGGGCGGCGAGTTCGGCCCGCGTCGCCGCGTCCGGGGCGAAGCTGGCATGGGTGAACAGCGTCACCGCGCCCCACTCCTTCGCCATCAACGCCTGATGCACCGACATCGGCCCGGTGGCGATGACGCCGATGCGGCCGCGATCAAGCTCGTAGCCGTCGCAATAGGGGCAGTGGAACACGCTCTTCCCCCAGCGCTCGGCCAGCCCCTCGATCGCCGGGAGTTCGTCGCTGACGCCGAGCGCCAACAGCAGGCGCCGGCCGCGATGGCGCGCGCCGGACGACGTGCTGACGGCGAAATCATCCCTCGCACCGGCCGCGCTTTGCGCCTCGCCCTCGATCCATTCAAGCGTCGGATAGGCCTCAAGCTGGCGGCGGGCGGCGCGGGCGATCTCGGCCGGGTCGACCCCGTCCTGCCCGAGCAGGCCGTGCGAGGCGCGGGAGAACCGGTTGCGGCGAAGGCCGGCATCGATGACCAGCACCCGGCGCCGGGCGCGCAGCAGCTGGAGGGCGGCGGCCATGCCGGCATAGGCGCCGCCGATGACGATGACATCGTGCATATCAGGTGTTCCCTTCGCGCCGCCCGGCATGGCGGCGGCTGAAATCGGCGGCGAGATCCGCCAGGGTGATCTGGCCGAGACGGGCCAGCAGCAGCGCCTCGGCCTCGGCAAAGGCGTCGTCCAGCGCGGCATTGACCGCCTGCTCGACCAGGCAGCCCGGCATCTCCTGCCGGTTGCCGATGGCAAAGATCGCCGGCTCGCCCAGCGTCTCGTGCAACTGGCGCAGGGTGACGGCGGTGAGATCGGCACTGATCCGCCACCCGCCCTGCGGCCCCCGGGCCGAGCGCACCAGCCCGGCCTCGCGCAGCAGCCCCATGGTGCGGCGGACCACCACCGGATGGGTGTGCATGCAGGCGGCGAGTTCTTCCGAGGTCATCGGGCCCTCCCGCTCCGCCATGTGCAGCAGGGCGTGGAGGACGGAGGAGAGACGGCTGTCGCGCTTCATGTAACTTCGTTTATTACGATTTAGGTGCAGCTGCAAGAGCGGCTTCGCGCGGCGGCCCGGGCAGCCGATCGGGAAAGGCACGCAGGGGGCTGGGAGAGCAGCCCCTTCGCCGCTCCCGGTCCAATCACCCCCTCATGGCCGGGCTTGACCCGGCCACCCAGCCTGCGGCCGGGGTCGGGCGGAAACGCTGGGTCCCCGGGTCAGGCCCGGGGATGAGGGCAGCGAGATGTGTCGTGAAGACCCCCGTGTCCCGGACGCCTGCAGCGTCAGCGGAAGGTGCGCCGGGACCCAGCGGAAGACTCTTCGGCAATTCCCCAGCGGTGGCGGTGGGTGCGCGCCCAGTCCCCCCTGGGCCCCGGATCGGCGCCGCGCTCCGCGCGGCTTGTCCGGGGAACGGCGGCAAGGCTGCGATGGTCCGGGGAGACTGAGGGTGATGCGGCGGGGGCGTAGCTGGGTCCCCGGGTCAGGCTCGGGGATGAGGGCGGTGAGATGTGTCGTGAAGACCCCCGTGTCCCGGACGCCTGAAGCGCAAGCGGAAGGCGCGCCGGGACCCAGCGAAGGACTCTTCGGCAATTCCTTGCGCGACGGGAGGTGCAAGGCGGCGCTCCCAGTCCCCTGGGCCCCGGATCGGCGCCGCGCTCCGCACGGCTGGTCCGGGGAACGGTGTGGTGCGCCGCCCCGCCCTACAGCTTCACCGACCGCAGCCGCAGCGCGTTGCTGATGACGCTGACCGAGGACAGCGCCATGGCGAGCGCCGCCACCATCGGCGAGAGCAGCAGGCCGAAGACGGGGTAGAGCACGCCGGCCGCGATCGGCACGCCGGCGCCGTTGTAGAGGAAGGCGAAGAACAGGTTCTGCCGGATGTTGCGCATCGTCGCCTGCGACAGATGGCGGGCGGTGATGATGCCGGAGAGATCGCCATGCAGCAGCGTCACCCCGGCGCTCTCGATGGCGACATCGGTGCCCGAGCCCATGGCGATGCCGACATCGGCCACCGCCAGCGCGGGGGCGTCGTTCACCCCGTCGCCGGCCATGGCGACGACGCGGCCCTGCGCCTTCAGCTTCTCCACCACCGCCGCCTTGTCCTCCGGCGCCACTTCGGCCTCGACCTCGGTGATGCCGAGCCGCCGGGCCACCGCCTCCGCCGTTACCGCGTTATCGCCGGTGAGCATGACGACGCGGATGCCCTCCTTGGCGAGCGCGGCCAGCGCCGCCGGCGTCGTCGCCTTCACCGGATCGGCAATCGCCAGCGCCGCCGCGAGCTTGCCATTGACCGCCAGCAGCACGGCACTGGCGCCCTCGCGGCGCAGCTCGTCGGCGCGGGCGTGCAGCGGCGCCGGGTCGATGCCGAGCTCCTTGAGGAATGCCGCGCTGCCGATGGCGACGCGCTTGCCCTCGACGAGGCCATAGGCGCCCTTGCCCACGGGTGAATCGAAGCCGCGCACCTTGGGGATGTCGAGCCCGCGCCCCTCTGCCGCCGTGACAATGGCGTGGGCGAGCGGGTGCTCGGACGGGCGCTCGACGGCGGCGGCAAGGCGCAGCGCCTCGTCCTCGGTGAAGCCTTCCAGGGTGACGATGGCGGTGACGGCGGGCTTGCCTTCGGTGAGCGTGCCTGTCTTGTCGACCACCAGCGTGTCGACCTTCTCCATCCGCTCCAGCACCTCGGCGTTCTTCACCAACAGGCCCATCTGCGCCCCGCGCCCGACCCCGACCATGATCGACATCGGCGTGGCAAGGCCCAGCGCGCAGGGGCAGGCGATGATCAGCACCGCCACGGCGGCGATCAGCGCATGGGCGAGGCGCGGTTCCGGCCCGAACAGCGCCCAGGCGGCGAAGGCCAACAGCGCGCAGGCCACCACCAGCGGCACGAACCAGCCGGCGATGTGGTCGGCCAGGCGCTGGATCGGCGCGCGCGAGCGCTGCGCCTGCGCCACCATCTGCACGATGCGGGCGAGCAGCGTGTCGCGGCCGATCCTTTCCGCGGTGATGACGAGCCCGCCGGAACGGTTGAGCGTGCCGCCGATGACCGCGTCGCCCTCGCCCTTGCTGACCGGCATGGATTCGCCCGTGACCAGCGATTCATCGAGCGCCGAGCGGCCCTCGACCACGGTGCCGTCCACCGGCACCTTCTCGCCCGGCCGCACCCGCAGCCGGTCGCCGACCACGATGTCCGCGAGCGGCACTTCCTCCTCGCTGCCATCTTCATTGAGGCGGCGGGCGGTCTTCGGCGCGAGATCGAGCAGCGCCTTGATGGCGCCGGAGGTTTGCTCGCGGGCGCGCAGCTCCAGCACCTGGCCGAGCAGCACCAGCACGGTGATGACGGCGGCCGATTCGAAATAGACCGCCACCGCCCCGTCCGCGCCGCGGAAGGCGGGCGGGAACAGGCCGGGCGCCAGCACCGCAATCAGGCTGTAGAGATAGGCGACGCCGGTGCCGAGCGCGATCAGCGTGAACATGTTGAGGTTGCGCGTGACCAGCGACTGTCCGCCGCGCACGAAGAACGGCCAGCCCGCCCAGAGCACCACGGGCGTGGCCAGCGCGAGCTGGATCCAGGCCGAGGTGACGGGCGGCACCGCATGATGCAGCGCCGGCACCAGATGCGCGCCCATTTCAAGCGCGAACACCGGCACGGTGAGGGCAAGGCCGATCCAGAACCGGCGGGTCATGTCGATCAGTTCATGGTTTGGGCCGTCGTCGAGGCTGACCAGCATCGGCTCCAGCGCCATGCCGCAGATCGGGCAGCTGCCGGGGCCGACCTGCACGATCTCCGGGTGCATCGGGCAGGTATATTCCGTGCCCTCCGGCACCGGCTCGGCCGGGGCCTTGTCGCCAAGGTATTTTTCCGGGTTGGCGATGAACTTGGTGCGGCAGCCCGGGGCGCAGAAATAATAGGTGATGCCGCGATAGTCCGCCTTCAGCGTCGCCGTGTGCGGGTCCACATCCATGCCGCAGACGGGATCCTTGGCCATGTGGGAGGCGAGCGCGGCGTGGGCGTGCGGATGTCCGGGATCGTGCGGATGGGCGGGCGCGGGGGCGGCGTCATGATGATGACCGCCGCAGCAGGAGGCGGCCTTGCCGGGCGCGGGTGCCCCCTGCGTGTGCGCGGCATGCTCCTGCGCCGGGTGATCGTGGTTCCTGTCGGCCATGACGCCCTCCTTATACCCCCATGAGGTATTTGATACTTGCGATATATACCCCGCATGGGTATATGGCAAGCATGCAGCACGACACCCGCACCGCCTGTCTGAAACGCCTGAGCCGCATCGAGGGACAGGTGCGTGGCCTCTCCCGCATGGTGGAGGAGGACCGCTACTGCATCGACATCGTCACCCAGGTGGCGGCGGTGCGGGCGGCGCTGAAGAAGGTGGAGGAGGAAGTGCTGCGCGACCATCTCGGCCATTGCGTCGCCCACGCCATGGCCTCCGGCGACGCCGACGACCAGCGCGCCAAGGTGTCCGAGCTGATCGAGGTGCTGGCTAAGCTGCGGTGAGGAGCGGGCCGAAGAGTTGCCGAAGCGTTTTCCGCTGGGTCCCGGATCGCCTTCCGCTCTCGCTCCAGGCGTCCGGGACACGAGGGCCGCGACACCGTTCCCCGGACAAGCCGCGTCAGCGGCGCCGATCCGGGGGCCGGGGGACCGGGCGCCGTCAGCCGTCAGCCGCCTGTCACGGGCAGGAGGTGATCGGCCCGCCCACGCCGGCGCCCGGCGTTGCCGCCGCGAGCGAGGCGGGCGCAGCGGCCTCCGGCGCCGTTCCCGCTTCGGCAGCGGCGAGCCGGGGGCATGTCGCCGTCAGGCCGAGCGAGGCGACATAGCTGTTGCGGATGGTGGTGTTGGCGAAGCGCGCATTTTCGATGTAGTCGCGCAGCGTCGCCGCCACCGCCGCGCGCGAGGGCTTTTCCATACTCTCCCACTGGCTCTTCGGCACGCTGCCGAACAGGGCGATGGCGTCCCAGCCCTGCGGGCGGGTGATGGAGGAGACGGTGGAGGGCGTGTCGAGGTTCTTATAGGTCCAGAAGCTCCAGCCGAGGCCGAAGCGCTCGTTCAGCGTGCGGAACTTCTCGTTCCAGTCATCGTTCAGCTCGCCGGTCTCGCCGATGAAGATCGGCACCTGCCAGCGATTGGCGAAATTGACGTATTTCTGGATCGAGCTGCGCTGCGGGCCGGCCCAGAACATGTGGTAGGTGTAGCCGAGATTATCGGCGAAGGGCGGGCCGAACACGTCGAAATTGGTGCTCCACTGCGCGCCCGCCAGCATGATCGGGTGGTTGGGATCGACGGCGCGGATCGCCTCCACCAGCTCGCGATAGAACGGCTCCAGCCGCGAATTCAGGAAATCGGTGTCGTGATAGGGAGTGATCGGCTCGTTGAGCAGGTCATAGCCCAGCACCGCCGTCTCGTCCTTGTAGCGTTCGGCGATGGCGCGCCACATCGTGAGCGTACGGCGCCGGTATTCCGGGACATAGAAGGTGAGCGGGTAGCCGACCCCGTCATCATGGTTGACGCCGGTCTGCCCGCCGGGCGCGGCGTGGATGTCGAGGATGAGCTTGATGTTATGCGCCTTGGCCCAGCCGACCAGCCGGTCGATGCGCGCCCAGCCCTCGCCATCCGGGTCGACCTGGTCGGGGTTCGCCGGATCGAGGAAGAACTTCCAGTGCAGCGGCACCCGGACCGTGGTGAAGCCGGAGGCGGCGAGGAAGGCGACGTCGTCCTCCTGGATATAGGCCTCGCGGAAATCGCGCCAGAAACGCGCCGCCTCTTCCGGCCCGGCGAGATACTCGATCACGTCCTCGATATCCTGCGGCGAGCGCTGGACCGTGAACTTGAACATGTAGCCTTCCGGCAGCAGCCAGTTGCCGAAGCTCATGCCCTTGATGTGAAAGGTCGATCCGTCCGGATTGACGAAGCGCGTGCCCTCCGCCCGGATGAAGCCGGGCGCGGCCGGCAGGGCCGCGGCACCGGGCGCGACCGAAGGCGCCGCCGGTGCGGCGGGGGGCTCGGTCAGCGCCAGCGCGGGCGCGGCGGCGAGGAGGAGAGCGGTGGCGAGGGGAAGGGCGCAGCGGATCATGGACGGCAACCTAGTAAAGCCCGCGCGCGGCGGCAATCGCTGGAACAGGCGCGGCAGGCCACCCCGGCCGATTTTCGCGCGCCGTTGAGGCCGATCAAGCACGCCGCGCCCGCCTGCGCCTAGGCTGCAGGCCAAGGGAAGATCATCATGAACAGACGGCACATGCTCATCGCCGGGGTCGGCGGCGCGGCGGCGGTCGCCGCCGGCGGAGGACTGGCATGGCGCCATGCCGTCGGCAGCACGGCGGCCTATGAGCGCTACAGCGCGGAACTGCGGGCGCCGCTGCCCGACGACCCGCCGGTTCTCGACCTCATCCGCACCGCCACCCTCGCCGCCAGCGGCCACAACACCCAGCCCTGGCGCTTCCGGCTCACGCCGGGCACGATCGAGCTGCTGCCGGATCTCAGCCGGGCGACGCCGGTGGTCGATCCCGACGACCACCATCTGTTCGTCAGCCTGGGCTGCGCCGCCGAGACGCTGGCCATCGCCGGGGCCGCCACCGGCCGGCCGGGCGAGTTCAGCACCGCGCCGGAGGGCAGCCTGCGCTACCTCTATGCCGCCGCACCGCCACGGCCCGACCCGCTCTTCGCCGCCATCGCCCGGCGCCAGATGACGCGCGCGCTCTATGATGGGCGCCCCGTGCCGAATGAGGCGCTGGCGCGCCTGCAACAGGCGGGCACGCGGGAGGGCGTGCGCTGCGTGCTGCTGACCGAGCGCAGCCGCCTCGACCAGCTGCGCGACCTGACGCTCGCGGGCAACGAGGCGCAGATGCGCGACCCCGCTTTTCTGGCTGAGCTGAAGCACTGGCTGCGCTTCAACCCGGCCAGCGCCATGCGCCACGGCGACGGGCTCTATGCGGCCGCAAACGGCAGCCCGCCGCTGCCGGATTGGCTCGGCAGGCGCGCCTTCGACCTGTTCGTCACCCCCGCCGCCGAGAACGACAAATATGCACGGCAGATCGATTCCTCGCCCGGAATCGCCATCTTCTTCGCCGATCAGGCCGACCGCGCCCATTGGGTCGAGGTTGGCCGCGCCTGCCAGCGCTTCGCCCTCGCCGCCACCGCGGCGGGGCTGAAGCTCGCCTGCATCAACCAGGCGGTGGAAGTGGCGCGGCTGCGGCCGGAACTCGCCGCGCTCGCCGGCGAACCGGGCCTGCGGCCGGACATGGTGATGCGCTTCGGCTATGGGCCGACGCTGCCGTTCGCGCCCCGCCGCCCGGTGGCTGAGGTGCTGGCCTGAGGCGCGCGGGCGGGGAGAGCCGCAGTCGGGCGGGGGTAACGTGGTGAAGCTTCGCCACGTCGCGCGATCATCCGTCTCGCCACGGTGACAGCGCCCGCCGGGCGGGCTAAGCGTGAGGCCCGCCGCCGCTGCCGCTTCCCTCCGGTCCCGTGTTCCCCGCCCCATGTCCTATCTCATCTACGCCGCCATCCTCGTCGCCGTCGTCGCTTTGTTCGCGCTGATCACGGCGCGCGGGCGGGTGCATCCGTTCATCGCTCTGGTGCTGGCGGCGTTCGCCTTCAACCAGGGGGTGGGCTGGTCGCTGAGCTTCGTGGTCAAGTCGTTCTCGGTCGGCTTCGGCCAGACGCTGGCGGCGCTCGGCGTCGTGGTGGTGACGGGGGCGCTGCTGGCGGAGATCGCCGACAGCACCGGCGCCACGGCGCGGCTGCAGCAGATGGCGCGCGGCTGGCGCACCCGCTCCGGCCCGCTCGCGCTGCTCGGGCTGATCGGCGGCATGGCCTCGACCCCGGCGGCGGCGTTCGCGGTGCTGAACCCGCTGCGGCGCGGCATTGGCGGCGACAGCCCGCGCTCGGCGCTGACGCTGGGCCTCGCGCTCTCGGCCGGGCACGCTCTCCTCATTCCCGCCCCCACCGTGCTGGCGAGCCTCACCATATTGCGCGCCGACTGGGGGCTGGCGGTCGCCGTCGGCCTGCCGCTGGCGCTGATCGCCGGCGCGTTCGGGGCGCTGTTCGCCCGGGGCTGCGCCAGCGGCGCGCCGAACCCGCTCGACACCACGGTCGGCATCGCGGGCGCAACGATGCACGCGCCGCGTCGCGGGGCGCTGGCGCTGCTCATCGTCAGCCTCGTTCTGGTGGCGATGCTGATCGTGCAGGCGCTGGGCGACATCGCCTCCGAGCCGTTCGGCGGCGGCAATGACCGGCATTTCATCCTGGCGCTGGGCAATCCGGTGCTGCTGCTGGTGGTGGGTGTCGGCCTGCTGCTGCTGCTGAGCTGGAGCTGGGAGAAGGGCGGCCTCTCCGAGGCCGGCTGGGCCGGGCGGGCGCTGACCAAGGTGGCGCCGCTGCTGCTGATCCTCGGCGCCGCCGGCGGCCTCGCCAAGGTGGCGCAGGATGTCGGCATGGCTGACATGACCGCCGAATATCTCATTCCCCTCGCCCCGGCTTCCGGCGCGCTGGTGCTGGTGCTGCCCTTCGCGCTCGCCGCCGTGATCAAGACGCTGCAAGGCTCCTCGCTGGTCGCCGCCATCACGGCCGCCGGCATGATGATGGAACTGGCCGCCCCGCTCGGGCTGGGCGACCCGATGGGGCGCGTTCTGGCCGCACTCGCGGTGAGCGCCGGTGCCATGACCGTGCCGCAGATCAATGACGGACTGTTCTGGCTGGTGACGCGGGCCGGGCGCTTCACCCCGCCGGCGGCGCTGGCGCGGCTCTCGGGCGGCGTGCTGCTGCAGAGCGGGGTGATCCTCGCCGGCCTCGTCGCCCTGCGCGCCGCCACCGCCTGAGGCATTGTCTGTTCGAGGAATCCGCGCCGATGCTGCGACGCCGTGACCTGCTGCTCTCCGCCCTTGCCGCCGCCAGCCTGCCCGCTTTGCCCCTGCCGGCGCGCGCGCAAACCGCCGCCGCCGCCGCGCCGCTGCTGCCTGCCGGCACGCCGCGCCTGCCGGCGGATTTCGTCTGGGGCGCTTCCACCTCGGCCTATCAGATCGAGGGCGCGGTGAGGCAAGGCGGGCGCCAGCCCTCGATCTGGGACGTGTTTTCCCACACGCCCGGCCGCATCGCCGACGGCACCACTGGCGACGTCGCCTGCGACCACTATCACCGCTACGCCGACGACGTGGCGCTGATGGGCGATCTCGGCTTCCAGGGCTACCGCTTCTCCCTCGCCTGGCCGCGGGTGATGCCCGAGGGCACCGGCCCGGTGAACGCGGCGGGGCTCGATTTCTACGACCGGCTGGTGGATTCGCTGCTGGCGCGCGGCATCCAGCCCATGGCCTGCCTCTACCATTGGGATTTGCCGCAGGCGTTGCAGGAACGCGGCGGCTGGCACAATCGCGACATCGCCCACTGGTTCGCCGACTATGCGAACGCCGCCATCGGCCGGCTTGGCGACCGGGTGAAGCCGTGGGCAATGCTGAACGAGCCCTCGGTGCACGCCATTTTCGGCCATGGCTTCGGCAATCACGCGCCGGGGCTGACCGGCTGGGACAGCTATGTGAAGGCGCAGCACCATCTCAACCTCGCGCAGGGCACCGGCATCGCCGCCGCCCGCGCGCTGCGGGCCGACCTGAAGCTCGGCACGGTGCTGTCGCTGCAGCCGATCTTTCCGGCCTCCCAGGACCCGGCCGACATCGCCGCGGCCGCGCGCTTCGATGCCTGCTGGAACACGATCAACCTCGACCCGCTGTTCCATGGCCGCTACCCCGACCTGTTCGCGGCGGATTTCGCCCCGCTGGTGAAGCCGGGCGATATGGAGACGATCCGCGCCCCGATCGACTTCCTCGGGGTGAACTATTACGGCCCGTCCTACATCAAGCACGACCCCAACGCCTTTCTCGGCCAGGCGAGCTGGGGCGCGCTGCCGCCCAATACACCGCAGACGCTGCTGGGCTGGCCGATCAGCGCGCAGGGCATGGTCGACGTGCTGGCGCGGCTGCGCGACGCCTATGGCAACCCGCCGGTCTTCATCACCGAGAACGGCGCCTGCTATGAGGACCCCGCCCCGGTGGACGGCGTGGTGCAGGACCCCCAGCGCACCGAGTATATCCGCGCCCATCTGGTGGCGGCGGGGCAGGCGATCGCGCAGGGCTGCGCGCTGAAGGGCTATTATGTCTGGTCGCTGCTCGACAATTTCGAATGGGCCGAGGGCGAGCGCCGCCGCTTCGGCGTGGTGCGGGTGGATTTCGCCACCCAGCAGCGCACGCCGAAAGCCTCCGGCCTGTATCTTTCCCAGCTGATGAAGGCCGCGCGCGCCGGCGCGGCGCCGTGAGGTAGCCCTTTAGGGAAGTGACATGCGCCGGACACATATGTCGGTCATTTGACGGCGGGTGCCCCAGCGGCCCTTTCTATGTGATACCTAACGCACCGGCCCACGGGCCGAGACACGAGACAGAGCAGCCAGCATGCAGACAGACGATCCCGCCGTCGCCGAAATCGTCGACTTCATCTCCGGCGAAGTCGGGGTCGACAAGAGCCTCCTGACCCCGGAGACCCCGGTGGCGGAGCTGGGCATCTCCTCGCTCGACCTGATCGAGACCATCTTCAAGCTGGAAAGCCGTTTCGGCATCGAGATCCCCAATGACGGCCCGCTGAGCGGCAATGATGTGACGGTGGGCACGCTGGTCGACCATGTCGCCGAGCTGCTGGCGGCGCAGAAGGGCAAGACCGCCTGATGCCGGATCGCCGGATGAACTCGCGCGTCGCCGTCACCGGGCTGGGCTCGCTTTCGGCGCTGGGCAATGACGTCTCCGCCCATCTCGCCGGCCTGCGCGCCGGCACGGTGGGCATTGGCGAGACGCGCGGCGTCGACGTCTCCTCGATGAAGACCAAGATCTCCGCCGAGGTGCGCGGCTTCGTGCCGGAAGAGCATTTCGAGCCGCGCCAGCTCGGGCTGGTCGACCGCACCTCGCAGTTCGCGGTCGTTGTCGCCCGCCAGGCGCTGGCGGATGCCGGGCCGGTGCTGGAAGGCGTGGCGCGCCATCGCGTCGGCGCCATCTTCGCCGCTTCCGTTGGTTTCCATGCGGTCGATGACAGCTACCGCAAGCTCTACGCCGAAGGCGCGGCGCGGCCGCACCCCTTCACCGTGCCGCGCGCCATGCCGAGCGGCCAGGTGAGCCATGTGACGATGGATCTCGGCATTCACGGCCCGGCCTTTTCCATCGCCTCGGCCTGCTCGTCCGCCGCCCATTCCATCGGCACCGCCTTCCACATGGTGCGTTCCGGCATGCTGGATGTCGCCGTATCAGGCGGGGCGGAATCGCAGCTGACCTATGGCATGCTGAAGAGCTGGGAGGCGCTGCGCGTGCTGTCCCCGGATGGCTGCCGCCCCTTCTCCAAGGACCGCGCCGGCCTCGTCATCGGCGAGGGCGCCGGCGCCGTGGTGCTGGAGAACATGGACCGGGCGCTTGCCCGTGGCGCCACCATCCATGCCGAGCTGGTTGGCTTCGGCATGAGCGCGGACGGCATGGACATCACCGCCCCCGACATGGCGAGCGCGGCCGCCTCGATGCGCTTCGCGCTGGAGGATGCTGGGCTGGCGCCGGAAGCGATCGACTATGTCAGTGCCCACGGCACCGCCACGGTGCTGAACGACAAGACCGAGGCCGGCGCGCTGCGGCTGGTGTTCGGCGATCATCTCGCCCGACTGCCGGTGTCGTCGTCGAAATCGCAGTACGGCCACACCATGAACGCCTCCGGCGCGCTGGACTTCGTGACCACGGTGCTGGCCCTGCGCGAGGGTTTCCTGCCGCCGACCATGGGCTTTCGCGAGGCAGACCCCGACTGCGATCTCGACTGCGTGCCGAACGCGGCGCGGGACGCGTCGATCGAGGCGGCGATCTCGTCGAGCTTCGCCTTTGGCGGGCTGAACGCGGTGCTGGCGGTCAAGCGCTACGGCTGAGCGGGCGGCGCCTTCCGGACCAGCCGCGCCGCTCTACCACCGTTCCCCGGACCAGCCGCGCCTGCGCGGCGCCGAACCGGGGCCTAGGGGAGCAGGTGCGCGCTCTTTTGCCGGCGCCGAAGAAGTTTATGCCGGAGAATTTTCCGCTGGGTCCCGGCTCGCCTTCCGCTGACGCTGCAGGCGTCCGGGACACGAGGCTCCGCCCCGCCTTCCCTTCACCGCCGTTCCCCGGACAAGCCGCGCCTGCGCTAGGCCGTGACACGGAACCTCGCCGTCAGCCACGCCGCCCTCATCGCCGGGTGTGACCCGGGGCCCCCGCCGTGCCGCTTAGGGCGGTTGACGTCTGGATGGCCGGGTCACGCCCGGCCATGAGGGACATTGGGCCCCTCACCCCTCCACGGTGAATTCCCCCGCCAGCCTTTCGCCCACCAGCGCCGCCACTGCGCCGCGCTGCGTGGCCAGCCTCTCGCGGCAGAAGGCGGCGATCTCGCGCGGCAGGCGCCCGAGTTCCTGCCGGCGGGCGATCAGGGTGAGGTGCCGCGTCAACCCCGGGCCGGGCAGCGCGTGACAGGCGAGGCCATCGAGCGGCAGGCCGGCCTCCAAAAGGCAGAGCGGGGTGGTGACGGCAAAGCCCGCCCCTTCCACCACGGCAGCGGTGACGCCGAAGGGGGTATCGAATTCCAGCGGGCGCGGCAGATCGAGCCGCAGCCGGCGCAGATGCCGCTCCACCTCCATGCCGGTCTTGGAACGGGCGGAGAAGCGCACCAGCGGCAGCGTGCGCGCCAGTTCCTCCAGCGCGGCGGCGGAAGCGGGAGCCTCGCACGCGGCCGGGATCAGCAGCACATAGGGCTCGGTGAGCAGCGGCCAGCGCTCCAGCCCCTCGATCTCGTCGAGATCATCGGCGCCGACCAGCAGATCGAGCTGGCGGGTCAGCAGCGCCCCGGCATGCGAGGCGGTGAGGCCGGACAGCAGCGACACCTGTTCCGCCTTCTCGCCCAGCGCCCGGGCGAGCGGCGCCATCAGCACGCGCGAGAGCGAATCCACCAGCCCCGCGCGCAGCAGCGGCAGGCGGGCGTGCTCGGCCTCGCGCAGCAGCGGCGCGATCTGCCGGGCTTCGGACAGCAGGGCGCTGGCCCGCTGGCGCAGCGCGCCGCCGGCGGCGGTGAGGCCGAGCGGGCGGGCGCTGCGGTCGAACAGGCCGATGCCGATGCGGCGCTCCAGATCGGCCACCGCCTGCGAGATTGCCGGCTGGGTCAGGCCGAGCCGGCGCGCCGCCTGCGCCATGGTGCCGGCGTCGCAGACGGCGAGGAAGATCTCCAGCGCCCGGAGGTCGAAGGGCAGCGTGTCGGCGGGGGGCATGGCGCGTGTCTCCTTACATCCCGCCGGCCGTCATCCCGGCCGAAGCGCCGCGCAGAGCCGGGAGCGCTCTGAAGGGCGGCCGTCCGGGACGGCGAGGGTGGAGGCCCGGGATACGGCCCTCCGCCCATGCGCCGTCATCCTGAGGTGCCCGGCGCCAGCCGGGCGTTGAGGCATATTGGGGTGCGCGGGAAGCCCATCCTTCGAGGCTCGTTTCACGCGCACCTCAGGATGACGGCGTTCTCGCCGGCTCGCCTCTATAACCAAAACTTATATTATCACCAGATCGGCGTTGATCTATAGGTTTTCGCCGTGTCCGGCAGCGAACGCCTCAGCGAGCCCTCATGCGCTATTCCTTCCTCAGCATCCTTGCCAACGGGCTTTCCGGGCAGTCACGCTGGACCCCGGCCTGGCGCGACGCGGCGCCCAAGCCCGCTTATGACGTGGTCGTCGTCGGCGGCGGCGGGCATGGGCTGGCCACCGCCTATTACCTCGCCAAGGTGCACGGCATCCGCAATGTCGCGGTGCTGGAAAAGGGCGTGATCGGCTCCGGCAATGCCGGGCGCAACACCACCATCATCCGCTCCAACTACCTGCTGCCGGGCAATGAGCCGTTCTACGAATGGTCGATGAAGCTCTGGGAAGGGCTGGAGCAGGAGCTGAACTACAACGCGATGGTGAGCCAGCGCGGCATTCTCAACCTGTTCCATTCCGACGCCCAGCGCGACGCCTATGCCAGGCGCGGCAACGCAATGCGGCTCGCCGGGGTCGATTCCGCGCTGCTGGACAAGGCGCAGGTGCGGGCCATGTACCCGTTCCTCGATTTCGACAATGCGCGCTTTCCCATTCAGGGCGGGCTGCTGCAGGCCCGCGCCGGCACCGCCCGCCACGACGCCGTCGTGTGGGGCTATGCCCGCGCCGCCGACCGGCTCGGCGTCGACATCGTGCAGAATTGCGAGGTGACGGGGTTCATCCGCGAGGGCGAGGCCATTGTCGGGGTGGAGACCACGCGCGGGCCGGTGCGGGCGGGCAAGGTGGCGGTGGCGGTGGCGGGCTCGTCCTCGCGCGTCGCCGGCATGGCCGGGCTGCGGCTGCCGATCGAGAGCCATGTGCTGCAGGCCTTCGTCTCCGAGGGGCTGAAGCCCATGGTGGACGGCGTCATCACCTTCGGCGCCGGGCATTTCTACATCTCGCAGTCCGACAAGGGCGGGCTGGTGTTCGGCGGCGATATTGACGGCTACAATTCCTACGCCCAGCGCGGCAATCTCCCGGTGATCGAGGATGTGTGCGAGGGCGGCATGGCCTTGATGCCGCGCCTCGGCCGGCTGCGGCTGCTGCGCCACTGGGGCGGCATCATGGACATGTCGATGGACGGCTCGCCGATCATCGACCGCACGCCGGTGCCGGGGCTCTATCTCAATGCCGGCTGGTGCTATGGCGGCTTCAAGGCGACGCCGGCCTCGGGCTGGTGCTTCGCGCATCTGCTGGCGACGGGAGCGCCGCACGAGACCGCCGGCGCCTTCCGGCTCGACCGTTTCCGCACCGGCCATCTCATCGACGAAAAGGGAGTCGGCGCCCAGCCGAACCTGCATTGAGGATGGCGTTTGTTGAAATGATGCCGCCGGTGGCGGCGTTTCTCCTGGATCCCGGATCGGCGCTGCGCGTTGCGCAGCTTGTCCGGGAAACAGGAGCTTCGTGTCCCGGACAAGCGCAGGCGCAGCCGGAGCGCCGATCCGGGACCCAGCATAAAACCCCGCGCAGCGTCCTCATCCCTGTCGCCTCTCCCGAAGGTGCCGCCTGATGCGTATTCCCTGCCCCTATTGCGGCGAACGCGACGCCCATGAATTTGCCTATCTCGGCGACGCCACCCTGACGCGCCCGGACCCGGCGGCGGCGGACGCGGAACAGGCGTTTCACGATTATGTCTATCTGCGCGACAACCCGGCCGGGGCGCATCAGGAGTGGTGGTACCACGCCAATGGCTGCCGGCAGTGGCTGCGCGTCGCCCGCGACACCCGCACCCACGCCATCGCGGCGGCCACGTCCGCCCGCGTTTCCGGAGAGCCGGCATGAGCGCGCCTAACCGCAACCGGCTCACCAGCGGCGGCCTGATCGACCGGGCGAAGCCGCTCGGCTTCCGCTTCGACGGCACCGCCTATCGCGGCTATGAGGGCGACACGCTGGCCTCGGCGCTGCTGGCCAATGGCGTGCGGCTGGTCGGCCGCTCGTTCAAATATCACCGCCCGCGCGGCATCTTTTCCGCCGGGGCGGAGGAGCCGAACGCGCTGGTGGAACTGCGCACCGGCGCGCGGCGCGAGCCCAACAGCCGCGCCACCGTGACCGAGCTCTATGACGGGCTGGAGGCGACCAGCCAGAACCGGTGGCCCTCGCTCGCCATCGACGCGCTGAGCCTCAACCGCTTCCTGTCACCCTTTCTCGGCGCCGGCTTCTACTACAAGACCTTCATGTGGCCCGCCGCCTTCTGGGAGAAGCTGTACGAGCCGATCATCCGCCGCGCCGCCGGGCTCGGGCGAGCGGCGGAGGAGGCGGACCCCGACCATTACGAGAAGGCCACCGCCTTCTGCGACCTGCTGGTCATCGGCGCCGGCCCGGCCGGGCTGATGGCGGCGCTCGCGGCGGCGCGTTCGGGGGCGCGGGTGATCCTCGCCGACGAGGATTTCCTGCCCGGCGGCGGGCTGAATGCCGAGGCTGGCGATGTCGGCCGCCAGCCGGCGCCGGCCTATGCCGCCGCGATCACGGCGGAACTGATGAGCCTGCCCAATGTGCGGGTGATGCGACGGACCAGCGTGTTCGGCGTCTATGACAGCGGCACCTATGGTGCGCTGGAGCGGGTGAGCGACCATCTGCCCGTCCCCGCCCCGTTCCAGCCGCGCCAGCGGCTGTGGCGGATCATCGCCCGGCGCGCCGTGCTGGCGGCGGGCGCCACCGAGCGGCCGATCGTGTTTGGCGGCAATGACCGGCCGGGGGTGATGCTGGCCGGCGCGGTCGGCAGCTATGTGCAGCGCCACGCCACGCTGCCGGGGCAAAAGATCGCGCTGTTCGCCAATAATGACGGCGCCTGGCGGGACATGCTCGCCGCCCACACCGCCGGGGCGCCGGTTGAGACCATCCTCGATGTGCGTGCCGAGGTGGCGCCTGACCTGGTCGCGGCGGCCCGCGCCGAGGGCATTCGCGTGCTCACCGGGGCGCAGGTGATCGCCACACAGGGCAAGACGCTCACCGGGCTCACCGTCGCCACCGCGTCGGGAACCGAGCGGATCGGCGCCGACACGCTCGCCGTCTCCGGCGGCTGGTCGCCTTGCGTGCACCTCACCTGCCACCATGGCGGCAAGCCCAGATGGGACGAGGCCATCGCCGCCTTCGTGCCGGGCACCTGCCCGCCGGGGCTCACCGTGGCCGGCGCGGCGAAGGGGATTTTCGGCCTCGGCGCCTGCCTGAAGGACGGCGCGGCGATGGGCGCGGAAGCCGCTGGGGCACTCGGCTTTGCCGTGCCGGCGCTCGACGTGCCCTACGTGGCGGACGCCCCCTTCGCCCTCTCCCCGTTCTGGCATGTCGAGGGCTCGAAGGGCCCGGCCTTTGTCGATCTGCAGAACGACGTCACCGCCAAGGATGTCGGCATCGCCCACAAGGAGGGCTTCCGCTCGGTCGAACTGCTCAAGCGCTACACCACGCTGGGCATGGCGACCGACCAGGGCCGCACCTCCAACGTCACCGGCCTCGCCATTATGGCGAGCCTCACCGGCGCCTCGATCCCCGAGACCGGCACCACCATCTTCCGTCCGCCCTACACGCCGGTCTCGCTCGGCGCGCTGGCCGGGCACCACAGGGGGAAGGATTTCCGCCCCGTCCGCCTTACCCCCACCCATGAATGGGCGCGCGCACAGGGCGCGGTGTTCATCGAGACCGGGGCGTGGCTGCGGGCGCAGTATTTCCCCCGCGCGGGCGAAAAGGACTGGCTGGAGACCGTCTCGCGCGAGGTAAAGGCGGTCCGCGCGGGCGTCGGGCTGATCGACGTCTCGACCTTCGGCAAGATCGATTTGCAGGGGGCCGATGTCGGCGCCTTCCTCGACCGGGTCTACATCAACGGCTTCGCCGCGCTCGCGGTGGGCAAGGCGCGCTATGGCGTGATGCTGCGCGAGGACGGCATGGTGATGGATGACGGCACCACCGCGCGCCTGTCGCCTGAGCACTATGTGATGACCACCACCACGGCCAATGCGGCCAAGGTGTTTCAGCATCTGGAGTTCTGCCTGCAGGTGCTGTGGCCGGAGCTCGACGTGGCGCTGTCCTCCGTCTCCGAGCAATGGGCGCAGATCGCCATTGCCGGCCCGCGTGCCCGCGACGTTCTCGTCCGGGTGGCCGATGGCGATGTGTCCAACGACGCGCTGCCCTTCATGGGGGCGATCGAGGGCACGGTCATGGGCGGGGTGAAGGCGCGGCTGTTCCGCCTCTCCTTCTCCGGCGAGCTCGGCTATGAAATCGCGGTGCCGGCCCGCCAGGGCGCGGCGCTGGCGGCGGCGCTGATCCAGGCGGGCGAGGAGTTCGCCATCACCCCCTATGGCATCGAGGCGCTGGGGGTGATGCGGATCGAGAAGGGCCATGTCTCCGGCAACGAATTGTCCGGCCAGACCACGGCGGGCGATCTCGGCTTCGGCCGCATGGCTTCGACCAAGAAGGACTATATCGGCCGCACGCTCGCCGCCCGGCCGGGGCTGACCGACCCGGAGCGGCCGTGCCTCGTCGGCTTCAAGCCGGTGGACCCCTCGCGCCGGCTGCGGGCGGGCGCGCATTTCCTCACCCTCGGCGCGGCGCCTGATATGGCGAACGACCAGGGCTACATGACCTCGGTCGCCTATTCCCCGCATCTGCGCCACTGGATCGGCCTTGGCCTGATCAAGCACGGGCCGGAGCGGCTGGGCGAGCGGGTGCGCGCCTATGACCCGGTGCGTGGCGAGGAAATCGAGGTAGAAATCTGCGCGCCCGGCTTCATCGACCCGGAAGGAGTGCGTCTTCGTGGCTGACCATTCGTCTCACGATCCCCTCGCGGGCGTCCCGTTCGACCTTGTGCCGCCGTCCGGTGCCTATGGCGCGGCGGGCGAGGCGGGCGTCACCGTTTCCACCGTTGAGACGCCGTTCATCGCCCTCGTCGTCGCCCGCAACGGCTTTGCCGCCAGCGTCGCCGCGCGGCTCGGGCGCGCCTTCGGGGTGGAGGTCGCCGACCGGGCCGGCGCGGCGATCGGCGCCGCCTCCACCGTGGTCGGCACCGGGCCGGGGCGCTTCCTCGTGCTGTCGAAGACCGAGCCGGACCTCGCCGGCACGCTGCGTGCGCTGCTGGGGGCGGAGGCGGCGATCACCGAACAGGACGACGCCTATGTCACCTTCGACCTCGCCGGCGACAAGGTGCCCGATCTCCTCGCCAAGGGGGCGCTGATCGACCTCGATCCGCGCGTGTTCCTGCCCGGCGACGCCGCCACCACGGTGATCGCCCATATCGGCGTGACGCTGTGGCGGGTGCATGAGAGCGGCTGGCGTCTGCTGGTGGCGCGCAGCTATGAGGCCAGCTTCACGCGCTTCCTCGTCGCCAGCGGCGCCGAGTTCGGCCTGCGTCTGGAGAACGGGACGGCGGGACGAGGTTGACGGCGGCGCGCCGCGCGCTTTCCCCCGTCGCCCATCTCCCCTAGAACGGCCCGGCGCCTTCGCGGCGCACCGGCGTTTCGACGAGACAGACCCATGACCGACAGCACCGAACCCTGCATCCTCACCCTTTCCTGCCCCGACCGACCGGGCATCGTCGCCGCGGTGGCGACCTTCCTGTTCGAGCATGGCGGCAACATTCTGGAGGCGCAGCAGTTCGACGCCACCGAGAGCGGGCGCTTCTTCATGCGGGTGATGTTCGACCGCGCCGCCGGCTCCGGCCCGCTGGAGGCGCTGAAGGCGGATTTCGAGGCGGTCGCGGAAAAGTTCGCGCTCGACTGGCGCCTGCGCCCGCGCAGCCAGAAGCGCCGGGTGATGCTGCTGGTCTCCAAATTCGACCATTGCCTCGCCGACCTGCTCTACCGCTGGCGCATCGGCGAGATTCCGATGGAGATCGTCGCCATCGCCGCCAATTACCCGCGCGAGACCTATGCGCATCTCGATTTCGACGGCCTGCCCTTCCACTACCTGCCGATCACCAAGGCGACCAAGATGGAGCAGGAAGCCCAGCTGTGGGAGCTGTTCCAGTCTTCCGGGGCGGAGGTCGCGGTGCTGGCGCGCTACATGCAGGTGCTCTCGGACGGGCTGTCGGCCAAGCTCTCGGGCCGCTGCATCAACATCCACCATTCTTTCCTGCCCGGCTTCAAGGGCGCCAAGCCCTATCACCAGGCGCATGAGCGTGGGGTGAAGCTGATCGGCGCCACCGCCCATTACGTCACCTCCGACCTCGACGAAGGCCCGATCATCGAGCAGGATGTGGAGCGCATCAGCCATCAGGACACCGCCGAGGACCTGGTGCGCAAGGGCCGCGACATCGAGCGCCGCGTGCTCGCACGGGCGCTGGCCTGGCACCTCGATGACCGGGTGCTGCTGAACGGCCATCGCACTGTGGTGTTCCGCGACTGAGAGGGATATGCGTGCTTCGAGACGCGGGGCGCTGCCCCGCTCCTCAGCATGACGAAGACGCGCAGCCATCATCCCCGGATGACGACTGTGCCGTCATCCCCGGATGACAACTGTGTCGTCATCCTGAGGTGCCCGGCTTGCCGGGCCTCGAAGGACGCAGGACAAAGCCGTAAAGCGATCCGCGCTGGAGGAAAACATGGTTGAAACCCGCCTGATCGACGGCAAGGCGTTTGCCGAGACGATGCGCGCCCGCCTCAAGGACGAGGTGGCGGCCTTTGTCGCCGCGACCGGCGTGACGCCGGGCCTCGCCGTGGTGCTGGTGGGCGAGGACCCCGCCAGCGCGGTCTATGTCCGCAACAAGGGCAAGCAGACGGCGGAGGCCGGCATGGCCTCGATCGAGCACAAGCTACCGGCCGACACCGCGCAGGACGACGTGCTGGCGCTGGTGCGGGCGCTGAACGCTGATGAGGCCGTGCACGGCATTCTCGTGCAGCTGCCTTTGCCTGGCCATATCGACGCGCAGGCGGTGCTCGCCACCATCGACCCGGCCAAGGATGTCGACGGCTTCCATGTGGTGAATGCCGGCCGGCTCGCGGTGGGGCTGGACGCGCTGGTGCCGTGCACGCCGCTCGGCTGCGTGATGCTGCTGAAGGACGCGCTCGGCTCGCTCGCCGGGCTGGAGGCGGTGGTGGTCGGGCGCTCCAACATCGTCGGCAAGCCGCTCGCCCAGCTGCTGCTGCGCGAGGACTGCACCGTCACCATCGCCCATTCGCGCACCCGCGACCTGCCGGGTGTGTGCCGGCGCGCGGATATCCTGATCGGCGCCGTGGGCCGGCCGGAGATGATCCGCGGCGACTGGATCAAGCCGGGCGCCACCGTGATCGATGTCGGCATCAACCGGGTGGCGGGCGCCGACGGCAAGAACCGGCTGGTCGGCGACGTGGCGTTCAACGAGGCGCAGGGCGTTGCCGGCGCCATCACCCCGGTGCCCGGCGGCGTCGGCCCGATGACCATCGCCTGCCTGCTGGCCAACACGCTGACGGCGGCACGGCGGCAGGTGGGGTGACGCGGCGCCGCTGCCGGCGCTTCAGATCGCGTGCGGGAAGTTGAACAGATTGCCCGGATCGACCGTCGCCTTGATGGCGGCGAGGCGCGGCAGGTTGGCGCCGTAATAGCGCGCGCGCCATTCGGCCAGCGAGGCGTCGGGGAAGTTGATGAACGCCCCGTGTCCCCCGGCATGGACGACATCATGGTAGATCTCGTCCTGCCATTTCTTGGCGGCACGCACGATCTCGGGGCGCACCGTGTCGTCCTGGCTCCAGCTCACCCCGGCCACGGCCAGCCACCGGCTGCCGCGATGGACGAAGGCGCTCGCCGCCGGCGCGGTCTCGTTGATCCGCCCGCCGGTCTGGAAGAAGAACAGGTCGCCATGCGCGCCGGTGCCGGGCCACCGCACCAGATGGTGGAAGGCCCGGTCGAGAAAGGTGTCGGATGGCGCAGTGTCGAGAAAGGCCGAGCGCTCGCGGTACCAGGCCGGCGCGCCGGGCTCCATCAGGAAATTCTGCGCCTCCCAATACGGCAGCTCGCGCATATCGGCGAATTCGGGCGCGGCGACCGCCATCACCGGCTGCAGCAGTTTTTCCAGCCCCTGCCGGTCGCCGGCGAACTGGCCGAGCAGCGTGATCGCCACCTGCCGCCCGCCCGCGTGGAGGGTCGGCGTCACGCCGGCAAGGCTTATACGGGTGCCCAGCGTCACCGGCGCATCGTCAAGCGCGGCGAACAGGGCGCCCGCCACCTTACGTGTGTTCTGCCGCCAGACGATGCGGAAGGCGGTGACTTGGCGGTCGGCCGGCACGGTATCGAAGGTGAAGGAGGTGCTCACCCCGAAATTGCCGCCGCCGCCGCCCCGGGTCGCCCAGAACAGGTCCGGCTCCTCGGTGGCGGAAAGGGTACGCACCCGTCCGTCGGCGGTGACGATCTCGGCGCCGACAAGCATGTCCGAGGCGAGGCCGAGCCGGCGCATGTTGAAGCCGATGCCGCCGCCGAGCACGAAGCCGGCGACACCGACCGTGGGGCAGCGGCCATGGGTCATCATCCGCCCGGCCTGGCGCAGCGCATCGTAAATCGGCTGGTTGATCGCGCCGGCGCCCACCTTGGCCCGCCCGGTGGCGGGGTCATAGGCGATGGCGTTCATCGCCGCCATGTCGATCAGCAGGCCATGGGTGGTGGAGAAGCCGGCATAGGAATGGCCGCCGCCGCGCACGGCAAACGGCACTTCATAATCCTGGCACCAGCTCAGCACCTCGCCGACCATCTGCGGGGTGCGGCAGCGCACGATGCCCTCCGGCCGGACATGGCGGAAGCGCAGATTGTTGGGCAGCGCCTCGAAAGCGAAGCCGGCATCGGAGGGGCGCAGCAGCCCGCCATCGGTGATGCGGGCCAGCGCCTGCCAACGATCGACCGGCGGGCTCGGGGGCGGGATCGGCGCGGGGGTCGGCACCTCTTGCGCCCGCAACGGCGCGAAGCCGGCCAGCGCGGCGCTGGCCGCCGTGCCAATGAGAAGACTGCGGCGGTTCAGCCGTGTCGCTGCATTCATCAGGTCGCCCCCCGTGGCGCGGATGCGGACCTCCGCAAAGCGGCCCCCGCGCCTTTTCCCCATGGGTCCCATATTGATGGCGACTTGTGAAGGGGACGGCGATAGATCTCAGGGTTGCATTACTCAATTTTTGATTGCATCGCCCGCCGCGAGCTCCCCGCCCGCCGGCGCGCGTCACACCCGCGTCATGCGGTTCCAGGCGTCGAGGCCGGCGATCTTGTAGGCCTCCGCCAGGGTGGGGTAGTTGAACGTGTTCTCGATGAAATAGTCGATCGTGCCGCGCAGGTTCAGCACCGCCTGGCCGATGTGGATCAGCTCGGTGGCGCCCTCGCCGACGATGTGGACGCCGAGCAGCCGGCGGGTCTTCACCGAGAAGATCATCTTCATCATCCCGTTGTTCAGCCCCATGATGTGGCCGCGCGAGGTCTCGCGGAAGCGGGCGATGCCGCATTCATACGGGATCTCGCGCTTGCGCACCTCTTCCTCGCTCATGCCCACGGTGGACATCTCAGGCACCGAATAGATGCCATAGGGGAAGAACTCCGGCGGCGGCGGCGGCTCCAGCCCGAAGGCATGGCAGGCGGCGACGCGGCCCTGCTCCATCGAGGTGGAGGCGAGGCTGGGAAAGCCGATGACGTCGCCCGCCGCATAAATGTGCGGCACGGCGGTCTGCAGCGTCTTCGGCTCGACGCCGATGCGGCCGCGATGGTCGACGGCGAGGCCGGCGGCCTCCAGGTTCAGCCGGTCGGTGGCGCCGACGCGGCCGGCGGCGAACAGCAGCATGTCCGACTGCACGGTGCGCCCGTCCGCCAGCTTGCACACCGGCCGCTCGCGCGCGTCCAGCGTGATCGAGGTGACGGCGGAACCGAAGCGCATGGCGACGTTGCGGTCGCGCAGCTCATGGACGAATTCCTCGATCAGCTCCTTGTCGATGAAGTCGAGAAAGGTCGCGCGCGGCTCGATCAGCGTGACCGACACGTCAAGCGCGCTGAAGATCGAGGCATATTCGACGCCGATGACGCCGGCGCCGATGACGGCGAGGCTGCGCGGCAGCCGGGGCAGGTCGACGATCTCGTCGCTGTCGAACACGCTCATGCCGTTGAACGGCACATAATCGGGCCGGAACGGGCGGGTGCCGACCGCGATCAACACATGGGCGCCGGTGACCTTGTCGACCTCGCCACCCTCGCCGGTGATCTCGATGGTGTGCGGATCGAGGAAGCGGGCCTCGCCGCGCGCGGTCTTTACCGCGTTGCGGGCGAACTGGTGCTCCAGAACCTCGACCTCATGGTCGAGCGTCTTGTGCAGCCGCGCCATCAGATCGGCGGCGCCGATATCCTGCTTCACCCGGTAGGAGCGGCCATAGAAGCCGCGCTCGCGCCAGCCGGAGAGATTCAGCACCGTCTCGCGCAGGGTTTTCGAGGGGATGGTGCCGGTGTGGACCGAGACGCCGCCGACGCGGCGGCCCTTCTCCACCACCAGCACCGACTTGCCGATCTTGGCGGACTGGACGGCGGCGCGGCGACCGGAGGGGCCGCTGCCGATGACAATCATGTCGAAATCGTACATGGAAGCGCGGGACCATTCTGCGGGCGGCAGGAAATTACCGTCCATCGATGCACGATGAATGCCAAGCCTCCATGACAGGGACGCCGGCCGTGCAGGAGGCATCCTGCCGGCGCACGCTGGCTCGGGGCTTGCTTTTGCCAGCGGAACGGGTCCCATCGCCGGGGCGAGCGGAGGGAACGAACGTGGTGAATGGCGGGCGGCGCAAGGCGGGGGGGACGGTGGAGGAGCCGGCCGAGGACCTGACCACCGGCTCGGGCGCGCCTGTGGTGCGCGAGCGCACGCTGGAACAGGCGCTGGGCCAGCATGTGCGGGCGATACGGCACGATCTCGACCTCACCGTCTCCGATCTCGCCAGCGCCGCCGGAATCTCGGTCGGCATGCTGTCGAAGATCGAGAACGGGCTGATCTCGCCCTCGCTCAGCACGCTGCAGGCGATTGCCGGCGTGCTCAACGTGCCGATCTCCACCCTGTTCACCACTTTCGAGGAGAAGCGCGACTGCTCCTATGTGCCCGCCGGCGGCGGGGTGCGGATCGAGCGGCGCGGCACCAAGGTCGGGCACCTCTATGAGCTGCTCGGCCATGCGGTGGGCGGCGAGGTGGCGGTCGAGCCCTATCTGATCACGCTCAGCGAGGAAGCGGTGCCCTATACCGGCTTCCGCCATGCCGGGGTGGAGTTCATCCACATGCTCTCGGGCGAGGTGAACTACCGCCATGGCGAGCGCACCTATCACCTCAAGCCCGGCGATTCCCTGCTGTTCGACAGCGCCGCCACCCATGGGCCGGAAGAACTGCTGGTGCGGCCGATGCGCTATCTCTCGATCATCATCTACCCCCGCGAGAGCGAGCGCTGATTCCGCGAGAGCGCCTGCGGGTTTCTTCTCAAGAAAATATTATTCCCGGATTATTGACGCCCGCGCGGGCGGCTCCTAAAAGATTGGGCAAGGCCTTTGCGCCCTCTGCCCTCTCTTTTGCCTGCAGGAGTATTCCGCCATGTGCGGCATTGTCGGCCTGTTCCTGAAGCAGCCGAAGCTGGAGCCCGAACTCGGCGCCCTGCTTTCGCAGATGCTCGATATCATGTGCGATCGCGGGCCGGATTCGGCCGGCTTCGCCGTCTATGGCGCCGGCACCCCCGGCTTCGTGAAGCTCACCCTTCGCGGCCCCGCCGGCACCGATTTCGCCGCGCTGGGCGCGGAGATCGGCCATCCGGTGGTCGCCCGCGACACCCATGCCGTGCTGAGCGTGCCGGTGGCCGAGGAAGCCACGGTCCGCGCCGCGCTCGCCCGCCTCGCCCCGGCGGTGAAGGTGGTCGGTGCCGGCGCCCGCATGGAGCTCTACAAGGAAGTCGGCCTGCCCGCCGATGTCGCCAAGCGCTTCAAGCTGGAGACGATGAGCGGCACCCACGCCATCGGCCACACCCGCATGGCGACCGAGAGCGCCGTGACCACGGACGGCGCCCACCCCTTCTCCACCGGGCCGGACCAGTGTTTGGTGCATAATGGCTCGCTCTCCAACCATGCCGGCGTGCGCCGCCTGCTCGCCCGCGAGGGGTTGGAGGTGACGACCGAGAACGACAGCGAGGTCGCCGCCGCCTATCTCACCTACCGCATGCGCGGCGGGGATAGCCTGGGCGAGGCGCTGGAGCATTCGCTGGGCGACCTCGACGGCTTCTACACCTTCGTCGTCGGCACCGAGAGCGGCTTCGGCGTGCTGCGCGACCCGATCGCCTGCAAGCCGGCCGTCATGGCCGAAACCGACGATTACGTCGCCTTCGCCTCCGAATACCGGGCGCTGGCCGGCCTGCCCGGCATCGAGACCGCGCGGGTGTTCGAGCCGGAGCCGGCAAAGGTCTATTTCTGGGATCGCGCCGCATGAACCTCTCTCTGAAGCCTGAAGCTGCCGAGGGTGAAACCCTCGTCGACCTCGCCACCACCCCGCTGCGCGAACTGAACGGCGCGCTGCACAAGCTCGCCGCCGACACCAACCAGACGCTGTGGAAGATCGCCAACCCGGCCGGCCGCCACGCCATCGCCGCCGGGCTGGACGCGCCGATCACCGTCGAGATCGACGGGCCGGTCGGCTATTACTGCGCCGGCATGAACAAGCAGGCGCGCGTTATCGTGCATGGCAATGCCGGCGTCGGCGTCGCCGAGAACATGATGAGCGGGCTTGTTCATGTGAAGGGCGACGCCAGCCAGGCCGCCGGCGCCACCGCCCATGGCGGGCTGCTTGTTATCGACGGCAACGCCTCGGCCCGCTGCGGCATCTCGATGAAGGGCATCGACATCGTGGTGAAGGGTTCGATCGGCCATATGAGCGCCTTCATGGCGCAGGCCGGCACCCTCACCGTGCTGGGCGATGCCGGCGAGGCGCTGGGCGACAGCCTGTATGAGGCGAAGCTGTTCGTGCGCGGCTCGGTCGCCAGCTTAGGGGCCGACTGCATCGAGAAGGAAATGCGCGAGGAGCACAAGGCGCTGCTCGCCTCCAAGCTGGAAGCGGCCGGCATCCTCGGCGAGGTCGATATCTCCGAGTTCCGCCGCTACGGCTCGGCCCGCACGCTCTACCATTTCCACGTCGACAACGTGTCGAGCTATTGAGGGCGCGATGACCGACCACAGCAACACCCCGCGCACGACACCGCGCGCCTCCGCCACCTTCGACGACTACACGCTCTCGGAAATCCGCCGCGCGGCGGCGACCGGCATCTATGATATTCGCGGCGGCGGCGCCAAGCGCCGGGTGCCCCATTTCGACGACCTGCTGTTCCTCGGCGCCTCGATGTCGCGCTACCCGCTGGAAGGCTATCGCGAGAAGTGCTCGACCGAGGTCGTGCTCGGCACCCGCTTCGCCAAGAAGCCGATCGAATTGAAGATCCCGATCACCATTGCCGGCATGAGCTTCGGCTCGCTCTCGGCCAATGCCAAGGAAGCGCTGGGGCGCGGGGCGTCCGCCATGGGCACCTCCACCACCACGGGCGATGGCGGCATGACCAATGAGGAGCGCGGGCACTCGACCCAGCTCGTCTACCAGTATCTGCCCTCGCGCTACGGCATGAACCCGGACGACCTGAAGCGCGCCGACGCCATCGAGGTGGTGGTCGGCCAGGGCGCCAAGCCCGGCGGCGGCGGCATGCTGCTCGGCCAGAAGATCACCGAGCGGGTGGCGGGCATGCGGACGCTCCCCGTCGGCATCGACCAGCGCTCGGCCTGCCGCCACCCGGACTGGACCGGGCCGGACGACCTTGAGATCAAGATCGAGGAACTGCGCGAGATCACCGATTGGGAGAAGCCGATCTATGTGAAGGTCGGCGCCGCTCGCCCCTATTACGACACCGCGCTGGCGGTGAAGTCCGGCGCCGATGTGGTTGTCGTCGATGGCATGCAGGGCGGCACTGCCGCGACGCAGGAAATCTTCATCGAGCATGTCGGCATCCCGACGCTGGCCGCCGTGCGGCAGGCGGTGAAGGCGCTGCAGGACCTCGGCATGCACCGCAAGGTGCAGCTGATCGTCTCCGGCGGCATCCGCAACGGGGCGGACGTGGCCAAGGCGCTGGCGCTCGGCGCCGATGCGGTGGCGATCGGCACCGCCGCGCTGGTGGCGCTGGGCGACAACGACCCGCATTACGCCGCCGAATATGAGGCGCTCGGCACCCGCGCCGGCGCCTATGACGACTGGCATGAGGGCCGCGACCCCGCCGGCATCACCACTCAGGACCCCGAGCTGATGAAGCGGCTCGACCCGATCGCCGCCGGAAGGCGCCTTGCCAACTACCTCGCCGTGCTGACGCTGGAGTGCCAGACGATCGCCCGCGCCTGCGGCAAGAGCCATGTGCACAATCTGGAGCCGGAAGATTTGGTGGCGCTGACCATCGAGGCCGCCGCCATGGCCAATGTGCCGCTGGCCGGCACGGACTGGATTCCGGGGCGGAACGGCGGGTTCTGACCCGCCTTTCCGACATGACGCACCATTCGGTCCGGCTATCTATCCTCTCCCCATTGGGGAGAGGTGGCCCGCGAAGCGGGTCGGTGAGGGGCGACCAGCCGGCATAGCGCAGTGCCCCCTCACCCCACCCTCTCCCCACGGGGAGAGGGAGCAGACTCCGGGCAAGTCTCCGCGCCCGGCGCGACATTTGCAGACGACAACGAGCCCCAACGGGCCGGGGAACAGCGAAACCGGATTGCACCATGGCCAATGATCTCGCTCACGCCGCCAAAGAACTCGGCATCAAGTATTTCCTGATCTCCTATGTCGACCTGTTCGGCGCGCTCAGGGCCAAGCTGGCCCCGGCCTCCGCCATCTCAGGCATGCAGCGCTCCGGGGCGGGCTTTGCCGGCTTCGCCACCTGGCTCGACATGAGCCCGGCCGATGCCGACCTGTTCGCCGTACCGGACGCCTCCAGCCTGATCCAGCTGCCGTGGAAGCCGGAAGTCGGCTGGCTCGCCTCCGACCTCGTAATGAACAACGAGCTGGTGGCGCAGGCGCCGCGCAATGTGCTGAAAGCCACCATGCTGGGCGCCGACAGCCTCGGCTACCAGATGAAGACCGGGGTGGAATGCGAGTTCTTCCTCACCAATGCCGACGGCAGCAAGATCTCGGATGCCGCCGACAATGCCACCAAGCCCTGCTACGACCAGTCCGCCCTGATGCGCCGCTACGAGGTGATCAAGGAAATCTGCGACTGCATGCTGACCCTAGGCTGGGGCCCCTACCAGAACGACCATGAGGACGCCAACGGCCAGTTCGAGATGAACTGGGACTTCGCCGATGCGCTTGTGACCGCCGACCGGCATGTGTTCTTCAAGTTCATGGCCCGCTCCATCGCCGAAAAGCACGGGCTGCGCGCCACCTTCATGCCCAAGCCGTTCATCGACCTCACCGGCTCGGGCTGCCACATGCACACCTCGCTGTGGGGGCCGGACGGGGCCAATTTGTTCGAGGACGAGACGGGCGAGCTGGGGCTTTCCGCGCTCGGCTACAATTTCATCGGCGGGCTGATCCATTCGGCCGACGCGCTGTGCGCCTTCACCAACCCGACGGTGAACTCCTACAAGCGCATCAACGCCCCGCGCACCGTCTCCGGCGCCACCTGGGCGCCGAACACCGTCACCTATACCGGCAATAACCGCACCCACATGATCCGCATCCCCGATGCGGGCCGGCTGGAGCTGCGCCTGCCGGACGGCGCCGCCAACCCCTATCTCGCGCCTGCCGCCATGCTGGCCGCCGGGCTCGACGGCATCCAGAACCAGCGCGACCCGGGCAAGCGGCTCGACATCAACATGTACACCGACGGCCACAAGGTGAAGGGCGCCAAGAAGCTGCCGCTGAACCTGCTCGACGCCATCCGGGCGCTGGAGAAGTCCAACGTGCTGCGCAGCGCGCTCGGCGCGCCGCTGGTGGAGGGCTACACCAAGCTGAAGCACGAGGAATGGAACGCCTATTCCCGCCACCTCACCCAGTGGGAGCGCGACAACACGCTGGATATCTGAGCGGGCGGGCGGGGATGGCTGCATTCCCGCTTGCCGCATGTCGGCTTGGCCTGCTGCCTGGCCGAAGGAGCGCTGCGTTTCGGCTTGATGCGCGTCAAGGTTGATGGACGACAAATCAAGTTACCTCCAGCGAGGAGGACGCTTGATGACCCTTTATCCGAGCCAACACCCTACCCTCGTTCCGGACCGGAATAGGCGCGACGCACAGAAGCCCGCGTGGCGCAAACCGGTCTGCCGGCTGGTGCCGCTGCCGGCGGCGACGCAGTTCGATTTGAGCTCCAACGGCGATAGTATGCTCCAGTCCTGATTCACTACAGGACGACCCGCGCGGCCGAGCCGCTCCGCGCACGCGGCGTTTGGCACGGCCGGTCGCCCCTTTTCCGTTTCGCCACCTCCCCCAGGGGAGCGCGACAATACGCTGGATATCTGAGGCGGCGCGGATCGCCGGCCTCGGCGGGCGGCAGCGGCCGTGCCTCGCCCGCGGCGTTTCGGCTTGACGCACTCGAAGATTGATCGAATATTTATCCAGTTACCATCACTCTGGATCAAGCTCGATGACCCTTTCTCCGCCCCAGCGCCCCGCCATCGTCCGGGCCTCGGACATGCGGGACACGAACAAGCCCGTTTGGCGCACGCCGGTCTGCCGGCTGGTGCCGCTGCCGGCGGCGACACGGGGGTCCCCGAACCCCACCGCAGATCTCGCCTTTGCATCCTGATTTCTCGGGCCGAGGTACGGCGCGAGGGCTTGCGGCACCTGTGCAGGGCGGGGTGCTTCGCGCGGCGCTGTGAGCGGTCGGCGCCCCTTCCCCGTTTCGCCACCTACCCGCTGGGAGCGCGCCAACAGGCGGGAGATCCGAGCGGCTCGGATCGCCGGCCTCGGCGGGCGGCGATGGCTGCGCCGCACTCGCTGCGTTTCGGCTTGACGCCACGTCAGGGCGATAGGATACGTAGAAAATTACCTTTGGCGCGGACCGAGCTCGATGACCCTTTCCCCGAACCCGTACGCCACCCTCGTCCGGCACCAGAACACGCGCGACACCACCAAGCCCGCCTGGCGTGCGCCGGTCTGCCGGCCGGAGCCGCTGCTGGCGGTGACGCAGTTTTCCACCATTGGCTTTGATGATAGTATTAGTATTTCCTGATCCGTTACGCGCCGCGCTGCGGCGCACTAGCGTTCCGGCGAGAGAGCCGGCCGGTGTCCTGATCCTTCCGATAACGCAACCGGGACGGTAGGCTGCGCGGCTTGAGCAGCGCTTAAGCGCTGGCGCGAGGAGCCTGCGGTTGAAGCATCACGTCCTGATAACAGGCACGGGCCGCGCCGGCACGTCGCCTCACATGCACGCGGTCCAGTGAGAAAAGACGAAGGGGTAACGCCTCCCCCAGGATACGCTCGCCTCACTCAGTGGGAGCGCGACGAGGCGCGGGAGATCCCAGCGGCGCGGATCGCCGGCCTCGGCGGGCGGCAATGGCCGCGCCCTCCCGGTGCGTTTCAGCTTGACGCCGCGCCAAGGCAATAGAATACCTTCAAAATTACCTCTAACGCGGACCGAGCTTGATGACCCTTTCTCCAAACCAGTGCCCCGCCCTCGTTCGGGCCACGGACACACGCGACACCAACAAGCCCGCCTGGCGTGCGCCGGTCTGCCGGCCGGTGCCGCTGCCGGCGTCGACGCAGTTGGGCTCGTTTCCCAGCAACGATTTCAACGACTTAAATTCCTGATCCATCACGGGCCGCGCTGCGGCGCGATGGCGTGCTGGCGAAAGATTCGGCCGGTGCCCTGATCCTTCCGATAACGCCACCGGGACGGTAGACTGCGCAGTTCGAGCAGCGCTTAAGCGCTGGCGCGGGGAGCCTGCGGTTGAAGCATCACGTCCTGATCACAGGCACGGGCCGTGCCGGCACGTCGTTCCTGGTGCAATTGCTCAGCAATCTCGGCCTTGATACCGGCTACACGCCCGGGCAATTCCCGCTCGACCCCATCGCCCATGCCGGCCTCGAAGCCGACCCGCGCGACCCCGCCGCGCCCTATATCTGCAAGAACCCATGGATCTGCGACACGGTCGAGGAGGTGCTGACCGACAGCGCGCTCCACATCGACCACGTCTTCATCCCGGTGCGGAACATCGAGGCCGCCGCCGCCAGCCGCGTTCATGTGCAGAAGGCCAATACCGGCAGCGAGGACATGCTCCAGCCTGTCGCCGGCGGGCTGTGGCATGTGGAGAAGGGCGCCGACCAGGCCGCGCTGCTGCGCCGCCAGTTCACCCGGCTGGTCGAACAGCTGGTGCGGTTCGACATCGGCATGACCTTCATCTGGTACCCGCGACTGACCGAAGATCCCGATTATCTCCGCGCCAAGCTCGCCGAGGGGCTGGACATGCCGGACCCGGCGATCTTCCGCGAGGTGTTCGCCCGCACCGTGCGCCCGGAATGGGTGCATCGGTTCGGCGCCGAGGACAGCACCGGCGCCCGCTGATGGCGAGGCGCGGGCGCCGCGTTCACTCCCGCACCGCGAACGGCACCACGTCGCGGCGGTCGGGGTCCAGTGCGGTCGAGCCGTCGAGCGCGCCGTAATTCAGCTTCCCCCGCCGGAACGGATACCGCCCATGAAAGCTGAGCGGCACCGACTCGCGGGTCTGCCAATGAAAGGGGATCATCCAAACACCTCTTGACGCGCGCGCCCGAACGATGGACGGCTATCGATCATCCCCGGTGTGGAGCGACTTTGATGACCCATGTCCTGAAGCCGCATCCCGCCCTCCCGAGCCAGGATACGGACGGCACGAAGAAGCCCGCCTGGCGCGCGCCCGGGTTCCGGCCCGTGTCCCTGCCGCTGGCGACACTGGGGGAAGCCGGCACCTTCAGCGACGGCATAACCGTGACGTCCTGAAGCCTTTCGCCTGCCGGCCGGAAAGGCCGCCGGTTCTCCCGACACCCTTGGCGGCGACCGCACATGTGCGAGGCGCCTGCCCCCTCACTCCCGCACGGCAAACGGCACCACGTCGCGGCGGTCGGGATCGAGCAGGATCTCGCGGTCGAGCGGGGGGAAGGCGCGCTCGGGGCAGGCGGTGCGCGGGCAGATCCGGCAATTGACGCCGAGCGGCGCCACGGCGGCCGCTTTCAGGTCCAGCCCGTCGGCATGGACCAGTTCGCCGGCATAGGAAATCTCGCAGCCAATGCCGAGCGCGAAGCGGCGCTCGCGCGCGCCATGGCGCAGCGCCGGCTTGGAGGTGCCGCGCGCGAGGCACAGATAGCGCGCCCCGTCCGGCATCTCGCCCAGCTGCACCAGCGTGCGGGCCGGCTGCTCGAACGCCTCGTGCACGTTCCACACCGGGCAGGCGCCGCCATAGCGGGCGAACTGGAAGCGGGTGGCGCTGTGGCGCTTGATGACGTTGCCGGCGCGGTCGACTTTCAGGAAATAGAACGGCACCCCCTTTTCGCCCGGCCGCTGCAGGGTGGAGAGGCGGTGGCAGACCTGTTCCAGGCTCGCCCCGGTCATGGCGGCCAGCCGGTCCAGATCGTGCCGCGTCTCGCGCGCCAGCCGGGCGAAGCGGCGATAGGGCAGCAGCAGCGCGCCGGCATAATAGTTCTGCAGCGACAGCCGGCAGACTTCGCGCGCGGTGGTGCTGCGCAGGCCCGCCTCCAGCACATGGTGGTCGATCAGTTCGCTCTGCTCGAAGCGGGCGAGCAGCGCCGCAAGGCGGAAGGCGCGGCTGGCGGGGTCGAGCGTGCGCGCCAGCGTCGCCACCCGGCGGTGGCGGTCATAGGCCAGCAGCGGCGCGTCGAGCTGGGCGGCAGGCGCCATCTCCACCGTGATGTCGTGGCGCTGGCGCAGATGCGCCACCAGCACCGCCACCGCGTCGTCGCGGCCGAACAGGTCGAGCGCGGCGTTGCGCTCCTCGCCGGCGCGGTCGAGCCCGTCGACATAATTGTCGATGTAGTGGAAATGGTCGCGCACCTCCTCATAGGGGGCGAGGTTGCGCGCCTCCTCGGACGGCCCGCCGCCATCCACCTCACGCGCCACCGAGACCACCGCGTCGTCCTGGGCGGCGCGGCGCTCCTCCAGCCGGCGCATCGCCCCGTGCAGCCGCAGGAAGGCATGGGCGAAGGCGGGCGCATGGGTGGTGGCGTTCTTCAAATCCTGCAGGCTCGGCTCGATGCCGCGAAACACCGGATCGGCCAGCGCCTCGCGCAAATCGGCGACGATGCGGTCGAGATCGTCGGCGCCGAAGCGGGTGATGTCGAGATCGAAAACGCGGCTGATGGCGAGCAGAACGGCGGCGGTGACCGGGCGCTGGTTGCTCTCGATCTGGTTGATGTAGCTCGGGGAGAGCGCCAGCCGCCGGGCGAAATCCATCTGCGTCAGCCCGAGCCGCTCGCGCACATGGCGCACCGCATGGCCGGCGAAGACTTTCTTGGACATGATCGCCTCCTGCGGAACCATCTACAGAGCATCGTCATCCTGAGGTGCTGGCCGGAGGCCAGCCTCGAAGGATGGGCGCTCACGCGCACCCGGACGAACATCCTTCGAGGCTCGCTGCGCTCGCACCTCAGGATGACGGCGCGCAAGGCGGCGGCGTAAATCCGTCGATCTTGTGAAATTTTTACAACTTCACGATCCGCATTTTCACAGCTTATGTTTTCTCCCGCAAGCGCCTAGAACGGTTGCAACGGTCCGCGTGCAGATGGGGGAGCGCCATGAAGCCTATTCTCGACGAGTTGGAACAGCGGCGCGCCAGCGCCCGGCTCGGTGGCGGCGAAAGGCGCATCGCCGCCCAGCACACACGCGGCAAGCTGACCGCGCGCGAGCGGCTCGAACTCCTGCTCGACACCGGCTCGTTCGAGGAATTCGACACCTTCGTCCAGCACCGCTGCACCGATTTCGGCATGGACAAGGCCGAGAAGATTCCCGGCGACGGCGTCGTCACCGGCTGGGGCACGGTGAACGGGCGCAAGGTGTTCGTCTTCGCCAAGGACTTCACTGTGTTCGGCGGCTCGCTCTCGGAAGCGCACGCGGCCAAGATCACCAAGATCCAGGACCTGGCGCTGAAGACGCGGGCGCCGATCATCGGCCTGTTCGACGCCGGCGGCGCGCGCATCCAGGAAGGGGTGGCGGCGCTCGGCGGCTATGGCGAGGTTTTCCGCCGCAACGTCACCGCCTCCGGCGTCATCCCGCAGATCTCCGTCATCATGGGCCCCTGCGCCGGCGGCGATGTCTATTCCCCGGCCATGACCGACTTCATCTTCATGGTGCGCGACACCTCCTACATGTTCGTCACCGGGCCGGAGGTGGTGAAGACCGTCACCAATGAGAGCGTGACGGCGGAAGAGCTCGGCGGCGCCAAGGTGCACACGACCAAGTCCTCGGTGGCCGATGGCGCCTTCGAGAACGATGTCGAGTGCCTGCTGCAGATGCGCCGGCTGATCGACTTCCTGCCCGCTTCCAACCAGTCCGGCGTGCCGGTGTGGCCGAGCTTCGACGATGGCGAGCGGCTCGACCCCTCGCTCGACACGCTGGTGCCGGAACACCCGAACAAGCCCTATGACATGAAGGAGCTGATCTCGAAGGTCGCCGACGAGGGCGATGTCTTCGAGATTCAGCAAGGCTTCGCCAAGAATATCCTCACCGGCTTCGGCCGGGTGGAAGGGCGCACGGTCGGCTTCGTCGCCAACCAGCCGATGGTGCTGGCCGGGGTGCTTGATGCCGACGCCTCGCGCAAGGCGGCGCGTTTCGTGCGCTTCTGCGACGCGTTCGAGATCCCGATCGTCACCTTTGTCGATGTGCCGGGATTTTTGCCCGGCACGGCGCAGGAATATGGCGGGCTGATCAAGCACGGCGCCAAGCTGCTGTTCGCCTACTCGCAGGCGACCGTGCCGCTGGTGACGGTGATCACCCGCAAGGCCTTTGGCGGCGCTTATGACGTGATGGCCTCCAAGCATATTGGCGGCGACGTCAACTATGCCTGGCCGACGGCGCAGATCGCCGTCATGGGCGCCAAGGGGGCGGTGGAGATCATCTTCCGCGCCGATATCGACGATCCCGAGAAGATCGCGGCGCGGACCCGCGAATATGAGCAGCGCTTCCTCTCGCCCTTTGTCGCGGCCGAGCGCGGCTATATCGACGAGGTGATCACCCCGCGCTCGACGCGAAAGCGCATCGCGCGGGCGCTGGCGATGCTGGCCTCGAAGAAGGTCGAGGCGCCGATGAAGAAGCACGATAATTTGCCGTTGTAGCGACCTTTCGCCCTCTCCCCGTCGGGGAGAGGGTCGGGGTGAGGGGCGACGCCGCCTCGACATCCCGAAGCCGCCCTCCCCCTCACCCGGCGCTCCGCGCCGACCTCTCCCCGCCGAACTGGGCTGTTGCCCAGTTCGGTACCCCAAAAGATCCAAGTCGAATAAATTCGGCTTGGAGGGGAGAGGTGAAGTAGAGGCCACGAGAACAATGTTCTCCAAGATCCTCATCGCCAACCGTGGCGAGATCGCCTGCCGGGTCATCAAGACCGCCCGGCGCATGGGCATTGCCACCGTCGCGGTCTATTCCGACGCCGACCGCGACGCGCTGCATGTGGAGATGGCGGATGAGGCCGTGCCTATCGGCCCCGCACCCGCCGCGCAGTCCTATCTCGACGCGGAGAAGATCATCGCCGCCGCCAAGCAGACCGGGGCGCAGGCGATCCACCCCGGCTATGGCTTCCTGTCCGAGCGGGCGAGCTTTGCGCAGGCGCTGAAAGAGGCGGGGCTGGTCTTCATCGGCCCGAACCCCGGCGCGATCGAGGCGATGGGCGACAAGATCGAATCGAAGAAGGCGGCGGCGGCGGCCAATGTCTCCACCGTGCCGGGCTATCTCGGCGTGATCGAGGATGCCGGCCACGCCGCCCGCATCGCCGACGAGATCGGCTACCCCGTCATGATCAAGGCCTCGGCCGGCGGCGGTGGCAAGGGCATGCGGATCGCCCATTCCCGCGACGAGGTGCAGGAAGGGTTCGACCGCGCCCGCTCGGAGGCGAAGTCCTCCTTCGGCGACGACCGGGTGTTCGTCGAGAAGTTCATCGTCCAGCCGCGCCATATCGAAATCCAGGTGCTGGGCGACAAGCACGGCAATGTCATCCACCTGGGCGAGCGCGAATGCTCGATCCAGCGCCGCAACCAGAAGGTGGTCGAGGAAGCCCCCTCGCCGCTACTGGACGAAGAGACCCGCGCCCTTATGGGCGCGCAGGCGGTCGCGCTGGCCAAGGCGGTGAACTATGACAGCGCCGGCACGGTGGAATTCGTCGCCGGGCAGGACAAGTCGTTCTACTTTCTGGAGATGAACACCCGCCTGCAGGTGGAGCATCCCGTCACCGAACTCATCACCGGCATCGACCTTGTCGAGCAGATGATCCGCGTGGCGGCGGGCGAGGCGCTGACGCTTCGACAGGAAGACGTGACGCTGAATGGCTGGGCGGTGGAGAGCCGCGTCTATGCCGAGGACCCCTATCGCGGCTTCCTGCCCTCCATCGGCCGCCTCACCCGCTACCGCCCCCCGGCGGAAGGGGTGAGCGAGGGCATCACCGTGCGCAACGACACCGGTGTGTTCGAGGGCGGGGAAATCTCGCTCTATTACGACCCGATGATCGCCAAGCTGATCACCCATGCCCCGACGCGGGCGCAGGCGATCGAGGCGCAGGCGGACGCGCTCGACGCCTTCGCCATTGACGGCATCCAGCACAACATCCCCTTCCTCTCGGCGCTGATGACGCATGAGCGCTGGCGGGCGGGAAAGCTCTCCACCGGGTTCATCGCGGAAGAATATCCCGACGGCTTCCACGCCACCGCGCCGAGCGACAAGCTCGCCCGCACGCTGGCGGGCGTGGCGGCGGTGATCGACAATGTCGGCAATGCCCGCAAGCGCAAGATTTCCGGCCAGCTGGCCGGGCGACCGGTCGTGTTCGAGCATCAACGCGTGGTGCAGCTCGGCGGGCTCACGCTGGCCTGCGAAGTCGACCGCGCGGCGGGCGGCTTCATCGTCAGCTTCCTTGACGCCGCCGGCCGCCCGCTCTCCACCCATGAGCTGCGCTCGGGCTGGCAGCCGGGCGAGCCGGTGTGGAGCGGCGTGTTCGACGAGGAGGCGCTTGCCGCGCAGGTGCGCCCGCGCCTCAATGGCGTGGCGCTGGCCCATCGCGGCATCGCGGTGGAGGCCATCGTCTATACCAGGCGCGAGGCGGAACTCGCCGCGCTGATGCCGGTGAAGGAACAGGCGGGCAGCGGCAAGCACCTGCTCTGCCCGATGCCGGGCCTCGTCGTCTCCGTCGCGGTCAGCGAGGGGCAGGAAGTGAAGGCGGGCGAGACGCTGGCCGTGGTCGAGGCGATGAAGATGGAGAATGTGCTGCGCGCCGAGCGCGACGCCACCATCGCCCGCGTCCACGCTAAGGCCGGCGACAGCCTCGCCGTCGACGCCGTCATCCTCGATTTCGCCTGAGGAGGGGACATGGACCAGCCGGCGCTCGATCTCGACAGTTTTCCGCCCGCCACGCGCGCGGACTGGCTGGCGCTGGTGGAAGGCGTGCTGAAGGGCGCGCCTTACGACACGCGCATGCTGACGCGCACGCCGGACGGTTTCAGCCTCGACGCCCTGCCCGAGCGGCGGCGCGACGCCGCGCCGATTGCCGGGCGCCCGGCCGGGGCACCGTGGAAGGTGATCGCCCGCCTCGACCATGACGACCCCGCGCGCGCCAACGCGCAGATGCTGGAAGACCTGAATGGCGGCGCCGACGGGGTGTCGCTGGTCTTCGCCTCCTCGCCCTATGCCGGCGGCTTCGGCCTGCCGGCGCGGTTCGAGGAACTGGCGGCGACGCTGGACGGGCTGATGCCCGAGATGGCGACGCTGCGGGTGGAGGTCGGCGGCTTCCAGGGCCGCGACATCGCCCTTGCGCTGGCCCGGCTGTTCGAGAAGGCCGACCCCGCCGCGCTCGACCTGCGCTTCGGCCTCGATCCGATCGGCGATTTCGCCGCGCGCGGCGCCGCGCCGATCGACTGGGGCACGCTGTCCGCCCGGCTCGGCCAGACGGTGACGGCGCTGCGCGGGCGCGGGCTCACCGCGCCGATGGTGCGGGCGGATGGGCGGCTGCACCATGGCGCCGGCGCCACCGATGCGCAGGAACTCGCCGCCGTGCTCGCCACCGCGCTGGCGTATCTGCGGGCGCTGGAGGCGGCCGGCCTGCCGCTCGATGAGGCGGCGCGGCTGATCGAGGTGACGCTGACCGCCGATGTCGACCAGTTCGGCACCCAGGCCAAGCCGCGCGCCTTCCGCCTGCTCTGGCAGAACGTGCTGGAAGCCTGCGGGCTCGCCGCTTCCCCGGTCGCGCTGCACATGGAGACCGCCTGGCGCTCGCTGACCCGGCACGACGCGCATGTGAACCTGTTGCGCGGCACAATCGCCGCCTTCGCCGCCGGGGTGGGCGGGGCGGACAGCGTGAGCGTGCTGCCGTTCACGCAGGCACTCGGCCTGCCGGACGCGCAGGCGCGGCGCCTTGCCCGCAACACCCAGCTCATCCTGATGGAGGAATCGAATCTGCACCGCGTCGCCGACGCGAGCGCCGGCGCGGGCGCCATCGAGGAGCGGACGGAGAAGCTGGCAGCGGCCGCCTGGGAGCTGTTCCGCCAGATCGAGCGCGAGGGCGGCATGGTGGAAGCCCTCGAATCCGGCAGTTGGCAGGCGCGGCTCGACGCGGCGCGGGCGCGGCGCGCCAAGGACATCGCCACCCGGCGGCTGCCGCTCACCGGCACCTCGGAATTTCCGCTTCTCGGCGAGGCCGCGCCCGCTGTTCTGGCCGCCGCCCGCCCCCGCGTGCCCCGGCCACCTGCCGAGGGCGCGCTGATGTGCGAGCCCCTGATCGGCACCCGCCTCGCCGAACCGTTCGAGCGCCTGCGCGCGGCGGCGGCGGCGACGGCACCGACTGTGTTCCTCGCCGCGCTCGGCACGGCGGCGGATTTCACCGCCCGCGCCGGCTTCGCCCGCGCCGCCTTCGAGGCCGGCGGCATCGCAGCGCCAGGCAATGACGGCTTCACCGACATGACCGCGCTGGTCGAGGCGTTCCGCGCCTCCGGCGCCCGGCTCGCCTGCCTGTGCTCGTCCGATGCGCTCTATGCCGCCTCGGCGGTGGAGGCGGCTACCGCGCTGAAGGCGGCGGGCGCGCTGAGGGTGTACCTTGCCGGCAATGCGGGCGAGGATGAGCCGGCCCAGCGCGCCGCCGGCATTGACGTCTATCTCTTCGCCGGGGTGGATCTCGTCGCCTTCCTCAAAGCGGCGCAGGCGGCGCTCGGCATTGCCCAAGGGGTGGAACCATGAGCCCGGCCATCCGTTGCCCCAGGGGTAGCCCTCGCGCTGCCATCAACCTGGGGACAGACCATGAAAACGCTGAATCACGGGTGGAAACTCGCCACCTGCGGCGCGGCGCTTTGGGGGGCGCTGCTGATAGCGCCGGCGACGGCGCAGGAACTGACCGCACTGAGCCTGCACGACGGCATCTGGGAGGTGTCGGCCGAGCCGATCTCGGGGCCGTGCGACAAGCGGCTGGAGTTCAAGCTGGCGGTCGAGGATGGCCAGATCAGCTATGCCGGCGCCTGGCCGGTGGACGCCAGCGGCTCGGTGAGCCCGCTTGGCGCCATCACCATCCGCGTGGTGCGCGGCAACGAGACGCTGTCCGCCAAGGGCGTGGTGCGCGGCGATGTGGCGACCGGCAGATGGCAATCGCCTGTGAAGAACTGCACCGGCTCCTTCGTGGCGCGCCGGGCCTAGCCCTGCCGCTCGGCAAATGGGAGGGCATGCGATGAGCGCCATTCCCGACTTTTCCGCGCGGGAGTGGCAGGCGCCGCGCCCGCCGCTGCCCGCCCCCTCGGCGGAAGACTGGACCACGCCGGAAGGCATTTTGGTGAAGCCGGCCTTTGGGCCGGACGATCTGGCCGGGCTTGGCTTTGTCGACAGCTTTCCCGGCATCGCGCCTTATCTGCGCGGGCCCTACCCCACCATGTACGCCACCCAGCCCTGGACCATCCGGCAATATGCCGGCTTCTCCACGGCCGAGGATTCCAATGCCTTCTACCGCCGCAACCTCGCGGCCGGCCAGAAGGGGCTCTCCGTCGCCTTCGATCTCGCCACCCATCGCGGCTATGACAGCGACCATCCGCGCGTCGCCGGCGATGTCGGCATGGCCGGGGTGGCGATCGACTCGATCTACGACATGCGCACGCTATTCTCGGGCATCCCGCTCGACCAGATGAGCGTGTCGATGACGATGAACGGGGCGGTGCTGCCGATCCTCGCGCTCTATGTGGTGGCGGCGGAAGAACAGGGCGTTGCGCCGGAAAAGCTCTCCGGGACGATCCAGAACGACATCCTCAAGGAGTTCATGGTCCGCAACACCTATATCTACCCGCCGACGCCCTCGATGCGGATCATCTCCGACATCTTCGCCTTCACCTCCGCGCATATGCCGCGCTTCAACTCGATCTCGATTTCCGGCTACCACATGCAGGAAGCCGGGGCGACGCAGGATTTGGAACTCGCCTATACGCTGGCGGACGGGGTCGACTATGTGCGCGCCGGCGCGGCGGCCGGGCTGCCGATCGACACGTTCGCGCCGCGCCTGTCCTTCTTCTGGGCGATCGGCATGAACTTCTTCATGGAGGTGGCCAAGCTGCGCGCCGCCCGGCTGATCTGGGCCAAGCTGATGAAGGATCTCGGGGCGAAGAACCCCAAATCGCTGCCGCTGCGCACGCATTCGCAAACCTCCGGCTGGAGCCTGACGGCGCAGGACCCGTTCAACAATGTGATGCGGACCATGGTGGAGGCGATGGCCGCCACCCAGGGCCACACCCAGTCGCTGCACACCAATGCGCTGGACGAGGCGCTGGCGCTGCCCACCGATTTTTCCGCCCGCATCGCCCGCAACACACAAATCCTGCTGCAGCAGGAAAGCGGCACCACCCGCTCCATCGACCCCTGGGGCGGCTCGTTCTTCGTGGAAAAGCTGACCGCCGATCTCGCGGAGAAAGCGCTCGCCCATATCGCCGAGGTGGAGGCGCTGGGCGGCATGGCCAAGGCGATCGAAGCCGGCATCCCCAAGCTGCGCATCGAGGAAGCCGCCGCCACCACCCAGGCGCGGATCGATTCCGGCGCGCAGACCGTGGTCGGCGTCAACAAGTACCGGCCCGACCGGGAGACGCCGCTCGACGTGCTGCGGGTCGACAATTCGGCGGTGCGCGCCGCCCAGCTCGACAAGCTGGCGCGGCTGAAGGCCGAGCGTGACCCGCAGGCGGTGGCCGGCGCACTCGCCGCGCTGGAAAATGGCGCGCGGGAAAATGCCAATCTGCTGGCGCTCGCTATCGATGCGGCCCGGGCCAAGGCGACGGTGGGCGAGATTTCCGATGCGCTGGAGCGCGTCTTCGGCCGGCACCGGGCGGATATCCGCGCGGTCTCGGGTATTTATCGGCGGGAGGCGGGAGCGATGGCCGACAAGGTGGACGGCGTGCGCGCCCGCGTCGAGGCCTTCGCGCAGGAAGAGGGGCGGCGCCCGCGCCTGCTGGTCGCCAAGGTCGGGCAGGACGGGCATGACCGGGGGCAGAAGGTGATCGCCTCCGCCTTCGCCGATCTCGGCTTCGATGTCGATATCGGCCCGCTCTTCGCCACGCCAGAGGAGGCCGCCCGGCAGGCGGTGGAGAACGACGTGCACGTCATCGGCATCTCCTCGCTCGCCGCCGGGCACCTCACGCTGGTGCCGCAGGTGAAGGCGGCGCTGGCCGCGCAGGGGCGGCCGGACATCATGGTGGTGGTGGGCGGCGTGGTGCCGCCGCAGGATTATGACGCGGTGCGCGCCGCCGGCGCCGAGGCGATCTACCCGCCCGGCACGGTGATCGCCGACGCGGCCGAGCAACTGGTCGACACCCTTGCCGAACGGCTCGGCCATGCGAGGGCCGCGGCGGAGTAGGCGGCGCCCTGCCGCCCATTGCGGCGGCACACTGACTGCGGAAGCGGCAGAACGGGTGGGGAAGGCGTCCAACCTCCCTCATGGCCGGGCCTGACCCGGCCACCCGGCCCTTGCGGCTGTGCCTCTGGGTCCCCGGGTCAAGCCCGGGGATGAGGGGGCTCGGGGATCTCGGATCGACGCGGCGGCAAGCCCTTAGAATAGTTGTTCAACCTCCCGCAAGGTCTGGCTCGACCCGGCCAGCCAGACCTTGCGGCCGCGCTTCTGGGTCCTCGGGGCAGGCCCGGCGATGAGGGCGGGCGGGGACAGCCACTGCCATCCCTCTACGCACCGCCGCGCCGCCCCGCCCCGCCCCGCCCCGCCCCGCACCGCACCGGGCAGCTCCTGTCGAGCCGCCCGCGCCGTTGGCACGCTGATTGCTTACAGTCTTGTATACAAGATTGTCGCCAAGCGTGCGGGCCCAGCCTGATGAACCCAGCCACCGCCAATATCGAGGAAGCGATCCTTTCCGCCATCCTCGCCGGCCGCATCAATCCGGGCACGCGGCTCGGCGAGCAGAAACTTGCCGACCTGTTCGGCGTCTCCCGCACCCGCGTGCGCGAGGCGATGATGCGGCTGGAGACGCGCGGCGTGGTGCAGGTGAGCGCCCGGCGCGGCTGGTATGTGGTCGAGCCCTCGGCGGAAGAGGCGCGCGAGGCGTTCCAGACCCGCCGCGTCATCGAGACCGGCCTGCTGCATGCGCTGCGCGAGGTGCCGCCGCAGGTGCTGAAAAGCCTGAAGGAGCACGTCGCCATGGAGCGCGACGCGATCGGCGCCGGCGATGTCCATTCCCGCGCCTGCCTGCTCGGCGACTTCCACATCCACCTCGCCGACGCGCTGGGCAACCGGATGCTGACCGAGATCATCCGCGACCTCACCGCCCGCACCACGCTGATCTCGATGCTCTACCAGCCGACCGAGAAGGCCGAAGAATCCAGCCACGACCATGAGGACATCGTCGCCGCCATGGAGGCGGGCGACCTCGCCGGCGCCGCCCGGCTGATGGACGAACATATCGGCAAGGTCGAGGCCGGGCTGGACCTGACCGCCAAGCCCGACCCGCTGGCCGGGCTGCGCGCCCTGCTCTCCCCGGCGGCCTTCGCCGGCAATGCCCCTTCCGTCCCGCACACCCACGTCCATCCGCAGGACCATTCCCATTCCCACGGCCATCCGGCCACCAAGGAGGATTGACCGCATGAACCGCCGCCACCTCATCGCCCTCGCCGCCGGCGCCCTGCTGGCCGCCACCCAGATGCCGCTGCCGGCATCCGCCGATGCGCTCGCCACCATCGAGAAGGACAAGGTGATCCGCATCGCCGTGCCGCAGGACTTTCCGCCCTTCGGCACGGTCGGCGCCGACATGGAGCCCAAGGGCTACGATGTCGACATGGCCAAGCTGATCGCCGGCAAGCTCGGCGTGAAGCTGGAACTGGTGCCCGTCACCAGCGCCAACCGCATCCCCTATCTGCAGACCAACAAGGTCGACCTCGTCATCTCCTCGCTGGGCAAGAATGCCGAGCGCGAGAAGGTGATCGACTTCACCACCGCCTATGCGCCGTTCTTCAACGGCGTGTTCGGCCCAGCGGATGTGACGGTGACGGACGCGGCCGGCCTCGCCGGCAAGACGGTGGGCGTCACCCGCGGCGCGGTGGAAGACCTGGAGCTGACCAAGATCGCCCCGGCCGACCTCACCATCAAGCGCTACGAGGACAATAACGGCACCATCTCGGCCTTTCTCTCCGGCCAGGTCGAGCTGATCGCCACCGGCAATGTGGTGGCGGCCGCCATCCTCGCCCGCAACCCGCCGAAGAAGCCGGAGATCAAGTTCCTGATCAAGAACTCGCCCTGCTACATCGGCCTCAACAAGAACGAGCCGGCGCTGCTGGCCAAGGTGAACGAGATCATCGCCGGCGCGAAGAAGGACGGCGCGCTCGACGCCATCGCGCAGAAGTGGCTCGGCGCCAGCCTGCCGAAGGATCTGTGAGGGCGAGGCTTGCGGGCGATGACGGCGACCGCCTGCGTCCTTCGAGGCCCGGCTAACGCCGGGCACCTCAGGATGACGACGGCCTGAACGCTTTCAACCGCCGTCATGCTGAGGAGCGGGGCTCGCCCCGAGTCTCGAAGCACGCGGGCCAGGGATACCGCCTGCGTTCACCGATCCCTTCCTGCGTTGACGGTGCTTCGTCCCTCCTGGACCCCGGATCGGCGCCGCGCGTCGCGCGGCTTGTCCGGGGAACGGTGGAATATCCAAGCCTCCCCTCTCCCATCAGGGAGCGGCGTCCCCCTTCCCCCTCACCAGCGGGAGTTCACGGGCATGAACTACACGTTCGAGTATGGCTGGCTGCTGCAATACTGGCCGGTTCTCGTGAAGGGCATCGGCATCACCGTCGAGCTCACGCTGGTCGGCGGGGTGCTCGGCGTCCTGCTGGGCATCGTCTGCGCCTGGGCGCGGGCGCTGGGGCCGCGCGGGCTGAGGCCGGTCGTGGCCGCCTATGTCGAATTGATCCGCAACACGCCGTTCCTGATCCAGCTGTTCTTCATCTTCTTCGGCCTGCCCGCGCTCGGGCTGCGCATGGGCGAATTGGAGGCGGCCAACCTCGCCATGGTGATCAATCTCGGCGCCTATGGCTGCGAGATCATCCGCGCCGGCATCCAGGCGACGCCCAGCGGGCAGTTCGAGGCCGGGGCGAGCCTCGGCATGAGCCGGATCCAGACCTTCCGGCATGTGGTGCTGATCCCGGCGCTGCAGCGCATCTGGCCGGCGCTGTCCTCGCAGATCGTCATCGTCATGCTGGGCTCGGCGGCGGTGTCGCAGATCGCGGCGGAGGATTTGACCTTCGCGGCCAACTTCATCCAGTCGCGCACCTTCCGCGCCTTCGAGGCCTATTTCGTCGCGACGCTGATCTATCTCGCCCTCGCCATCGGGCTGCGGCAGGCGCTGCGCGGGCTCGGCTGGACCCTGTTTCCCCGACGCAGCGCGCGGTGAGGAGGCGATCATGGATGAATTCACCACTTGGGATATCCTGCGCAACCTGCTGCTGGCGGCGCGCTGGACCGTGCTGCTCTCGCTCGTCTCCTTCATCGGCGGCGGGCTGGTCGGTGCCGCGCTGCTGTTCGCCCGCATCGGCAGCGGGCGGATCGGCCCCAGCTTCGTCAAGGCCTATGTCGAGCTGTTCCAGGGAACGCCGCTGCTGATGCAGCTGTTCCTCGCCTTTTTCGGCCTCGGCCTGTTCGGTGTCGACGTGCCGGCCTGGCTGGCGGCGGGGGTGGCGCTGATCCTGTGGTCGGCGGCCTTTCTCACCGAGATCTGGCGCGGCTGCGTCGAATCCATCGCGCGCGGCCAGTGGGAAGCCTCGTCCAGCCTCGGCATGGGCTATCTCCAGCAGAT
>JAESFV010000251.1_pt1 | contig 49810 bp, 56 predicted proteins | sample 9269471 | NCBI WGS metagenome assembly JAESFV01 (sample SAMN14502647, study PRJNA617108) | algae metagenome | isolation source: Symplocastrum torsivum CPER-KK1 and co-occurring heterotrophs from... | place: USA: Central Plains Experimental Range, Colorado | collected 2001-01-01
TCCTCCACCGTCGGCTCGGAGACGAAGACGGGCTGGAAGCGACGGGCCAGCGCCGCGTCCTTCTCCACATGCTTGCGGTACTCGTCGAGCGTGGTGGCGCCGACGCAGTGCAGCTCGCCGCGCGCCAGCGCCGGCTTCAGCAGGTTGGACGCATCCATGGCGCCATCGGTCTTGCCGGCGCCGACGAGGGTGTGCATCTCGTCGATGAACAGGATGATGCCGCCCTCGGCCGCCTCGACTTCGGAGAGCACGCTCTTCAGCCGCTCCTCGAACTCGCCGCGATATTTCGCGCCGGCGATCAGCGAGCCCATGTCGAGCGCGAGCAGGCTCTTGTCCTTCAGGCTCTCGGGCACGTCGCCATCGACGATGCGCAGGGCGAGGCCCTCGACGATCGCCGTCTTGCCGACGCCAGGCTCGCCGATCAGCACCGGGTTGTTCTTGGTGCGGCGGGACAGCACCTGGATGGTGCGGCGGATTTCCTCGTCGCGGCCGATCACCGGGTCGAGCTTGCCCTCGCGCGCCGCCTCGGTGAGGTCGCGGGCATATTTCTTCAGCGCGTCATAAGCGTTCTCCGCCGTGGCGCTGTCGGCCGTGCGGCCCTTGCGCAGCGCCTCGATGGCGGTGTTGATCTTCTGCGGGGTGGCCCCGGCCTTGAGCAGGATCTTGCCGGCCTCGCTGTCTTTCTCCAGCGCGAGGGCGAGCAGCAGCCGCTCGACGGTGACATAGCCGTCGCCGGCCTTCTTCGCCGCCTGCTCGGCCGCCTCGAAGACGCGGGCGGTGCCCGGGGCGAGATAGACCTGGCCGGCGCCGGAACCCTGCACCTTGGGCAGCTTCTTCAGCGCCGCCTCGGTATCGGCCAGCACGATGCGGGGATCGCCGCCGCTGCTGGTGATCAGCCCGGCGCACAGGCCTTCCGGATCGTCGAGCAGCACTTTCAGCAGGTGCTCGGGGGTGAATTGCTGGTTGCCCTCTCGCAGGGCAAGCGACTGAGCGGACTGGACAAATCCGCGCGCGCGCTCGGTATAGATCTCGAAATTCATTTCGCGTTGCCTCCTGGCCCCCCGTCCGCCCTGACGGCACGAACGGTCACTCGGGACGACGGCGCCCGTATCCCGGCCGCCGCAACGGACCCCGTTACGGCGATCCGTCGGTCCTCATGTAGTGTGGCGAAACGGCAACGGAAGGGCGTTGCGGAGGATCAAGGGCGGAATTTCTCAGGCGGCCGCCGGCGCCGCCGTATCGGCGTCGTCCCGCCCGCTGGATTCGGTGCCGCCCGGGCAGCCGCCGATCACATAGGCACCGGCCGCCAGCAGCGCCACGCTGCCCAATGCAAGGAAGGCGGCGCCATAGCCGACCTGCTGCGCCACCACGCCGCCGAGCAGGGTGGAGAGCGAGGCGCCGATGCCCTGCGCCGTCATCGCGAAGCCGAGGCCGAGATTGAACCGGCCCGACCCGGCGAGGATGCGGGCCACCAGGCCCGGCGTCGCCACGCCGAGCAGGCCGGCGCCGACGCCGTCGAGAACCTGCACCGGAATGAGCGCCCAGGCGGCGCCGTGATACACCGCCGCCGCCGCGATCACCCCGCGAATCGGCAGCGCCGCGAGGGCGAGCAGCAGCACGAGGCGATAGCCGCGCCGCGCGCCGAGCCAGGCGGCGACCAGCGCCATCGGAATCATCGTGCCCTGCGCCACCACGACCGTGGTCGCGGTGAGAGCGCTCGGGTCCGCCCCAGCGGTGGCGACCATGGCCTGGCCGAACAGCGGCAGCATCGCCGCATTGCCGAGATGAAACAGGCCGAAGGTGATCGCCGCCGTGACCAGCGCCGGCTCGCGCAGCAGCCGGCCGATGCTCTCGCGGCCCTTGCTCTCGCGGCCCTTGTTCTCGCGGCCCTTGCCCGTACCGGCCGGCGCGGCAACGCCGCCACGCGCCGCTTCATGGTCGATGGCGTCGGCCGGGATCGCCAGCACCGACAGCGCCCCCAGAACCGCCATCGCCCCCAGAAGCGCGAACACCGCCGGCAGGCCGAACCACCAGCCGAGCACGCCGGCCAGCACGGCGGCGAGGATGTTGCCGGCATGGTTGAACGCCTCGTTGCGCCCGAGCTGGCGGTCGAAGCCGGCCGGGCCGACAAGGCCGAGGGTGAGGCCGGCAATGGCCGGCAGCAGCGCGGCGGCGGCGATGCCGTTCACCGCCTGCGCCACCGCCACCGCGGCGAAATAGGGTACGGCGAGGATGGTCAGCGAGGCCGCGAGGATCGCCACCGACCCGAACACGATGATCGCCCGCTTGGCCCGGCTCGCATCGACCAGCGCCCCCATCGGCATGGTCGCGAGCATGGCGACCAGCCCGCCCAGCGTCATGACCAGGCCGATCTCGGCCGGGCTCCAGCTCTTTTCCTGCAGGAACACGCCGAGAAACGGCCCGAGACCGTCGCGCACATCGGCGAGGAAGAGATTCAGCGCGGCAAGCGCCGCCAGCGGGGAGAGCAACGCGGCGGTGGGGAGGGAGGCGCGCATGAGAGGGTTCCGGTACGGTGACATCGCACCGGGCCCGCCCGCTCACCCGCCGGAAGCTCCGGCCGGGCCTCGCGCTCTTCCGGTAGGCGAGACTAGGCGGCCGCGCGCCGCTCCGCCAGCATCATGTAGTTGACCGAGAGGTCGCCGGAGCGCCGCCATTCATCCGCCAGCGGATGGAACACCACGCCCTCGCGCTCGATCACGGCCAGCCCGCCCGCTTCAAGCGCTGTCTGCAGTTCCTCGGGGGTGACGAAGCGCTTCCAGTCATGCGTGCCCTTGGGGAGCCAGCCGAGCACATATTCGGCGCCGACAATGGCGAGGGCGAAGGAGCGCTTGGTGCGGTTCAGCGTCGCCGCCACGAACAGGCCGCCCGGCTTCACCATCTCCGCCGCGCGGGCGAGGAACAGGTCGACATCGGCGACGTGCTCCACCACTTCCATCGCCATGACGACGTCGAATCGCTCGCCCGCATCGGCCAGCGCCTCGGCGGTGGTGGCGCGGTAGTCGACCGGAATATCGCTCTCCTGCGCATGCAGCGCGGCGATCCGCACATTGCGCTCGGCCGGGTCGATGCCGGTGACGCTGGCGCCCATCCGCGCCAAAGGCTCGCTCAGCAGCCCGCCGCCGCAGCCGATATCGAGGATCCGCAAGCCCTCCAGGCAGCGCATGTCGCGCGGGTCGCGGCCGAAATGCGCCGCGATCCTCTCGCGCAGAAAGGCCAGCCGGACCGGGTTGAACTTGTGCAGCACCCGCATCTTGCCGCGCGGATTCCACCATTCGGCGGCGAGCGCGGCAAAGCGTTCCACTTCGCGGGGATCGACGGTGGTGGCGGTTGCGGTCATCGACGCCTCATCTTCGCCCGGCCGTGCCGAGAGGGATTCCAAGCTCGCGCGGTGCCGTTGCGGGCGCGGCGCGAGGTGGATATGTATACGCGCCTTTTGGGCCGGGAGTTCACATTCTCCCGCCCGGCCCCACAGAAGAACACGGTACGGTTTCCCGCATGGCACGTCTGGTGATGAAGTTCGGCGGCACCTCGGTCGCCAACATTGAGCGCATTCGCATTGTTGCGCGGCACGTCAAACGGGAAGTGGAGGCCGGCCACCAGGTCGCGGTCGTCGTCTCGGCCATGTCCGGCAAGACCAATGAGCTCGTCGCCTGGTGCCGCGAGGCCGCCGTGCTGCACGATGCGCGCGAATATGATTCCATCGTCGCCTCCGGCGAACAGGTGACGTCCGGCCTGCTGGCCATCGTGCTGCAGGACATGGGCATTCCCGCCCGCTCCTGGCTCGGCTGGCAGCTGCCGATCTCGACCGACGACGCCCATGGCGCGGCGCGCATTCTCGACGTGAATGGCGAGGAGATCGTCAACCGCTTCGCCCAGGGCGAGGTCGCTGTCATCGCCGGCTTCCAGGGCATCCACCTGCCGAGCGGGCGCCTCACCACGCTCGGGCGCGGCGGCTCGGACACCTCAGCGGTGGCGATCGCCGCCGGCATCAAGGCCGACCGCTGCGACATCTACACCGATGTCGATGGCGTCTACACCACCGACCCGCGCATCGTGCCGAAGGCGCGCCGGCTGGAGAAGGTCGCCTTCGAGGAAATGCTGGAAATGGCCTCGCTCGGCGCCAAGGTGCTGCAGGTGCGCTCGGTCGAGCTGGCCATGGTACACAAGGTGCGCACCTTCGTGCGCTCCAGCTTCACCGATCCGGACGCACCGGAACTCAAGACCGCCGGCGACCCGCCCGGCACCCTGATTTGCGACGAGGAGGAAATCGTGGAGAGTGAAGTCGTCACCGGCATCGCCTTCGCCCGGGACGAAGCCCAGGTCAGCATCCGCCATGTGCCGGACCAGCCCGGCATCGCGGCGAACGTGTTCGTGCCGCTCGCGGAAGCGAACATCAATGTCGACATGATCGTCCAGAACATCTCGGCCGAGGGCTTCACCGACATCACCTTCACCGTGCCGACCGCCGATTTCGAGCGCGCCAAGGCCACGCTCGCCGGCGTGCGCGACCAGATCGGCTTCCAGAGCATCGAAGGGGCGACGGATGTGGTGAAGGTGTCGATCATCGGCATCGGCATGCGCAGCCACGCCGGCGTCGCCGCCCGTGCCTTCAAGTCGCTTTCCGAGCGCGGGATCAACATCCGCGCCATCTCCACCTCCGAGATCAAGATCTCGGTGCTGATCGACGCCGCCTATACCGAGCTTGCCGTGCGAACGCTGCATTCGGTATACGGGCTCGACGCCTGATTTCAGGCAACGGCGCGGCGCGAGTCGCGTCGCCCTTGAGTGACGCTCCGGGATAGCGGCTCCCGGAAACCGAGGACGGCCAATGCGTGGCGCGCTCGGCGGCCCGCGCGTGCTTTTGAGGCGTCTCCGCGAGGTCATGGCGGAGCCGGTGAGCGCGCAGGACCGCCTCGACAAGATCGTGGTACTGATCGCGGCCAACATGGTGGCCGAGGTGTGCTCGGTCTATGTGCTGCGCGTGGATGGCACGCTCGAGCTCTACGCCACCGAGGGCCTGAACCGCACCGCCGTGCATCTCACCGTGATGCGGATCGACGAGGGCCTCGTCGGCACGGTGGCCCGCGAGGCCGAGCCGATCAGCCTGTCCAATGCCCAGGCGCACCCGGCCTTCTCCTACCGGCCGGAAACGGGCGAGGAAATCTACCACTCCTTCCTCGGCGTGCCGATCCTGCGCGCCGGCAACACGCTCGGCGTGCTGGTCGTGCAGAACCGCGCCCACCGCTCCTATACCGAGGAGGAGATCGAGGCGCTGCAGACCACGGCCATGGTGCTGGCCGAGATCATCGCCTCGGGCGAGCTCACCGCCATGGCGCTGCCCGGCGCCGAGCCGGCCGCGCGCCGGCCGCTGCACCTCAAGGGCCTCGCCCTGTCGGAGGGCATCGGCCTCGGCCATGTGGTGCTGCACGAACCGCGCATCGAAGTCACCAAGGTCATCGCCGACGACCTGCCGGCCGAGCTGAAGCGGCTCGACGGGGCGGTCGACACGCTGCGCGCCTCGATCGACACCATGCTGGAGGATGAGGGCGTCGCCCGCGTCGGCGAGCACCGGGAAATCCTCGAAGCCTACCGCATGTTCGCCCATGACCGCGGCTGGATCGGCCGCATGCGCGAGGCTGTCATGACCGGCCTCACCGCCGAGGGCGCGGTCGAGCGGGTGCAGTCCGACACCCGCGCCCGCATGCTGCGCATGACCGATCCGTATCTGCGCGAGCGGATGCACGATCTGGACGACCTGGCCAACCGGCTGCTGCGCCAGCTCACCGGCCGCACCGCCGGCTCGGACCATGACCGGCTGCCGGACAATGCCGTCATCGTCGCCCGCAATATGAGCCCGGCGGCGCTGCTGGACTATGACCGCACCCGCATTCGCGGCCTGGTGCTGGAAGAAGGCGCGGCGACCAGCCATCTGACCATCGTCGCCCGGGCGCTCGGCATATCCGCCGTCGGCCACATGGAGAACGTCGTCGGCCAGGTCGATGCCGGCGACGCGGTGATCGTCGACGGCGTCAGCGGCGAGGTGCATATCCGCCCGCCGGCCGATGTCGAGACCGCCTATGCCGACAAGGTCCGCTTCCGCGCCAAGCGGCTGGAGCGCTACGCCGCGCTGCGCGACGTGCCGACCGTCACCAAGGACGGCACGCCGATCGAACTGCATCTCAATGCCGGCCTGCTGGTCGACCTGCCGCACATCGCCGAGACCGGCGCCACCGGCATCGGCCTGTTCCGCACCGAACTGCAGTTCATGATCGCCTCCGCCTTCCCGCGCACCAATGAGCAGCTGAAGCTCTACCGCTCGGTGCTCGACGCGGCGGGCGAGCGCCCCGTTGTGTTCCGCACCCTCGATATCGGCGGCGACAAGGTGCTGCCCTATATGCGGGCGATCGAGGAGGAGAATCCGGCGCTGGGCTGGCGCGCCATCCGCCTCGGCCTCGACCGGCCCGGCCTGCTGCGCAGCCAGATCCGCGCCCTGCTGCGCGCCGCCACCGGGCGCGAGCTGCGGCTGATCTTCCCGATGGTGTCGGCGGTGGAGGAATATGACCGCGCCCACCACATCGTCGAGCGCGAGCTGACCCATCTGCGCCGGCACGGTCACGGCCTGCCCGAGCGCGTGCTGGTGGGGGTGATGCTGGAAGTGCCGGCGCTGCTGTTCCAGCTCGACCTGCTGTTCAGCCGGGTGGATTTCGCCTCAGTCGGCTCCAACGACCTGGTGCAGTTCCTCTATGCCGCCGATCGCGGCAATTCGCGCGTCGCCGACCGCTTCGACCCGCTGGCCCCGGCGGCGCTGCGGGCGCTGAAGATGATCATCGACAAGGCGGCCGAATACGGCAAGCCGGTCACGCTGTGCGGCGAACTGGCCTCGCGGCCGCTGGAGGCGCTGGCGCTGGCCGCCATCGGCTATCGCCGGCTCTCGGTCTCCCCCGCCTCCTATGGCCCGGTGAAGGCGATGCTGCTCGAACTCGATCTGCCGGCCGCTTCCGCCTTTGTCGAACCGCTGCTCGGCATTCGCGGCGAGGTTCACTCGCTGCGCCCCCAACTCGCCGCCTTCGCCGCGAAGGCGGGCCTGCCGCTGTGAGTGCCGCCGCGTGACCGCCCTGCCCGATGCCCGGCTCGACCAGCTTCTCGCGCGCCATGCCGAGATCGAGCACGCCCTCTCCGCCAGCCCGGAGGCGGAAACCTATGTCCGCCTGTCGCGGGAGTTTTCCGATCTCTCGCCGCTGGTCGAGAGCGTGAAGGCGCTGCGCCGCGCCGAGCGCCAGCTGAAAGAAGCCCGCACCCTCGCCACCGAGGCTGCCGGCGACCGCGAGATGGCGGCGATGGCGCAGGAAGAGGCGGACACGCTGGAGGAAGAGGTGGACACCCTCTCCCACGCCGTGCGGCTCGCCTTGCTGCCCAAGGACGCGATGGACGAGCGCGGCGTCATCCTCGAAGTGCGCGCCGGCACCGGCGGCGACGAGGCGGCGCTGTTCGCCGGCGACCTGTTCCGCATGTATGAGCGTTTCGCCGCCCTGAACGGCTGGTCTGTCGAGGTGCTGTCGATGACCGAGGGCGCCGCCGGCGGCTTCAAGGAAATCGTCGCCGGCCTGCACGGCTCGGGCGCCTATGCCAAGCTGAAATTCGAATCCGGCGTCCACCGCGTGCAGCGCGTGCCCGATACCGAGGCCTCGGGCCGCATCCACACCTCCGCCGCCACCGTGGCGGTGCTGCCGGAGGTGGAGGAGGTCGACGTCGACATCAACGAATCCGATCTGCGCATCGACGTGTTCCGCGCCTCCGGCGCCGGCGGCCAGCATGTCAACAAGACCGAAAGCGCGGTGCGGATCACCCATATCCCCACCGGCACGGTGGTCGCGGTGCAGGACGAGCGCTCGCAGCACAAGAACAAGGCCCGCGCCATGGGCATGCTGCGGGCCAAGATCTACGAGGCCGAGCGCGAGCGGCGCGACAGTGCCCGCGCCAGCGAGCGCAAGGTGCAGGTCGGCTCCGGCGACCGCTCCGAGCGCATCCGCACCTATAATTTCCCGCAGGCGCGCGTCACCGACCACCGGATCGGCCTCACCTTGCACAAGCTGCCGGAAATTCTCGCCGGCGATGCGCTGGGCGAGCTGGTCGACGCGCTGACCACCGAATATCAGGCGGCGCTGCTGGCCGAGGCCGAGAGCGCCGGCTGGGGCGAGCGGTGACCACCCGCACCGCCCTGCTGCGCGCCTTTGCCGCAGCCTTTGCGGAAAAGGGGCTGGAGGCGCCCGAACGCGAGGCCCGGGCGCTGCTGCGGGCGAGCCTCGGCCTCAGCGATCTCGACCTGGTGACGCGCGGCGAACAGGAGGTGGCGGCGGACGACGCGGCGCGGCTTCGCGCCCTCGCCGAACGCCGCGCCGAGGGCGAACCGCTGGCCCGGCTGACCGGACGGCGCGAATTCTGGAGCCTCGACTTCACCCTCGCCCCCGAGACGCTGGTGCCGCGCCCGGAAACCGAAACCTTGGTGGAAGCGGCGCTGGCGCTGTTCCCTGATCGGGCGGCGCCGCTGCGGATTCTCGACCTCGGCACCGGCAGCGGCGCCCTGCTGGCGGCGCTGCTGAGCGAATATCCCGCTGCCTTTGGTGTCGGCGTCGACCTGTCGCCCGGCGCCGCCCGGCAGGCGCGCGAAAACCTTGCCGCGCTTGGCTTCTCCGAGCGTTCATCCGTGCTGGTGGGGCACTGGGGCGAGGCGCTTTCCGGCGGCTTCGATCTCGTGGTCTCCAATCCGCCTTATATTCCCAGCACGGATATCCCGGCGCTGGAGCGGGAGGTGCGCGAGCACGACCCGCTTCTTGCGCTCGACGGCGGCCCGCAAGGGCTCGACGCCTACCGTGCCCTCGCCGACGCCCTGCCCGGCCTGCTGGTGTCCGGTGGCGGCGCCGTGCTGGAACTGGGCATCGGGCAGGAGGCGGATGTCGCCGCGCTGCTCGCTGCCGCCGGCCTGCCGGCCGATGGTCCGGCGCGGCGCGATCTCGCCGGGATCGCCCGCGCACTCGTCGCCCGCAAGCCTTGATATTGCGGGAGACGCCACAAAAAAGGGCTTGGAAGGCGATACCGAACCGATTAGTGTCGTTTGCAGGAATCGTCCTGAGACATCATCTGCCTTTTGGTGATTGGAACGCCGGCCGCTCAACGATCCGAGTTGCCGTGCTCGTCGCTGGCAGTGGCATTCGGGCCCTTGCGAAAGGCCTAGATGCAACCCGTTTCATAAGGGGCGAACGCTCCAAGAGTTTATCGGCGTGGCCTCGGTTACGCGATGAAACATGGGGTCGGCCGCAGCGCATATTTTGCGCGCGCCGGGTCCGGGCCGGAGAAATGCGGTCAGGACGGATCGGCGTCGGCGTGGCCGGCGGCGAAGCATCTTCGAGATGCGCTCCCATGGAAGAAGCCCGATGGTCGAGGACGACCTGCGGCGCGACTGGGACCCGAGGGTTCCGGCCTGCGGCAGCTTTTCCTGACCGACGGCGAGATTTCCCGCCGTGCCGTTGCCGATGGCCTAGGCCGAAGGAGCGGGACTGCGGACACCGTGTCATTGACCCGCCTGTATGGCACCGAACGGGGGTTCCCCGTCCGGCTTTGTGGGGCACCAGAGACCAACTCGATGCGAAATAATAATCAGCAGAAGCGTACGCGCGGCCGCAACAACGGCAATCGGCGCAGCCAGAATCCGCTTACGCGCGTTTATGAGTCGAACGGCCCGGATGTGAAGGTGCGTGGCACGGCGCAGCACGTCGTGGAGAAATACCAGCAGCTTGCCCGCGATGCGCAGGCCACTGGCGACTATGTGGCGGCGGAGAACTATCTCCAGCACGCCGAGCATTATTACCGCATCATCGCCGCCGCGCAGGCGCAGTTCGGCGTGCAGGGGCAGCCCTACCAGCGCTCCGACGATGATGAGTTCGACGACGAGATGGACGAGGGCGGTTCGGACAACCAGCCGGTCTATCAGGCCCGCGAGCAGGCCCCGCGCGACAATGGGCAGCGCGACAACGGCCATCGCGACAACGGTCAGCGTGACGGCGGCCCGCGCGATGGAAACCAGCGCGACGGCGGCCCGCGTGAAGGCCAGCGCGATTTCTTCCGCGACCGCGACAACCGCCGCGACAATCGCGAGCGCGGGCAGGAGCGCGGCCCCGACCGCAACCAGGAGCGCGGCCCCGACCGTAGCCAGGAGCGTGGTCCCGACCGTAACCAGGAGCAGCGTGGGCAGGAGCGGGCGCAAGATCGTGGTCAGGACCGTGGTCAAGATCGTGGCCCGGAGCGCGACCGCAGCGAACGTCCCGACCGCCCCGAGCGCGAGCCGCGTGAAGGCCGCTGGTCGCGCGAGAGCCGCCCCTATCGCGACAATCGCGCCCCGCGCGAGGGTGGTGATGCCGGCTACCGCGATCCCGCCCAGCAGCCGCAGCCGCGCCTCGGGCCGGAAGTCGAGGCCGAGATCGGCCTGCCCGCCTTCATCACCCAGAGCGGCGGCACCGCCCCGGTAAGCCCCGCCGCCGCGCGCAAGACCGAGGCACCGGCGGAAGCCGTCGAGCCCAAGGTCGTCGCCGCCCCGGCGCCCGTCGCCGCCCCGGCCGCCCCCGCGCCGGCCGCTCCGGTGGAAGCGCCGCCCGCCGCCGAGGCCCCTGCCCCGAAGACCCGCACCCGCGCCGCCAAGCCGGCCGCGGCCGTGGCGCCCGAGGAAGCCCCGGCCGACGACACCGAAGGCCGCGCCCCGCGCACGCGCCGGCGCCGCTACCGTCGCAGCGACACCGAAGGCGAAGGCGAAGGCTCCGAGCCCGCCGCGGCGGAAGTCGCGGAGTGACCGGCGTCACCGCTCGCACATGAAAAAGGCCCGGCTCAGCCGGGCCTTTTTTGTTGCGGGGTGGAGAGGACGGCCCAAGGCGCCCGAAGCGGGCCTCGAAGCGGGCGTCAGAGCGTGATCCGCACCGAATCGCCGTCGGCGATGAGCCCGCCCTGCTCGATCTCGGCGAAGATGCCGCAATCGGTATGGCCGAAGGTCCGCATCAGCGTGCCCGGCACATCCATGTCGCGCTTGGCCGTCACCGGGTCGACATTGGTGGCGGCGCAGCGGAAAATGCGCTGGGTGATCTTGAGCCGGACATGGCTGCCCACCTCGATCGTATGGCCGACGAGATCGAACTCCTCCCACGGCTCCATGCCGTCGAGATAGAGATTGCCGCGAAAGCGCAGCGGGTCCACCGGCTGGCCGATAATGTCGCCGAGCGCCCGGCAGCTCGCCAGATTGATCAGCGAGACATAGCCCTCGGTGGTGTCGACGAAGCGGAACTCCGGCGGCGCCGCCAGCACGCGCGGCGCGCCGCGCAGCTCGTAGCGGGAATAGCGCTGGAAGAACGCCTCGATCGCCTCCCGCCCTTCCGGCGTGTCGAGCTTGCCGCGTGCCACCTCGCCGCCGTCGAGCCGGATCACCAGTTCCGCCGTCGCGTCGTCGAAGCGGGCTTCGAGCGCGGCCAGGCGCTCATTGCGCATGAGCATCAGGAACTTGATCTTGGGCTGGAAGGCCGGGGCTTCGGGAATGAAGCCGGACGGGCCGTTCTCGATGGCGAAGAGCCGGTCGCCGGGGAAATATTTCCCCGCCATCAGCTCCACCAGCTCAAGCCGCTCCGGCGTCAGCCCCTTCACGGGGTAACGATAGATCGACTGCACGCTGGCGAAGGCGAGAGACCTCGCCGCGTCCTCGGCGGTGGTGAAAAGTTCAGCGTCGTCGGTCGATTCGCTCATCATGCCTCACCATATCGGCTCACGGCGCCGACGTCAGCCGCAGCGATAATCCGCGCCCGTGGCGGCACTGCGGACGGCCCGTGTTTTGCCTGTCGTATTTTTGGCTTTTCCTCGGTCTGCGAATCCGTCTCAATGCGGGACGGGTTCCCTTGCCGACACCATAGGAGGGGGTCATGCCGCGGCTTTTCACCGCCCTCGAAATCCCGAGCGAGGTCGCCGAGCATCTGTCGATGCTGCGCGGCGGCCTTCCCGGCGCACGATGGATCAGCCCGGATTTCTACCACGTCACCCTGCGCTTTATCGGCGATGTCGATCATGTGGTCGCCCGGGACGCCGCCGCCGCGCTCGACGAGATCGAACGCTTCGGCTTCGACCTCACCCTCTCAGGCGTCGACCAGTTCGGCAACCACAAGCCGCACTCGATCTTTGCCGGCGTCCAGGCCAATCAGGCGCTGAACGAGCTTCAGGCCGAGCATGAGCGGGCGATGAAGCGCATCGGCCTGCCGCCGGAAGGGCGCAATTTCCGCCCGCATGTCACGCTGGCCCGGCTGCGCGACGCCGCCCCCCGGCAGGTGGCGGATTATCTCGCCCTGCGCGGCTATTTCCGCAGCGCCACCTTCGAGGTCTCGCGCTTCGTCCTCTATTCCTCGCGCGATTCCGTCGGCGGCGGGCCCTATCGGGTGGAGGCCGCCTATCCGCTGATGTGAGGGCGGCGATGTTGCGAAAGGCGGCGATGGAAACCATCTCAGACAGGACGGGCCTTGCCTGGACCCGTCGGGAGAAAGAGATGATCCACCGATCCGACCCTGCTTTCGACGCCGACATCCATAACGTGGACGGCATCGGGATGGCAGAGCACGACCGTCCCGGCGCCGGCACCGAGGAAGAAGCGCGGGTGCGCGCCCGCTTCTGGCCGAAGCTGGCCGGCGCCCTGTCGCGCATTCCCTTCGCCGAGGATGCGGCGGCCGCCTATTACTGCGCGCTGGACAGCCAGACGCCGACACGGGTGCGAGGCCTGCTCTTCGGCACCCTCGCCTATTTTCTGCTGCCCACCGATGCGGTGCCGGACATCATCGTCGGCTTCGGCTTCACCGACGACGCGGCGGTGCTGGCGACGGCGCTCAACCTGCTCGCCAGCCATATCGGTGACGATCACCGCACGGCGGCACGGGCGGCGCTGGCGCGGCTGCGTGCGTGATGACAATGGGGCAGGCCGGTGCGTGCGGGAGATAATCCGCCGCTTCGCCGCGCCTGCCATCAATTCGCCGCCGCCCTTGCGCCAATTGAGCTTCAAACGGTTCCTATCGGAGCACCAAGGGTTCACAGCCGCGACTCCCGCGGATATCCCTGAGCGGCCGATACGGAGAATCACGCGGAGCCGCCCCGGCGGCCCGAGGATACGGAGGATGCAGACCATGGCTCGACGCACCGCGCGCGCCGCCCTCGCCGGCCTGGCAATGGCAATGATCGGGATCGGCGGCGCCAGTGCCCAGGGTGCGCCCAAGCTCGTCACCCAGTCGGGCGACTGGGGGGTCTATCTCGACACCAGCGGCAGCGGAAAGATCTGCTACGCGCTGTCGCAGCCCAAGACCCGCGCGCCGGCAGGCCTCAAGCGCGATCCGGCCTATTTCTTCATCTCGACCCGCACCGCCGAGAATGTGAAAGGCGAGGTCAGCGTCGTCATGGGCTTCGCGCTGAAGGAAGGCACCGACGCCACCCTGACCATCGGGCCGGCCAGTTTCGACCTCTACACCCGCGGCACCGGCGCCTGGGTGCGCAATGTCGCCGAGGAGGCGCGCCTCGTGGACGCCCTGCGCAAGGGCAAGGACGTGGTGGTGAAAAGCACCTCGGCGCGCGGCAATGTCACCACCGACACCTATTCCCTCAGCGGCATCTCGGCGGCGATCGACCGCGCCGCCCAGGAATGCCGCTGACGCCTCGCGTGCGCCTTTTCGATCCGGCGGTATCCATCGGATCGAAAAGGCCTCTAGACTGCTGGCGACGGCCTCGCGCCGCGCCGTTCCCCGAGCGCCCATTTTCGAGGTCATCATGCCTGCCGAACTGCGGCTCATCCCCTGCCTTGCCGACAATTACGCGGTGCTGCTGCGCGATCCGGTGACGGAGGCGACCGCCGTCATCGACGTGCCGGAAGTGGCGCCGGTGCTGGCCGCGCTGGAGCGCGAGGACTGGACGCTCACCCATATCCTCGTCACCCACCACCACACCGACCACATTGCCGGCGTCGAGGCGCTGAAGGAGCGCTTCGGCGCCACCGTCATCGGCCCGAAGGCGGAGCGCGAGACCATTCCCGGCCTCGACTTCGCGGTGGTGGATGGCGATCCCGTCGCCGTCGGCGGGCTGGTCGGGCGGGTGATGGAGACGCCCGGCCACACCAAGGGGCACATCGTCTTCCTGTTCGAGGACGAGCGGCTGCTGTTCTCCGGCGACACGCTGTTCGTCATGGGCTGCGGCCGACCCTTCGAGTGCGACCCGCCGGTGCTGTGGGAATCGCTGGCCCGCCTGCGCACCCTGCCGGACGATATCGCGGTCTATTGCGGGCACGAATACACCCTCTCCAATGCGCGCTTCGCCCTCAGCCTGGAGCCCGACAATGCGGCGGTCGCCGCCCGGCTTGAGGAGATCGAGGCGCTGCGGGCGGCGGGCAAGACCACCCTGCCCACCACCATCGGCGCGGAGAAGGCGACCAACCCGTTCATGCGCGCCGACGACCCCGAGCTGGCCGCCCGCATCGGCCTGCCCGGCGCCGAGCCGGGCGCCGTCTTCACCGAATTGCGCAGCCTCAAGACCAGCTTCCGGGGCTGACCCATGATCCTGAACGGCCTTTCCGCCCAGGAGGTCATTGCCCGCCTCGCCCTCGCGCCGCACCCGGAGGGCGGGCATTACCGCGAAACCTTCCGCGATCCGCACCCGACGCCGGACGGACGCTCGGCCTCCACCGCGATCTATTTCCTGCTCAGCGCCGGCGAGGTCTCGCACTGGCACCGGGTGGACGCCGTCGAGGCCTGGCACTGGTATGCCGGCGCGGCGCTGGAACTGCGGATGGCGCGGACCGATTCCGGCCCGGTGACGGCGCATCGTCTCGGCACGGGCGCCGGCGAGGAGCCACAGCTTATCGTTCCGCGCGCCGGCTGGCAGTCGGCCCGCAGCCTCGGCGACTGGACGCTGGTCGGCTGCACGGTGGCGCCCGGCTTCGACTTCGCCGGCTTCGAGCTGGCCGCGCCCGGCTGGTCGCCGGGCTGAAGCGTCGCTGGGGCGCGTTCTTGTCGCAAAAGTCGTCAACTTTTGCGGAACATGCCCTACCGCCGCGCCAGCAGCGTCGCCACGGCGGCCCCGCCGACGATGAGCGCGCAGGCAAGGCCGAGCGACCAGCTCAGCGCGGCGAAGCCCGCTGCCACCAGCAGCAGGGTGGAGAGAACAGGCGCGGCGTAGGACATGACGCCGAGCAGGCGGATGTCGCCGCGCTTCATGCCGATGTCCCAGGTGTAGAAGGCAATGCCGACCGGCCCGATGCCGAGCGCCAGCACCGCCAGCCACTCCCCGCCCCCCGAAGGCCACACCGACGGCTCGAACGCCACATGGCAGAGCCCCGACAGCGCGGCGGTGGCGAGGCAGAAGCCGGCGACGACCTCGGTCGGCACTTTGGCGAAATGACGTGAGGCGACCGAATAGACCGCCCAGATCACCGCACACAGCGCCGCGGCGAGATAGCCGGGCACGAATTCCGGCGCGAAGCCGAAGCCGCCGGCGCGCGCGGCGAGCAGCACCACCGTGCCTGCCAACCCCATCAGCGCCCCGGCAATATGGGCCGGGCGCAGCCTTTCCCCCGGCAGGAAGGCCGACATCAGCACGATCAGCAGCGGCCAGAGATAGGCGATCAGCCCCGCCTCGGCCGGCGGGGCCAGCTTCAGCGCCGAGAAATAGAAGAAGTGATAGCCGAACAGCCCGCCCACCCCGTGCAGCCACACCGGCCAGGGCTGGCGCAGGACCGAGAGGCTGACGCCGCGAACCAAGGCCGTCACCAGCCCCACCGCCCCGCCAATGGCGAAGGTCAGTGCCGTCAGCAGGAAAGGCGGCACTGCGCCGGTGGAGGAGGTCGCCAGCGCCAGCGTCGACCACAGCAGGATGGCGGTAAAGCCGATCAGCGTGGCGGTGCGGCGCGAGAGGGGGGCAGTCGCTTGAAGGGGCATGGGGACACGCGGTGGGACACCTGGATGGGCGCCTCTTATCGCCGGCCGGACGGCGCAAGCCAAGAGCGGCCCGGACCACAATCGCGCCGCGCGATGGAACCTGCGCGGTGGGGGCCGATTACCCCTAGGGAATGCACCGATTAGCTTGAACCCAAGCTGATCGGTGCATTCCCGAGCATTGCTTTAGAGGGCGATGTGCCGAGCCGATCGATTCAATCGGCTCGGATCGCGCTCAAGGTCAACGTCACCACCTCAGGAGTTCCGCATGAAGATGCCTTCCCGTTCCCTTCTGCCTGCCCTGGCTCTCGCCACGCTGTTCGCCGCGCCGGTTCTGGCCCAGACCCCGGCCACCGGCATCGAGGACGCGCTGCGCATCGCCCGCGACAATGGCGTGGCCACCATCACCAAGATCGAGATGGACGACGGCAAATGGGAGGTCGAGGGCCGCAATGCGGCCCAGCAGCGGATCGAGATCGATATCGATCCGGCGAGCGGAAAAATCCTCAAGACCGAAACCGACTGATCGGCCCGGGAGAGCGCCGCCGCCCGCGTCAGCAGCGGCGGCGGCGCTTCCCTTCAGGCGGCGCCTGGCTCAGGCGAGGTACTGGCCGCCATTGGCGGCGAGCGTCGAGCCGGTGATGAAGCCGGCGGCGTCATCGGCGAGGAACACCACGCAGCGCGCGATCTCTTCGGCCTCGCCCAGCCGGCCGACCGGAATCTGCGGGATGATGTTCTTCTCCAGAACCTCCTTCGGCACCGCCAGCACCATTTCGGTGGCGATGTAGCCCGGGCAGATGGCGTTGACGGTGATGCCCTTGCCCGCGACTTCCTGCGCCAGCGCCTTGGTGAAGCCGATCTCGCCGGCCTTGGCGGCGGAATAATTGGTCTGGCCCATCTGGCCCTTCTGGCCATTGATCGACGAGATGTTGACGATGCGGCCGTAATTGCGCGCGCGCATGCCCTCGATCACGTTGCGGCACATGTTGAACACCGAGGACAGGTTGGTGTTGATCACCGCGTGCCAGTTCTCGGGCGACATCTTGTGCAGCATGCCGTCGCGGGTGATGCCGGCATTGTTCACCAGCACATCGACCGGGCCGAGCTTGGCCTCGACCTCGGCGATGCCGGCCTTGCAGGCCGCGAAGTCGGAGACGTCCCATTTGAAGGTGGGGATGCCGGTCTCCTCGGTGAACTTAGCGGCGGCGGCGTCATTGCCGGCATAATTGGCGGCGACGGAACAGCCGGCCGCCTTCAAGGCTTTGCAGATGGCCGCGCCGATGCCGCGCGTCCCCCCGGTGACCAATGCAACACGCGCCATGTATCCCCCCTCTGGCGTCCCTTCCCTAGGGAACTCTCGACGGTTTGTACGTCGATTCTTGATGACGGCAAGGTCGTGAGCCCGCCTTGCCGCCGCGATGGGTCATAGTTCCTGCCGGCAAGTGCCGGAAGCGCGTCAGTCGCGCTCCAGGCACATGGCGATGCCCATGCCGCCGCCGATGCACAGCGTGGCCAGCGCCTTCTTGGCGTCGCGCTTTTCCATCTCGTAGAGCAGCGTGGTGAGGATGCGGGCGCCCGAGGCGCCGATCGGGTGGCCGATGGCGATGGCGCCGCCGTTCACATTCACCTTGCTCGTGTCCCAGCCGAGGTCCTTGTTGACCGCGCAGGCCTGCGCCGCGAACGCCTCGTTGGCCTCGATCAGGTCGAGATCGGCGGCGCTCCAGCCGGCCTTTTCCAGCGCGCGGCGCGAAGCCGGGATGGGGCCCGAACCCATGATCGCCGGATCGACGCCCGCCTGCGCCCAGGAGACGATGCGCGCCAGCGGCTTCTTGCCCGAAGCGGCGGCGCGGGAGGCCGACATCAGCACCAGGGCGGCGGCGCCGTCATTGATGCCGGAGGCGTTGCCCGCCGTCACCGTGCCGTCCTTGGAGAAGGCCGGGCGCAGCCGGGTCATGGAATCGAGGGTGGCGCCGTGACGGGGATATTCGTCGTCGCTGACGATGATCTCGCCCTTGCGGGTGGAAATGGTGACGGGGACGATCTCGTCCTTGAAGCGCCCGGCCTTCTGCGCCGCCTCCGCCTTGTTCTGCGAGGCGACGGCGAACTCGTCCTGCTGGTCGCGGGTGATTTGCCACTGGCGGGCGACGTTCTCGGCTGTCGTGCCCATGTGATAGCCGTTGAAGGCGTCCCACAGGCCGTCCTTGATCATGGTGTCGACCATTTCAAGGTTGCCCATCTTGGTGCCGTTGCGCAGATGCGCCACATGCGGCGCCTGGCTCATCGATTCCTGGCCGCCGGCCACCACGACGTCGCTGTCGCCATTGAGAATCGCCTGATAGCCGAGAGCGACGGCGCGCAGGCCGGAACCGCAGAGCTGGTTCACGCCCCAGGCCGGGCTCTCCACCGGAATACCGGCCGCCACCGAGGCCTGGCGCGCCGGGTTCTGGCCGGCGCCGGCGGTGAGGATCTGTCCCATGATGGTTTCGCTCACCTCGCCCGGCGCGACGCCGGCCCGCTCCAGCGCGGCCGCGATCGCGATCTTGCCCAGCTCATGGGCGGGCAGCGAGGAAAGCGCGCCGTTGAACGCGCCGACAGCCGTGCGCGCGGCGCCGACGATGACGATGCCGTCTTTCATGAATGACGTCCTCCGGTACGATCCTGTAGTCGGGCTCAGCCTGCGGGCCTGCGCCTCACCTTCTCGATCAGGTGTGACAGCATCGTGGTGGCCTCCCGTGATCCATGTCAATGGCACGCGGATTTTCTTGACGTCAGGTCAGGTGCAGGGCGCGCACCGCCTCTCAGCCGACCTCCCGCCCGGCCCCGCGCGCGGCCGCAAGCCGCCACAATTCCTGTAGCCGGGCGCTGGGAAACGTCCTAGAGTTTTCAATGGGAAACGATCAAGGCGACTGGATCACAATGGCAAAATCCAACGAACCCGTCACCATCAAGAAATACGCGAACCGCCGCCTCTACAATACCGGCACGAGCACCTATGTGACGCTCGAAGACCTCGCGCAGATGGTCAAGAACGGCGAAGACTTCGTCGTCTACGATGCAAAGTCCTCCGACGACATTACCCACTCCGTGCTGACCCAGATCATCTTCGAGCAGGAAGGCAAGGGCCAGAATCTCCTGCCGATCAATTTCCTTCGCCAGATCATCCGTTTCTACGGCGACAGCATGCAGATGCTGGTGCCGCGCTATCTCGACATGACGATCGAGAATTTCAGCAAGGAACAGAACAGCCTGCGCGAGAACTTCACCAAGACGCTGGGCATTGGCGGCATTGGCGGCTTCGGCATACTGGACGAGCATGTCCGCCGGAACATGGAAATGTTCGACCGCACCTTCAAGATGTTCCTGCCGGGCGGCCGCCCCGAGGACACCGCCGCCGCGCCGGCCGCCAGCCCGCAGCCGGACGATTTCGACGAGCTGCGCCGGCAGGTCGCGGACATGCAGAAGCGTCTCGACAAGCTCGGGGATGGCGGCAAGAAGGAGTGACCGCGGGGCAGCGCCGTTTAGCCCTCACACCGTGAGGGCGGCGAGACGCGGGGCGACGCCCCCGCGCGTCCGCATGGCTGCCAAGTAGCGGAGCCGCGTCATCGGCTGGCGCCCGGCGGCGTCGGGCCGCTCCCGTGCCGACTGGCGCAGCGCGCCGGCCCCTCACCGCCTCAGGGCCCGGCTACCGCACTCGCTCTCACGATCGAGGTTGCGGTATCGACCACCCGATCATTGTCATTGGCTTCGCCGCCACTCGACTGCGTGGCGTCGGGAAGCCCTGCCACGACCTGCGCCGCCCGCATCCGGTCGAGGCCGGAGAACTGGATTCCCGCCACCTCGACCGATGAGGCGCCGCTCGCCTTTGCCGCCCGCGCCAGCATGCCGCGCAGCTGCGGCGCCATTTCCGCCAGCTGGGCGAATTTGGCGTGGTTGAAGCCATCGGTCGACTTCACACGGGACATGTCGATCACGACCGCGCCCAGCTCGACCAGTTCGGTGTCGTGGGTGTAGGCGCCGAGGCGCGGCTTGTCGCCGGCGATGAAATCGGAGAAGGCCAGCGCCTTGTCGTCGCTCGACACGATGACGATGAAGGGCTTGGGCAGCTTGCCGAAGCGCTTGAGCTGGCTCTTGAACACGTCCACGTCGATATCGGGCGCGGCCAGCACGATGTTGCCGATCTTTTTCTCCGGCAGCGGCCGGTCGGAAATCTTGATCTGCCGCAGCGCCTCCACCGTCACCCAGTTGCCCATGGAGTGGGCGACGATGCTGACCTGGTCGGCACCGCTGGCGAAGACGAGGCGTATCGTCTCCTCCAGCCGGTCGCGGGCGGCGGTGGCGCTGTTATTGTCATAGACATAATCGGCGATGCCGCCGCGCGAGGCCCAGGTGAACAGCACCGGCACGCCGGGCGCCTTGGAATCTTCCACCATCTGGGTGAGGCGGTAGAGCGCCTCCGAGAACAGCGTGTTGTAGCCGTGGACGAAGATGACCGCCTGGCGCTTGCCGGCCGGGTATTTCGAGAGCTCGCTCTTGAGGTCGGCGTTGAACTGCGCCGGCGTGTCGCGATACACCGCCTCGCGCACCACCATGTCGGTGGCCGGGTTGGGGGGCGATTTCGTCGGCGCCTCCACCATGCCCGGCTTGTGGGTCGGGGGAACGCTGATCTCGACCTTGGCGAAGCTCAGTTCCGGCGTCCGCTCGCCATTGTAGAACACGCCGGGCCGCGGATCGCGGGCGCGCGACGAGGCGACCAGAAGCGTGTGCGTGCTGACGCTGACCGTATCGACCTCGATGACCGAGAGAGCGTCGTCGCCCGGGCGGGAAGCGCAGCCGGCCAGCACAGGAGCCGCCAGGGCCGCCACGAACAGCCAGGCGAAACGCCGGCGCATTCCACGGCTTGCATCACGCAACACGGCAGGCTCCCAGGTTCACGGGCGGACGGTATCATCGTTCCGGCGGAGCGGTAAGCGCGGCGGAAAGGAACGGCGCCGGCCTCGCTTGCCATGGCTTCTGGATCGTTACCAGCGATGCGTTAACGCTTCAGCCATGCGCCAGGCTGCCCAACGCAGAAAAGCCGGCCCTTGGGGCCGGCTTCAGCAACGCGGGCAGACGGCCCGGCTGAGGCGATCAGGCCTCGGCCTTGACCTTCAGCACCTGACGGCCCTTGTACATGCCGGTCTTCAGGTCGAGGTGGTGCGGACGGCGCAGCTCGCCCGAATCCTTGTCCTCGATATAGGTCGGCTTGGCGAGGGCGTCGGCGGAACGGCGCATGCCGCGACGCGACGGGCTGGTTTTCTTCTTCGGAACTGCCATCGTCTTCTCCTGGTCCCGGCCTGGCTCACGCCCAGTCGGAAGGGCCGGCGCCGGATGGTGCGTAATTCGAGTGGCGGCTTATACAGACTCATGCGCGCGAGCGAAAGAGGCAGACGCAAATCTGTCGCACGCCCGTGTGGGACCTCACCAACTCACTTCGCCGACAGGCAGGCGGTCAGTTCGGCCCCCTCGCGCGGAATGCGGGCCTGAAGATTGCCGGCCAGCCGGTTCAGCCCGCGCCCGGGCTTGCCGGCATCGCGCCGGTGCGGGTTTGGCAGCATGACCGCGAGCAGCGCCGCCTGCCGCGCCGAGAGGTCGCCGGCCGAGCGCCCGAACGCCCGCTGCGCCCCCGCCTCGACGCCGAACTGCCCGTCCGGCCCCCATTCGGCGATGTTGAGATAGATCTCCAGCTGCCGCTGCTTCGACATGACCACGTTGAGATACAGCGCCAGCGGCAGTTCCAGCCCCTTGCGGATGACGCTGCGGCCGTTCCACAGGAACAGGTTCTTGGCCAGTTGCATGGTGATGGTGGAGGCCCCGCGCGGCGCGTTGAGCCCGTCCGATTCGTCGATCACCCCCTGCAACTCGACCATGTCGACGCCCGAATGGCTGCAGAAGCGCGCATCCTCGGAGGCCAGCACCGAGCGGACGAGAGTGGGCGAGATGTCCTTGAAGGGCAGCCAGACGCGCTCGACCGGCTGGCCTGTGACCCAGCGCGCCAGCATCAGCGTCGAGGGCGCGGGCACCACATTATATAGAAGGCCGAGCACGAGCGGGGTCGCGATGACCACGAGCGCGATCTTCCAGGCCCAACTCCACAGAACACCCATGCACACTCCCCGGCGCCGACACTCTAGCCGTGTCACTGGCGCCGGTCGACCAAGGGTTGCGGGTACGGGATTAGCCTCGCTTGACCGCGCCGCCCGGCTCGGGCACGCAACGCGCTACCCTTGTTGAGCGATCCCTCGGACCCGATGCCCTCCACCGAAAGCCGCCTGCCCCTTTCGCTCGCGCTCGCCCGCACCGGCGAGGCCGTCGCCGCCTCTATCGACGGTGCCATCCGCGCGAGCGGTGCGCCCGGTGAACGGTTAGCGGGCGCGATGCGGCACGCCACGCTGGCGGGGGGCAAGCGGCTGCGCCCATTCCTGGTGGTCGAATCGGCGGCGCTGTTCGGTGTGCCTGCCGCCCGGGCGATGCCGGCCGCTGCGGCGCTGGAGTGCATTCACTGCTACTCGCTGGTGCATGACGACCTGCCGGCGATGGACAATGACGACCTCAGACGCGGCCGGCCGACCGTGCACCGCGCCTATGACGAGGCCACCGCCATCCTCGCCGGCGACGGGTTGCTGACCCTCGCCTTCGAGATTCTCGCCAGCGAGGAAACCGAGGAGGACCCGGCGATTCGCCTCGCTTTGATCGCCAGTCTGGCGCGGGCGGCGGGGGTGGCGGGCATGATCGGCGGGCAGATGCTGGACCTCGCCGCCGAGGGCCGATTCGCCGAGGGAAAGCCGCTCGACCTGCCGGCGCAGGCGATCATCGACCTCCAGGCGATGAAGACCGGCGCCCTGTTGCGCCAGGCCTGCGAGGCCGGCGCCCTGCTCGGGCGGGCCAGCCCAGCCGAGCGCGAGAGCCTCGATCGCTATGCCCGCGCCGTCGGACGCGCCTTCCAGATCGCCGACGACCTGCTCGATGTCGAGGGCGAGGCGAGCCTTGTCGGCAAGGCGGTGGGCAAGGACGCCGCCGCCGGCAAGGCGACGCTGGTCGGCACGCTCGGCATTGACGGCGCCCGTGCCGCGCTTTCGCGGCTGACCGGCGAGGCCGAGGCGGCGCTGGCCGGCTTCGGCAGCGCGGCCACACTTCTCGTAGAAGCGGCATATTTCATCGCCGATCGGCGCAATTAGGACTTTCCTCATCTCGACGGAACGATAAGTTCCGGGCAATGTTGTTTGTGACGGGAATGTCCGCGCCGCGCGACATGACCGTTTCGTGGAGGTTGAGATGCGTGTCGCCCTGTTCGCCCTTGCCGCCCTGGTCGCCGGCACCGCCGTCATCGCCACGGCGCCTGCCGACGCGCAGGAATCCAACCGCATCATCATCCGCAAGCTGCCGCCGCGCTCCTATCTCGATCCCGGCCCGGTGGTGAAGCCCGGCACCTCGCGCGACCTCAACTATGTCTACGTCGCCCAGCCGCTCTACCCGCAATATGGCGACGACAGCGGCATCACCGGCATTCGCTGGCCGCTGCCGAGCCGCTTCGACCTGCCGGGCTACTGATTCGCCCCTCACGGCATCCCGCCTGACGACGCAAAGCCCGGCCCGTGCCGGGCTTTTTTAATGGGTTTCAGCCTCGCGACAGCAAAAAGCCCGGCTCAAGCCGGGCTTTTCATTTTCTGGCGGCCGAAAGGACGGCTCAGGCCGCCTTGTCCAACTCGGCGAGGATGGCGTCGCCCATGCCTGAGGTGCCGACGCGGGTCTTGCCCTCGGAATAGATGTCGGCGGTGCGGACGCCGCCGGCCAGCACCCCGGCGATCGCCGCCTCGATGCGGTCGGCCGCTTCCAGCTCGCCGAAGGAGTAGCGCAGCGCCATGGCGAGCGAGCCGATCATCGCGATCGGATTGGCCACGCCCTTGCCGGCAATATCAGGTGCCGCGCCATGCACGGGCTCATAGAGCGCGCGGCGGCGGCCGGAGACTTCCTCGGTGCCGCCGAGGGACGCCGACGGCAGCATGCCGAGCGAGCCGGTGAGCATGGCCGCCACGTCGGAGAGGATGTCGCCGAACAGATTGTCGGTGACGATGACGTCGAACTGCTTGGGCGCGCGCACCAGCTGCATGCCGCAGGAATCGGCCAGCTGGTGCTCCAGCTCCACGTCCTCGTAATTGGCGCCATGCACCTCGCTCACCACCTGCTTCCACAGCAGGCCGGTCTTCATCACATTGTGCTTCTCGGTGGAGACCACCTTGTTGCGGCGGGTGCGGGCGAGCTCGAAGGCGACGCGGGCGATGCGCTCGATCTCGTAGGATTCGTAGACCTGGGTGTCGATGGCCCGCTTCTGGCCGTCGCTGAGATCGGTGATGGTCTTCGGCTCGCCGAAATAGACGCCGCCGGTCAGCTCGCGCACGATCAGCACGTCGAGCCCCTCGACCAGCTCGCGCTTGAGGCTGGAAGCGTCGGCAAGGGCCGGGTAGCACACGGCCGGGCGCAGATTGGCGAAGAGCTGCAGGTCCTTGCGCAGGCGCAGCAGCCCCGCCTCGGGACGCGACTCATAATGCACATGCGTCCATTTGGTGCCGCCCACCGCGCCGAGCAGGATGGCATCGGCGGCGAACGCCTTGGCCATCGCCTCCTCGGAAATCGGCTGGCCGTAGGAATCATAGGCCGCGCCGCCAACGAGGTCCTCCTCGATGGCGAAGGAGGCAAGCCCGCGCCGGTCGAGCCAGTCGATGACCCTTTTGACCTCGGCCATCACTTCGGGGCCGATGCCGTCGCCGGGGAGAAGGAGAAGCTTGTGGGTCGCCATCAGGTCCCTCGCTTGCGCCGTTGAGGAAGCGTCATTGCCGAGCGAACCGCCGGCGAGCGAGTGCTAAAGCCAGATGATTGCGGTGGCAAGACGTGTGGGGCGCGAAGACGCGCCGGGCAGCCGGACATGCCGAGCGCGGCCCTCACAAAACGAAACCGCCGGCAACGAGCCGGCGGGGGAAGGTGGGGAGGATCGCCGGCGGGATCGCGGTTCGACGCACGGCGCAGACCCGGCGACATTGGCTTCGTGCCGCGGGCGAGGCCTCGCCCACGACCCGGGGAGCCCCGGCCAGCCAGCCCTCCATCGCGGGCCAAGAGGGGCTGGGTCCCCGGGACGCGCCCGGGGACGAGGGAGAAGCCGCCCGGCCGGTCAGATCGTCTTGCGCGTCATCTCCCCGGCGATGAAATCGGCCTGCCGCAGCGCCAGCGCGACGATGGTCAGCGTCGGGTTTTCCGCGCCGCCGGTGGTGAACTGGCTGCCATCGGCGATGAACAGGTTCGGGATGTCGTGGGTCTGCCCGTGCTTGTTCACCACGCCGTCGCGCGCCTTGGCGCTCATCCGGTTGGTGCCGAGATTATGCGTGGACGGGTAAGGCGGCGTCGGCAGGGTGCGGGTGGCGCCGACCGAATCGTAGATCGCCGCGCCCTGGGCATAGGCATGGTTGCGCATGGCGACATCGTTCGGGTGGTCGTCGAAATGCACATTGGCCACCGGCAGCCCGTATTGGTCCTTCACATCGGTGTTGAGGGTGACGCGGTTGGTCTCCTGCGGCATGTCCTCGCCGACGATCCACAGCCCGGCCATGTTGACATAGCCGTCCATCGCCGAGGCGAAGGAGCGCCCCCAGCCGCCCGGATCGAGGAAGGCGGCCATGAACGGCACGCCAATGGAGAGCGTCTCCATCTCATAGCCGCCGGCGAAGCCGCGCTTGGCATCAAAGCCCGCCTCGTCGCGCACGATGCCGGCCATGGTGGTGCCGCGATACATGTGCACCGGCTTCTCGAAGATGGCGTAGACCGAGCCGGTCATGTGGCGCATGTAGTTGCGCCCCACCTGCCCCGAGGAATTGGCGAGCCCGTCCGGGAACATGTTGCTGGCGGAGTTGAGCAGCAGGCGCGGGCTCTCGATCGAATTGCCGGCCACCGCGACGATGCGCGCCTTCTGGCGCTGAGTCTTGCCGTCCTTGTCGACATAGACGACGGCCGTGACCTTGCCGGTCTCATCGTGCTCGATCTTCTGCACCATGCTCTGCGGGCGCACCTCCAGATTGCCGGTGGCCTCGCCGCGCGGAATCTCGGCGATCAGCGTCGACCATTTCGCGCCCGACTTGCAGCCCTGGAAGCAGAAGCCGATCTGCTGGCAGGCGCCGCGATCGGCGCGCGGCTCGCTGTTGATCGCCATCCGTCCGGTGGAGACCTCCTTGTAGCCGATCTTCTTCGCCCCGGCCTCGAACACCTTGAAGTTGTTGTTGCCGGGCAGGCCGGGAATGCCGTTGGTGCGGGTCACGCCCATCCGGTCCTCGGCCTTGGCGTACCAGGGCTCCAGCTCGGCCAGCGTGATCGGCCAGTCGAGCAGATTGGCGCCGTCGAGGTCGCCATAGGTGGTGCGGGTCTTGAACTCGTGCTCCTGGAAGCGCAGCGAGGCGCCCGCCCAATGCACCGAGGAACCGCCCACCGCCTTGACGATCCAGGCGGGAAGATTGGGGAAGTTCTTGTGCACCCGCCACGAGCCGGAGGTGGTGCGCATGTCGGTCCAGGCGAGCTGGGAGAAGCTCTCCCACTCATTATTGACGAAGTCTTCCATGTTGTGGCGCTGGCCGGCCTCAAGGATCACCACCTTGATGCCCTTGAGCGCCAGCTCGGTGCCCAGCGTGCCGCCGCCGGCGCCGGAGCCGACAACGACGACGACGGAATCATCATTCAGATCGAAGGGTGCGGACATGATGCGAGCCTCCCGTCACAGCCAGGCGATGTCGTTGAAGCCGCGGTCGATGTAACCGCCCTTGTCGGCCGAGGCGCCCTCATAGCCGAAGATCGGCCACACCTCCTCCTGGTTGTAGAGGCCGACCACGAGGCCGCCCCGCACCTTCTGGAAGAACGCGCTGTCCTCGATTTCGCGCAGCACCGCCACGCGCTGGTCCTCCCAGCCGACATCGGCATAGGCGACGCCGTATTTGGCCTTGGACAGCGTATCGAGGGTGATGACGCCGTCCTCGACCAGCGCCTTCAGCGCGGCGTCCTTGGCGGCGTCCACCTCATAGGGCTTCATCGCGATGGCGTAGTAGCGGTCGGGAATGCGGTCATGCGGGTAGACGTCGCGCGCCATGACGATGAGCGTGCGCATGGTCTCCGGCTTGAGCGCGGTGACTTCCAGGCCCCAGGCCTCGCGCGGGTTGAGCACCGCCGCGCCGCTCACCATCAGCGCGCCGGCGGCGCCGATGCCGGCAAGCACGGCGCGGCGTGACGGACCGCGCCTGTCGATCAGAGTTGCCATTGTAACCTCCCAGGCATTTTTATGTATTATTGAATTATCGCGCGCCGCTTGGCGTACCGGCGCGGTCGTTCAGCGGTATCGTCCGTGCTTCTGCAGCACCTCGATCTTGTAGCCGTCAGGGTCGGTGACGAAGAAGAACTTGGCCAGCAGCGCACCCTCGTGGAAGAATTCCTTCACCGGGTTGGGATTGAGGCCTTCCTGCGTGAAGCGCGCATGTTCGGCGTCGAGATCATCCACCACGAAGGCGATGTGGCCATAGCCGTCGCCCAGCACATAGGGCTCGGTGCGGTCGTGGTTGATGGTCAGCTCGACCTCGAAATCGGCTTCGGCGTTGCGCAGATAGACCAGCGTGAAGCCGTCAAACGGCAGACGCTGCGCCACCTCCAGCCCGAAGGCGCGCGCGTAGAAATCAACCGAACGCGCCTCGTCGCGCACGCGGATCATTGAATGAATGGCCTTCGCCACCTGTTCCTCCGGCCTTGAACTCACCATGGCGAATGTGTCGCCTGAAGGAGATGCTAGGCCTGCGGATAGACGGCAGGTGGTAGACCGCTAACACATCACCACGATGTGCATTGCCGGCGCGGCGGGGGCGGCCGGCGGGCGAGACAGTCAGGAGTTGCTGAAGTTCCGTGCGCTGGGCCCCGGCTCGGCGCTCCGGCTTCGCCTCCGCTGGTCCGGGGCACGACGCTGTTTCCCGGCCAAGCTGCGCGCAGCGCCGAGCCGGGATCCCGCGCAAGAGTCTTCGGCGATTGCCGTCTTCGGAAATGTCAGTCTTCAGCAGTTTTTCCTGCCACCCGAACGCGGCTGCTGCCCCGTTGGGTTGAAAAATGCCGGCCCTACTCCGCCGCTTCGAGGTGAATCCGCGTGCTCTCGCACAGATAGCGCCCGCGCGCCGCCACCGGGGCGACGCCGGCCGGGCGCAGCTCGGCGAGAAAGATCAGGCAGGAGCAGCGCAGCAGCGAGGCGAAGTTGCGCACCTCGCCATGCAGTTCCAGCACCTCGTCATGCAGCTTGGTGACGAATTTGCCGACACTCATGCCCTGATGGGCGGCGACCTCTTCCAGCACGGTCCAGAACGCCGCCTCCAGCCGGATCGAGGTGGAATGGCCACCGATCCGCACCGAGCGCGTCTGGCTCTCATAGGTCTCGGGCGCTTGGCCCGCGAAGATGTGGCACATGGGGGCGTCTCCCGGATGTTCTCGTTTTGAATGATTCCATCCCGAGACGGGGGCGCTGTAAAGCGAAAACGCTGGCAGCGCGCGCTCAGCCCTGCCGGCGCGCGGTCACTTCGATCTCGATCTTCATCTGCGGTTGCAGCAGCCCGGCGACGATGAGGGTGGCCGCCGGCCGCGCCTTGGCGAAATACTGGCCGAAGATCGGGAAGACGATGTCGGCATAGTCGGCCCGGGTCACGATGTAGCGCACGCGCACCACGTCATCGAGGCTGGCGCCCGCCTGCGCCAGCGCCGCCGCGATGTTGGCGAAGCAGCCATGGGTCTGCGCCACAAGGTCCTCGGGCAGCACCATGGCGGCGTAATCATAGCCTGTCGTGCCGGAGACGAAGATATCCGCCCCGTCGACCACAGCCCGGGAATAGCCGGCCACCGCCTCGAAGGCGGAGCCGGAGGAGATGCGGCGGCGCTCGGTCATAGGGAGCAGTCCTTCCTGTCATCCCGGCCGGAGGCGAAACCGCAGCGCCGGAATCGCCGGCCGTTCCGGCCTACGATCCCGGATCAGCCGGCTTCTGTCCGGGATGACGTCGAGCGGCGGGAACCGATCACGCCCGGCACGCTCACGCCCAGGGGCGGTCCTGGCTGAGCTTTTCCTCGTAAGACTTGATCTTGTCGGCCTTCACCTGGGTAAGGCCGATATCGTCGAGCCCGTTCAGCAGGCAGTGCTTGCGGAAGGCATCGACCTCGAAGGAGATCGAGCCGCCGTCAGGGCCGGTAATGGTCTGGCTTTCCAGATCGACGGTGATCTTGGCGTTGGCGCCGCGTCCGGCATCGTCGAACAGCGCCGCCAGCTGTTCCGGCGTCACCCGGATCGGCAGGATGCCGTTCTTGAAGCAGTTATTGTAGAAGATGTCGGCAAAGGACGTGGAGATCACGCAGCGAATGCCGAAGTCGAGCAGCGCCCAAGGCGCATGTTCGCGCGAGGAGCCGCAGCCGAAATTGTCGCCGGCGATCAGGATCTGCGCGCCCTTATAGGCCGGCTTGTTGAGCACGAAATCGGGGTTGTCCGACCCGTCTTCCTTGTAGCGCAGCTCGGAGAACAGCCCGACGCCCAGCCCGGTGCGCTTGATCGTCTTCAGGTACTGCTTCGGGATGATCATGTCGGTGTCGACATTGACCAGATGCAGCGGCGCCGCGACGCCGTTCAGGGTGGTGAACTTGTCCATTCCGATACTCCCGGGCCGTGCCGCCAAAGCGGTGGCGGCTCCATAGCAAATTAAGACAGCGCAGCCTAGCGCCGGGCTCGATTCAGGCCTATGAGTGGTAATTAATAACCACTCATTTGGAGCCCGCCCATTATGGCCGCACCGCAGGCAACGACCGACTGGGCAGGCAGGACGATGCGGGCACTGATCGCGGGAAGCATGGCCGGCGCCATCGCCCTCCTCGCGGCCTCTCCTGCCTCGGCGGCAAGCCGATCGCAGACCATTCGCAGGATCGGCCCGTTCACCATCGACAAGGTCTGGGAGGGCAACCGGTTCGACCGTTGCGCCGCCACCCTCGAGGGCCCTGCGGGGGAATTGCGGATCGCGCAGAACACCAATCAGGTCTTTGCGGTGAGCGTGCCGGGTGTCGCCAAGACCGATCCCTTCCTGATGACGCTGGATCTCGGCCCGCAGGGCATGATGACGTTCGATGCCAACGGCAACAAAATCCGTGCCTGGGCCCGCATCGACACGGAAGCGCTCGCCGCGATCCTCGAACTGCGGAACGTCATCAAGGTCGAGGTCGGCAACAAGCGGTTCAGCTGGAACATCGGCAACACCTCGATGAACGATGTGATGATCGCGGTCGAGAGCTGCGTCGAAGCGAGCGTCAACGGCTAGGCTCGCCGGAGGAGGCGCCCAACCGCGCCTCCGCATTCGGCACGACGCGCCAACTCCCATTGAATCCCGCGTCCCCTCGAAAGGCTTCGAGGGAGGCCCAGGGAGGCCCCAGAGCGCGTTCAGCCGCTTGGCAACATCCGGCGCAGCACGTCGTCCCTGAAGACGTAGTGATGCACCAGAGCCGCTGCCGCGTGCAGCAGGGCCAGCACGACCAGCGCATTCGCCAGAAGCTCGTGCAGCTCGATGACCTGGCCGGCGGCCGTCCGGTCCACCGCCACCGGGGAGGCAACCGTGAACAAGCCGAAGAACGTCACCTCATTGCCGCGCAGGAAGGCGAGATAGATGCCGACCAGAGGCGTCGCGACCAGCAGGACATAAAGCAGCACATGAACCGTCGCCGAGGCCAGATGGATCGGCCGCGACAGGGCCGCCGAGGGCGGCGGCACCGGCCCCACGAGGCGCGTGACGAGGCGCAGCGTAACGAGGCCGAGAATGGTCAGACCCACCGAGATATGGGTCCACCAGATAAGCGCACGTCCGGGCGTGCCGCGCTCGAAGAACCCTTCGAGATAGGTCACGCCATAGGTGACGACGATGGCGAGCACTGTCAGCCAGTGGAGGGCCCGCAGGGGCAGGCTATAGGCGTCTGCCGCCATCGGACGGGACGAAACGGATGTCATGGCTCTTGCCCTTCGCCTCTCTCGTTTGGAGAGATTCTAAGCCGGGCCTTACTCCCTTGCCATGCGTTCCGCTACCTATCCGCCTCCTCCTCGATCCGCTCCATATCGTCGTCGGAGAGGCCGAAATGGTGCCCGATCTCGTGCACGAGCACATGGGTGACGATGTCGCCCAGCGTCTCCTCGTTCTCCGCCCAATAGTCGAGGATCGGGCGGCGGTAGAGAAAGATCATATTGGGCAGCACGCCGGCGACGGTCTCGTAGCCCTGCGCCAGCCCGATGCCCTGGAACAGGCCGAGCAGGTCGAACGGGCTTTCCGCCTCCATCTCCTTCAGCACCTCGTCGGTCGGGAAATCCTCGACCCTGATGACGAGATTGCCGCACAGGGCGCGGAACTCGTCCGGCAGGCGGGCATAGGCCTCCTCGGCCATCGCCTCCATCTCGCCCAGGCTGGGCGCGCCGCGCTTCAGCCAGTCGCCGCTCTCGCTCATCGGCTCACCTCAGATAGGTCGCGAACAGATAGGCGACGAGGCCGAGCGCCACCACGACGGCAAGCCCGCGCCCGAGGCGACGGCCCCACACTTCCATGGGGTCGTCGGGCGGCGGGTCCCAGAACGGATCGCCCCTCATCGCGCTGCCCCCGGGCCGAGGCTCAACCCGCCCGCGGCCAGGTGCGGACGTCGACGAAATGGCCGGCGACCGCCGCCGCCGCCGCCATGGCGGGGGAGACGAGATGGGTGCGGCCCTTGAAGCCCTGCCTTCCCTCGAAATTGCGGTTCGAGGTGGAGGCGCAGCGCTCCTCCGGGCCGAGCTTGTCGGCGTTCATCGCCAGGCACATGGAGCAGCCCGGCTCGCGCCAGTCGAAGCCCGCCGCCTTGAAGATGGCGTCCAGCCCTTCGGCCTCGGCCTGCAGCTTCACCAGCCCCGAGCCCGGCACGATCATGCCGGAGACGCCCTCGCGCACCTTGTGGCCGCGCACGATGGCGGCGGCGGCGCGCAGATCCTCGATGCGGGCATTGGTGCAGGAGCCGATGAACACCTTGTCAACCGGGATATCGATGATCTTGGTGCCGGCGACGAGGCCCATATAGGCGAGCGCCCGCTTCTTGGCGTCGCGCTTGTCCGGGTCGTCGATCAGGTCGGGGTCCGGCACCCGCCCCTCGACCGAGATCACGTCCTCCGGGCTGGTGCCCCAGGAGACGATGGGCGGCAGCGAAGCGCCGTCGAGGCGGATTTCCTTGTCGAAGAACGCGCCCTCATCGGTGCGCAGCGTGTCCCAATAGCGCAGCGCCGCGTCCCAGTCGGCGCCCTTGGGCGCGCGCGGGCGGTCCTTCACATAGGCATAGGTGGTCTCGTCGGGGGCGACCATGCCGGCCCGCGCCCCGCCCTCGATCGACATGTTGCAGACCGTCATGCGGCCTTCCATCGACAGGGCGCGGAACACCTCGCCGGCATATTCGATGACATAGCCGGTGCCGCCGGCGGTGCCGGTGGCGCCGATGATGGCGAGCGTCACATCCTTGGCGGTCACGCCGTCCGGCAGCTTGCCGTCGACGCTGACCCGCATGTTCTTGCTCTTCTTCTGGATCAGCGTCTGGGTGGCGAGCACATGCTCCACCTCCGAGGTGCCGATGCCATGGGCGAGCGCGCCGAAGGCGCCATGGGTCGAGGTGTGGCTGTCGCCGCAGACGATGGTGGTGCCCGGCAGGGTGAAGCCCTGCTCCGGCCCGATGACGTGGACGATGCCCTGGCGCTTGTCGAGCTCGTTGAAATATTCGACGCCGAAATCGCGGGCGTTCTCGGCCAGCGTCTCCACCTGGATGCGGCTCTCGGGATCGTCAATGCCGAAGCGGCGATCGGTGGTCGGCACGTTGTGGTCGACCACTGCGAGCGTCTTCGACGGCGCATGCACCCGGCGGCCGGCCACGCGCAGGCCCTCAAAGGCCTGCGGGCTGGTCACTTCATGCACCAGATGCCGGTCGATATAGAGGAGGCAGGTGCCGTCCTCCTGGCGGTCGATGATGTGGTCGTCGAAAATCTTGTCGTACAGGGTGCGGGGAGCGGACGTGCTCATCTGGGCGTCTCTTGGGAAGAGGAAAACAGGGGCGGGGCAGCAGCGCGGCCGGGAGCGCAAAGCCCGAGGGCTCCGGCTCCGGGCAGCGCTCAGCTAAGCCCGGCGACCGCGCAGGCGGTGAAGCGTCCGAAAAAGCGCGCCGGCAGGCGGACATGATCCGGCACGGCGGCGAAACCGATGGTGGTGGGCAGGCGGCGGCGTGCCTCCGGGCGCGCGGCACCGGGCGCCGACGCAGCCGTCGCGCCGCAGGTAACCGTCATCGGGGTGCCATGCGCCATCATGGAACCCTTCTAGCAAGTCTGCGCGCGGCAAACAATCGCTGCCGCCCCACGTCCCGCCCTCCGCTGCCGCACGACTGCGTGACGCGCAAACGCCCGGCATCGCGACTGGAATAATGTATTACATAGTAAAATCAGGATGAAATCAGCGCATGGACGTGACTTCGTGGTTTTTTACCTTTGATATGGCGGCGCTTCATCCAGCGCGCTAAGCTGATTTGGCGAAGGGAGATTACGATGCGCCTGTCCGACATCGCCTTGATCGCCGCAACATTTGCCACTTTCGCCGCCGTCGAGGCGGGGAACCGTACGGATGTGAAGCCGCAGGAGGTGGCAAAGGCCGAGCGCCGGCAGTTGATCACCTGCCCTCTGCGCAAGCCGGACTTCGCCACCGTGATGCAGGCCGCCATGCTCGGCGACGGCACGATCCTGGTCGAGCAGCAGACCAATACCCGCGTGCTGCACATCAAGGATTGCTGAGCGCCCCTGCCCGGCGCGCCTCCTTGCGGCGTCCCCCGCCGAGGTGTGCCGTTGAACAGCCCTCCCTCTGGACAGGCCGGAGCGCCGATGGCACATCCGCGGGCGTTGTCCCGATCAAGGTTCACGCGATGCTCAGGACTGTCCTGCTGACACTCGCGCTCGTGGCGGCGCCGGCCGCCGCCCGCAGCGCCGATCTCCCCGAGGGCTTCGTCCGGCTGCGAGAGGTCGCCCCCACCATCCAGTACGACATACGCTATGCCGGCCCGCATAATTTCGTCGGCCGTCCCATCGCCGCCTATGCCGCGCCCGAATGCATCCTGACGCGGCAGGCAGCGGAGGCGCTGGCGGCAGCGGGGCGCGAACTGGCCGCGCAGGGGCTCGGCCTCCGGGTCTATGACTGCTACCGCCCGGCGCAGGCCGTCGCCGATTTCGTCGCCTGGGCCAGGGACCTTGGCGACGAGGCGATGAAGCCGGAATTCTATCCCCGCGTGCCCAAGAGCGAGTTGTTCGCGCGCGGCTACATCGCCGAGAAGTCCGGCCACAGCAGGGGCAGCACGGTGGATCTCGCCATCGTCCGGCTGGACCAGAAACCGGCGACACCCTGGGCGCCCGGCGACCTGCTCGCCGACTGCGCCCTGCCGATGGGCGAGCGCTTTGACGACGCCACGCTCGATTTCGGCACCGGCTATGATTGCTTCGATGTGCGCGCCCATCATGGCGCCGCCGGCATTCCGGCGGAAGCCACCGCCAACCGGGAGACGCTCAAGACGCTGATGCAGCGCCACGGCTTCACGCCCTATGCGGAGGAATGGTGGCACTACACGCTGGCGGGCGAGCCGTTTCCCGGCACGTATTTCGATTTCCCGGTGACGGCCGGACCCTGAGTCTGGCGGCGGGGGAAAATGAAAAGGGCGGCCGAAGCCGCCCTGAACGTCGTCTTACAGTGCCGGCCGGAGCCAGCACCTCAGTCACGCGGCCGGAATCACTCGGCGGCAGCGGCCGGGGTCGTCGCCGGGCCCTTCTTGCGGCTGCCGGCGTTCTTGTCCTGGCGCTCGGCGATACGGGCCGACTTGCCGCGACGGTCGCGCAGGTAATAGAGCTTGGCGCGGCGGACCTTACCGCGACGGACAACCTTCAGGCTGTCGATGTTCGGCGAGTAGAGCGGGAACACGCGCTCGACGCCTTCGCCATAGGAGATCTTGCGAACAGTGAAGCTCTCATTGATGCCGCCGCCATTGCGGGCGATCACGACGCCCTCATAGGCCTGCACGCGGGTGCGCTCGCCTTCCTTCACCTTCACATTGACGATGACGGTGTCGCCCGGCTGGAAGTCGGGGATGGCGCGCAGCTCGGCGAGCTTGGCGGCCTGCTCGATGTCGAGCTCACGAATAATATCGACCATGTTATCACCTCAGGCAGGATCGGTCAGGGCATGTCAGAACCCGGCCGCCCGCATCTTGCTGTTGTCAGTTGGTAGTGACGGCGCGCCTATACGCGACCTCAGACGGTTTGTCATGCAATTTTCGTTGCATTCAGTACCCCGGTAGGGTGCACTGCACGCCTAGTTGAGCGGGAGCATCAAATGCGTCGTTTTCACATCCTGTCGGCCATGAGCGCCGCAGGATTGCTGTGCCTTGTGTCCGAGGGCAAAGCCGATTTCAAGATCTGCAACGAGGCGAATGAGACGGTGAACCTGTCGATCGGCTATGACAGCACCGATTATGGCTGGACCTCGGAGGGGTGGTGGAAGCTGGCGCCGGACGACTGCACGGTGATGATCCGCGGCCGACTGGCCAACCGCTACTACTACATCTACGCGGCGGGCGAAGAAGGCGGCACCTGGTCCGGCTCCAGCAAGCAGCAAGGCGGCCACTTCTGCATCGCGGCCGAGAAATACACGCTGCACAATCGCGACCATCAGACCGGCGACACGCTCGATTGCGAGGAAGCCGGCTTCACCGGCGTGAAGTTCGACGAGGTCGACACCAAGAGCAATCAGAACTTCACCTACGAACTGACCGAGTAAGCGCGCCGCAACAGCGGGCTCAACGCCCGCCCGTGTCGCGATAGCGCGCCCATAGGTCCGGCCGCCGCTCCCGTGTGGCGGCCTCCGCCTGCTCCCGCCGCCAGCGGGCGACCTTGGCATGGTCGCCGCCGGTGAGGATGGCGGGGATCTCCAGCCCCTCGAAGCTCTGCGGGCGGGTATATTGCGGATATTCCAGCAGGCCGGCGGAAAAGCTCTCCTCGGTGCCCGATTCCGGGTGCCCCATCACCCCCGGCAGCAGCCGCACGCAGGCGTCGAGCAGCACCAGCGCGCCGATCTCGCCGCCCGAGAGCACCACGTCGCCGACCGACACCTCCTCCAGCCCGCGCGCGGCAATGAGCCGGTCGTCCACCCCTTCGAAGCGCCCGCAGACGATGACCACGCCCTCCCCCGCGCTGAGCTCGCGCACGCGCTGCTGGGTCAGCGGCGCGCCGCGCGGGGTCATCAGCAGGCGCGGGCGGGTGTCGCCGGCCGGGGCGGCGGCGTCCACGGCGCGGGCCAGCACGTCGACCCGCATCACCATGCCCGGCCCGCCGCCGGCCGGCGTGTCGTCGACCGAGCGGTGGCGGTCGGTGGCGTGCCCGCGCGGGTCCACCGTCTCAAGGCCCCAGGCGCCCTGCGCCAGCGCCCGGCCGGCCAAAGAGAGGCCCAGCGGGCCGGGAAACATGTCGGGAAAGATGGTGACGAGGGAGGCGCGCCACATGGCAGGGGTTCCGATCCGGTGGCCAGCATCGTCAGGCCGTCATCCCGGACGGCCATCAGGCCAAACCGGGAGCGCGTGCCGTTGGAGAGCGATCCCGGCTCTCGCTGCGCTTGGCCGGGATGACGAGATATTCCATAGCCGGAGCGGAGGAGCGCTCCCCGATCCGTCCCGATCGCCCGTCAGCCCTGGTCCGCCTCCGGCGGCGGGGCTTCCTCGCGCGCCCATTCGCCGGGCTCGACGGTGAGGCGGCCGGCCTTGAGGTCGACGCTGGGCACCACCGCTTTGGTGAAGGGCAGCATGAGCGTTTTGCCGCCGGCTTCCGGGGCGATTTCGAGTATGTCGCCGGCGCCGAAATCATGCACCGCCACCACCTTGCCGAACGGCGCGCCCTCGCTTGTGAAGGCGGCCAGCCCGATCAGGTCGGCCTGGTAGAAATCGTCTTCCTCGTCCGGCTCGGGCAGCAGGTCGCGGGTGACATAGACACCCTGATTGGTCAGCGCCTCGGCCGCCTCGCGGCTGTCGACACCTTCCAGCCGGGCGACGAAATGGTCTTTCGCCGGCCGCAGCGTCTTGATGCGGAAGGTCCGCGTCCCCGCCTCGTCGGTCAGCGGCGCATAGTCCTGCAGCGCGGCCGGATCGGCGGCGAAGATGAACAGCCGAACCTCGCCGCGCACCCCATGCGGGGCGCCGATGCGGGCGAGCAGAACACGGTCATGGGGCATAGCGGTCTCGCGGCAGATCATCAAAGCGCCTGCGGCGCAGCCTTTCCTGGGTCCCGGATCGGCGCTCCGCCTGCGGCGTCGCTGGTCCGGGACACAGTCTCATATGCCGTTTCCCGGACAAGACGCGCGCAGCGCGGCGCCGATCCGGGACCCAGCCTAAAGGCCGCCGAAGGCGTCGACCCTCAGGGGCCGACACCCATCGGGGCGAGGCCTCACTCGGCCGACGGAGCGGCAGCAGCGGCGGCAGCGGCTTCGGCGGCCTTGGCGGCTTCGGCAGCGCGCTCCTGCGCCTTCTTGCCGGGGACGGCCTTCTCCGGGTTGTTGCGGGCGGCGCGCTTCACCAGCTCGAGGCTGTCGAGGAAGCGGGCGACGCGGTCGGTCGGCTGGGCGCCCTTGGCGAGCCAGGCCTTGGCCTTCTCGACGTCGAGGGTGAAGCGGTCGGTCGCATCCTTGGGCTTCAGCGGATCGAAGGTGCCGATCTTCTCGATGAAGCGGCCATCGCGCGGGGAGCGCGAATCGGCGACGACGATGCGGTAATAGGGACGCTTCTTGGCGCCGCCACGGGCGAGACGGATCTTGAGGGACATGTCTTTCTTCCTTTGGTGTCAGTTTCGTCGGTTGGTGTCTGTCGTCATCCCGGACGAAGAGAGCGCAGCGAACGCCGATCCGGGATCGTTTGGCGCCTGAGGCGCGGAGAACGATCCCGGATCGGCGCTTGAGGCGCCGTCCGGGATGACGGCAAGGGGTTCAGGTCATCGGGCCGTCACTTCTTCTTCCCCGGAAAGCCCGGCAGGCCGGGAAGCCCGCCCGGCTTGGTTCCCAGCCCCGGCAGCCCGCCGGGAAGGCCGGGCATGTTGCCGGGGAAATTCGGCGGCAGGCCGCCACCGCCGAGCCCGCCGGGCATCTTCTCGGCCATCTGCTTCAGCTGGTCGGGGCTCGGCATTCCCCCGCCCATGCCGCCACCGCCGAGGCCGAACATGGAGGCAAGGCCCGCCATCGGGCCGCGCTTGGCGCCGGGGGCGCCCATCGCCTTCATCATGTCCGCCATCTGCCGGTGCATCTTCATCAGCCGGTTGACGTCCTCGACCTTGGTGCCGGAGCCGCTGGCGATGCGCTTGCGACGGGAACCGTCGAGCAGCTTCGGGTTGCGCCGCTCCTTCTTGGTCATCGAATCGATGATGGCCTTCTGGCGCTTCAGCACCCCGTCATTCATGCCGGAGGCGGCCAGCTGGTTCTTCATCTTGCCGACGCCGGGCAGCATGCCCATCAGCCCGCCAAGGCCGCCGAGCTTTTCCATCTGGTCGAGCTGCATGCGCAGATCGTCGAGGTCGAACTGCCCCTTGCGCATGCGATCGGCCGCGGCCATCGCCTTTTCGGCGTCGATGTTCTCGACGGCCTTCTCGACGAGGGAGACGACATCGCCCATGCCGAGGATGCGGCCGGCGACGCGGCGGGGATCGAAATCCTCCAGCGCGTCCATCTTTTCGCCGGTGCCGAGCAGCTTGATCGGCTTGCCGGTGACGGCGCGCATAGACAGAGCGGCGCCGCCGCGCCCGTCGCCATCGGCGCGGGTCAGCACGATGCCGGTGAGGCCGACGCGCTCATCGAACGCCTTGGCGGTGTTCACCGCGTCCTGGCCGGTGAGGCTGTCGGCGACGAGCAGCACTTCATGCGGCCTGGTCGCGGCCTTCACCTCGGCCACCTCAGCCATCAGCGCCTCGTCGAGCGTGACGCGGCCGGCGGTGTCGAGCATCACCACGTCATAGCCGCCGAGGCGGGCGGCTTCCATGGCGCGGCGGGCGATCTGCACGGCGGACTGGCCGGCGACGATCGGCAGGGTGGCGACGCCGACCTGCGTGCCCAGCATGGCCAGCTGCTCCATCGCCGCCGGGCGGCGGGTATCGAGCGAGGCCATCAGCACCTTGCGGTTGCCGCGCTCGGTCAGGCGCTTGGCGATCTTGGCGGTGGAAGTGGTCTTGCCCGAGCCCTGCAGGCCGACCATCAGCACCGGCACCGGCGGGGCGGCGTCGAGGTCGATCGGCTTGGCGTCGGAGCCGAGCATGGCGACGAGTTCGTCATTGACGATCTTCACCACCATCTGGCCGGGGGTGACCGACTTGATCACCTCGGCGCCGACCGCGCGCGTACGCACCTTGTCGGTGAAGGAGCGCACCACGTCGAGCGCGACATCGGCCTCGATCAGCGCCCGGCGCACCTCGCGCATGGCCTCGTTCACGTCGGCCTCGGTGAGGGCGCCGCGTCGTTTCAGCCGGTCGAGTATGCCGCCAAGGCGGTCGGTCAATGAATCGAACATGCGTTCGCTCCGGTCCTTTTCCCACAGCTCACAGCGCAACGCCGAACGGCGCCCGAGGGCGCATGGCGCTGTCGGGCGTTGACCTCCGGCCTCAAGGGCCGGGCGGCGGATCGGCTCGCGGGGTCTGCGAGGATGTGGGGCTAGTAAGCGCCGCGCGCCAGTGAGTCAAGTTTTGACGGCCTTTTGCGGGAGACTACGGAGGTCACAGCCGCGTAACAGCGCCATTCTAGCGTGCCGCAGCCATGCGAGGAAACCCGGCCATGAACAGCGACACCGCGCCCCTCTCCGCCGCCAGCGACGACGTCGTCAGCGATGACAACGCCCTGTTCGAGACGCTGCTGTCCCTGCGGGCGGCGGTGGTCGAGGAGGCCGCCCCCCTGATCGAGCGCTTCCACCGCGAGGCCGGCCGCGCGGATGCGGCGCTCGACAATCTCGCGCACTACCTCGCCTTGCGCCGGCACGAGCTGCGCCCGCTGCAGCGCCAGCTGATGTGGCGCGGCCTGTCCTCGCTCGGCCGGCTGGAGAGCCGCGTGCTGCCGACGCTCGACGCGGTGCTGGTGGCGCTGGCCGCCCGCGCCGGCCGTCCCCTGCCCTTCCCGGCGCCGGAGCCGGCCGCCTTCTTCGCCGGCGAGGCCCGGCTGGAGAAGGCCAGCGCGGCGAGCCTCGGCCCGGAGCCGGAGGGGCGCTACACCCGCATCATGGTCACGCTGCCCGGCGAGGCCGGTGGCGATCCGGCCTTCGTGCTGGCGCTGGCGAAGGCCGGCATGGATGTCGCCCGCATCAACTGCGCCCATGACGATGCCGACACCTGGCGGGCCATGGCGCAGCATGTGCGCACCGCGGCCGAGGCGGTCGGCCGCCCGATCGCGGTGCTGATGGACATTGCCGGGCCGAAGATCCGCACCGGCGCGGTGCTGCCGATGCGCAAGGACAAGCCGACCGGCCGCCTGCTGCCCGGCGATACGCTGCGCCTCGTCGCCGAGGGCGAGCCCCGCGTCGATGACGCCGCCCTGTTCAGCGCCGCCGTCTCGCTGCCGGAGATCGTCACCCGCCTCGGGCTCGGCCACCGCGTGCGCTATGACGACGGCAAGGTCGAGGCGGTGGTGGAGAGTGTCGGCGCGGGCGAGGCGATCCTGCGGATCCTCCACACCCGCCCCGGCGGCACCAAGCTGAAGCCGGAAAAGGGCATTAACCTGCCCGACACCGCGCTCGGCCTCTCCCCGCTCACCGCCAAGGACGATGCCGATCTCGCCACCGTCATCGAATGCGCCGACCTCATCGGCTATTCCTTCGTCAGCCGGCCGGAAGATCTCGACCTGCTCGACGCCGCCATCGCCCGGCACGGCGCCGGGCGCGCCCGCCCGCTCGGCCTGATGGCCAAGATCGAGCGCCCCGAGGCGGTGCGGAACCTGCCGGACCTGATCGCCCGGGCGGCGCGCTATGGCGATTTCAGCGTAATGATCGCCCGCGGCGACCTCGCCGCCGAAATCGGCTTCGCCCGCCTCGCCGAAATGCAGGAGGAGCTCTTGTGGATCTGCGAGGCGGCCTCGGTGCCGGCGATCTGGGCGACGCAGGTGCTGGAGGATCTGGTGCGCGACGGCATTCCCTCGCGCGGCGAGATGACCGACGCCGCCATGGCCGCCCGCGCCGAATGCGTCATGCTGAACAAGGGGCCGGCGGTGGTCGAGGCGGTGCAACTGCTCGACCGGCTGCTCGGCCGCATGGCCGATCATCTCGACAAGAAGACCCCGACCCTGCGGGCGCTGCACTCGTGGTAGCGGCGTAAAGGCCGGGTGAGCCGCCATCCCGGCGGAAGCGCCCGCCTTCGTCATCCCGGCCGAAGCGGAGCGGAGAGTCGGGATCGACCGCACTCTCGTGCGCGATCCCGGATCGGCCGTCTGCCGTCCGGGATGACGGGCGCATGAGGACGATCCGCCTCTACGGCGCGACGAGATAGTGTCCCGCCCATTCCGAGGTCGGGATCGCCGCGCCGAGCGTGTAGTGGAAGCGCGTCACATCCAGCCCCTCATGCGCGGTCTCGCACTCATAGGCGATGTGGTACCAGGTGCCGCCCGAGCGCACCGCCGCGCCCGGCGCGTTGATCTTCGCGCCCTTCACCACCGGATCGCGATAGGCATAGGCGACGAGCTCGTCCGGGTGCATGCCCTTCTGCCCGCGCTGGACCTCGCCCATGGCGCGGGTGTTGCACACCTGCTCGATCCGCTCCGAGGGCTCCAGCCGCATCATCTGGTCGTCGGCTGAACGCGCCTGCGCGCCGGCGAGCCCGCCGGCAGACAGGGCGACGAGCGCAAGGAGCAGGGTGGCGGGTGCGGCGGAGATGTGCGGCATAAGCGCTCGATTCCCTTATCGTCGTTGGTCCGCCGGTTGAATAGCGCAGATTTGGCGATGCTGTGGCTTCACATCCGCGTTCCGACGCCGACGGGGCGAGTTGCCGAGAGTCATGCGGCAGATTAGAACCGCCCCATGGCGCTGATGGATTTTGCCAACCCCACCCGCTTCCTCGCCCTTTCCGGGCGCGTCCTGCCGTGGCTGACAGGCCTTGCGCTGGCGACGCTGGCGCTCGGCTTCTTCCTGGCCTTCCGCGCCCCGGAAGACTACCAGCAGGGCGAAACGGTGCGGATCATGTACATCCACGTGCCCTTCGCGTGGCTGGCGATGTTCGGCTATTCCATGCTGGCGGCGTCCGCCCTCGGCATATTGGTCTGGCGCCACCCACTGGCGGATGTGGCGCACAAGGCGATGGCGCCGATCGGCGCGGTGTTCGCCTTTCTCTGCCTGTTCACCGGCTCGCTCTGGGGGCGGCCGATGTGGGGCACCTACTGGGTCTGGGACGCGCGCCTCACCTCCATGCTGGTGCTGCTGCTGCTCTATCTCGGCCTGCTGGCGCTGCGCTCGGCGATCGAGGACCCCAACCAGGCCGGGCGGGCGGCGGCGGTGCTCTCGTTGGTCGGCTTCGTCAATGTGCCGATCGTCAAGTTCTCGGTCGACTGGTGGAACACGCTGCACCAGCCGGCCTCAGTTTTCCGCATGGACGGGCCGACCATTCATGCGAGCCTGCTCTGGCCGCTGATGATCTGCGCCATCGGCTTCACCTTGCTGATGCTGGCGCTGCACATGGCGGCGATGCGCAACGAAATCTACCGCCGTCGCCTGCGCGTGCTGGAAGCGCGCGCCGCCGCCGAGGCGGCCTATGCGTGAGGCGTTCTGAATGTTCGGCGAGCACGGCTTCTTCATCATCGCCTGCTACGGCGTGAGCGCCCTGGCGCTCGGGGCGCTGGCGCTGTGGATCTTCGCCGACGGGCGCCTGGTGCGCCGGCGGCTCTCGGAACTGGAGGCGCGCGGCGTGCGCCGCCGCTCGGCCGGGCGCGCCGACGCATGAACCAGATCTCCGACACCCCGCCTTCCGCGGACGCGCCGCCCCCGCGGCCCCGCCGTTCGCGGCTGCTCGTGCTGCTGCCGCTGGTCGCGTTTCTGGCGCTGGCGGCGCTGTTCTATGGACGGCTGTTTTCAGGCGATCCCTCGCGCGTGCCTTCGGCGCTGATCGGCCGGCAGGCGCCGGCGATCGACCTGCCGGCGCTGGAGGGGCTGACACGCGAGGGCCAGCCGGTGCCGGGCCTCACCTCGGCCGCGCTCAACGGCGAGGTGACGGTGCTCAACGTCTTCGCCTCCTGGTGCGTGCCCTGCCGCGACGAGCATCCCTTTCTGGTCGAGCTGTCGAAGATGCCGGGCTTCCGCCTCGTCGGCCTGAACTACAAGGACGACGCCGACAATGCGCGCCGGTTCCTTGGCCGCTTCGGCAATCCCTATGCCGCCGTCGGCGTCGACGCCAATGGCCGCACCGCCATCGACTGGGGCGTCTATGGCGTGCCGGAGACCTTCGTCATCGGCAAGGACGGGCGCATCGCCTACAAATATATCGGCCCGATCGACGCGCAGGGACTGAAGGACCGGCTGCTGCCGCAGATCGAGAGCGCGCGGACGGCGGGTCCGTAGAGCGGTGCAGCGTCATCGCAGGCGCGTGTCCCGGACAAGCTGCACGCAGTGCGGCGCAGATCCGGGATCCAGCGAAGACTCGGCAACGCCGCTCAATCCACAGTGAAGCGCCTACGGCGGACCTTTGCGCTGGATCCCGGCTCTGCGCTTCGCCTTCGGCGCCGCTGGGCCGGGAAACCGAGGCCCCTTCCCTCAGTTGCGCTCGTCCGGCAGCATCGGCAGCGGCAGCACCTCGATCTCGTCCTCGATCAGCGCCCGCACCTCGTCCGGGGTCGCCTCGCCGCGAATGGCGCGCTTTTCCTCCTCGCCCTCATGCATGCGGCGCGCACGCGTGGCGAATTCGTCGCCGACATCGACCGAATGGGCGACCACATGGGCCCGCACCGCGCGCAGCATGGCGCGCAGCTGCTGCTCTTTCTCCGAGACCAGCGCGACCGGCTGGGTCGCCGCCGGCGGTGCGGCGTCGGGGGCCTCCATCGGCGCCATGTCGGCGGCCGGCTCGGCAGCGAATTTGCGCGCCGCGCGGCCGAGCGCCGGGGCCATCAGCGCCTTGTCCACCTCAGGCGAGCCACAGACCGGACAGGTGACGAGGCCACGCCCGCGCTGGTCGTCATAGGCGGCGGAATCGCGGAACCAGCTCTCGAACTCATGCTCCCTCGCGCAGCACAGGCGATAGAGAATCATGCCACGCCACCGGGAACCACATGCAGCCGGCCATGATCGGCCGGCGCCACCAGTTCGAAGCGCCGCCCATTCGACAGCGAGGGAATCCGCCCGCGCACCAGCGCCACCTGCGCCGGGTCGATCTCGGCGCTGACGATGCCCGGCTCGGTGCCGCCTTCGGCCAGAATGGTGCCCCACGGGTCGATGATGAGGCTGTGGCCGAAGGTCTTGCGCCCGTTCTCATGCGTGCCGCCCTGCGCCGCCGCCAGCACATAGCAACCTGTCTCGATCGCCCGGGCGCGCAGCAGAATGTGCCAGTGCGCCTCGCCGGTGGACTGGGTGAAGGCGGCCGGCGCGGCGATCATCCCCGCCCCCGCCTCGGCCAGCGCCCGGAACAGCGCGGGAAAGCGCAGATCGTAGCAGATGGTGAAGCCGAGCCTGATCTGCGGCAGCTCCGCCACGATGGCCAGTTCGCCCGGGCGGTAGGCGGCGGTTTCACGGTAGACGTCGCCATTGGGCAGGTCGACATCGAACATGTGGATCTTGTCGTAGCAGGCGGCGATCATTCCGTCCGGGGCGAGCAGATAGGAGCGGTTGGCGGCGCGGTGCTCGCTCGCCCGCACCGCCAGCGAGCCGATATGCAGATGCACCTTCAATTCGGCCGCGAGCGCCCGGAAAGCGGCCAGCGCCGGGTCGTTCTCCTCCGCATGCAGCACACGGAACAGCGCCTCGCGGTTCTCCTCCATGGTGCCGGTCATCTCAGGCGTCTGGATGTAGCTCGCCCCGGCCGCCGCCGCCTCGCGGATCAGCGCCGAGGCCGCCGCGACATTGGCGGCGACGTTCTTTTCGGTCCGCATCTGGATGAGCGCCGCGCGAAACGGGCTGCCGAGCCGCGGGGTGCCGGGCGTGAGCGTATCGGAAGAGCCGGTCATGGTGTCACTCTCGTTCAGCTGGCAAGAAGCGCGTCCAGCTCGCCGGCTTCCTCAAGCGCGTAGAGGTCGTCGCAGCCGCCGACATGGCGTCCGTCGATGAAGATCTGCGGCACGCTGGTGCGCCCATTGGCCCGGCTCGACATGGAGGAGCGCGCCACCGGGTCGCCGGTCACGTTGATCTCGGAAAAATCGACGCCCTTGCGCCCGAGCAGCTTCTTGGCCGCATGGCAATAGGGGCAGGACGATGTGGTGTAAATCTCGATCTTCGCCATCGAAGGGTCCTAACCATCGGCCGCCGCTGCGGCCGGTATCCCGGTCGCTTATGATAGGGGCGCGTCTGCCACGTCAGCAACCCGCGCGAACACCAGAACGTCCACCCGTCCCGCCCCGGCGCGCAGCAGCGCCTTGACGCAGGCGTCGATCGTCGCCCCGGTCGTGAGCACGTCATCGACCAGAACCAGCCGCCGGCCGCGCAGTTCCCCTTTTGCCATCTCGGGCACGGCGAATGCGCCCTGCACATTGCGCGCCCGCGCCGCCCTATCGAGCCCCACCTGCGGCACGGTTGCGCGCCGGCGCTCCAGCCAGCCCGCCCGCACCGGCAGGCCGGCCTCGCCGCCGATCACCCCGGCCAGCGCCGCCGACTGGTTGAACCGCCGCCGCCACAGCCGCAGCCGATGCAGCGGCACCGGCACCAGCGCCTGCGCGTCGTCCAGGATGTCCGCCCCGGCGCGGGCCATCATCCGCCCCATCGGCGGGGCGATGTCGAGCCGGTCGGCATATTTGAGCGCGTGGATCAGATTACGCGCCACGTCGCCGAATTCCGCTACCGCCCGCGCCCTTCCATAGGCCGGCGGCGCCTCACGCGCGGCGGGCGAGAGCAGCCGCCCCTCCCCGAACCCATAGGGCAGAGGCGTGCCCAGCCGGTCGCAAAAGGGCGGCGCGATGAAGGAAAGGCGGCCCCAGCATTGGCCGCACAGGCAGCCCGGCTCGTCCACCGCCGCCCGGCAGGCCATGCAGGCCGGCGGCAGCGCGACATCCACCAGCCCGCGCAGCAGCCGGCGCCCCACGCCGCGCAGCTGCGCGGCCAGGGCGGGGGGCGGCGCCTCCGTCTCGCCGGCAGGCGCGTGCATCGGCTCTGGAAGCCATTTCATACCCGGATACTAGCACGACCGGCGCTGGCGCGCTGTCGGAGGGCCGCCCGCCTTTGACCTCGCCGCGCGCGCGCCCTATGGCTCTCGCCGAGGAGCCCCTTATGTCCGCTTCCCCGACGCCCACTTCGCCGATGAGCGTGTTCGATCCGCGCGCGCTCGCCCAGCGCCGCCAGCGCGCGCGCGCGCTGGGCCCGGAGACCTTCCTGCTCGAGCGCGTGGCGGAAGACCTCGTCGACCGGCTGACGGCGGTGAAGCGCCCCTTCGGCACGGCTGCCGATCTCGGCACGCCGACGCCCGTGCTGCGCGAGGCGCTGGCGAGCACCGGCATGATCGAGACCTATAAGGCCTTCGGCCCGGCCGAGCGGGGCGATGTCGACGTCGTCACCGACCCGGAAATCCTGCCCTTGGCCCCGGCCTCGCTCGATCTCGTGGTCTCCGCCCTCGCCCTGCAAAGCGTCAACGACCTGCCCGGCGTGCTGGCGCAGATCCGCCGCGCGCTGAAGCCGGACGGGCTGCTGCTCGCCGGCTTCCTCGGCGGCGGCACGCTGTCCGAACTTCGCGAGGCCTTCGCCATTGCCGAGAGCGACACGCTGGGCGGCATCTCGCCGCGCGTCGCGCCCTTTGTCGATCTCCGCGACCTCGGCGGGCTGCTGCAGCGGGCGGGCCTTGCCCTGCCCGTCACCGATGTCGACCGCGTGGTGGTGCGCTATGGCGACCCTCTAGCGCTGCTACACGATCTGCGCCGCATGGGCGCGGCCAACCCGCTTACCGACCGGCGCCGCGCGCCGCTGCTGAAGAAGACGCTGGTGCGGCTGTTCGAGGTCTATGCCGAGCGCTTCGCCGACCCGGACGGGCGCCTGCGCGCGACCTTCGAGATCGTGTGGATGTCCGGCTGGGCCCCGCATGAAAGCCAGCAGAAGCCGCTGCGCCCCGGCTCCGCCAAGACCCGCCTTGCCGACGCGCTGAACGTGCCGGAAGGCCGGCTGAAGGGGGAGTGAGGGCGCGCGCCCGGCCGGAGCGCCACTTCGGGCAAGGTCGCGCTCCGGTCGCCCACGCTCCCGGCGCGGCCTTGCGGCCGTCCGGGATGACGCCAACAACGGCAGAACTCAGCGCCCCGGCCCCAGCAGGTCGAGCAGCACCGGGATCAGCGGCTCGTCGGCCGGCGGCATCGGGTAGTCGCGCAGCGCGCCCGACTTCACCCAGGCGAGGCGCTGGCCCTCGCGGCCCTGCGCCTGCCCTTCCCAGCGCCGGCAGACCCAGAGCGGCATCAGCAGCTGGAAATTCTCATAGGTGTGCGAGGCGAAGGAGAGCGGGGCGAGGCACGGCTCCTTCACCGTGATCCCCAGTTCTTCCTCCAGCTCACGGATGAGGCACTCCTCCGGCCGCTCGCCCGGCTCGACCTTGCCGCCGGGAAACTCCCACAGCCCGGCCAGCGACTTGCCCGCCGGCCGCTCGGTCAGCAGCACGCGCCCATCCACATCGATGAGGGCGGCGGCGGCGACGAGGATGAGTTTCATGCCGTTCGCCCTTCGCAGCTCAGGAACGGTAATCGCCGTTGATGGCGACATATTCCTTGGTGAGGTCGCAGGTCATCACCCGGTCCGAACCCCGCCCGAGCCCGAGATCAACCGTGATGTCGATCACGTCGTTCTTCATGTAGGCGGAGACCTCGCCCTCGTCATAGGCGGGGTCGCGCGCGCCTTCATGCGCCACGCGGATGGGCCCGAAGGAAATGGAAAGAAGGTCGCGCTCGGCCGGCTCGCCGGCCTTGCCCACCGCCATGACGATGCGGCCCCAATTGGCGTCCTCGCCGGCCACCGCCGTCTTCACCAGCGGCGAATTGGCGATCGACATGGCGATGCGCCGGGCGGAACGCTTCGAGGTCGCGCCGGTGACGTGGATCTTCACCAGCTTGCGGGCACCTTCGCCATCGCGCGCCACCTGCTCGGCAAGATCCGCCAGCACCCCGGTGAGCGCCTTGCGGAAACGGGCGAGGCGCGGGTCCCTGGCATCATCGATGCGCGGCGCGCCCGAGGCGCCGGTGGCGAACAGCATCAGCGTGTCCGAGGTCGAGGTGTCGCCGTCAATGGTCACGGCGTTGAAGCTGTCCGTCACGCCCTTGGAGAGCAGCGCCTGCAGCGCGGGGGCCTCGATCGCGGCATCGGTGAAGACGAAGGACAGCATGGTCGCCATATCGGGCGCGATCATGCCGGCGCCCTTGGCGATGCCGGCGATGGTCACGTCGACACCGTCGATTTTCACCTTCGCCGTCGCCAGCTTGGGGAAGGTGTCGGTGGTCATGATCGCCTTGGCCGGCTCGATCCACGGCAGCGGCGCCAGGCGGCGGGCGGTTTCTTCCAGCACGCCCTCGAACTTGGTGGCGTCGAGCGGCTCGCCGATGACGCCTGTCGAGGCGAGGTAGATCTCTTCCTCCCGGCAGCCGAGCGCCTTGGCCGCGATCTTCGCCGTCAGCGCCGTCGATTCGCGCCCCTTCGCCCCGGTGAAGGCGTTGGCATTGCCGGAATTGACCACCAGCGCCCGCGCGGTGCCGTGGGGCAGATTGGCGCGGCACCACTCGACCGGCGCCGAGGGGCACCGGGAGCGGGTGAACACCCCCGCCACGCTGGTGCCGGGATCGAGGGTGAGCAGCAGCACATCGGTGCGGCCCTTATAGCGAATGCCCGCCTCGGCGGTGGCGAAGCGCACCCCGGCCACGGGGCCGACATCGGGCGTCGTCTTGGGGGCGAGCGGAGAGACGGGAGAATCGTGGGCCATCGGCGGGAACTCGATCGCGGGAAAGGGCCGGACCGATGTGCCCGAGATGCGCAACATCCGCAAGACGATGGCGCGAGGACGGCAGGGTCGGCCGCGCCGGAGCGGGCGCGGACGAGGCCGGGCCAAACGCGCCCTGCCCTTCTACATCAGACCATCTCCACCCCGCATGCGGGCTGTCCCGGCCATCGGCTCTGGCCGGCAAGGCGTCGCTCGGTAAGGCGTCTGTCGGTAAGGCGTCTATCGGTAAGGCGTCTGTCGGCAGGTCGCCGGCGCGCGCCAGATGGGGCCGCGCAGCATGATCGTCGCGCCCCGATACCGTCTACCTTGGCCAAAGGCGACTTGGATGGCCCTGCCCCATCTCTCGGGCGGCACCGCAGCACACGGCAGCGAGGAGATCAGGGCGTCGGCTTCATCGGGCACCGAAGCCAGACCTTCATGGCGCGGCACCCTCTCGGCCGGCACCGCCGCACGTCAGCGCGAGGGGAGCTTCAGGGTGGCCTCGCCGCCGCACTGATTCCCGGACCTGCATGGCGCCGCACCCTCTCGGGCGGCACCGCCGCTCGTCAGGGCGAGGCGATCAGGGCGTCGGCTT
>JAESFV010000252.1_pt1 | contig 49362 bp, 52 predicted proteins | sample 9269471 | NCBI WGS metagenome assembly JAESFV01 (sample SAMN14502647, study PRJNA617108) | algae metagenome | isolation source: Symplocastrum torsivum CPER-KK1 and co-occurring heterotrophs from... | place: USA: Central Plains Experimental Range, Colorado | collected 2001-01-01
GCAAGAGCTCGGCCGGCAGCCTCAAGGCTGCGTGACGACATTGCTTCCGGTCGTTGACCACGGATGTACTGGCAACGGTCGTTGAGGCAGTAGTGGGAAGGCCGGGGAAACCCGGCCTTTTTTTTGCGTTTACGAAGGGAAGTTCAGCATGCCCAAACGAGCGCAGGAGACTCCCTTCAAGCCGAAGATGTCTCAGTCGGAGAGCAAGGCCGATTCGGTTTCCCGGATCGCCATGTCGATGATCGAGCATGAATCGGTGGCCCGCGAAGCCAAGATCGCCCGCCTGCGGGAGGCGCGGCTGGCCAAGGAGGCGGCCGAGCGCAGCCTCGCCGCCACAGCGGCGCCCAAGCCGACCCGCCGAACCGCCAAGCGTTAGTCTCCCACGAAAGTTGCCATGCCTGCTGCCCTGAACGACCCCATGACCGTTAAGCTCAAGACGCTGCGAAACCGGCTGCTGGCCGAGCAGCGCGATCTGATTTCCATTGCCGCCGAGATCAACTCCCTGCCCTCCGACAAGACGATCCAGAAGATCGCCAATCTTGAGGTTGCAATCGGTGCCGTCGAATCGATGCTCGACGAGGCCGCCGGGGAGCGGCCGGCGACATAGCCGGCGGTCGGTTCAGCCGGGCTTTGCCAGCAGCAGCCCCTGTGCCAGGCAGCGAAACGCCTCGATCGCCTTCGGGAGAGCCTGCGCCGGCGACGGGCTCGCGGCCGTCCACAGAGCCGCGTTCAGCGCCGCGCCGTTGATAAGCCAGGCCGCTGCCGCCGGGTCCAGGGGCTTCAGCACGCCCTGGGCGATCAGTTTTTCCACCGTATGTCGTGTCGTCGCAAGGCAGGCGTTCTGGCTCGGCCATTGCGCGGGATCGCCCAGCACGGCCGGCCCGTCGAGCAGCACGATTCGCTGCACCTCAGGCTCCAGCGCCATCTCGATATAGGCCACCCCCTCGGCCAGCAGCCCCTCCCAGAGTGAGTCGGCGCGAGCGGCGATCGCCTGGGCGCGGGCCGCCATTTCGGCGTCGATCTGGTGCACCACGGCGGCCAGAAGCCCGCGCTTGTCGCCGAAATTATGATAGAGCGCCCCGCGCGTCAGCCCGGCCGCCGCCGTCAGATCATCCATCGACGCGTCGGCATAGCCTTTTTCGGCAAAGGCCTTGCGCGCGGCCGCCACCAGCTTGGCCCGCGTTGCCTCCATCTTTTCCGCCCGGCGTCCCCCAGCCATCTCGCCCTTTCTCCTGCCTGCCACCGGCGCCTCCAGTTGACATACGCCGCGTATGCGAACACTTTCACATACGAGACGTATATCACATGCGACCGACGGTGCGAGAGCCGCCGGCCGCTATCGGAACCGAAAGGACGCACCCATGCGCGACGCCGTTTTCCCCGCCGGCAGGCAAGCCCTTTATGAGGCCAACGGCTACTCCGCCGCGATACACTCGGGAGGCCTTCTGTTCGTGTCGGGACAGGTGGGCAGCCGCCCGGATGGCAGCCGCGAGCCCGAATTTGCCCGCCAGGTCGAGCAGGCCTTCGCCAATTTGCGGGCGACGCTCGCCGCCGCCGGCTGCAGCTTCGACGATGTGATCGACGTGACCACCTTCCACACCGACCCCGAAAATCAGTTCGACGCCGTCCTGGCGGCAAAGGCGCATGCCTTTCCGGCGGCGCCCTTTCCCGCCTGGACCGCCATTGGGGTGAACTGGCTCGCCGCCGGTTTCGATTTCGAGATCAAGGTGATCGCGCGTTTACCAGAAGCGGCTGCGGTCTAGCGCTGACCGGCGCGGCGCCGTGTGCCTCAGCTGAAGATCGCCTGGTAGGTGAAGCTGCGCCCATCGCCGGCGACGGGCACGAGGAACAGGTCCAGCTCGCCCAGAGCCTCATGGTGCAGGCGATGGGTGAGCTGGGCCAGGCAATGGGGCCCCTCGCCTTCAAACAGCAGCTGGAAGCCGTCGCGCGCGCCGGGCCGCCCGCGTACGGGCAGCGCAGCGGCGTCACGCAGCACGATATGCAAGGGCTCGGGCAGGCCGACATCGACCGCGAATCGCTCGCCCAGATGCGGTGCGAAGTGCTGAATGGTCAACGCGGCGATGTCCATGTGCTGCCCTCTTTTCCCTCGTCCCGTCCCTTGCCAGACGTCGTGCACTTTCAGGCTGGCCTGCTCTGGACGATAGCATTTCGTCGCGTTAGGTGTAGAGGCAATGGTGGCAACTTGAGCGTGATCCATGCCCCTTTCGCCCAGCTCGGAGGTCGTTCGACGACCTCATCCGCTCGAGGCAGCCATCGGCGATACGCAGGTGCTGCTGGATGTCGAGCAGGGTCTTTATTTCGGGCTGAACGCGGTCGCCAGCAGCATCTGGCAACGTCTCGAGCAGCCCATCCGGGTCAGCGATCTCTGCGGGTCGCTCAAGGCCGAATATGACGGCGAGGACGCGCGGATCGAGGCGGAGGTGTTCGCCTTTCTGGCGCAGCTTGAGGCCCAGAACCTCATCGATGTCAGCGGGTGATGGCCGCATCTCCCATGACCGACGGCCTCCTCTGCGGCTGGCGCATCCGTTCCGCCATCGCCTTGCCCGAACTGCTGGAATGGCAGGGCGACGACCGGCCGCCAGACCTCACGGTCCGCCTCGGCGAGGTTGACGAGAGCCTGCCCGAGGGGCGGTCGATCAGCCCCTTCCTGCAGATTGACGGCCCCGGCACCGGATTGCTGCAGGTGCCGATGGTCGGGCGGTTCCTTGTGCGCCCCTCGGGCGACATCACCGTTGCGCCGCAGCCGGGGGCGAGCGACGCCGAAATCCGGCTGTTCCTGCTCGGCTCGGTGCTCGGCATGGTCTGCCATCAGCGCGGCCTGCTGCCGCTGCACGCCTCTAGCGTCGTCATCGATGGTGGCGCCGTCGCCTTTTGCGGTCCTTCGGGCATGGGCAAGTCCACCCTGGCACTGCGCCTCGCCCGGCGCGGCCACGCGGTCGTCTCGGACGATGTCTGCGTGGTCGAGAGCGGTGCGCCCGCCCGGGTCCGGCCTTCCTTTCCCCGGCTGAAACTCTGGCGCGATGCGATGGAGGATGCGGCGCTGTCGCTGGAAGGGCTGGAACGCAACCGGCGCGGGGCAGAAAAATTCCATATTATCGGGCCGCATGGCGGCATGCGCGACACCCTGCCGCTGCGGGCCATCTTCCTGCTGCGCCGGGCCGAGAGCGCCGAGAGCGAAGGAATTGAGCAGCTGTCGGCACCGCTCGACATACTCGCCGCGCTACAGGCCGAAACCTTCCGGCCGAAGGTCGGGCGGGCCCTGGGGGACGCGAAGGCACTGTTCCAGTCCCGCACCCTGATCGCCCGCGAGGTGCCGGTATACCGGCTCAAGCGCCAGGCGGACGCGCCGCCCGAACGCTGGCTCGACGCCATCGCCGCGACCGTGCGGGGATGAGTGGCCTCACCCTCATCGCCTCCTATCCCAAGTCCGGCAACACCTGGCTGCGGGCTTTCCTCGCCAGCCATCTGCGCGGCAGCGAGCCGATCGATCTCAATGCGGATCTGGCCCGGATCGGAAACCTGACCGCACGCGCCGCAGGAGGTCGCGCTGGTGCGGCCCCTCACCAGCCGTCGCATCGCCCAAGAGCAGCCGGGCCTCTACAAGACGCACGATTGCAATCTCGTCCAACCCGGCGCGCGCGAACCGGCGATCCCGGCCGATGCGATCGACCGCGTCGTCTATGTGATCCGGGATCCGCGCGATGTCGCGATCTCGGCGGCCCATCATTTCGGCTGGTCGCTGGCGACTAGCGTCGACCGGATGGCCGATGCGTCCTTCCGCCTGGGTCGCTCATCGACGCGGCTCAACGTCAATGTCGAACAGTGGGTCTCGTCCTGGAGCGCCCATGTGGAGAGCTGGCTCGACGCGGGCGATCTGCACCTCCTGCCGCTGCGATATGAGGACATGCTGGCCGGCCCGGTGGAGTGTTTCACCCAGCTCCGCCGGTTCCTTGATCTCGACGACACCCGGCAGGCGGTGGAAGCCTGCAGCTTCAGCGCACTGGCCGTCCAGGAGGCCCGCGCCGGCTTTCGCGAGCGGCACCCCGCCTCCACCGCGCCGTTTTTCCGCGCGGGTGGCGCCGGCGGGTGGCGCACGGCGCTGGCGCCTGAGCTGGCAGAGCGTCTGGTGGCGGATCAGGGCCGGGTCATGGCGCGCCTCGGCTATCGCTGACGCTTCCTCACGCGGCGCAGGCTACCTGTTGCCGCCCTCGACGCGGCGGATGAACCGGCCGACGGCAAGCGCGCGGCTGAAGGCGCTGTTTCAGTCCCGCCCCCTGATCGCCCGCAAGGTGCCGATCTACCGGCTCAAGGGTCAGCTGGACGCGCCGCCCGCGCGCTGGCCCGACGCCATCGCCGCGACCTCACGGGGATGAAGTCTTCAACTCTCGGCATGACGTGTCCGGCAGGGCCATCGCCACGTTCTATGAAATGAAGCTGCCGTCGCCCGGGTCGGTGTTACTCAACTCGGCGTCAGCGGCCGATGTGACAGTGAGCGCCGGCGTTTCCCATGTGATCCGAGCCCTGGGCATCTCGCTACCCGGCACAGCGGCGTCCGGTTTCACCATCGGTTCGTCGTTCATCCGAAGCCTCCCAAAAACAGTCGAACCACAACTTTCGGTCGCTGAAAGTCGACCATGCGCGGCGGCTCCGGTCAATCGGCTCGGCCCGGAAAATCATGGGTCTGGGGCGCCTGGGCGTGAATTTGAGAAGGGATCTCAATACCGGTGATTGACTCACGCAAAGAGCGCTCGCTATGGTTGTGAACATTGCACGTCACCCACGGCTGGTTTCAGCGGGGTTTGGAGGCATCGCGATGAGTGACTTCTTTTTCGGTGAGATCCGGGCCTTTGCACATCGCGCCATTCCGCGCGGATGGCTGGAGGCAAATGGTCAGCTTCTCCCTGTGGCCCAGAATCAGGCGCTCTTTTCCCTGTTGGGGAACAGGTATGGCGGCGATGGCCGGGTGAATTTCGCCCTGCCCGATTTGCGCGGACGGGTCCCGATCGGGTTCGGCACGGATGTACAGTTCGGCGCGACCTATCCTCTGGGCTCGGCCGGCGGGTCCGAAGCGGTCGCGCTGACGTTGGCCACGCAGCCGCAGCACCAGCATGTGTTCGCGGCCTGCACGACGCCGGGTACCAAGCAGAACACGGAAAACGGATTTCGTCTGGCAGCGGTCTCTCCGGACAACGACGCCAATAAGACCCGTTTCCTCTATGCCCCCCCTCCGGGCGCGGGAAGAACCGTCGCGCTGCATGCCGACACGATCGCGGCAAGTGGAGGGGGGCAGAACCACAACAACATGCAGCCTTTTACAGTGCTGACCTACTGCATCAGCACGGGCGGCATTTGGCCGCCACGGCCATAGGGAGGCGAAATTGGTCGAATATTATGTTGGCGAGATCAGGGCATTTGCTGGCAATCGTGTCCCGTACGGCTGGGCGTGGTGCGACGGGAAGGAAATAACCATCCAGGACCATGAAGCCCTCTTCAATCTGCTGGGCACCACCTGGGGTGGCGATGGCGTTAAACAATTTGCCCTGCCGGATCTGCGCGGGCGGCTGCCGGTTGGCGCGGGCCAGGGCATAGGTCTCCTCACGCGCACGCTGGGCCAAAAGGGCGGCGAAGAGGAGGTGCGTCTCACCGCCGGGCAACTGCCGCCCCATAAGCACCCCCTGATGGCAACGATCAACGCAGCAGACACCAATGAGCCCGGCGTGGGTGTGGTTCTTGCCACGGCAGCCTCCCCGGACGCGGCAGCAGACCGGGCCGGGCTACCTTATATTCACGACATGAGCGGGGTCACAGTTGTGAAGAATATACTTTCTCCCAGCACAGTCAGCACCTTGAGTCATAGACACTCCCAGGAACACTCCAATCTTATGCCGGCACGTTCCATCAATTACATCATCTCGCTCAACGGCATCTACCCAAGCCCCTGATATAACGGAGACTATGATGGACGCCTTCACAGGAGAAATTCGTGCCTTTTGTTTCGACTATCCTCCGGTAAACTGGGCCTTCTGTAATGGCGCAACAGTGCACGCCCGCCAGAACCCTGCGCTGCTGGCGATTATCGGTTTCACTTACGGTGGAAATCAACAGGACCTTTTCGGACTGCCGGACCTCCAGGGAAAAGCGGCGATGGGGGCGAGCGAGACACACAAGTTGGGCTTTCCCACGGGCGAGCCGGCAGTCGCCCTCACCCCAGCGCACACTCCACCCCATGATCACCACGTCGCGACGTTTATTGGCAATCTTCCCGACGGCAAGCTCAGCGCGAGTCCGGAGGGCAACTATCTCGGGCGCTACGAAATAGCGAACGTCAACAAGATCGCCCTGCATTACCTCCCCGGCACCGTGCCAACGGATACCTTTCTTCACGAGGCAAGCGTCGGTCCAGCAGGCTTGGGCGCCCCACATGAGAACCGGCAGCCCTTTCTCGCTCTCAATTACTGCATCTGCACGTATGGCGAGTTCCCGCGATTTGATGACTGACATGGACATCGGACCCGGACATGCCGAACGTCACCCGCGAGCGCCGATACCCGTGCCGGGCCTGCCGGTTTGTCTGCGCTTTGAAACCCCCGAGGACGCCCCCTTCCTCGCCGGGCTGTTCGCCAGCGTGCGCGGGCCTGAATTCGAGGGAAATGGCTGGCCGGACGCGGTCCGGTCCGCCTTTCTGGCCGACCAGTTCCGCTTTCAGGTCGCCCATTACGCCCGCCACTACGCCGATGCGGCCTTCCTGATCGTCGAACGGCAGGGCGTCCCCATCGGCCGCCTCTATCTCCACCGCGGCCCGCGCGAGCACCGCATCGTCGACATCAGCCTGCTGCCGGAAGCGCGCAACCAGGGGATCGGCGGCGCGTTGCTCGACATGGCCTGCGTCGAGGCCAGCCGGCTCGGGCGGGTCGTCTCCATCCATGTCGAAAAGAACAATCCCGCCCAGCGGCTTTATCGGCGCAAGGGGTTCACCCCGGCGGGCGAGAATGGCCCCTATTGGCTGATGATCCGCGCGCCGGGGCCGGAGGTGCCGGCCGAAGCCGGCGCTTGAGCCGACCTTTCCCCGGCAGGTTCTGGAACGATGCCCGCGCCTGCTCTATAGGGGGCGCCTGTGGCCTTTCCCCAAAGGCACCTCGCGCGGAACCTTTTGATGATCGACCTGTTCGCCCTTTTCTCCGGTTTCGCCATTCTGTGCGTGTCCGCCCTCATCGCCTTCACGTTGCGACGGCTGGTGCCGGCGGTGCTGGTCATCACCGCCCTCGCGGTGGTGGCCGCCGTGGCGGCGGTTGATTTCGGCCTGTTCGCGGAGCTGACGCCGCTGCTCGTCATCTATGGCAATGGCGCGCTGATGGGCGGCATAGGCGGGGCGCTCTACGCCCGCAAGCTTGCCGAGGCGCGCGAGGATTAAGCGCGGCCCTCGCCCTTCGGTCGCGGCAACCACGGCGATCGCGCCGCCCTGGTGACTGCAGTCCTCATTGCTGCCGCTCGGAGCCGGCCCTCATTATCGCGGCCCAGAGTCGGAGTGCGCGCGATGGTCGGCCCTACATCCTTCCTGGCGGTCCCCGCGCTGGCGCAGGGCTATCGCGCCGGGGCCTTCACGCCGCTTGATGTCTGCCGGCAGGCGCTGGAGAGGCTGCGCGCGTGGGAACCGAAGCTCAACGCCTTCATCGATCCGATGCCGGACGAGGTGATGCGCCAGGCCGAGCAGGCGACACGCGAACTCGCCGCGGGTGAGGACAAGGGCCCGCTGCACGGCATTCCCGTCGCCATCAAGGACATCATCGACGTCGTGGGGATCGCGACTACCTATGCCACGAAAGCCGTCGCCCCGCGCCGTGCCGCGCGCGATGCCGCCTGCGTGCACCGCCTGCGGCAGGCCGGGGCGATCCTCTTCGGCAAGACCAATCTGCTGGAATTCGCCTACGGCATCGCCCATCCCGCGTTCGGCCAGACCAACAACCCGTGCGATCCCTCCCGTACCGCCGGGGGCTCGAGCGGCGGATCGGCGGCGGCAGTCGCGGCGGGCATCGTGCCGCTGGCGCTGGGCACGGATACGGGCGGCTCGGTGCGCGCGCCGGCGGCCTATTGCGGGATCGTCGGGCTCAAGCCCAGCTATGGCCTGCTGGCGCTTGACGGCGTCTACCCCCTGTCGCCGAGCCTTGATCATCTCGGGATACTGGGCCGCAGCGCGGAGGACGTGGCACTCGCGCTCGCCGCTCTGTCCCCCTCTTCCGCCGGGGGAGCCGCGCCGGCGCGCCCGCGTCTCGGCTGGGTGCGCAACCAGTGGGAGCACCCGGCGGTACAGCCGGAGGTGCGCGCCGCCATCGAGGCGGCGGCGGCCCGTCTGCGCGAGGCCGGGGTGGAGATCGCCGAAATCGACCTTGCCGCACCCGAAGCGATGGCGGCGACACTGCTCGACATCCTGCTGCCGGAGGCGGCGCGGGTGCATGCGGACATGTTTGATCGTGCGCAAGCCGGCTACGCGCCCGGCACCGCCGCGCAGATCCGCGCCGGCTTGAGCCTGCCGGCCGCGCGCTATCGCGCGGCGAAGGAACAGCAGCAACGGTGGACGGCGCAACTGGACGGCATCTTCGCGCAGGTCGATGCCCTCATCGCCCCGACCGTTCCGTTCGTCGCCCCGGATACCGACCCGGCGCTGAGCGCGGAGGGCGACGATGAAATCCTCACCCTCACCCACGCCAATCTCACCGGCGCGCCAAGCGTATCGGTGCCCTGTCGAACCGAGGGCCGTCTGCCCGTCGGCCTGCAGTTCACCGGGCCGCGCGGGGGCGATGCCTCGTTGCTCGCTTTGGTGCGCCAACTGACGCCTCTGCTGTAACGCGGCTACGCCACGGCCACATGCAGCCGGGCGGCCGCGCGGATATCGGTCACAAGTTGTTCGACGCGCTGGGGCTCGGCATCCCAGGCAAACATGAAGCGCGCGCCGCCGCCGATGAAGGTGTAGAAGCGCCAGCCGCGCGCCCGCAATTCCGCCAGCACTGGCTCCGGCGCCCGGATGAACACCGAGTTCGCCTCGACGGGGAACAGCAGTTCCACGCCCTCGATCGCGCCGACCGCCTCGGCAAGGCGCGCCGCGCAGGCATTGCCGTGTTCGGCGTTGCGCAGCCAGGCGCCGGTCTGCAGCAGGCCGATCCAGGGCGCGGAGAGGAAGCGCATCTTGGAGGCGAGCTGCCCTGCCTGCTTGCAGCGATAGTCGAAATCGGCGGCCAGCGTGCGGTCGAAGAAGATCACCGCCTCGCCGACCGCCATGCCGTTCTTGGTGCCGCCGAAGCACAGCACGTCCACCCCGGCCTGCCAGGTCATCTCGGCCGGCGCGCAGCCGAGGCTGGCGCAGGCATGGGCGAAGCGCGCCCCGTCCATGTGCAGTTTCAGTTCCAGCTCGCGGCACAGCGCGGCGATCGCCCGGATCTCGTCCAGGCTGTAGACCAGCCCGGTCTCGGTGGGCTGGGTAATGGTCACGACGCGCGCCTTGGGGAAGTGGATGTCCGAGCGGCTGGTGGCAAGCGCGCGGATCATTTCCGGCGTCAGCTTGGAGGTGCCGGGCGACGCGACCAGCAGCTTCGAGCCGTTGGAGAAGAATTCCGGTGCGCCGCATTCATCCGTTTCGACATGGGCCGAGGCGGCGCAGATCACGCTGTGAAACGACTGGCAGAGGGAGGCCAGCGCCAGCGAGTTGGCCGCCGTTCCATTGAAGACGAAGAACACGTCGCAATCGGTCGCGAAGAGCTGGCGGAAGGCATCCGCCGCCTCGCTGGTCCATTCGTCCTCGCCATAGGCGACGCAGGAGCCGTCATTGGCGCGGGCCATGGCCGCCCAGGCTTCCGGGCAGATGCCGGCATAATTGTCGCTGGCGAATTGCTGCGGTGACGGCGCCATGTCCTGTCCCTCCCCTTCCCTCGTTTTGCCGAGCACGGCGCGTGCGCTCACCCCGCGAGATCGCCGACGACACGGACCCGCACGCGCAGCGGATCGCCGGGAATGTACGACATCGGCGTGTCCTCGATATCGAGCACGCCGAGCGAGGCTGCCTCGGCGCCTGCCGCAACCGCGTTCGCGCGGGCGGCCGCCAGCGTCTCGGCGATCGCCGGCTCGCGCGGCACCCCGTAGAAGATGCGCTCGCACTCGCCGCTGACCTGCGACATCGCCGCGCCCACCGCATTGGCGACGCCGGCATGCTCGACCTTGACGACGGTTGAGACGCCGGGAAGGCGGTCCGGCACCAGAAAGGCACCGCCGCCCACCGCGATGACAGGCAGGTCGCCGGCGCTGGTCTTCATCCGGTCCACCAGTTCGGCGAGCCGGCGGGCGATCCAGCCGCGCGCCGCATCGGTAAGGGCGACGGGGACGTCCGCCAGCCGACCGGCCTCGCCGAGCTCGATCAGCCCCAGTCGGACCCCGACATCGGTCAGGGTGAGCGTGTCGCCGCCGGTGACGCGGGCCTTGTCCAGCAGCCGGAAGCCGACGCTATCGGGCCCGATGGCGAAGGGGGCGTCGCGCACGATGGTGCCGCCGCCGAGCGCGACCGCCACCACGTCGGGCATGCGGAAGAAGGTGCGCACGCCGCCAATGTCGACCTGGGTATTGGCCTGGCGCGGGAAGCCGGCGCGCAGCATGCCCGCATCGGTGGTGGTGCCGCCGACATCGAGCACGATCGCGTCGGCGAGCCCGGAGAGAAGATGGGCGCCGCGCATGCTGTTGGTCGGCCCGGAGGCGAAGCAGAGCACGGGAAAGCGCTCCGCCTCCTCGGCACGCATCACCGTGCCGTCGTTCTGCGTGAGATAGAGCGGGCCCTCGAGCCCGGATTCGGCGATGGCCTGCCGGAACGCCGCCACCGTCTGCCGCGCCAGCCCGTGCAGGGCGCTGTTGAGGATGGTGGCGTTCTCGCGTTCGATCAGCCCGATGCGGCCGAGATGGCTGGAGAGGGTGACGGTCACATCGGGCGCGACCTCGGCGAGGATCGCAGCCGCCTCGGTCTCGCATTCGCCGATCAGCGGCGAGAACACGGCGGTGATCGCGGCGGCGGTCACGCCGCTGTCGCGGATCGCCTCCGCCGCCCGGCGCATGCCGGCGCGGTCAAAGGCGGTGATGGGCCGACCGTCGAATTCATGGCCGCCCTCCAGCAGGAAGACCGGCCCGGCCACGGCGCGGTGCAGGTCTTCCGGCCAGTCGGCCAGCGGCGGGATCGAGGCGGCCGAAGGCAGGCCGATGCGGATGACGGCGACGCGCGACAGGCCGCGCCGTTCGATCACCGCATTGGTGAAATGAGTGGTGCCGACCATCACGGCCCGCACATCCGGCAGCGCGCCCTGCGCGCCGCCGAGCACATGCGCCAGGGCGTTCTTCACCCCCGAGGTCACGTCCGCCGTGGTCGGGGTCTTGATCGACCGCAGGATCGTGCTGCCGTCGAGCAGCACCGCATCCGTATTGGTGCCGCCCACATCAATGCCGATGCGCTTCATCGGGCGAGCTCCTCGAACGGGCGGTAGTCGAAGTCGTAGCCGAAGGCGCGCGGGCCCACGACCGCCAGCCCTTCCGGGCTGCGCATGATCGGGTCGGCGGCGAGGACGACCACCGCGACGCGCTGGCCATAGCGGATCACCTCGGCCCCGATGGCCTCGGCCGTTTCTTCGTCGAGCACGGTGATGAGATCGGGCACGCTGGCGACCAGCGCCCCGTCGCATCGGGCGACGGAGAACTCGTTCTGGAAGTCGATCAGCATTTCCGTTCCGTGATGGGAGCCGCCGCCGGCAAGCCGAACCGTGCCGCGCACGAAGCCGCCTTCGGTCCGGCGCGACACGTCCTCCACCTTGCCGGTGAAGGCGAGCCGGGCATGCGCGCCCTCAACAATCGCGGCCACCGGGTCGCCGCCGGCCGCCCGGGCCGCCTGGATCGCGCGTCCAATGGCGATGGCGCGCGAGACCGAGCGCAGAATGGCGTGCGCCTTCACCTCGGCGCCGGAACGCGGCGCGGTGCAGGTGCCGGCGATCGAGCCGAGTTCCACCACGATGCGCCGGCCGATCCGCTCCACCCGCGTGGCACTCTCGGCGCGCGCGATCAGCACCTCATTGTCGCGGATATCGGCGATGGCGAAGGGCGCCACCTCCAGCCCGCGAATGGCGAAGCTCGCCATCTGCGCCTCGGGGAAGGCGCGGCCCATCGTGTCGGCGTCCACCACCGGCAGGCCGAGCTCCATCCCCACCAGCATGGCGAAGAAGGCGTTCTCGCCGCCGATCTCGATCGACATGATGGCATCGAAGGGGGCGCCGGTATGCGCCTCCATCCGCCGCACGGCGCGGCAGATCGACTGCGGTTCCGGCAGGCGCTCCTTCGTCACCAAGGGCGCGCCCATGATGCACACCACCGCGACGCGGGCATCATCGGCCAATTCGTCGGGATCGACGAGGCGGATGCGCCGGCCGCGCCGGTAGTCGGCCTGGGCGCACATGAGTTCGAGATGGGGATGGTTGCCCCCGCCCGTCCCGAGCACGCCCGCGCCAATGGCGAGCGCCTCCAGTTCGTCATAGTCGAGTTCACGCATGGAAGAAGGGCCCTTGCAGGGGATCAGGCATCGACCAGCCAGACGGACTGGCTCGGCCATGAAAAGACGGCGTTGGCGCCCCGTTCGGGCGCGGGCAGCGCGGCGCTCTGATGCGCGGTGAGGCGCCGCCCGTCCGGCAGGCGGCCGACGATCTGCTGGATCGCGCCGGAGAACATGATCTCCTCGACCCGCGCCTCGACGCGGCCATCATGGCTCTCGGGAGCGGCAACACCGACGGCGATGGTCTCCGGCCGAACCACCAGCGCCACGGCCGCGCCGGCCGCCCGGCCACCGCGCTGCGCCGGCGTGAGGAAGAGAGCGAGCGGCAGCCCCTGCGCCTCGACGCGGCCATCCGCGCCGAGCCGCGCCTCCAGCAGGTTGGCATTGCCGACAAAATCCGCGACGAAGCGCGTCGCCGGCCGGCGGTACAGGTTCTCCGGCGTGTCGAACTGCTCCAGCGCGCCGCCATTCATCACCGCGATGCGGTCGGAGAGCGTCAGCGCCTCATCCTGGTCATGGGTGACAGCGACGAAGGTGAGGCCGAGGTCGCGATGAATGGTCTTCAGCTCGGCCTGCATCTGCCGGCGCAGCTTGAGGTCGAGCGCACCGAGCGGCTCGTCGAGGAGGAGGACGGCCGGGCGCACGATCAGCGCCCGCCCGAGCGCCACGCGCTGGGCCTGCCCGCCGGACATCTGGCTCACCCGTCGGTCGCCGAAGCCCCTGAGGTTGACGAGTTCGAGCATGGCCTCGACCCGTCGCTCGATCTCCGCCTTCGCCACCTTGCGCATGCGCAGCCCGAAGGCGAGGTTCTGTGCCACCGTCCGGTGCGGGAACAGCGCGTAGTCCTGAAAGACCATCGCCGTGTCGCGCTCATAGGGCGCGGCGCCCACCACGGACACGCCGTCGATCAGCACATCGCCGGAACTCGGCGTGACGAAGCCGGAAATCATGCGCAGCAGGGTGGACTTGCCGCAGCCGGACGGGCCGAGAATGGTGACGAAGGCACCACGCGGTATCTCCATGGAGACCTCGCGCACGGCGGTGGACGCGCCATAGACCTTGCTGACGGCCCGCAGTTCCACGGCGTTGGGGGAAAGCTCAGTCATCGGTCACGGCTCACTTTCGCGCCGGCTCTGGCCGAGGATCCATATCTGGGCGGAGACGCTGACAGCGAGCGTCACCAGGATCACCACGGCGGAGAGCGCGTAGATCTTGGGGGAGATGACCTGCCGCAGCGAGGTCCAGATGGCGATGGGCAGGGTCTCGGTGAAGCCGGCCAGGAACCACGCGACGACGAACTCGCCAAAAGCGTCGGTGAAGGCCAGCAGCAGCACGGCGATGAGCGCCGGCGCGATCAGCGGCAATATGATCTCGCGGAAGGTGACGAACTCATTGGCCCCGAGATTCATCGCCGCCTCGATATAGCTGCGCCGGAAGCCGAGGAAACGCGAATAGAGCATCAGCGTCGCATAGCTCGACGTCATCGTGGTGTGCGCGAGCACGATGGCAGGTTGGCCGACGAGATCGGGCGCGGCGCGGAAGAGGACGACGAGGCCGAGGCCGAGCACCAGCTGCGGCAGCACCACCGGCCCCAGCACGAGGCAGAGCACCAGCGACTTCATCCGCACCGGCCGCCAGGCCAGAACCATGGCGGCGGGCATGGCGAGCGCGGTGGAGAGCACCGCCGCCAGCAGCGCGAGCCGGATGCTGGTGAGCAGCGAACCGACCAGCCGCGCATCCCCAAGGCTGGCGGCGAACCAATCGGTGGTGAAGCCTTCCAGCGGCAGGCCGGGGATCGACTTAGCGTCGAAGGCGAACAGAACGATCACCACGATCGGCAGGTAGAGAAAGGCGTACAGCACCACCGAATAGGCCGGCAGCGCCCAGCCGAAGGAGAGGCGGTTCATCATGCCGCCTCCCCGCTGGCGCGCCGGATCCATTTCATCGACAGCGCCAGCGACGCGAAGACCAGAACGAGCAGCACCACCGCCATCGCCGCCCCGCTCGGCCAGTCCAGCCGGCGCTGGAACTCGTCCTGAATGACCTGCGAGAACATCAGCTGCTTGCCGCCGCCAAGCAGGGCCGGGGTCACGAACTCGCCAAGCCCGAACACGAAGCAGAACACCGCGCCGACCACCAGGCCCGGCGCCGACAGCGGCAGGATCACCTCGAAGAAGGTGCGCGTCGGGCTGGCATTGAGGTCCATCGCTGCGTCGATCCAGCTGTCGTGAATGTTGCTGATGGCGGCGTAGAGCGGCAGCACATAGAGCGGCAGATAGGCATAGATCAGCCCGATCGCCGTCGAGACCGGGGAATAGAGCAGGAAACTGAGCGGCTCGTCGCTGAGCCCCAGCGCCATGATCGTCTGGTTGATCACGCCGCGCTCGCCAAGCAACAGCCGCCAGGCGGCCACCCGCATGACGATGCTGACCCAGAACGGCGCGATGACAGCCACCAGCAGCAGCCCGCGCCAGCGGCCCGCCTTCTTGGCGATGAAATAGGCGACGGGATAGGCGAGCACGGCACAGGCGACGGTGACGAAAGCCGCCGTCTCCGCCGAGAGCAGCAGCGCCCGCCAGATCGCCGGCCGGGCGAAGATCGCGGCGTAATTGTCGAAGGTGAAATCGGGAATCAGCCGGTAGTTCTCGCGGCGCCAGACGCTGAGCCCGACGATCAGCGCCACCGGGACGACGAAGAAGACGGTCTGCCACAGCACCAGCGGCAGCAGGCCGGCGGTCGGCAGCAGCGCCGTGAGCGAGGTCCGCCGTCGCGGGGAGCCGGGCATGGCCATCACGCGAAATCGTATTCGGGGCGGGCGAAGGCCGGGGTGGGATAGGTGAGCTTGGACGGCTTCAGGCCGGTTGCCACCATCGCGCGGGCGAGATGCAGCGCCACCTTGCCGGGGTCGATCACCGGAATCGACACGCCGAAATGGCGGTGCAGCGCCTCTTCCACCGCCTGCGCCATGTCGAAGCCGGTGCCGGTGCAGCCCATGACGAAAGCCTCCGCGCCGTCGCGCTCCACCGCGTCGATGCTCTCGGCGATGATATGGGCGAGGCAGCTTTCGTCCAGCGCCAGGACGCTGGCGCCGGCCGCCCGCACCGAGGCGAGGTGGCGCTCCAGCCCGTAGCGGGCGACGACCCGACGAATGAGCGGAAACAGCGGCTTCTCGGTGATGAACACGGTGAAGCGGTTGGAGAGCATCGCCGCCATGTGCAGCGCGGCTTCTCCCTCCCCGACGATGGGAATGGAGACAAGCTCGCGCGCGCCCGACAGGCCGGGATCGGTGAAGCAGGCGATGGTGCAGGCATCCACGCCGTCCGCCTCGGCCTCGCGGGCGAGCCGCATCACTTCAGGCGCGGCGAGCGCCGAATCGAACTCCGCCTCGATCGAGTTGGTGCCGCGCCCCAGCGGCACGGCTGAGATTTCGACGCCCTCGCCGGCGAAGGAGCGGTACTCGGCCTCGGCCTTGCCCACCAGTTCCTGGGAATCCAGCACCGGCACAATCACGCGAATATGCATCAGCCGGCGCCTCAACCCATCTTGAAGGTTTGCCAGGCGTCCGCCCAGGCGTTTTCGTCGACCGGCGCCAGGCTCATCTGGCAGTTGGCGACCCATTCCTCCATCTTGTCGAGGCCGAGCGCCTTCACCTGCTCGGCGGTCAGCAGGTCCTTCACCTTGGCATTGGTGACGGCGAACTTGTCGGCGCCCCAGGCCATCTGCTTCATCGCCTTGGCGCTGGTCATGTAGTCGAGATAGGCCATGGCCGAGGCGAGATGCTCGGTGCCGCGCACGATCTGCAGCGTCTCCATCCACATGGCGCCGCCCTGCTTGGGGATGGACAGCTCGACATCGGCGCCGTTGAGGCGGGCGGTGGTCCGGACATTGTCGCTGGAAGAGCCCCACACCATCCACGCCTCGCGGTTGATGAGGTCGGACTTCACCGTGCCCATATCGGCCTGCAGCGCGCGCATGTTCGGCCGGAAGGCGATCATCCGGTCGAGAATCTGCTGGAGGGCTTCGCCGGTGGCGTCCTCGGGCTTCTCCTGGCCGAGCCACTTGCCGGTCATCCAGAGATAGAGCTCGGGCCAGTCGATGATCTCGACCCGCCCCTTCAGCGCGGGGTCCCAGGCGAGCGCGGCGTCGGATGCCGCAGCGGCCGAGATCTTGTCCGGCCAGTAGACGAAGCCGTTCACCCCGAAGCGGGTCGGGATGCTGTAGACCTTGCCGTCATAGATCGTCTCGGGACGGTTGCGGAAGGCGGGCAGCGTCTCCTCGAGCGAGGGCAGCTTGGCGGTGTCGATCGGCAGAGTGAGGCCGGCGGCGGCGAATTTCGAGGTCCACACCGCGTCCGGGTTGATGACGTCGAATTTGGTGGTGCCGGCCTGGACGAGACTGAGCTGCGCGCCGTTGCTCTCGGCTTCCTTGATGTTCAGCTCGACGCCGGTGAGTTCGGTGAAGCCGCGCATCAGATCCGGGTCGTTATACCCGGCCCAGGCGAGCACGTTGAGGGGGCCGGTCAGCTTGGTGTCGCCGGCATAGGCGGGCCTGGCAAAATCGACCTGCGCCGCGATGGTCGCGAACATGGCGGCCTGCGCGCCGAGGCGCAGCACGTCGCGGCGGCTGGGTGAAAGATGGGTGAGCAGGCGAGACCCGGACATGCGACCATTCCCTCTTGGAGCGGCGGATGACTACCATCGCAGCTCATCGGCGATGTATAAGGCGGGGGCTATCGGTTCTTCCATAGTGACCACAGTCACCGCCCGCCGCGCCGCTGCCCCGGCGTGCGGCCTTGGCACGGTTTCTGCTTCGACCGAGGGCCGCAACAACAGGGGGCAGGCCCGCATGGGATACCAAGGACGCGCGCACGATCTGCCGGCCGGTTTCGGCCGCGACATGGCGCGCGTGCTCTCCCGCATCGGCCGCGACGATTTCTATGAGAGCATGATCGACGCGGTCGCCCCGCTGATCCCCTGCGATTTCTGGATCATGGCGCGCTACGAGACGGAGGCGAAGCCGCGTATCCTCTCCGAATCCGGCATGGCTCCGCGTGCCAAGTCCGCCTACACGGACAAGCTCTGGGCGCTCGACCCGCTCGCCCGCGCGCCGTTCGCCGGCGAGGCCCACCGCGCCATCAGCCTGCGAACGCTATGCGCCGACGGCCCGCTCGATCGGACCTATGCCCGCTATCTCGACGTGGATCTCGGCATTGTCGACGAGCTGGCGCTGCTGCTGCCGCTGAACGAGCGCAGCTTCATCGCCCTGTGCCTCGACCGCCACCGCGAGAACTTCCACGAGGGCGAACTGCGCCTGGCCTCCGAGATGCTCGACATCCTGCTGGAAATGCACCGTCAGCATGTCACGCGCACGGTGGAACTGCAGGTGGCGCGCACATCGGGGCTCTCGGGCGGCGCGCCGGCGGAGATACTGATCCTCACGGCCAGCGGCGCGTGCCTTTTCCAGTCCGAGGGCTGGACGCAGGCCGCGCGGCAGGCCTTTGACCGCGACCAGTTGCCGGCGCATCTCGCCTCGACCGAGCGCCGCGTCATCCCTGCCAATGGCGGCTGGTGCCTGTTCCGCCCGGCCTGCGAGGGCACGGACGCGCTGCTGCATGATGTCGAGGTCTTCGTGCTGCGCAAGGAGGCGCCTGACTTCGGCAGCCGGCTCGATCGGCTGGCGCGGCTCTACGGGCTGACCGAGCGGCAGAAGCAGATCGTGCGGCTGTCCTTCGAGGGCCACCACAACGCCTCGATCGCACGGCAGCTCAACATCACCGTCGGCGGGGTGAAGAACCACAAGCTGCGGATCTACGACAAGCTCGACATCACCAGCGAGCGCGAACTGCTGCCGGCCTTCCTGATGAGCCTGTGACGGCGGCAGGCTGTGACGGCGGCAAGCCCCTGCCCGGCTTGCGACGCGCCACGTCGCTCAATGCCGCCGCAGGATCGTTCCGGGACCTTTTGTTCATACCGCAGCCCGTTATCGAGGGTCGCAGGCGGCGCGCGGCCGCCTGCGACTGTGTCGATGTCGGCGGTTCAGGCGAGGCCGTCCGACGCGTGCAGCACATTGGCGACGGAGACCGACTCCGCGGCGGCGTCATCGGCCGCATCGAGAAGGGCCTGCCATTCGGCCAGCGCCGACGCATCCTTGGCGGCGATGTCGTCGATCGACATGTCGGCCAGCGTCACGCCGTCAAGCGTATAGGTCTGGTTGTTGCCGGCGATGTCGATGACGACCGAGCCGTCGACTTCCGAGACCGAGAAGCTCTGGGCCGACATCCAGCCGAAATCGAGCGTATCGGTGCTCGGCTCGAAAGGCAGGACGGTGTCGGTGCCCCAGGCCCAGGTGATGGCAGTGGTGGTGCTGGCGCCGTCGCCGTCGTCGCCATCGCCGTTTCCAGTATCGGTGCCACCGTCGCCGTCGCCGTCACCGTCGCCGGTGTCAGTGTCACCTTCATCCGTATCGCCGTCATCGGTGTCGCCATCGCCGTTTCCGGTATCGGTGTCACCGCCATCCGTATCGCCATCACCGTCCGACGAACCGGAATCGGCGCTGTCGGTCACCGTCTTCAGGATCTCGGCGAAGGCATAGGTGTCCTGAACGATGCCGCTGCCGGTCGGCGAGACATAGCCGGTGGCCGAGCCATTGTCGCGGCTGAGCGACCACATGGAGATGCCGGCGACCTTGTCATTGGCCTGGGCAAAGGCGACGAGCTGCTCGGCATCCTCCAGGGTGAACACTTCGGAGGTGACATCGTTGATGCCGATCATCACCGTGATGACGATCGGGCTGTCGAGGCCGATGGCCTCCATCTGGGCGAGGGTCGCGAGCGCGGCGGAAATGGCGTCGTTGCCCATGTCGCCCGTGTCGTAATACTCGCCATAGTCCATCGCCATGATGTTGACATTGGCGATCTCCACCCCCGCCGCCATGGCGGCGGTGAGCAGGTCGATACCGTCCTGAGTCAGGCCGACCGTGAGCACCGGCAGGGTGAACGAGATTTCCAGCTCGGGATTGGCCGCCTGCAGCAGCGCCAGCGCCTCGTTGCGCATCGCGTTGGCCGCGTCATTGGCAATCGCCGATCCCTCGATGTCGAAGTCGAGCCGGGTGACGTGGTAGCGGTCGATGATCTCCTGATAGGCGGCAGCGAGAGCATCGGCGCTGGAGAAGGTAAGCGCGCCCTCCTGACCGTTGGCGCCGCCCAGCGAGATCGTCACCTCGACGCCCCGCGCCTGCAGCGTCTCGATCTGCGACAGGATGGAGGTGCCGTTGGGCAGCGTGTCTGCGGCGATGGTGCCGATGCCGCCCCAGCCGAGCGTGTCGGTGCCGGAGGACAGGACGAAGGCCAGCGTGACCGCGCTCAGCCCGGCGGCGTCGACGATCTCGACAAGGTTCTGGCTGCTGCTCAGCGACATGTCGATATAGGGCGAGAAGGTCTTGTCGCCCCCGCCCGTGCCCTCGGCGGCGGTGCTGACGCTGAGCACGTCGGAGGCCTGGGAGGCGCCCGCCTCGTCGATGGCGACGATGCTGAAGGCATAGGCGGTGGAGGGCTCCAGCCCCGTGACCTTGAAGTAGGTGGAGGAGGTCGTCGCGATCAGGACGCCGTCCTGATAGATCTGATAGGCGCTGACCGTGCCGACCCCGTTCACCTCGGCCGCGTCCCACACCAGCACGGTGGTGGTGGCGGAGGTGCCGGCGGCGTAGAGATCTTCCGGTGCATCAGGCACCACGGGCGTGGTGTCCATGTAGCCGACCAGCGTCCAGACGGAGCCGCCGGCGGAGGGGTCTTCGCCCTGCGTCCACCATCCGGCCTGATAGACCAGATTGCCGATGCTGACGCGGTCGCCGCCGGTGTAGATGTCGCTGGCCGACCAGGCGGCTGCATAGCTGGCATCGGGTTCGCCGTCGGTGTCGCCCTCGCCGTCGGAATCGCCCTCGCCGTCGCCATCGCCCTCCGTATCGCCGGGGTCGCCGCCGTCATCGGTGCCATCGCCGCTGCCCGCGGCCTCGAGCGCGGTCTGCCAGGCCATGAGGGCCGAGGCATCCCGGGCGGTGATGTTGTCCAGCGTCAGATCGGCGAGCTGGACGCCTTCCAGCCGGTAGGTCTGGTTGTTGGAAGGAATGGAGATGACGACGTCGCCGCCGACTTCCGAGATGGTGAAATTGGTCGAGGAAAACCAGCCGAAATCGAGCACATCGGTGGCCGGGTCGAAGGCAAGCACCGTCGTGGTGCCCCACTGCCATGTGATCGTTGTCGTTGCACCAGAAACAGAAGACATGAAGACCTCTTGATCAGTAACATCATCCGCAGGGTCGGGCCGTCGGAAAGCCTGCAAATTCCGGCGCTTCCGATGCGCAGCCCGCTTATGAATGCACCTCGCGCATCAACGTATCATGTCAAAAAGGTGGCTCTCCGGCCGTTTTCCGTAGGTTATATTTTATAAGTGAAGACCCCGACAAATAACGGCACTGACGCTGCGCGGGACATACTCGCTTCTTGTCTTAGCGGTCAGAATAGACGATTGCGCGGCTGGCATTCGTTCGCAGGTCCGGGGCGCGCCACTAATCCTCGCGGAACGCCCGCGCCATCTGGTCGGTCAGCGGCTTCGTCAGATAGCTCAGCGGCGTGCGCGCGCCGGTCACGACGAATACATCCGCCGGCATCCCTGGCACCAGGGTCTGCTCCGGGCGCAGCCGTGCCAGCTCGTTGGCATCGATGCCAACCTTCAGCGCGTAATAGGGAGCGCCGGTCTGGGGATCGACCAGGCGATCGGGCGAGACGACGAGCAGCGTGCCGGACAGTTCCGGCGTGGAGTGCTGGTCGAAGGCGGCAAGGCGGATGCGGGCCGGCTGCCCCGCGTGGATCCGGTCCACCGACGCCGGGTCCGCCCGCGCTTCCACGATCAGGCTCTCATTGTCCGGCACGATCTCCATCACCACGTCGCCCGGCTTGATGACACCGCCGATGGTGTGGAAGGCGAGGCCGTTCACCCGGCCGCTCACCGGCGCGCGGATGTCCGTGCGCGTGAGCTTGTCGATGGCGGCGATGCGCTCTTCGGTCTGCTCCTGCACATTGGCATCCGCCTCGCGCAGCTCGGTCAGCACCTTCTCGCGCGTGTCGCGCTCAAGCTCCAGGATCTGCAGCTGCAGCTGACCTATCCCCTGCTCGATGGCGGCCTTGTCGGCAATGCGCGCGGCGATGGCGCCTTCCAGCTCGGCCTGCTGGCGCTCCAGCGCCAGGAGCCGGGTGGTCGGCATCAGCCCCCGCTCACTGAGCGCGCGCGCCGCTTCCAGCTCCCGGCCAATGAGAACGTGCTGGCGCAGCGCCGCCGCCCGCTGGGCCTCCAGGCCGCCGATCTGTTCCCGGCTCTGGGCAATGCCGGCCTCAAGCCGCGCGACCTGCGCCTTCAGCGTCTCGCGCCGGGCCTGAAACAGCCGTTCCTGCCCGGTGAACACGCGGTCGGCGATTTCCGCCCCCGTCTCGGGTGGCGCGAGGCCGTCGGCCGGCACCCCCGCCTCGGCAAGGCCCGGCACAGGCGCGGCACCGGGCGGCCCGGCATTTGCCCATTGCCGGTCCACCGCCACCATCGCATCGAGCATGGCCGGCCGCGTCATCGCCGGCGCCTCGTCGCGCTCGGCCTTGAGGCGCGCCTGCCGGGCGAGGGCCTCGTAGAGCCGGTTCTCGACGATCGCCCGTTCGGCCGCATGGCGGGTGGCGTCGAGGCGGACCAGCAGGTCGCCCGCCTTGACCGAGGTGCCGTCGCGCACGGCCAACACGCTGATGATGCCGCCATCCAGATGCTGGACGGCGCGGGTCCTTCCCTCCGTGACCAGGATGCCGGGAGCGACCACCGCGCTCTGCAGCATGGCGAGCGCCGACCAGACGCCGAAGCCAAGGACGACGCCGACGCACACCGCGGCACCGAAGCGCAGAGGACCGGCAGGGTCGGCCGGGTCTTCGCTTGCGCGGGCGCCGCGCGCGGCCCGTCGGCGCCGGCCGAACAGCGCCCACCGGGCGGAGGGCGCCGGAGACGCCTCGCCGGAGGACGAAGCTGGGCCGTCCTTCGAGGGGTCGGTGCTCATGCGCCGCGCTCCGTCGCCAGAGCCGGCCGTGCCGCCGCCTCAACTGGCGGCTTCATCAGGTCGCGCAGGACCGCCTCCTTGGGACCGAGCGCGGCGATGCGTCCATCCTTCAGCACGAGCGCCCGGTCGCAGGCCGCGAGGCCGCTGGCGCGGTGGGTGATGACGATGACAGCCGCGCCGCGCTTGCGGGCGGCCAGCAACGCCGCCGTCAGCGCGGCATCGCCTTCCTGGTCGAGGCTGGCATTGGGTTCGTCGAGCACGATCAGGCAGGGGTCGCCATACAAGGCACGGGCGAGCGCGATACGCTGGCGCTGACCGCCTGACAGAGCCGCGCCGCCCGGCCCGAGGCGGGTCATGTAGCCGTCGGGCAGCTTCAGGATCATGGGGTGAGCCGCCGCCGCCTGCGCGGCGCGGACGATATCCTCGTCCCGCGCGCCGGGCTGGTGCCGGCTGATCGCCTCGCGCACGGTGCCGCCGATCAGCTCCACATCCTGCGGGAGATAGCCGATATGCCGGCCGAGCGTGTCGGCGTCCCACTGGTCGAGCGTGGCGCCGTCCAGCCGCACACTCCCGCTCAGCGGGCGCCACAGCCCGACGATGAGGCGCGCGAGGGTGGACTTGCCCGAGGCGCTGGGCCCGAGAATGCCAAGGCCCTCGCCGGGTTCGACCTGGAAGCCGATGCCCTCCAGCACCGGGCGGCGGATCCCGGGCGGCGCGGCCATGATGTTGGCGAGGGAAAGATGGCCGGTGGGCGTCGGCAGATCCATTTTCGGTCCGGCGCCGGCATCGAGGGCAAGCCGCCCCTCCAGTCGCGCCAGCGCGATCCGGGCGCTGGCCATGGCCTTCCACTGGGCCACGATCTGGTCGATGGGCGCCAGCGCCCGGCCCAGCATGATGGACGAGGCGATCATGATCCCGCCCGTCGCCGCCTGCTCGATGACAAGCACCGCGCCGACGGCGAGAGTCGCCGACTGCAGGAAGAGCCGGAAGCCGCGCGAGACAGCGGCAATACGGGCGGCCGCATCGCCGCTGCCGCGTTCGGTGGCCCGGGCGCGCGCCAGCGACCCGCCCCAGAGCCCGGCCACATGGGGCCGCATGCCCAGAGCCGTCACGGCCTCGGACGAGCGGCGGGCGGCTTCCAGCAGCGCGCTCGCCTGCGCCCCCTCCCCGGCCGCGCGGGCCATGGGCTGGCGCGTGAGGCGATCGTTCAGGACGGCGAGCGAGACCACCACCGCGACGCCGAGCACGCCCATGAGCCCGAGCGACCAGTGGAGAAGCCCTAGCACGACGAGATAGAGCGGCACCCAGGGCAGATCGAACAGCGCCAGCGGCGCCGGCCCGCCGAGAAAGCGGCGGATCGTCGCCAGGTCCGCGGTTGGTCGGCCCTCGGTCGCCTGCCCGTCGAAGGCATCGGCAATCTCCCGGCGAAAGGCCCGCGCTGAGAACTTGGCCTCCAGCTGGTCGCCGAGACGTGCCAGAACCCGGCTGCGCGCATAATCGATCATGGCGAAGGCGATGTAGAGCGCCGTCGCGATGAGACCGAGCACCCACAGGGTCGGCAGCGAGCGGCTCACCAGCACCCGGTCATAGACCTGGAGCATGAACAGCGGGCCGGTGAGCATCAGCAGGTTGGTGACGCCACTGAACAGCCCGACGCCGAGAAGGGCCTTCCGGCTGCCGTCGAGGGCGGTGCCGGCCACGCTGCCGGGGGCACGGCGCGCCGTCATCGGCGCGCCCTTGCCAGCGGCCGCGCAGCGCCCGTCCTGTGGCACCTCGAAGGGGGGAGCGCACTCATTCCTGGATGTTCGTCGCCTTGGTCAGCCGGGCAAAACTATGGCGTGCGCCGGCGGCGCGGAGCAAGGGCACCCGGATCGCCCCGCCGCATGACAGCCGGTTATATTTCATAAGCGGGGCCGCCACGGCCGGCTCATTTCAGGTCGGTGAAGAGCTTGACCTCGGTGATGCCGACCGGGACCGTCTCGGGGCAGGGATCATAGGAGATCGACAGGACCGTCCGGGCGCCGAATCGGCGGATACGGATGTTCCATTCATGGCGGATCGCGGTGTCGACCACGATATCGGTGTGTCGGTCGCTCACGCCGCTGACCAGGGCCAGCTGGCCGGAATCAACGTCCCGCCTCAGCGCCTGGTTCGCCAGCAGCAAGCCGGACTCGTTGATGAGATGGCCGGCCATCGACATGCCCGTCAGAAGCGACATGCCCGGCCAAAGGGCCCGATAGCCGCGCGACGCCGCGAGGAAGCGCACGCCGTCCAGATCGTAGAGTGCCATGATTCCGGGCTGGCGCTCGGTGAACACGCGCTCCAGCAGCACCTCGTCGACCTCTTGCTGCGAGATCATGTCGTGGATGCGCTTCATCAGGTCGGCAGAAGGGGTCTCGCGTCCGGTTTCCCAATACGACACCGCCGCTTGGGAGACGCCCAACATATCCGCCAGCGCAAGCTGCTTGATGCCGTTCAGCCGGCGCCAGGCGCGCAACCTCTGGGCGAAAAGAGTATCGTTTTCAGACATGTAGCTGGCAGTCCCCGCCGAGAGTTCCGGTACCCCCTTGCGGCAAGACCATGGCGGGGCCTGTTCCGGGGTGTCAATCCGCTTATGCGCTCTCGCGCTGAATTCCATCGCCTGGCGCGGCGAAGGGAGCGGTGCACGCGGCGATGGCGCAAACGCAGTGCCCGGTATGGGACTGAAATGGCGGAAGGGGTGGGATTCGAACCCACGGTGGGCTTGCACCCACGGCGGTTTTCAAGACCGCTGCCTTAAACCACTCGGCCACCCTTCCCTGCCGCGCCGCTCTTGATCGAGCCGGCGCGGGCGGCGCTCTGGCTTGGGGATGGCACCGGAGAGGTGCCGGGCGTTCTCCCGGTGCCGGCAGGCGCCGCGCCCGTCCGGGGCGGCGCTGGTGACGGTGGAAGACCTGCCTCTCGACCCTGCGCGTGATCGCCGGCGAGCCATGCCCCACTCGACGCCTGCTCGTCAAGCGGTCGGGCCACGCCACCACAGGGTAACAGGGCGCGCGCCGTCACTCCACCCGGCGGAACACCATGCCGCCATGGTGCAGCGTGTTGGCGTCGACAAAGATGCCGTCGGCGGTGAAGCCGGTGTCGTCCCAATAGTCGATATGGGTGCCGCGCACCTCGTAGCGGCCGCGATAGGCGCTCTGCCGGGCGCCGCGTGCCTCATCATAGCGGCCATCGGGCAGGAGTTCGTGCCTGATATGGCCGTCGGGCGTCACCCACATGCCGACATAGGGGTGATTGGGCGCTGGCCGGGCACGCGCGGCGTCTGTCTGTGTCATGGCGGGGTCGACTCCGGCGAGGAAGGCAATGAAGGACGTGGCGACGAGCGCGGCGAGGAGCCCCCGCGCGTGGGGAAACGGGTTCATGGCCGGCCTCCTCAGCGGCTGGCGGTGGGACGGACGACGATCTCGCTGACATCGACATCATCCGGCTGCTCCAGCACGAAGCGCACCGCCCGGCCGATGGCGTCCGGGGTCAGGGCGATGGCGCGATAGGCCTTCATCGCCTGCGCCGCGGCGGGATCGGTGATGGTGTCGGCCAGTTCGCTCTCCACCACGCCGGGATGGACGCAGGTGACGCGGAGTTTCTGGTTCTCCTGCCGCAGCCCGTCGGAGATGGCGCGCACGGCGTATTTGGTCGCGCAATAGACCGCCGCCGTCGGCACCACCGCGAGCGCGCCAATGGAGGCGATGTTGACGATGTGGCCGGCGCCGCGCGCCGTCATCTCAGGCAGCACGGCGGCGATGCCATGGAGCACGCCCTTGATGTTGACGTCGATCATCGCGTCCCATTCCGCCACCTTGAGCGCGGCCATCGGCGAGAGCGGCATGATGCCGGCATTGTTGATCAGCACGTCGACCCGCCCATAGCGCGCGCGGGCGGCCTCAGTGAAGGCGGCGACATCCGCCCGGTCGGTGACGTCGAGGCGGCGGGTCAGCACCTCGGCGCCGAACGCGCCGCTGATCTCGGCCGCCAGCGCGTCGAGCCGTTCGGTGCGGCGCGCGCCCAGCGCCAGCCGGGCGCCGGCCCGGCCGAGTTCGCGGGCGATGCCGGCGCCGATGCCGCTGGAAGCGCCGGTGATCAGAACCACTTTGTCGCGTGCCATTGCCCTGCTCCTTTGTTGATCGCTACGCGTCGGTTTCGCGTTGGCAGGAAGGTAGCGAGCGGGCATTGTCGCGATAAGCCGCGCGAGGCACGACACAGTGGCAAGAGTGTCTAACCAATGATGACGGATATCAACGCACTGGCGGTGTTCACCCTGGTGGCGCAGGAGCGCAGCTTCCGTGCCGCCGCCGACCGTCTCGGCGTCACCCGCTCGGCGGTGAGCCAGACCATCGCGCGGTTGGAGGCCACGCTGGGCCTGGCGCTGGTGCGGCGCACCACCCGCAGCGTCAGCCTCACCGAGGCGGGCGAGCGCCTCAACGCCGCGCTGGCGCCGGCCATCGCCGAGATCCATGCCGCGGTGGAGAGCACCGGCGACCTGACCGAACGGCCGCGCGGGCAGCTGCGCCTCGCCGTCTCCTCCATCGCCGAGCGCTTTCTCGCCGGGCCGCTGCTGGCCGGCTTCGCCGCCGCCTGTCCGGACGTGCAGATCGACATCACGGTGACGGATGAGGAATTCGATATCGTCGCCGAGGGGTTCGATGCCGGGGTGCGGCTGGGCGAGGTGATCGAGCAGGACATGATCGCCGTGCCGGTCTCGAGCGCGCAGCGCCAGACCGTGGTCGGCGCGCCCGGCTATTTCGCCCGCGCCGGCGCGCCCACCCATCCACGCGAGCTCGCCTCGCATCGCTGCATCGGCTGGCGGCCGGCGCCGCATGTGGCGCCCTATCGCTGGGAGTTCACCGAGCAGGGCAAGGATTTCGCCGTTGCGGTGGCGCCGGAGATCACCACCAACGACATGGCGCTGATGATCAAGCTCGCCGTGGCGGGCGCCGGCATCACCTTCGGCATGGAAGAGACCTTCCGCCCCTTCGTCGCGCGCGGCGAACTGGTGCCGGTCCTCGGTGCCTACTGCCCGCCCTTTGCGGGCTTCTATCTCTACTATCCCAACCGCCGTAATCTCGCCCCCAAGCTGCGGGCGCTGATCGACCACCTGCGCGACCGGAGGGATTGAGGCCGATTGGGCGAGGCCGGGAACATCGGCCCGGATAGGCGGTGCGTCGCCGGCCCGGCGCCATCAGCCGCCCTGGCGCGCGCCGGGCCAAGTCGGCACCGACCAGCCGGGAGCGGACCAGCCCGGCATCGTCCACATCTTCGGCGCCGCCGGCGCCGCTGCCGGCGGGGACGCCGGTTCCGCCGATCGGGCAGCCCGCTCCGGCTTGGCGCCTTTTCCCGCGACCTTCGGCTGGCTCGCTTTCCGCTGCGCCATCCAGTCGCCGGTTTCCTTCAGGATGAGCTCCTGCACGGCGGCATGGGTGGGCAGCTGCGCGTGATTGACGAAACGCGCGCCATGGTCCCAGGCGCTGATGTTGCGGGCGCCGCGCACCCGGGTGAAGCCGGGCCCGGCAATGTTCACGCAGCGCGGCACGGTGCAGGCAGGCGGGGCCGGCGCCGCGTCGATGGTAATGACCATCGGCGGCTTGTAGCCGGCGCGCGCTAGCTCGGTGGCGTAGCGCAACGCCGTATCTCCACCCATGGAATGGCCGATGATGACATCGGGAACGATTCCCTTGGTCTTCATCATCAGATGCGAATCGGTGCGGGTCTGGAAACCCTGCCGGGCCAGCGGTCGGGTCAGGGCGGAAACGCCGATATAGTCGCTCTCGACATAGACGCCGAGCCCGTCGAGCAGCAGGGCGACGGGCGGCGCGGCGGCAGACGACGCGGCGGCAGGCGGCGCGTCCTGCGCCGCCGCCGTCCCCGGCTGATTTGAGCCGCCCAATGTCTGGGCGCCTACCGGCGGAGCGACAAGGGTGGCGCCGACGGCAAGCGCGGCAAAGGCGGTCGTCACAGGCTTCAAGGCGGTTGCTCGACGTAAGAAACGCTTATCCCCGCCCGCACGCTTACCCCAACGTCGCGGCCGCCGCCATCGGCTTTGGCGCGACGCCGGCGCGCGGGGAGCGCATGGGTCTCCCCGCCGTCGTCAGCCGCACCCGGCCGGACCTTACGCGGCCCGGCTCCAGTGATGGGCGTCGTTGCGCAGGTGGCAGGCCTCGGTCCAGGTGGCAAAGGCGACCCAGGCGTCGCTCTTCTGCTGCGGAATACGGGCCGATTCCAGCTGGGTCAGCAGCATCTCGGCGAAACGGCCGAGCCGGTCATTGCGCAGCGAGCGGATGAAGCCGATGGCGCCGTCCAGCGAGTCGATGGTGATGTCTTCCTGGCCGATCAGCACATGCAGCGGCTCGGGGCGAAAGGCGGGTCCTTCAACAATGTTGGTCATGTGGAACCTCCCGTTTCGGCCTTTTGTGAAACCCGTCGGGGCGGGGCCGTATCCCTCGATGGGCAGGCACATCCTTGGCACGCGATCTTGGCACCCAAATGACGCAGTCAAGAAGTATCGGGGCACGCTTGCGGCGGGCAACGGCAAATGTGGCGCCTGTGCGGCCACACTTTTACGTGAAGCCTTGTTGTCCTCCATGAAGAATACGGAACATCGTACATGGAATGCGGCATTCCAGAAGGCGCGCAAGGGTGATGCCAGCGGCATCGGATGAACGCCACCGCTTAGTTTGGCCGTTTGCTCGTGTTTCTTCCCCTCGGTCAGCCACCGCGACCTTGAGTGCCGGTGCGGCGCCGCCCCGCCGCTGCCCGAACGGGACCCTATGTTTTCGCTCTTGAGGGAATAGTAAAAACTATACTATTGCCACCCCGATTATTTCGCTTATGCGAATTGAATGGATTATTCATGCTGCTTTGCAGCGTCGAATACCTCTTGCGTTTCCATCGTTACACCATGCTACGGTAGCCTCGGACGGCAGAAGATCGTCCATGAGGAGGAAACGCCAATGAACATCCACAGCAGGTTCGTCGCGCTCGCCGCGGCGGCGAGCATTCTCACGGTCGCCCCCGCCTTCGCCCAGGACGAAACTGCGCATGTGAAGCCGGCGACGGCCTATGTGCAGGAGAAGATCACCCCCTGGCTCAGCGATCCGGTGGTGATCACCGCCATCGTCGAGGCGAACAAGAAGCACAAGCGGCTGATGCAGGAAGACATCATCGCGCTGGACAAGGCGTGGGTCGCCAAGGACCCGGCCGTGGTCGATCCCGTTCGCAAGAACAAGCTGTCGGAATTCCTGATCGTGAAGAAGGAAGCGTCCGGCGGCGTGATCACCGAGGCCTTCGTGATGGACAATCGCGGCCTCAATGTCGGCCAGACCGACGGCACGTCCGACCTGTGGCAGGCGGATGAAGCCAAGTGGCAGAAGACCTATGCGGTGGGTCCCGGCACCATCTTCGTCGACAAGGTCACCGAAGAGGACGGCAAGAAGATCGCCCAGGTCAGCGTCACCATTTCCGACAAGGACGTGGCCATCGGCGCCGTCACCTTCGGCATCGACGTCGACAAGCTGAAGTAAGCCCTATCCCGGACGTGTCTCTCCAGGATATTGGCGGGCGGCGCGAGCCGCCCCTTTTTTTGTCGGCGATGGCGCCACGCCCACAGGTCGCATCGACCTCGGGGATTCCTTGGGTTAAGTGTGCTGCGCCGGGTCAACACAGGAGTGCGCCATGTTTCTCGCTATGAACCGCTTCAAGGTGAAGCTCGGGTCGGAAGCCGATTTCGAGACCGTCTGGCGCGAGCGCGACAGCCATCTGAAGACCGTGCCGGGCTTCAAGACCTTCAATCTGCTGCGCGGGCCGACCAAGGACGACCACACGCTCTACGCCTCGCACTCGGTGTGGGCGTCGCGGGCGGATTTCGAGGCCTGGACGCGCTCCGAGGCGTTCCGCAAGGCCCATGGCAGCGCGGGCGCCAACAAGCCGCTCTATCTCGGCCATCCCGAGGTCGAACTGTTCGACAGCGTCCTCGCCCAGTCGGTGGAAGATCAGGCGGCCTGACGCCCCGATTCGGGGGGCGTGGCAGGACCGGGCGGCCCCGGCGCAGTTGACGGATCGGGCGGCGTGCCGTAACGCCTCGCGATCCTGAAATGCCGGGTACCCCCACGATCATGGCCGACATCGCGTCCCCCGACGCCTTCTCCCCCGCGCGCGGTGAGGCGCCGCGCATCTCCTTCGTTTCGCTCGGCTGCCCGAAGGCGCTGGTCGACAGCGAACGGATCATCACCAGCCTGCGCTCGGAAGGCTATGAGCTGTCGCGCCACCACCAGGGCGCCGACCTCGTCATCGTCAACACCTGCGGCTTTCTCGACAGCGCCAAGGCGGAAAGCCTCGCCGCCATCGGCGACGCGCTGAAGGAGAACGGCAAGGTCATCGTCACCGGCTGCATGGGCGCCGAGCCCGAGCAGATCCGCGACGTGCATCCCGGCGTGCTCGCCGTCACCGGACCGCAGCAATATGAGAGCGTGCTCGCCGCAGTCCACCAGGCGGTGCCGCCGCAGCACGATCCCTTCGTCGACCTGGTGCCGCCGCAGGGCATCAAGCTCACCCCGCGCCACTATGCCTATCTCAAGATTTCAGAGGGTTGCAGCAATCGCTGCACCTTCTGCATCATCCCCAAGCTGCGCGGCGATCTCGTCAGCCGGCCGGCGGGCGATGTGCTGCGCGAGGCGGAGCGGCTGGTGAATGCCGGGGTGAAGGAACTCCTCGTCATCTCGCAGGACACCTCCGCCTATGGCATCGACCTGCGCTACGCGCCGAGCCCGTGGAAGGACCGGGAGGTGCGCGCCCGCTTCTTCGACCTGGCGCGCGAGCTCGGCACGCTCGGGGCCTGGGTGCGGATGCACTATGTCTACCCCTACCCCCATGTCGACGAGGTGATCGGGCTGATGGCGGAGGGCGTCATCCTTCCCTATCTCGACATTCCGTTCCAGCACGCCTCCCCCACCGTTCTCAAGCGGATGAAGCGCCCGGCGGCGCAGGAGAAGACGCTGGCCCGGGTGCAGGCCTGGCGGGCGGCCTGCCCCGACCTCACCTTGCGCTCCACCTTCATCGTCGGCTTCCCCGGCGAGACCGAGGCCGAGTTCGAGGAACTGATCGCCTTCCTCGAAGAGGCCGAGCTCGACCGGGTCGGCTGCTTCAAATATGAGCCGGTGGACGGCGCCCCCGCCAACGCTCTCGGCGCCGAGATGGTGCCGGACGAGGTGAAGGACGAACGCTGGAAGCGCTTCATGGAAGTGCAGCAGCGCGTCAGCGCCCGCCGCCTCAAGCGCAAGGTCGGCAGCCGCCAGCAGGTGATCATCGACAAGATCGGCCCCACTGTGGCGATCGGCCGCTCCAAGGCGGACGCGCCTGAAATCGACGGCGTGGTTCATGTCGCGGCGCGCCGTCCGCTGCGCGTCGGCGAGATCGTCACGGTGAAGATCGAGCGCGCCGACGCCTATGACCTGCACGGCACGGCGGTCGGCTACTGACCCGACCGCGGCCGCCCTCCGCCGCTATTCCAGCACCCGCCGCAGCTCTTCCGAGGGCACGATGCTCTCGTCCACCGTCGGCCAGGACAGCGCCACCGTGTAGGCGAGCGTGGTCGAGAAGGCGATGGCGAAGGTCGAAAGCCCGATGATCAGCTGGTAGCGCTTGCCCACATGCAGCGCCGCCAGCCCGATCAGCGACAGCATCCCCAGCACCATCACCACGATCCAGCGATGCGGCGCCAGGTCGGCGTGGAGGATGAAGTAGCGGTCGGTGCGCAGCCGCCGCAGCTCGATCTGGCTGGCGAGCAGCGTGCTGCGGAGATAGTTCGGCACGTTGGCCGCCTCGCTGCTCCGGGCGATCGCCTCCACCAGCCCGGCGAAGGCGGTGGACACCTCCGGTTGCGGCCGCACCCAGCCCTCATCCCATTCGTAGCGGGAAAGCGCCCGCGCATAGACCCCCACCGCCTCGTCGACCGGGGCGCAGCTCGGCCCGCAGACACGGGCGATGTCGAGCATGGCGTCGAGGCGCTGCACCTCCTGCAGCACGGTCTTGGCGTAGAGCGTCTCGCGGTTCCAGATATCGCTCACCATGAAGGCGAGGAACAGCGCGAAGGGCAGCGTCAGCGCCCCGAGATAGGAGGTCTGCAGATCCCGGGGCACGAACACGGCGACCAGGCCCGGGCGCATCGCCACCCAGTAGCAGGCCCACCCCGCCAGCAGCGGCAGGGTCGCGACGAACACCACGAAGACCGAAAAATACTCGCTGACGAACAGGCGGCTCCAGGTCACGTGGTGCGCTCCGGCATCAAGGTTTCAGCAGGTCGCGCAGGGTGGCTTCGATCACCTGCGTCGCGGCCTTGAGGTCGCTGATCCGCACATGCTCGTCGGCGGCATGGGCGTTGGCCTCCAGGATGGAGCGCGGCCCGGCGCCATAGAGCACGGTCGGCACCCCCGCCGCCGTGTAGTGTCGCGCATCGGTGTAGAGCGGCACGGCGGTGGCCGGCGGGGTCTCGCCCAGCACCGCGGCGGCGTGCTTCTGGATCGTCTCCACCAGCCGCTCGGTGCCCGGCAGCGTGCGCAGCGGCTCAGCGAGGATGATGCGGCGGCATTCGATCTCGATCCCTGCCCGCCCCGCGACCGCGCGCTCCACCAGCGCATGCAGCTCCGCCTCGACGCTCTCGCCATTCTCTTCCGGCGTCAGCCGGCGGTCGACCCGCATGACGATACGGTCGGGCACGACATTGGTGTTGATGCCCCCCGAGATCAGACCCACCGTGATCTTCGGCGAGCCGATGCCCGGCGTGGCGCTGGTGATGCCGTTGAGCCGGCGGCGCTCGGCATAGATCGCGTCGAGAATGCCGGTCGCCGCCTCCAGCGCGTCCGCCCCGGTTTCGGGCATCGCGGCGTGCGCCTGCTTGCCGCGCACGACGATTTCGAGGTGCAGGCAGCCATTATGGGCGATGACGACGGCATAGGAGAAGCCGGCGGAGATGGCGAGGTCCGGCTTGCTGATGCCGTGCTCCAGCAGCCATTGCGGGCCGACGAAGCCGCCCGCTTCCTCGTCATAGGTGAAATGCAGCTCGACCGTGCCGTCGAGGTCGTCGGGCCGCTCCTTCAGCGCCAGCAGAGCGAAGGCATAGGTGGCGAAGTCGGACTTCGACACCGCCGCGCCGCGCCCATAGATCGCCCCGCCCCGCTCCTCGGCGCCATAGGGATCATAGGTCCAGCCCTCGCCGGGGGGCACCACGTCGCCATGGGAGTTGAGCGCGATCACCGGGCCGTTGCCGCTGCCGAAGCGCTCGCGGACGATAAGGTTCACCACCGATTTCATCCCATGCGCCAGCACATAGGGTTCCGGCACCGCGTGGCGCTCCACCTCGAATCCAAGCTCTTCCAGCAGCTGGCCGGCAATCTCGGCATGGGGGGCGCAGTCGCCCGGCGGGTTGTCGCTGGGGACGCGCACCAGCGCCTTGAGGAAATCGACCTCGCGCGCCAGCCTGTCAGTGTCGCCGGAACTGCTCACGTCTGTGCTCCGCTTGTGCCGCCATTGGAAGGGGGCTGTTGAAACCGTTCGATGAAACGGATGAGGGCCGCTGCCGCCATCCCCATGTCGCCGGGCGACGCATATTCCGCCGGATTGTGGCTGATGCCACCCCTGCAGCGCACGAACAGCATGCCGACCGGGCAGAGCTTTGCCATCGCCTGCCCGTCATGGCCGGCGCCGGACGGCAGCAGCGGCGCCCGCGCCCCGAGCGAGGCGACGGCATCGCCCAGCCGCCGCTGAATGTCCTGGTAGCAGGGAACAGTCGCCACCTCATGAAAGGCGGAGATGACCACGCCGAGGCCGCGCTGTTCGGCGATGCGATGGGCGTCGGCCTCAAACTGGGTCAGCGCCGCGCGGCGGGAGGCGTCCGAGGCCGAGCGCAGATCGACGGTGAAGACCACCCGCGCCGGGATCACATTCACCGAGCCGGGCTCGACATGCATGCGCCCGACGGTGGCCACCATGCCGTCCGCGCCGGCGCGGGCGATGCGCTCGACCGCCAACGCCATTTCGGCGGCGCCGGCCAGCGCGTCGCGGCGCAGGCGCATCGGCACCGTGCCGGCATGGCCGGCCTCGCCGGTGACGGTGACGGACAGGCGCGAGGCGCCGGCAATGGCGGTGACCACGCCCAGCGGCGCGTCCTCGGCCTCCAGCACCGGACCCTGCTCGATATGGGCCTCGACATAGGCGATGACGCGCGAGGGGTCATAGGCGCACGCCGCGATGGCGTCGGGGGACGTGCCATAGGCCCGCAGCGCCTCGGCGAGGCTGATGCCCTCGCCATCCATTGCGGCGAGGCTGGCGGGGAGAAACACCCCGGCACAGGCGGCAGAGGAGGACAGCGTGGTGGGAAAGCGCGTGCCCTCCTCGTCGCCGAAGGCGAGCACATCGATGCCATAGCCGGGCGTGAGCCCGCCCCGCGCCACCGCCTCGACGGCGAGAATGCCGAGGATGACGCCGAGCGCGCCGTCATACTTCCCGGCGTTCACCACGGTGTCGATATGCGAGCCGATCAGCAGGCGCGGGGCGTCCGGGCCGGCGGGATGCCAGGCGCCGCGCACCGTGCCGAGCGCGTCCTCGCTGACCGCCAGCCCCGCCTCGCCCATCCAGCGGGCGACGAGATCGGCGGCGCGCCGGTGCTCGGGGGTCAGGAACAGGCGGGTGAGATTGTCCGGCGCCGAGGAGATCGCGCCCAGCTGCTCGATCATCGCCGCCGCGCGGGCGCCAAGGGCCGCGATGTCCACGGGGATCGTCATAGGGTCGACACGGCGCCTCCGGCCGCGCGGCCGGGCATGGGGGCCGCGCTCCTGTGCAAGCGCAATCGCATATGGCGCCACCTTTGGCAACGAGGGCGGCGTGAAAGGTCCACGCCGCCGATGCGTTCCGGATGCCGGCGCCCTGTTACTGGCCCGGCACCTTGTCGTCGATGCCCTTCACATACCAGTTCATCGACAGGATGTCCTTGTCGGCCAGAACCTCGCCCTCCTTCACCATCAGCGTGCCGTCCTGCTTGGCGATCGGGCCCTTGAAGGGGTTGAGCGCGCCCGAGGTGATCGCCGCCTGCGTCGTCTCGGCCATCTTCTTCACCTCGTCGGGCATGTTGGTGTAGGGCGCCATCACGACCTCGCCATCCTTCATCCCGCCCCAGGTGTCGGTGGAGGTCCAGGTGCCGTCGAGCACCGCCTGGACGCGCTCGATGTAATAGGGCGCCCAGTCGTCGACGATGGCGGTGAGCTGCGAATCCGGGCCGAACTTGATCATGTCCGAGGCCTGGCCGAACGCCATCACGTCGCGCCCCTCGGCCGCCTGCATGGCGGCGGGGCTGTCGGTGTGCTGGGAGATCACGTCGGCGCCCTGGTCGATCAGCGCCTTGGCGGCGTCGGCCTCCTTGGCCGGGTCGAACCAGGAGTTCACCCAGACGATCTTGATCTTCATGTCGGGATTGATCGACTGCGCGCCCAGCATCAGCGAATTGATGCCGGCGATGACCTCGGGGATCGGGAAGGAGGCGATATAGCCGATCGTGCCGGTCTTCGAGGTCTTCGCCGCGATCTGGCCGAGGACATAGCGGCCCTCATGGAACTTGGCGTTGTAGGTCGAGACGTTCTTGGCCCGCTTGAAGCCAGTGGCGTGCTCGAAGAACACCTTGGGATGGCGCTTGGCCACCTTCAGCGTCGGCTCCATGAAGCCGAAGGAGGTGGTGAAGATCAGCGTGTTGCCGGCACGGGCCAGCTGCTCGATCACCCGCTCGGCGTCGGGACCCTCGTCGACATTCTCGACAAAGGTGGTCTCGACCTTGTCGCCGAAATGCGCCTCGACCGCCTTGCGGCCCTGGTCGTGCTGGTACGACCAGCCGAAATCGCCGACCGGCCCGACATAGACCCAGGCCGCCTTCAGCTTCTCCGCCGCCTGCGCCGGCGCCCCGCCGGCCAGGGCGAGGCCTGCGGCGATGGCGACCGCCATGGAGAGAATCTTGCGCATGAACGTCTCCGCTCCCTCATCGCGGCCTCGGGGATCACCGGCGGGCGCGACCGCCTCGCGCGCCGGGAGGCCGCGATGACGCGGCCCATGTCGGTTCAGCGATCAGGCACGAAAGGCACGCCGAGCGAGGCGGGCGCGCCCCGCCCGTGTTTCAGCGCCGAGATGACGACCAGGGCGATGATGGTCGCCAGATAGGGCAGCGCCGACAGCAGCTGGGAGGGAATGCCCAGCCCAAAGCCCTGCACATGCAGCTGCAAGATCGAGACCGCGCCGAACAGATAGGCGCCGGCGAGCAGCCAGAGCGGCCGCCAAGCGGAGAACACCACCAGGGCGAGCGCGATCCAGCCGCGTCCCGCCGTCATGTCGGCGGCCCAGAACGGGGTATAGGCGAGCGACAGATGCGCGCCCGCCAGCCCGGCGCAGGCGCCGCCGAACATCACCGCCAGCGTGCGGATGCCCCGCACCGGGTGGCCGAGCGCATGGGCGGCCGCGTGGTTCTCGCCCACCGCCCGCAGCACGAGGCCGATCCGCGTGCGCGTCAGCGTATAGGCCACCGCCGCCAGCAGCAGCAGCGAGACGTAGACGAAGGCATCCTGCCCGAACAGCGCCTTGCCGAGGATCGGCAGGTCGGTCAGCCCGGCAATGTGCAGCGGCGGGGCGCCGTCGAGCTGGGTGCCGACAAAGCTGGCGCCGATCAGCCCGGCCAGACCGAGCCCGAGAATCGTGGTGGCGAGGCCCGATGCCACCTGGTTGGTGGCCAGCCAGATGGCGAGGACGGCGAAGACCAGCGAGAGCGCCATGCCGGCCAGCACCGCCGCCAGCGTGCCGAGCAGCAGGCTGCCTGATCCGTAGGCGGTGACATAGCCGACCGCCGCCCCGACGATCATCATCCCCTCGACGCCGAGATTGAGCGTGCCGGCCCGCTCGGCCACCAATTCGCCGAGCGAGGCCAGCAGCAGCGTGGTCGCCGCCGCCACGATGCTGGCGAGAACCGCCCCGATGATCGCCGCATCAAGCATGGGTCGTGCCCTCCACCCGGCGGATGCGGTAGCGCACCAGAATGTCGGCCGCCAGAATGGCGATCAGCAACGTTCCCTGGAAGACCCGGGTCACATCGAAGGGCAGGCGCATGCTGATCTGCGCCGCCTCGCCGCCGATATAGGTCAGCGCCAGCACCAGGCTCGCGACCAGAATCCCCACCGGATGCAGCCGGCCGAGCATGGCGGCGATGATGGCGGTGAAGCCGTAGCCGGGCGAGATGGTCGGCTGCAGCTGGCCGATCGGCCCGGCCACCTCGATGATGCCGGCCAGCCCCGCCAGCGCCCCGGACACCGCGAACACGCCATAGGTCACGCGCTTCTCGTCAAAGCCGGCGAAGGCAGCCGCGCGCGGCGCCGAGCCGGCCAGTTCGATCGAGAACCCCACCAGCGTGCGCCCGAGCACGAAAGTGGCGGCGATCACCGCCAGCAGCGCGATGAGGATGCCGCCATGCAGGCGCCCCTCGCCCATCAGCAGCGGCATCAGCGCCACATCGTCGAAGGTCACGCTCTGGGGAAAATTGAAGCCCTGCGGGTCGCGCCAGGGGCCGCGCACGAGATAGTCGAGCCCGAGCTGGGCGACATAGACCAGCATCAGGCTGGTGAGGATCTCGCTGGCGCCGAAGCGCACGCGCAGGAAGGCGGGGATCAGCCCCCACAGCGCCCCGCCAAGCGCGCCGAGCACCAGCATGGCCGGCAGCACCCACGGCCCCGCTTCCATGCCGTGCGTCGCCAGCGCCAGCCAGGAGCCGAGCACGGCGCCGGCGACATATTGCCCCTCGGCGCCGATGTTCCAGCGGTTGGCGCGGTAGCAGAAGGAAAGCCCGATGCCGATCAGCAGCAGCGGCGAGGCCTTCACCACCAGTTCCTGCAGCGTATAGGCGTCGCCCAGCGGCTCGATGAAATAGATGGTGAAGGCGCGCACGGGATCATGCCCGAGCACGACGAACATCACCGCGCCGACCACCAGCGTCACCAGCGCCGCCACAACAGGCGCCATGGCGTGCCGCAGCGGGGAAATAGTCTCCTGCCGTTCGAGCCTAAGCGGCATGGTGGCCCTCCCCGCCGGCCGATTGAGAGCCGCCCATGGCAAGGCCGATCGCCTCGCGCGAGGTTTCCGCCACCGGCACGGGCGCGGTCAGCCGGCCCTCGCTCATCACGGCGATGCGGTCGGCGAATTCAAGCAATTCGTCGAGGTCCTGGCTGATCACCAGCACCGCGCAGCCCTGCGCGGCGCGCTCGCGCAGCGTGGTGCGGATGAAGGCGGCGGCCGCCGCGTCGACGCCCCAGGTCGGCTGGTCGACCACGATCAGTACCGGGTCGCGCAGCACCTCGCGGCCGATGACGAATTTCTGCAGGTTGCCGCCCGAAAGCCGGCGCGCCTTCGGGTCCTTGCCGCCGAAGCGCACGTCAAACCCCTTCACGATCTGCTGGAAGCGGCTGAACAGCGTCGCGCGGCGGATCAGGCCGGCCTTGACGATATGGCCATCGCCATGGGTGGTGAGCAGCACATTGTCGGACAGGCGCATATCCGGGGCCGCCGCATGGCCGAGGCGCTCCTCCGGCACGAAACCGGCCCCCAGCGCCCGCCGCTCGGTCGGGCCGAGGCCGCCGGCGACGATCTTGTCGATGACGATGCTCTCGTGATCGGCCACCGGCGTTTCGCCGGATAGCGCGTCGAACAGCGTGGTCTGGCCATTGCCGGCAACCCCGGCAATGCCGACGATCTCGCCGGCCCGGACCTCGATATTGATGTCGTGCAGGGCGGAGCCGCGCGACCCATCGCCGGCGACGCTGAGATGGCGCGCCAGCAGGCGCGGCTCGCCAAGCGCATGGGCCGCGATCCGTGGCGTGCGCGGCACCTCGGCGCCGACCATCAGCCGCGCCAGGCTGGCGGAGGATTCCTGCTTCGGGTCGACCTCGGCGATGAATTTGCCGCCGCGCAGCACCGTCGCCCGGTGGCAGAGCCGGCGCACCTCGTCGAGCTTGTGGCTGATGAACAGCACCGCCCGGCCCTCATTGGTGAGCAGGTCGACGGTGCGGAACAGGTTTTCCGATTCGTCGGGGGTCAGCACCGAGGTCGGCTCGTCGAGAATCAGCACGCGCGGGTCGCCGAGCAGGCAGCGCACGATCTCCACCCGCTGGCGCTCGCCGACGGAGAGCTCGCCGACCCGCCGATAGGGCTCGACGCCGAGGCCATAGCGGCGCACGCAATCGTCGATGCGTGCGGCGAGCGCGCCAAGCGGCTGGTGGCCGGGCAGACCGAGCGCCACATTCTCCACCACGGTCAGCGCGTCGAACAGGGCGAAGTGCTGGAACACCACGCCGATGCCCTTGGCGCGGGAACTGGCGGGGTCGGGGAAGACGATCGGCGCGCCCTCATAGAGCAGTTCGCCCGAATCGGCCTGCAGCAGGCCGCACATCATCTTCACCAGCGTCGACTTGCCGGCGCCGTTCTCGCCCAGCAGCGCATGGGTCTCGCCGGCGCGGATGGCAAGGCTCACATGGTCGTTGGCGACCAGCGAACCGAACCGCTTGGTCAGCTTGACGGCTTCGAGCAGCGCGTGCGGCGGGTCCGGCACGTCCCCCATGCCGCTCACCCGCGCGGCCGCCGGCAGGCGTCACTGGTGGCGCCTGTCAGGTCGGGATTTCGCCGGGAGCGGAGGTTCATACGGACGACGCTTCTGTGACGGACCACCGGCAGAATGGCATGGCCGATCTCGGGAGCAAGCCTAAAGTCTGGTCCGTCCGGTCCGGAAAATGGCGCGTTTTGCGTCAGAATCCGGGAGCGGGATACCGTCACGGCAGAAGCACGGTCGACCCGGTGGTCCGCCGCGCCTCAAGGTCGCGATGCGCGTCGGCGGCCTCGGCGAGGCGGTAGCGCTGGTTCACCGGGATCTTCACCACGCCGGAGCCGACCACCTCGAACAGGTCGCTTGCATTGGCCAGCAGGTCGTCGCGGGTGGAAATATGGGTGAACAGGGTCGGTCGGGTCGCGTAGAGCGAGCCCTTCTGCGACAGGGCGAGCAGGCTGAAATCCTTGATCGCGCCGGAGGCGTTGCCGAAGCTGGCGAACAGGCCGCGCGGCTTGATGCAGTCGAGCGAGGCCGGATAGGTCGCCTGCCCGACCCCGTCATAGACCACGTCGCAGAGCGCGCCCTCGGTGATCTCCTTCACCCGCTCGACGAAATTCTCCTCGCTGTAATTGATGACATAGGCGGCGCCGCATTCCCTCGCGATCTCCGCCTTGGCCGCCGAGCCCACCGTGCCGATGACGGTTGCGCCCAGATGCGTCGCCCACTGGCACAGGATCTGCCCGACGCCGCCGGCGGCCGCATGCACCAGCAGCGTGTCGCCCGCCTTCACCTTGTGGGTCTGGCGCAGCAGATAGCGCGCCGTCATGCCCTTCAGCATCATCGCGGCGGCGGTTTCGTCGGCGATCGAATCGGGCAGCTTCACCAGCGGCGCGGCGGGCATGATCCGCTCGCTGCAATAGGCCCCCAGCGACGAGCCATAGGCGACACGGTCGCCCGGCCTGAAGCCGCTGACCCCTTCGCCGATCTGCACGATCACGCCCGCCGCCTCATTGCCGGGGATGAAGGGCAGGCCGTTCGGCGGCGTGTAGAGGCCGCTGCGGAAATAGGTGTCGATGAAATTGAGGCCGATCGCCGTGTGGCGCAGCTTGACCTGCCCCGGCCCGGGGGCGCCGAGCGCCACTTCCTCAAGGGTGAGGACCTCGGGTCCGCCGAATTCATGGACGCGAATCGCCGCAGCCATCGTGCTCTCCAGCCGGTTGGGAATGAGGTGAGGCGCCCGCCGGCGCTCAGGGGCGCGGCTCGGCCGCCCGCTTGCGCGAGGGTATCACCCCGAACAGGGTGAAATAGAGCGCGCAGGCGCACAGCCCGACCGTCACCCACAGGTCCGGCCGCATGTCCTCCACCACCGCGACGACCGCCAGCACCGCCCACAGCGCGAGCAGCCCCAGGGTGAGGAGGCGCAGGCGCACGACGCGGAACGGATGGACGAACTTGATCGGCAGGAAGGTGCCCACCGCCAGCAGCGCGATGATGCCGGCAATCACGAAGGGATTGAGCGGCACGAGGAAGAAATAGAACACCACGACGTTCCACACCGCCGGAAAGCCCTGGAAATACAAATCGTCGGTCTTCATCGAGGTGTCGGCGAAATAGAGCGCGCTGGTGAGCAGGATGGTGGCGCTTGCCGCCACCGCCAGCCAGAACGGCATCAGCCCGCCGCTCGCCACCGCGAAGGCCGGCACGAGGCAATAGGTGAGGTAGTCGACCACGAGGTCCAGCGTGTCGCCCGACCAGCGCGGCAGCACCTCGCCCACCTTCGCCCGCCGCGCCATGGTGCCGTCAATGCCGTCGACGAACAGGGCGAGGCCGAGCCAGGCGAACATCAGCGCCCAATGGCCTTCCACCGCCGCCATCAGCGCCAGCAGCCCGCAGACCGCGCCCGAGGCGGTGAAGATGTGAACGGCGAAAGCCAGCGTGCGACGTCCAGCGGGACCCGCGCTAAGCGACTTGGTTGTCATCGCCACCGGCTTTCCTCCTGCGACCGCGCGTCCCGGGGGATCGCCGCCTGCCTCTTCCAGATCTGACATATAATATGCGCCCGCCGCGATCTGCATTGCCAGACCACGTCGGCCTGCTTATCCCACACTCCACGCCCGGCTTATAGTCCCGGTGATGCACATGGAGGTTCACATGTCATCCGACCCGCACACAGGGCAGATCGCGGCGGTGGTCGGCGGCGGCGCGAGCGGCCTCATCGCCGCGCTGGCGCTGGCGTCCGGCGGCGTTGCCGTCACGCTGATCGCCCCGCCCCGCACCCACGATCCCCGCACCACGGCGCTGATGGACGGTTCGGTAAAGGCGCTGCAGGCGCTCGGCGTGTGGGAGGCGCTGCGCCCTGAGGCCTCGCCGCTGCGGGTGATGCGCCTCGTCGACGACACTGGCCGGCTGATCCGCGCGCCGGAGGTCGAGTTCCGTGCCGGCGAGCTCGGGCTGGAAGGCTTCGCCTGGAATGTCGAGAACGAAGCGCTGCTCGCCGCCCTCGATGCAGCTGTGGCCGATACGCCCGGCATCACGCGCCTCGCCGCCGGCGTCACCGGCCTCATGGAGGCGCCCACCCATGCCACGCTGGAACTGGAGGGCGGCGACCGTTTCGACGCGGCGCTGGTCGCCGCCGCCGACGGGCGCAACTCGCCCTGCCGGCGCGCGGCCGGAATCGAGGTGAAGACGCGCGCCTATCCCCAGGTCGCCGTCACCGCCACCCTCGCCCATAGCCGCCCGCACCGCGACATCTCGACCGAATTCCACACCCGCACCGGGCCGTTCACCCTGGTGCCGCTGCCGGGGAATCGCTCCAGCGTCGTCTGCGTCGTCTCGGCGGCGGAGGCGCAGGCGCTGGCCGAGCTGGATGATGCCGCCTTCGCCCTCGCCATGGAGCGCAAGGCGCATTCGCTGCTCGGGACCATGCGGCTCGTCTCGCCGCGCGGCAGCTTTCCGCTCAGCCAGCGCACCGCCGCGCAGTTCGCCCGGGGTCGGGTGGCCCTGGTCGGCGAGGCCGCGCACATCATCCCGCCCATCGGCGCGCAGGGGCTCAATCTCGGCATTCGCGACGCCGCCACTCTGGCCGAGATCGCCAGCGACGCCGCCCGCGCCGGGCGCGATATTGGCGGCACCGACGCGATGGAGGCCTATGAGCGCCGCCGGCGCGGCGATGTCGCCACGCGCGGCTTCGCCATCGACCTGTTCAACCGCTCGCTGCTGACCGATCTGCTGCCGGTCGCCGGCCTGCGCGGGCTTGGGCTGTGGATGCTCGGCCAGTCGTCCGGCCTGCGGCGGGTGGTGATGCGCGAGGGCGTCGGCCCGACCCGGGACGTGCCGCGCCTGCTGGCGGGGGCGCCGCTTTAGAGCATTTTCGAGCGAAGTGGATACCGGTTCGCGTGAAGAAAATGCGTCAAATCAAAAAGCTAGTGCACGTCCGGTGAACTGGCTTTCACCGGACGTGCACTAGGCGCCGGACGCGGCTTTTACTGCAGCAGCCCGTGCGGCAGCATGTCGTGCTGCAGGGCGTAGAGCATGGCCGTCACCGTCGCCACCGAGACCACGGTGCCGACCAGCACGCCGCCGGAGGCGCCGGCGACATAGGTGTCGTACTGCTTGGCCATGATGAAGGCGTTCAGCGCCGGCGGCAGGCTGGCCATCAGCACGGCGGTGGCGATCCACACCGGATCGAAGCCGCCGACCAGGCTCAGCACCAGCCAGACCAGCGCCGGGTGGATGATGAGTTTGATCGCCAGCAGCCACGGCACCTCGCTCTGCATCTTGCCCATCGGCCGCAGCGCCACGGAGACGCCGAGCGTGAACAGCGCGCAGGGCGCGGCGGCGTTGCGCAAAAATTCCAGCGTCTTGTCCAGCGCGGCCGGCGGCTGGAACTCAAAATAGGCCGACAGCACCCCGAGAAAGGTCGCGACATTGAACGGGTGGGTGACGACACGGCGCACCACCAGCAGCAGGGTGTGACCGAGCCCGCGCCGGTCGCGCCCGCTCATCGCCATCAGCACCGGCACGATGGTGAAGAAGAACAGGCTGTCGAAGACGAAGATCAGCGCGGTGGGTACGGAGGCGCCGGCCCCGAGCGCGCCCAGCGTCAATCCCGGCCCCATATAGCCGACATTGGCATAGGAGCCGACAATGGCGGCGATGGTGGCTTCCGGCAGGTTGCCGCGCCGCAGCCAGAGCCCGACCCCCAGCGAGAGGGTGAAGCACACCGCCGTCGTCGCCGTCGTCGCCAGGATGAAGGAGCCGTTGGTCAGCTCGTGAAACGGCGTGCGCGCCACCAGCGAGAAAAACAGCGCCGGCAGCGCCAGATAGATGATGAAGAAGCTGAGCCAGGCGAGGCCGCTTTCGGGGATGCGCGCCAGCCGGCCGCATCCCAGCCCCAGGAAGATCACACCGAAGAAGGGAAGCGCGAGCGCGAGGACCTCGTCCATGACGGCTCGCTACCGGCTCGCCTCGCCCCGGTCAATCGTCATCTTCAGCCGCGCTGGGGTCCCGCGGGTGCGGCGTTCGGGCACGCGCGTTGCAAGAGCGGCGGTTGACAGGCTCTGGCGTCGCCCGCTACGGGGGCGCCACCGCCTATGGCGGACAAGTTCAGGATGGCGGACGAGTTCATGATGAAAGAGCGGAACGCCAAATACCGTATCGGTGAGATCGTCCGGCACCGGCACTACCCGTTCCGCGGCGTGGTGTTCGACGTCGACCCCGAATTCTCCAACACCGACGAATGGTGGGAGTCGATCCCGGAACATATCCGCCCCACCAAGGACCAGCCCTTTTACCACCTGCTGGCCGAGAACGCGGAGACCGAATACGTCGCCTATGTCTCCGAGCAGAATCTCGAACTCGACACGACAGGCGAGCCGGTGCGCCATCCCCAGGTCCCGGAAATGCTGGCGGCCGATGGCGATGGCGGCTGGCGGGTGCGCAGCGAGCGGCTGCAATAGCGCCGGCCCCTCGTCTCCTGCTCAAACGAACGTGCTCAAACGAAAACGCCCGGCTCATCGCCGGGCGTTCTGCATTCTGGCCATGTCAGCCGGAAGGGCGGGCCTTACTGCGCCGGGGCGTTCTTCAGCTTCTCGGCGCCGAGCTTTTCCAGGCCGGCCTTGGTCTGCTGCTCGCGCTGCTCAGCCTCGGCCTTGAGCTGCTCCTGGCGGGCCTTCACCTGCTCCTGGATCTTGGCGATCTGGCCTTCAAACACCTTCTGGTCGGTCTGCGGGCCGTCATAGACCTTGGCGAAATCGCCGAGCCCGATCGGGTAGGAGATCAGGCGCCCGACCGAATTGGCAACCTGCAGCGTCAGGCCCGGGGCCTTCTTCATGCGGTCGACGAAGCCCTGGTCGACCTGGATGTCGCCGCGGCAGAACTGCTGGTCGCACATCACGAAGGTGCCGAGGATCGGCTGCTCATTGGCCAGCGCGACGCGAAAGCCGTTGCGCAGCAGCAGCCCGGTCGGGAAGGCGACGGTGAACGCCTTCTTCGGGTCGTCCTGCACCTCGAACACGCCGAAGCGGACGAGGAACTGCCCGGTATCGGTGATGATGGTCTGCTCGAGTTCGCAGACTTCCTTGTTGATCGAGGGCTCCTGGCGGCAGCGCTTCATCCACGGAATCGGGATCGCCGGAATCTGCTGCGGCGCGGCGGCCTGCTGGCCGGCGGCGGGCGCGGGCTGGGCGGCAGGGGCCGCCGGCTTGGCGGCGGGCTTGGCCGGCGCCGTCTGGGCGAGCGCGGCGCCGCTGGCGAAGGCCAGCGCCAGGGCGGCGCCAGCAAGGCTGCGCGCAAGAGTGGAGCGATGGATCATGTCGAGTTCCTGTCGAGCGAACCGGGTAGAGAGAACAGCGGACGCCTCGCCGCCATAACGCGATCGTGGGGCTGTCTCAAGCGCAATTGAGGCGACAGAGTGACCCCGGGAAATATCGGTGTCTGGTTCATGCTAGAACTCGGCGGCAAATACGAGCCGAATCTCTGACCAGGAGCCGATGCGTGAGCGGTATCACCCGGCGGGCCTTTGCGCGCAACGTCTTAATTGCCGGCGGAACGGCACTGGGCTACCCATTGCTGGCGCCCGCGCGGGCGCAGGACAGTGGCGCCTCGGCGCCCGGCGCCACTCTCAGCCACGGCATCGCCATGCACGGCGCGCCGCTGCATCCGGAGGGTTTTTCTCATTACCGCAGCGTCAATCCCGACGCCCCGAAGGGCGGCCGACTGATCCAGGGCGCGGTCGCCTCCTTCGACAGCCTGAACCCGTTCATCGTGCGCGGCACCGCCCCGCCCTTCGTGCGCTGGAACATCGTCGAAAGCCTGATGGCGCGCAGCCCGGACGAGGCCTTCACCTGCTATGGCCTGCTGGCCCGCCGGGTGGAGACCGACGCGGCCCGCTCCTATGTCGCCTTCGAGATCGACCCGCGCGCCCGCTTTGCCGACGGCGCGCCGGTGACGGCGGACGACGTGCTGTTCTCCTTCGAACTGCTGCGCGCCAAGGGCCGGCCGAACCACCGCACCTATTACGGCAAGGTGGCGAAGGCGGAGGTGACGGACCCGCTCACCATCCGCTTCACCTTCGGCGTGGTCGACCGCGAATTGCCGCTGATCCTCGCCCTCATGCCGGTGCTGGCCCGCCACGCCACCGATCCCGAGACCTTCGAGCAGACCGGCTTCAAGGCGCCGCTCGGCAGCGGCCCCTACACCGTGGCCGAGGTGAAGCCGGGCGAGACGGTGCTGCTGGCCCGCGCCCCCGCCTATTGGGGCGCGGAGCTGCCGGTCAATCGCGGCAATTTCAATTTCGACAGCCTGCGCTATGACTTCTACCGGGACGTGAATGCGCAGTTTGAAGCCTTCAAGCGCGGCCTCTACGACATTCGCTACGAGACCGACCCCGGCCGCTGGAAGACGGGCTACGACTTCCCCGCCGTGCGCGACGGGCGCATCGTCACCGAGGAAGTCGCCACCGGCACGCCCAAGCCCTATTCGGCGCTGATCTTCAACATGCGCCGCCCGTACTTCGCCGACGCGCGGGTGCGCCAGGCGATGGTCGAGCTGTTCGACTTCGAATGGGCCAACCAGAACCTCTATTTCGGCCTCTACCGCCGCAATGGCAGCTTCTACGACGATTCCGATCTGTCCTGCCTCGGCCGCCCGGCCGATGCCCGCGAGCAGGCGCTGCTCGCCCCCTATGCCGACGCCGTGATGCCTGCGGTGATGGACGGCTCCTGGCACGCCCCGCGCTCGGATGGCTCGGGCCGCGACCGTGTGCGCCTGCGCCAGGCGCTGGACCTGTTCGCCGCCGCCGGCTGGGAGCTGAAGGCCGGCACGCTGACCAGCCGCGCCACCGGCCAGCCCTTCGCCCCGGAACTTCTCGTCGGCACCAAGGACCAGGAGCGGCTGGCGCTGGCCTATCAGAACATGCTGCGCCGCGCCGGCGTGCGGCTGAACATCCGCCTCGTCGACAATGTGCAGTTCGAGGCCCGCAAGCAGACCTATGACTACGACATGGTGCCCTATATCTGGGACCAGTCGCTCTCCCCCGGCAATGAGCAGGCGTTCTATTTCGGCTCCGCCGCCGCCGACACGCCCGGCACGCGCAATTTCATGGGGCTGAAGAGCCCGGCGGCCGACGCGATGATCGAGGCGCTGCTGGCGGCGCGCGAGCGGGAGCATTTCGTCTCCGCCGTGCGCGCGCTCGACCGGGTGCTGATTTCCGCCGGCTTCTCGGTGCCGCTGTTCTACACGCCGGGCCAATGGATCGCGCGCTGGCGCAAGGTGGAACGGCCGCAGACGCTGGCGCTTTCCGGCACGCTGGCGGAAAGCTGGTGGCAGGCAAAGCCGTAACGTCCCGCGTGCGGCGGCGGGGCCTGCCCGCCACATCCGGCCAAAACCGCGTCATCGCCCGCATGAAGCGCTGGACAGCCGCCCCCGAACGCGGTCCTTAAGGGCAATGCGCGCGGGCGGCCAGCGAAGAGGGGCCGTCCGCGCCCGAATGAAGTGCTGGAGCGAAGTCCATGCGTTACGCCGTCCTTTCCGTCGCCGCTTTCCTCGTCGCGGGCCTTGCGCCTGCCGGCGCGCAGCAGCCGATCGAGGTGCATCCGAACAAGCCGGCCGGGGGCGGGCTGGAGATCAGCATTCCGCCGATCAACAACCCGAACTATCTCGATTACGGCCCGCTGCCGGACAAGCCGGGGGCGGACAAGAGCCAGGACTACATGGAGCAGGCCGGCGGCAATTACGAGAATCTGAGCGGTCCCGGCTCGGATGTCGATGCCGACGTGATGCCTGACAGCGACGGCGCCTATGAGAGCCCGCTGGACTGAACGCAAGCTCTGAGGGGGCCGCGAGCCGGGGCCCTCTCTCCTGCGTCATCCCGGAAGGACCGCAGGTCCTCTCCGGGATCGCGCCCCCATCCTGGGAACGAACCCGGCCCTCCGCCTTCGGCTGCGGCCGGGATGACGGCTGGCCCCGCGAGGCGGCCCATTCACGCCGCCCTCCCCGCGAGGCGGCCTACGCCGCCTTCGCCCCCTGCTCGGCGATCTTCGCCAGTTCCTTCAGAATGCCGGCGCTGCCCTTCAGCCGCGCATTGGCGCTCGGCCAGTCCTCCGAGAACATCACCTTGCCGTCGGGCCGCATCTTCGCCACCACATGCGGCTTGCCGACATAGGTGATGAAGCCGGCCGGGTTGGGGAAGCGCCCGTCGCGGAAGGTCAACACCATGCCGCGCGGGCCGGCATCCACCTTCTCGACATTGGCGCGGCGGCACAGCGCCTTGATCCCAACCAGCTTGAGCAGTTGCTCCACCTCTTCGGGGAGCGTGCCGAAGCGGTCGACCATTTCCGCGCCCATCGATTCGATCTCGGCGTCGGTCTCCATGTCGGCGAGGCGGCGATAGAGGCTGAGGCGGACATGCAGGTCGGTCACATAGTCCTCGGGGATCAGCACCGGCGTGCCGATCGAGATGGTGGGCGACCACTTGTCGGCCACTGGCGCGGTGATGCCGGCCTTGAGGTTGGCGATCGCCTCCTCCAGCATCTCCTGATAGAGCTCGTAGCCG
>JAESFV010000253.1_pt1 | contig 49084 bp, 44 predicted proteins | sample 9269471 | NCBI WGS metagenome assembly JAESFV01 (sample SAMN14502647, study PRJNA617108) | algae metagenome | isolation source: Symplocastrum torsivum CPER-KK1 and co-occurring heterotrophs from... | place: USA: Central Plains Experimental Range, Colorado | collected 2001-01-01
GATTCCTGCCCGCATTCAAGGGAGCCTAGAGCAAAGATTTGCTTGGTTCTACAACACCTTTTACCCGAACCAACCCAGCTAAACTTATGTTGCCTCTAGTAACAACGACGTTACATTCAAGTCGCTCTCTGTCAGGAGTTACGCAACTGGCACAACGTGAAGGCACAAGTCGTACAAATGCACTCTTAAACAGCCACAAGTGAGCGCCGAGCCAATAGTTAGATTAATAACAGTAATTAACTTTTTATCAAATAAAATACGCACTTGTGTCAGACTATTTAATTCAACAATTGAAACGACCGAATAATTTCAGGCGTTTTGTCTAGTTTTTTGCTAAAAGGTGCGGCGTAGCAGCGCCCGTGCTTGTGATAGTTGCGTAAGTCCTGTGCGGTTTTGCTATTCCAATTTATTCAAAAGCTCACTGCTTTCTACTAGCAACTTGAACTCAATCAAGGCAATTGTTTTTCAACAAATAATCGTCAACTTAACGGGAGATGGGTGAATGGCAGCTTTTAACGATATCGATACTTTTGCCGAACTGCAAGAGGCGCTAACTATCTCGAAAAACAATGGTCAAGAAGATACGCTCAATCTCACAGGCAATATCACCCTAGAAAGTAACCTGCCTTTAATTGAAGAAGATATTGGCTTAACGATTAATGGGGGTGGCTATCAAGTCAGTGGGAATGATGTCAATCGCCTTTTCTTTGTCAGAAGGGGCAGCGTTGTCTTCGATAACCTCACGTTCGCTAACGGTCGGGCAAGAGGAGGAGATGGAAGTGGTGGCGGTGCTGGCATGGGCGGTGCTTTGTTTATTTACGACGGCAGCGTTACGGTTAGCAATGCCACTTTCAGCAATAACCAAGCGATTGGTGGCAATGGCGGCTACGACAGCCGAGGTGGGGGTATGGGGTTGGGCTTTAGCAATCCAAACCCCGAAACTCCCGGAGGACTTGGAACTAACGGCGGTAACGGTGGTAACGGCAGCGACGGCGGCTTCGGCGGCTTCGGCGGTAACGGCGGCAACGGCGGCCAAGGCGGTAACGGCGGTAACGGCGGTAACGGCGGTAACGGCGGTAACGGCGGCTACGGCGGTCGAGGCGGCTTCGGCGGCAACGGCGGCTTCGGCGGCTACGGCGGTAACGGCGGCCGAGGCGGTAACGGCTTCAGCGACGGCGGCAACGGCGGCAACGGCGGCCGAGGCGGCTTCGGCGGCGGCGGCGGCCGAGGCGGCGACGGCGGCGACTTCGGCGGCGGCAGCACCTATGGCGGCGACGGTCGTGACGGCGGCGACGGCGGCTTCGGCGGCGGCGGCGGTCGAGGCGGCTTCGGCGGCCGAGCCAGCAACTACGGCGGCTACAGCGGCAACGGCGGCCGAGGCGGCTTCGGCGGCGGCGATGGCGGCGAAGGTGGCTTCGGCTTCGGCGGCGGCGGCGAAGGCTTCGGCGGCGAAGGCGGTGCAGGCATGGGCGGTGCCATCTTTGTTCGCAGTGGTTCTCTGACCTTAAACACCGTGACGTTTAACAACAACCAAGCAACTGGTGGAACGGGACAAAGCTCAAACTCAACCACTGATGACGCTCAAGGGTTAGGAGGAGCAATTTTTGTTCTGAACACTACTACGAACTCCGGCAATAATCAAGGGATGCCGACTGACTTACCCATCGTTACCGCGTCTAGTACCACCTTTGACGGTAACAATGCAGCGAATGCTACTGGCAATACTGGCTCTAATGGAGTTGGCGAAGGTCAAAACAATGATGATGTCTTCGGGACAATTGCTTTAGGTGCGCCTCTCATCGGAACTCCAGGTGACGATATCCTCACAGGTGGTGCAGATAACGACAAGTTATCTGGCAAGCAAGGGAATGACACTCTTGTTGGTAATGCTGGCGATGATATTCTGATTGGCGGCATCGGTAACGACATCCTCACGGGTGGCGCTGGAGCTGACCGTTTCTTCCGCTGGCGCAGCACAACAGGAATGGACACTATTACCGATTTCCAGGTGGGCGAGGATACCCTCCGTGTCTCGGCTAGTGGTTTCGGCGGCGGACTGCTTCAAGGAGCGGTGCTTGCCGCCGCTCAGTTTACAGTCGGTTTGGCTGCCAGCGATAGCAGTACTCGCTTCATCTACGCTCAGAGTACGGGTGCTTTATTCTTTGATGCTGATGGCACGGGTTCGTTATCGCAAATCCAAATTGCTCAGCTATCCACTGGATTAGCGATAACGAATACGGATATCTTCGTCTTTGCCTAAATCTACTCCTTGTCGCCTTCCCGCAACTTCCCCACAGATGACCGCTTTCCAACCTCGATACGAGCTAGAGCTAAAACTGGTGGCATAACTGTATTTATGTGTTGAGTGTTGGAAACGGGGCAATCTGTGAACGCACCGGGCTTCATCGGTCAAGCCTGATAATCGCCAAATTGCCCCCGTTTAAGTCTTCCACTTCCTGTGGAAGCCTGAGCTATTGCTTGATGTTGCTCATTAGCGTTTTGGTGCCATTGAATTAGCAACTTGAAGCGCTTCCTCTAGAATGTACGAGGCTTTATCTTTATTTGAGTCGTTTGAGTCGCCGAATAGGGAATTGAAGCGACTAGTAAGCACCCGAAGGATTTGTTGAATCGGCTCAATCTTGTCGGGTTCTTTTGCCACATATTGTTCAACGCTCGCCGTCAGGGCTTGAGCTTTGTAACTTTTGTCTGTTATAGATTGAGCTACCTGAAGCGCTTGCTCCAAATTTCCCTGTTTGGCAAACCCAGGGGCGATTGCCGATAATCTCCAGTCCTTTTGGTATATAGCATCAGGTTGGGTTTCGATGGACTGAGCAATCGCCAACGCACGCTCAGGCTGCCCTGCCTCAAGGTAAGCGACTGCCACATCCGATAGCAAGTCAGAAAGATTGTTTTGTTGGACAATCTCAAGCGCTAGGTCGTACTGTCCGCTCTGTAGATAATGTCTGACAATCCCTCCAAAGGTGACGTTCGGGCTTCCCATCGATTTTGCCAGTTTTAGCGCTTGCTCAGAGTATCCGGCTTTGGCATAAGCAAGCGAAATTCCACGGAATGCCTGCTCCCGATAATTAACATTTTTGAGGGAGCGGGCAATTTGCTGCGCCATCTCAAAGTTTCCGATTTCTGCGTAACCTTCAGCTACCCTAGCTATTGCAAGACTTTTGGTTTGAGGTTCCTCAATTGCCTGCGCCGAGGAGCGAGCTTCGACTAACATCTCGACAGCCAAGTTGTTCTGTTCTAATGCGGCATACTGGAGTGCTGTTTCAACTAGGTTGAGCGTTTTTTGAAGGGGAAAGAGCTTGGACTCAAGTGTCCGTATCTTTGGTAAGGATTGAGCGAGAAGCTCTTTGGCTCGATCTTGTTGTCCAACTTCGGCAAATTGAGAAGCAATGCCTAACATCCCAGATAGTTTCATGGCGGCGGCATTGTCTCTCGATTGTGCCTCATTGATGGCTAATGTACTCTTAAGTGCAAGCTCTAATACTTGAGGCACAAGTTGGGTTTGCCCAGCTTGAATAAGATGAGAGGCAATTCCCCTCAAAGTCAGGGTTCTATATTCGGCATTGTCAAGGCGTTGTGCTATTTCGAGCGCTTGGTTCAAGACATTACTTGCCTGCTCATCCAATCCGGCTTTGGCATAATGCCCCGCCACCTCGGCCATTTTTATAGGAGTGAACACAGGATTGTTTACTCCTGTCATGATTTCAACAGCTAAGTCGTAGTACCCAGCTTCTGCGTATTCAGACGCTCGGTTTAGTAGAGACTCTTCCGGAGAAGTTGCACTCATGTGACAACCTGTTGCTGTTTGGGTACGGGCAATCTGGATGGCTTGTGCCAGAAGTTTCTTCCCTAAAGCTTCCTGTCCAGCCAGAATATAGCCTCCAGCTACTTTCACTGTTGGGGTGCCTTTGAAGCACTCATTGGTACTCGCTTGGGCTAAGGGCAGGGCTTGGTCTAAAATCTTCACAGCCTGCTCAGATTGTCCTAGCGCCCTATACTGAACGGCAATGTCAGCCAAGAGGCTAGCTTTTTCGGAGTAGGTTTCTTCTGCCAGAACTTGACCACCTGGAAAGAACGTAGCAATTAGTGTAGTGATCGCTAAAATCTTGAACGGGATTATTCTTCGAGCCATGTTTTTTCCACCTCAACTTTTTGTGTCTGACTCCCCCCATCAAGGGGGAGGGGTAGCCTTGAACCTCTAAAGTCAAAGACACAAATGTTTAGCAATTTGTGTCTGGCAACGGCAATCACGAGTTTTTCTTGACTTAATAGCAAATAATTCAAGAAAAGGAACAATAAGGGCGAGAGACGGCATTTCTTTTAGCAATATTCCTTAAACGGAGCTACTTTCTCATTGAATGGAAACCCTAGACTTGCTTCGCTCTGGAGAGTTAGCCGGGAGCAAACGACTCAATATATCTTGCGGACTCACTCAATTTCCCTCAGAGATTTATGCTCTTGCCGATTCCTTAGAAATCTTGGATCTATCGAATAACCATTTAAAAACCTTACCCGATGAGTTTGAACGATTAAAGCGCCTCAAAATTGTTTTCTTTACCAACAATGATTTTGAGGAAATTCCAGAGGTTCTTTCACACTGCCTTGACCTCAAGATTGTGAGTTTTAAATCCAACCAGATTAGGAGTGTTGGCGAGCAGACCCTACCACAAAAGCTCCGCTGGCTGATTCTCACTAACAATAAAATTGAGAAGCTACCCACTTCCCTGGGCCGCCTGAGCGATTTGCAAAAGCTGATGCTAGCTGGCAACCAGCTCCAGTCGCTCCCAGAGTCAATGGCTTCTTGCCAGAAATTGGAACTCATACGGCTTTCGGCGAATCAGCTCACTGAGCTGCCCCCTTGGTTGTTCACCCTGCCTCGCCTGTCTTGGCTGGCTTATGCTGGCAACCCCTTGTGTAATAGAAACGCTACGACAAAGCCAGTGCTTCCAGACATTGATTGGGCTGAGCTGACGCTGGGGGAAATCCTTGGGCAAGGGGCTTCCGGGGTGATTTATCAGGGGCTTTGGACAACCCAGCTTGCCCAACAAGAGGTGGCAATCAAGATCTTCAAGGGTGAGATCACCAGTGACGGGTTACCGGCTGATGAAATGGCGGCAAGTCTGGCGGCTGGGTCCCATGACAATCTTGTTAACGTACTAGGCAAGCTCAGCAACGCACCCCAGGAGAAACTTGGGGTTGTGTTTTCGTTCATCCCTCCCCATTACAAAAACTTAGGGCAGCCGCCAGACTTTGATACCTGCACAAGAGATACCTACAGTGCAGCCGCCTCGTTCTCTTTGGCTGTCATTTTACGCATTACGAAGGGCATTGCCTCGGCGGCTGTACACCTTCATGCCTTAGGCATTATGCATGGTGATCTCTATGCTCATAATATTCTGGTGGATGAAACGGGCCAGAGTTTGCTGGGAGACTTTGGAGCCGCCTCTAAATATGACAAGAGTGATGTGGTGATTGGGCAATCGCTAGAACGATTAGAGGTGAGGGCATTTGGGTGCTTACTTGAGGATATGTTAGACCGTTGCACACTCCAGGAGTCGTCTAAGTACTATAAAGCCGTGGAGAGTCTTCGTTGCTTACAGCAAGAGTGTCTCAAGCCAGTTTTATCACAGCGTCCTCGGTTTACAGAAATCGGTGAGCGTTTGACTAGTGTTGAGCGACAGGTTTATGGCACAGCCTAACAATTTGACAATGACTAATTAAATGACTAGGTGACTAGTTAGTGTTACTGAAGTCACTAATCTCATACGTCAAAAAACCCGGTTTTTCTTATGGCAGTTAATCTGACTCTTTTTCATCAGATTGGCTTGGGTGATTTAAGGGAATTGCAACGCTAAAGGTTGTTCCCACCCCAATCTCACTGTTCACGGCAATCTGACCCCCGTGTAAATCCACAGCTTTTTTGACAATGGTTAACCCTAATCCCGTCCCAGAGATTTTGCCAACATTTTTCCCTCGATGGAATGATTCAAACAGTCGTTGTTGGTCTTCTGGAGAAATCCCAATTCCCTCATCTTTAATGTGGAAGATTGCCAATTCATCCTGACAAACTAAGTTAAACTTGACGGTGCTACCTTCTGGTGAATACTTAATTGCATTTGAGAGCAAATTCGTCAGAATTTGCCGCAGCAAGTTTTTATCCAGGCAAGCCAAAGTCAATTGAGTTTGGCTGGAAAATATAATTGTAGGCTGGGCACTATTAACCCGTTTTATTTCTTCCACTAAATCCTCACAGAATTCTTCAACATCTAACGATTCAGGGTTGAATTCTAGTTTCCCCGCTTCTGCCTGCCCAAGACTCAGCACATCATTTAACAGTGCAGTCATCCGTCGAGCCGATTCTTGAATTTGGCAAAGGTACTCCTGTTTTTTCTCTTCAGATAATTGTTGACTGAAATCTCTCATGAATTCAGCAAAACCTAAGATTGCCGTTAGGGGATTGCGAAACTCGTGAGACACCATAGAGACAAAGTAGGATTTGAGTTGGTTGAGTTCTTGTTCCTTAGAGAGTGATTGACGAACTTCGGCTTCTGCCATCTCGCGCCGATGAACTTCCTGTTGCAGGAGAGCATTTTGCTCGCTTAATTGCTGAGTCAACCTACGGATATGCAATTGATGCTCGACACGAGCCAAAACCTCTGGCGCTTGAAAAGGTTTGGTGATGTAGTCCACCCCACCTACTTCAAACGCTTTTACTTTATCAAACACTTCATTCAAGGCACTAATGAAGATAATCGGAATGTTCTTAGTTAAAGACGAAGCTTTCAATTTACAACAGACTTCATAGCCGTTAACTTCTGGCATCATGATGTCCAACAAAATCAGGTCAGGTGGAGATGACTGGATAGACATGAGAGCCATTGTTCCATCCTGTGCCATCCGGACTTTATAGCCTTGCTCCGATAACAATTGGGCTAAAAGTTGCAAATTAGCTGGAGTATCATCAACAATTAAAATACTCTCTTTTGATGGGGTATATGGCTCTTGAATCATATTTAATTGGGTTGTGGTTGGATTAGCCTAATAGTTGCTTAAAGTGTTTTTGAAGAAGGTATAACGTTTACTGTGAAGTTGCCCTTGAATCAAGAGAGTACTCTATCCAGTTAAGACTGAGTTCTTTGCCTGATGGGAATCTCAATAAGAAACTTTGCCCCTTGCCCAGGCGCAGAGGTGCATTGCAGCTTTCCACCGTGCTTTTCGACGATGATTTGATAGCTAATGGATAATCCCAACCCTGTCCCCTTCCCCACTTCTTTAGTTGTAAAAAAGGGGTCAAACAGTCGTGCCAACACAGATTCAGTCATCCCCCTTCCATTATCTTGAATACTGATTTTTACCCAATTACTGTCCTTAACTTCTGTGTGGATTGTAATAGTAGGAATGGGGTTTTCAATCCCTTCTGTTGAATCATTTTGGTCGGGATGACGCAGGGCATCAATCGCATTACTCAAGATGTTCATAAACACCTGATTTAGCTGCCCAGCATAACATTCGGCTAAAGGCAGGGAACCGTATTCCTTAATAATAGAAATAGCTGGATGCTCGGGTCTTTCTTTCAAGCGATCGCGCAAAATCAATAAAGTGCTATCGATGCCCTCATGAATATTGACGGGTTTCATTTGCGCGTCATCAAGTCGGGAGAAATTCCGCAATGTCAGCACAATCTCATAAATGCGCTCAGTTCCCATCTTCATCGAGGACAAAATTTTGGGCAAATCCTCTATTAAAAAATCCAGGTCAATCTCTTCTATCTTGTCTTGGATTTCAGAAGAACTGTGGACATAGCCCTGCTGATAAAGGCTGATTAAAGCGAGTAAATCCTGTGTGTAGTTATCTACATGGCTGAGGTTGGCTCCGATGAAGTTAACAGGGTTGTTGATTTCGTGAGCGACGCTGGCAATCAGTTGTCCGAGGCTGGACATTTTTTCGGTATGAAACAGCTTGAGTTGGGTGAGTTTGCGCTCAGTGATGTCGCGTGCAAAACCGAAATTGTATTCCTTACCCTCAAACTCTAAAAAGTTTACATTGACTTCAGTGGGTGTTATCGTTCCATCCTTGCTCTTGTGGCGAGACTCAAAGGTCAGGCTGCCGTGTTCTTTAAGTTCCTGCCAGTGAGCTTGCCAAATATCAGCTTGATAGTCTGGATCGATATCGTGTACGCTCAGAGACAGCAATTCTTCTTCCGAATAGCCTAACAAGTGGCAAGCTGCCTTATTAACACCTAAGATTTTGGCATCTGAGTCAATCCAAAAAATCGAATCGGATGCCTGTTGTACAGAAAATTGTGTTAGTTGAAGCATTGACTCCACCTGTTTGCGGGCGGTGATGTCGAATCGGATGGCTAAATATTGGAACAGTTTGCCTTGGTCATCCAGAAACGGAACAATAACAGTATTAACCCAGTAATACGTTCCATCCTTGGCTCGGTTTTTGACTTCTCCTTCCCAAACTTTACCAGCCATAATTGTTACCCAAAGGTCTTTAAAGAATTCTTGGGAATGATATCCAGAATTAATAAGGCGATGAGTTTGCCCAATTAGTTCTTCTCTTGAATATTGAGAAAGTTGGCAAAAATTATCGTTCACATAAGTAATGATTCCCGACGCATCAGTAATGGCTACAATCGCTGCTGCATCTAAAGCAAATTTGAGGTCTGATAAGTCTTTGAGGGATTTTCTAAGTTCTGATTCTGCTTGTTCTCGCTCAGCGATTTCAGTGTGTAGGGATTGGTTAATTTTAGTTAATTCGGCTGTCCGTTCCTGAACTTTAATTTCTAGAGACTCAAGCGTAGAGCGCAGCAACTCTTCGACCTGCTGGCGCTCCTGGATTTCGTCTTTCAGTGCCAGGTTTGCCGTCTCCAGTTGTGCATTTCGCTCGCTTAGTTGCTGAGAAAGCCTACGGATGTGTAACTGATGTTTGACACGAGCCAAAACCTCTTGCACTTGAAAAGGTTTAGTGATGTAGTCCACCCCGCCTACTTCAAACGCTTTTACCTTATCAAACACTTCATTCAAAGCACTAATGAAGATAATCGGAATATCCTTAGTTGAAGACGAAGCTTTCAATTGAGAGCAGACTTCATAGCCGTTAACTTCCGGCATCATGATGTCCAACAAAATCAGGTCAGGTGGAGATGACTGGATAGACATGAGAGCCATTGTTCCATCCTGTGCCATCCGGACTTTATAGCCTTGCTCCGATAACAATTGGGCTAAAAGTTGCAAATTAGCTGGAGTATCATCAACAATTAAAATACTCTCTTTTGATGGGGTATATGGCTCTTGGCTCATCTCTAATTCATTTTGGGTTGGATTAGGGTTAGTAGTTGCTTAAACTCAAACTTTTTAGCTAAAGAAGCTAGAGCGTTGGCTAAAGCGTCATTTTGAGAGCGGATTTGTTCAATTTCGGCAAGTATTAAATCTAAATCGCCCTCAATTGCGGCTTTTTGTAAGGATGCCAACAAATCGGCAGGTAATGCCGCTATCGCCTCTGGAGTCAGAGCTTGGGTTGGGGCTGACTTGGGTTCTATTGGGGGTTCATCGTAAACGTAGCGCACTCCGATATGTTTGTGCAGGGCATCAAAAATGTCTGCCTCTCGAAAAGGCTTGTGGATAAAGTCGTCACAACCGACAGAAAAGACAACAGTTCGTGCTTCCTCGAAGTTACTGGCGCTCAGGGCAACAATTGCTGTAGCTTGACCTTGGGTTGTGGCTTTAATTCGTTGGGTTGCCTCGTAGCCATCCATCACTGGCATCCGCATATCCATAAAGATTAAGTGCGGTTCCCAACTCGACCAAAGTTCAATCGCTTCAATGCCGTTGGTTGCTTCTTTGATTTCAAAGCCAAGGGGATTGAGCAGTTTGAGCAGCAGTTTGCGGTTATCCCATCTATCGTCCACAATCAGGAGGCGATAGCTGGGTTGATTGGGTTGTAGAGCAATGACTCGGCGCGTCGGTGGCTTGGATTTTATGGCGGTAGCATCCGCTACGCCGAGCTGAATATCAAACTTGAAGATGGTACCACGCCCCAGTGTGCTGCTGACCGTTATTTCGCCGCCCATCAGTTTGACGAACTGCCGACTAATAATTAGCCCTAAGCCAGTGCCTTGCTGTGATTCAGAACCCGTTTGGGTTTGCACAAAGGCTTGAAAAAGTTTATCTAACTCATCAGGGGCAATGCCGGGACCCGTGTCTTCAATTTCAAAGTAAAGTGTCAGTTGTCCTCGCTCGCTTGTCGGTTGTTGTGCTTGTGACGACACAGTACTGACTCCATTGAGCTTATGACTAGCCACCCGCAACGAGACACCGCCTTCAATCGTAAACTTAATCGCGTTAGAAAGCAGGTTGATCAAGACTTGACGCAATTTGACTTCATCGGCACGCACGTATTGGGGAACGTCATCACAGCGATCGCAAATCAAGTGCAATCCCTTCTCCTGCGCCTTAAGTTGGAACATATCTTCCAAGTCGTCAAGTAGGCGAATTAAGTCGAATGCCGTTTCGTTGAGGGTAGTGCGTCCTGCCTCAATTTTGGCTAAATCTAAGACTTGGTTGATTAAGGTAAGCAGGTGTTCCCCACTGCGTGTGATCAGGCTGAGATTCTCTTGTTGTTCGGGACTCAGGTTAGTATCACGATTCATCAATTGGGAAAAGCCCAGAATCGCGTTGAGGGGGGTACGCAGTTCGTGGCTCATATTCGCCAAGAAGATGCTTTTGGCTTGGTTGGCTGCTTCGGCGGCAACTTTCGCCTGTTGTAGGGCAACCTCTGCAAGTTTGCGATCGCTAATGTCCTGCACGGTGCCAAACAGCTTAACCACTTGCCCCTGTTCATTGAACACAGCCCGTCCCCTGCCCAAGGTATACCGCAGGGAGCGATCCGGTCGAAAAATCCGAATTTCCTGCTCGTAGGCTCTGCCTTGAGTGATGGCTAGTTCAGCGTTACGCTGGAACACTTCTAAGTCGTCTGGATGGATTATCTCTAAATGCTGCTCGTAGGTTAGTGCGGGTTGGGTGGGGTCAAGTCCGAAAATTCGGAAGGTTTCATCAGACCAATTCACCTCCTGAGTAAGGACATCAAACGACCAATTTCCCAAATTGGCGAGGTGTTGGGCTTCGACAAGGGCGTGTTCGCTCTCCTTCAAGGCTTCTGTGCGTTGAGCTACCCGGTTTTCTAGTTCCTGATTGGCTTGCCGCAACGCCTCTTCAGCCTGTTTGCGGTCAGTGACATCAATACCAATCCCCCAAGATGCCCAGCCGGGAATCGGAAACTCCTCTGAGAGATTCGACCAAGCGATTGTTTTGATACTGCCATCTTTACAGGTAAGGTCCCATTCCCAATTGCGGTAGCGATTGCCCTGCTCTGCCCATTGGGCTATCATCTGCTGACGATAGGTAGCATTGGGATACACTAATTCCATCGCTTTCGGGTTGCCAATAATCTCCACTGCCGAATATCCTGTTACCCGCGAGCATTCTTGATTCCAGATAATTACGTTTCCTTCAATATCGAGGGCATCCAGCATCACGGGCATATTCTGCAACACGAGACGCAGACGCTCTTCACTCCTGCGTAGGGCCGACTCGGCCCGGAAGCGCTCGCTAATTTCCGCTTGCAGGGAGGAGTTGGTTAAAGCTAAGGAGGCAGTTCGTTGTGCGACTCTCGATTCTAGCTGTTCATTCACTCGTTGTAGCGATTCCTCGGCTTTCTTTCGCTCACTGATTTCGTTTTTTAGTGAAAGGGCTGTCGCCTCCAGTTGTGCCGGGCTTGGGAGAGCTAGTGCTAAAGGAATCAATGGTGCTAGTAGCACCGCTGTCGCAACAGAGGCAAAGGCAGTAATCGCTTTAATGAACCCAGATAGCCAGTAGGTAGGGTGCCAGAGTGTCCATACTTCCATCAGATGAGTCGTGCCACAGGCAACTATGAACGTGCCAAACAACAGAAAAATCCAGTCAAAGGGCACGTCTCGCCTAGAGCGGACGAAATAGACCAGCATCAATGGAATTGAATAATAGGCTAGTGCAATCAGAGAATCACTTACGACATGGAGCCAAACTAACCCTGGCTTCCACAGATAGCAGTGTCCGTGAGGAATGAACCCGACTGCACTTAAAAGGGTTTGAAAAATTTCTGGCATGAGGTCAAAGCAAGACAAGCATCTTTTATCTTGTCTAACTCATTCAGGCGATGCTCTCGTGGAGTTGTGGCACAGATACTTGCATTAATTCTCAAACAATCCTAAAAAAGCTGTGCAGCCTTCCGTGTCTCTTCTAGCCACTCCAATCGAATTGATTCTGAGGAGCAAGCTTGATACCACAAGCTTTTTGACTTGGTGACATCCGCTTCAGTGACACTGCGCTGGAACAGCAGTTTGATGCGGTGAAGCCATTCTTCATTAAGTGTTTTGGTGTCAGGCATCGGCGGTTGACCAAATTCATTACTCACACTTAAGTATATTAACGCATCTAACTTTAGATAGGTATCCTCACAAGTTTTGAAACTTTAAAGTGATTCAGCCAAAAAAACTAGCCATAAGGCAGAGGGCAAGTGCCTGTTCACACTTCATCAAGTCTTCATGAATAGGGGGTGACACCCCTCGTGCCTAAAGGTAATAATTAGGTTAGTAGATGCACCCTGATGATTTAGAGAGCCGCACAACGTGACTCTCTTATTTTTTTGGCGTTCGCGGTTCTGATTTATCAAACGCGAGCGGTGAGAGAGTACAATCTTCTCCTTCAAGATTCCATCCAAGCCTGAACTTAATTTGGTGTGACAGTTTCGAGGTGATCGCCAAATACTGTCACAGTTCAGCCAAGCTTATCAATCGCACACCAATTTACGGTGTGTAATACCGATAAGCCTCAGTCACGGAAGTAGAAACTAAGCTGTAATGACGCTATATCGTCCTTTGAGCTAATTCCTAAAATTTATGAAAGAGAGAACGTAAAAAATTGGCTTTTATTGAGAACGACCCCTAGTTGTTGCGAGTGATTGATAAGTCGATAAGCTGACTATCACCGATTAGAACACAATCTTCTTTACGTTACTTTGATACAAAACAAAACCGGCAGGTTCTTCTGGTGTTCTCTTGGCTTCTACCTGAAAAGTTAAGTAAGTTGGTGCAGCTAATGTTTAGGCTGAGATAAGCATCCTTTGTTGAACCACCATTTCGTTCAGCGCGTTGGGCGTGTGTCCCGATGGAAGAACTGGTCAATGAGTACAAGACGTGACATCTGTTTGAACAGCAGATACCCTAGCACTGCCAAGATGTGAGATTAATCAAAGGTTAGGAATAGTCGGTTCTCCAACCTTGAGTAACTGCTCTTTATCAAATACTTGTCTAACCACAATTTTTTAATAATAAGTCTTACTATTTAGAGAAAATAGAGTTAATATTCTAAGAAACTAATTCAAAAATTAAGTATTAGTTGACACAAAAATGTAGCCCTAACTATAGCAAGTAGTTAGGGCTATATTTTTGCTTTGTTACAGAAGACTTTCCTAAAACATTGCTATAAATATGACTGAATGAATTTTTCATTCTCTCAATAAGCGCATCTTAGTTAGAGAATTTTTCAAATATTTTGAAACCGATTATCAATCTGTATTTATTTGGGAAGAATTTTACCTAGCCTTCAGGCTCTCTGGCAATTTGCTTACCACCCAGCTCATAGGAAGCGGCAGATGAGGCTGTGTTAAGTCGTTGATTAGCTGATTTGCACTAACTTTTCGTAAGACTTATCAACCTGTAGCCTTTGTAAATCAATAGTTTTAAGTTGTAGAGCTATTTTTCCTACTTCTTATACTTTACTAATGTTTGTGGGAACCTGAGTTCAGTCAAGGTTCCACAAAAATATTTACAATAATATCAGTATTGAGGAAATAGAATTATGAAACCTATCATTGGATATGTTCGTGTCTCAACGGAAGAACAGGCAGAAACTCAGGCTTTAGACCAGCAAAAACACCGCCTCTTAAAGGCTGGAGCTGAAAGGCTCTATTGTGACATTGAATCAGGTCGTAACTTAGACAGAGAGCAACTGGAAAAAGTTCTAGACTTAGTTATTCGACGGGAAGTATCAGCCGTTTATGCTACCCGTTGGGATCGAATATCTCGGAATGCTCAACTTTACGAAGAAATCAAAAAAATCTTTCGAGATTCTGGAGTCAAACTCCAGTTACTCGACCAAGGAGAAGTTGACCTAACAACAGCGTCTGGAGAATTGAACTCAGACCTACAAGTTCTTTTTGCCGTTCATGAAAGTCGAATGTTGCGAGAGCGGATTAACAAAGGCTTTGAATACCGCAGGAGTCGAGAAGTCGCTTGGATAAGACCTCCTTGGGGCTGCATTATTGTTGATGAGAAATATGAGCTTGACCATTTACCTCTTCTCTACTGTTTACTCATTCATCGACCCAATAACTATCTCGCTCTTGCTGATGAACCTGATGATTCCGAGCAACTCATTTGGCTAAGTCGAGCGAAAATAGCCCGTGAATTTTTCGATTATTTTCTGCAAGTGAGAAAGCCGACTAAGCTTCTAAGGTATCTTCAGGACAACTATGACTTGCAAAAAAATCAGGACTTAACCTTCCCGGCATTAAAGAACTTCCCAACTTCCCGGAGAGGAATCCAACAGTGGCTACAAAACCCAGTCTTTCAGGGTCATACTGCCTATCAAAAGTTCAAAAAAAATGGAGGTGTTAAAACTCCTGATGAATGGGATATTCGCAGGAATACTCATCCAGATCATTGCCTCATAAGTGAAGAAGAGGCTAAGGAAATCCAAGCGATTCTTGCTGCTAATAGGAAACAGTTTGGACAACTCGATGCCACTTTTTTCTTAACTGGACATATTTTCTGTCAGACGTGTAAATCCAAGTGTGGATTAAAACGGGCGGGAGGGGGCCACGCCTATTATGGCTGTCAGCATTCCGCAACAGTTTGCCGTAACAGAAAATGCGTCAGGATTATCAAGATTGAGGAAGCCATTATTAACAAATTAGTCCAACGAGTTCGGGAAATTCATCAACTTCCCCAAGAGGCGATGAAATCCTCAAAATTAGTTGAACTCGAAAGGCAATACGAAGCTCTTGACCAAATTCCTGGCTCTGATTTTAATCCGGTACTGAAAGATGCCAAGACAAAACTTTTTAAAGAAATTGAAATAGAGCGGAGTCAGACTGATAATATCGCCACTCAAATGCTCTGTCATCCTTCCGCTAAAAAAATCAATTTTTGGTACAGCTTAACCCAAGAGGAGAGAGAAATATTCTACAACCAGCTTTTGGAGAGAGTCGTCCTTTTAGATGGAGAGGTAACTGAGGTTCTGTTGAAGGTTTAAGAAAGATGCTCAGGCATAAATCTATTAGTAATTGAGGTGAAAGCTCATGTCCAAATTAACTCTCTTGCGTTTTAATAAAGCGGCTCTTCGATTTGAGGAGGCTGAAGCCCAAGTTCGACAAGCCTGGAATCCCGCTTGTAATTGTCCCTCCCCTGGTGAGCGAATTGAGTGTGCCAATTGTCCCTACTATAAGCATTTAGGAAAACTCACTCAGCAAAAGCTTCATTCCTCACCCGAAAAGGTCTTTGCTGAGATTCCACCACCCTCTCCCTCTGACCCCTATTCTCTAGAGGTCAAGGAACAATGTTGGGAGATGTATCGGCAGGGTTACTCAGTTGAACAAATTCAAAGGCTGGTTGGAGTTCCCAGCCGCCGCACCCTCAGAGGCTGGTTGCGAGAAGTCGGACTGTCTTCTCGTTCGGCTGAATATCCTGAGCACATCAAACAACGGTGTCTGGAAATGTATGCTCAGCGATGCAGCCCTCGCGAAATTGAGAATGAAACGGGAGTGCCAGGGGACACCGTCACAGATTGGGCTATGCAAGCTGGGATATCGAGAAAGCGTAAATACTCTGATGAAACTCAACAGAATTGTTTCAATCTTTATTTAGAAGGTCATACTTCCGATGAAATTCATAAACTGACTGGGATTCCCACGATCACGATCAGAACCTGGCTTTGGAAAGCCGGTATCAGCCGAGGTCAAAAACGTTTTTCAAAAGCCGAAAAAAAGACTTGTCAAGCACTATATGAACAAGGTCAGTCACCCAGAGAAATTGAAACCCTTACTTCTATCCCTAGAGCCACCATCGGGTCGTGGGTGAGAAAAGAAGCTTGGACTAGAGGGAATCCGTCTCAGGTTCCTCCTGCTTACGAGTCGCCTTCTTTGTCGAACGAAGTTGCTCAAAAGTCCTCTCCAAGAAAGCCAGACGGGTATTGGAAAAACTTTGAGAATCTGGAGCAGGAAATTTTAGAACTCAACGTTTTGAGGGGTCAAATCGGTGTCATGCCAAAAGCTGTTGAACTCAAGCAGTTGGGGCGGGGTGACTTGATGAAAGCCATCTCAATGCATCACGGTGGCTACCAGTCGGTTGCTGAACGGATGGGGTTGGATTACGTTAAAAAACGGCATCGTTATTGGTACGACTTGGCTAATGTTGAAGCCGAACTTAAAGCTTTCATTGAGCAACAGGGTACTCCTGGTGTCATGCCCACTAAAAGGGAACTGGAAGAAGCCGGGAAAGGGTCTCTTGCTAACGCCCTTGGACTACATGGTGGAGTGCTAGAAGTTGCTAATCGATTGAATTTAGAGCTGTCCTATGATCGGAAACCACAAGGTCACTGGGACAATCCTGACAATCTTCGGCGTGAAATCGAGCCGGTGGCTCTTCAACTGGAGATTCCAGGACTCCTACCCACTGATGAACAACTCTAGCCAGCTCAATGCAGCGATTTGAGCTGTGCCATTGCCAGGAATGGTGGATGGTCATCCAGTGTAACGCTCCTGATGCGATCGCTTCTCTCATTGGTCAAAACTAGTTTGTGCCAAACTAATCCCCACAACGAGGCTCAAACCAATTTATGCACTTGGTGCATAAATTGGTCAAAATCGATTTCCGCCAAACTAATCCCTGCAAGGAGGCTGAAACGAAAAGTGCATTTAGTGCATTGATGCACACAAGCTTAGTTAGCGTTTCAACACCTTTTCCCCCATCCAACTTATGCGATCGCTTTTTGATGAGGCAGGTCGTCTTTGAGTGATTAGGCGACTTAGGCTAAAAGTCCGATAGCTAACCATCCTCACTTCAGTGTCTAGCCGTTAGACACCAAATCAAGAAATTAAGAGGGTGGTAGGGTAGCCTTAGTCAGGAAATTTGGGTATGTTGACTGAGGCTAAAATCCCCACAGCTCTCCGAATTCATCAAAGTAAAATCCCCATTGCGGATTCCCCTCAATTAGTCGCTGGATTTTCTTAGCGGTCACGGCACGAGTTTCGGCATTAGTTAGAAGCGAGCGCAGATGTTCCAGGGAGGGTATCTCTTCTCCCGCTGGCAGAACCAGGTTTAATTCCTCGTCCATGACGTACCATTCTGGATTCGCTTCAATCACACGTCGAGCCAACGATGCCGCCAACTTGCCACCGTCAAGTTGCTGCTGTAGGTCAGACAATGGCAGCGGCGGTGCGGTTGGTTCGTCCGTTGATTCTGGCTGTGGTTCTGTAACGGCAGGTTCACTGGCTAATTCCTTAGCAGGCTCCAGGTCATCAACATCGGCATCGGCCGTGGTAACTGGTTCGGATTCTGTGACCGCAGATTCAGTGACCAATTCCTTCGCTGGCTCTAGCTCGGCTGTAGCAGAGTTCAGCTTGGCAGATTCCGCTAGACCTGGCACTTGCAATTGGATACAGCCAGCTTGCAAAGATGCCATCGCACTTGCTGCCTCCTCCAAACTTACCTTGCGGTCGGGCAGGAGTTCTGGCGGTACATAAGCGCTGGAGACACCGAGCTGCTTCTGCTTTTCCCAATCCTCAGCACATCGGTTGATGGTGCGCTTGAAGGATTCCCACTGCGCTCGCGCCAAATTAACATTCTTGAGTTGCTGGTATGAGGAAGCGATCGCTTCCTCATCGGTCATCCCCGTCTTTTTGCTTCTGGTCTTCAGATAGGTCACAAACTGCTCAAACGGTTGTCCTGGTGCAACCTCCCACTCCTGCTGTTCACAGCGACCTAACAACTCACTGCGACGATATTCATTGAGGTACTCACATGGTTCGCCAGCATTGATGCCCTTCACAATGGCACTAGCCCAACCGACTGGTGAAAGTACCTCTCCCTTCGTCTTCCCTAGTATCAAGAGTGCTTGGTAAAAGTCCTCACGCTCTGCCTGGGACTGAAAGCCAGAAGTGCGCTCTGCACGGCTGTGTAGCGCTTCGCTATCGCCTTTCAGCTTAGGTAGTGGCTTTACATCGGTTTGAACCACTTCAACACACGTTGCTGTATTTACAGCAGTTTGTGATACTTCGTCACATTTCAACACAGGCACAGCGGAAAATTGTTCTTCACTCTTAACTTCTTGTTCTTGCAATATCTCTGGTGTGTCATCGAACGAAGTGGTTGAACCCTGTTCTACTTCATCTTCAGCTTCCCAAGGGTCTTCCAGCTCTGGCACAGAGTTTATTTCTTCTCGCTCTTGTTTGAGAGAGCAGGAATCTGTGCAGGAATCAGAGGAAGGAATCTGTGTATGTGTTTCAACAGTGAAACGTGAGGTTTTAGAATTGATACTTGGTGTCCCACTATTGATCCCCGACGTTTCAGGCTTATCAACTGGGGAGTTTTTGCGAGTTTTAGCCTTTTTGGGAGAATAGAGTTTCTCCAGGGCTTCTTCAACGCGATCGACATGGAGCAGATATTGATGAGTCTTGTCCTGCCCATTGCGTCGGTTCTCTTGGCGAGCGTTTTTCCGAATAGAGAGGAAGCCCAGCTTCTCCAATAAGTCAAGTGCAGCTCTTATGACGTGGAGGGTGTAAGCTCCCATCAGGTCTTCCCGGATATCTCTGAGCGGCTGGTAAACCCAGCGGGTCGGGTACCTTAATTCTTTCCATTCGTGCCAGTGCTTGAGATAGCTAATCATCGCTACGGCACAGCACCTAACTTGTGTGCGTGAATTTAATGCCAGTTTGTCTAATAAATCTTTGTGTTCCCTTCTTAGTAAGGAAATTGGGCTACGTGGTTTTTCGGCTAGGGATGCGGTCATGACTTCCTCATTGGCGATCCAGAGGAAGAGTGATAGACTTGAAGCAACAGTACTTCTGTCTGTGACTCCCCTCTGGGGTGGTTATGTAGCCAGCGCTCAACACTCCGCAAAAAGTAATAGAGCGCTGGCTAAATTTTTGTGTCTACGTGTCTAACGGTTAGACACGTTCTTCTTCTACAGGGGCGATCGCTACTTAAACTATTGTTCGCACCTGAATTGGCTCGTAACTGTGAAGAGTTACAAAGCGTTTGGCTCTTTTAGGATGCCCAAACTCGTAACCTCAACAGTATCACGGAGAATTCCCTTCTTTACCTCCTTTCTTCCCCCTGCTTTTGCCCCCGGTATTACCAGAGGCGGGGGAGCGTTCTTTTACATAGCTCTCAATAAATTCGGTCAATACATCGCTCATGTTTTTCCCTTCTTTGGCGCAGACGGACTTGAAATCATTTCGGAGCGATTCAGGTACAAACGCTCTTAGCGCCACTATTTTTTCTTTTTCTTCAGTCATTAACGTTATGACAGTTTGAGTCATAACGCCAATTGTCTCACTTAAGTCTTTTTATGCCGACTGACAGTGTTGACAGTACTGACAGTATAGCCTAAGCTGACAGACATAGACGCAAAAGGAACAGGGGTAAGCGCAAAACGCAATCAAGCGGATACCAGTATTAAAGGGTTGCAAGCCCTGCCTCAAGCGCCTTTAATGCCAGCAAACACAAGGCATCTAGCCATTTTGAACCATGAAAACTGAAGAGCAGTTGGAGACGCTTAACGGATACTCCAGTCCCTTAGTTCACGTACAGAGCTATCCGCAGATGTCCCAGTTACGTCCCTGTGTAGCCTTTGATGGTGGGAATCGTTTCATCAAGTGGGTTGACCCTGAGAATGAAGTCCGAATGATTCCTAGCTGCGTTAAGGAAGTTACTGAGACACAGTGGAAGCGCATCAAACCAGACCCTCAAACAGTTCTGATTGAGGTTGATGACAAGCGTTACGTCATTGGGCGACAGGCACAGGAACTTGACGGTGAACCCGTCTTTCAGCACAACAAGTGCGAATTAGCTGAAATCATTGCCCTAGTTGGTATTGAGCCTAATCCAGGATTCGATTACGTCCACATTGCCAAATTTGCGATCGCACTTCCGAGCGACACAAACGACTCTGATGTTGAAGCACTTCGTAGGCTGGAAAACTACCCAAACGCACGGGAATTCAAGCGCAATGGGAAGCACATCTGCTACACGATTGCTATTGTTGAACCCCTCAATGAGACTGAACCAGCATTTCTCTATGCCCAACAGCAGGGAATGTTTGCATTTCCTGACAATCCTAATGCCGTCTGGGACATTGGTGGAGGAACCTCAATTGCCAGAATCTACTTACCCTCTGAAACGATGGTTCAGGATGCAGAAATCATCCTGCCAGGAACTAAGGAACTAGCACAGCAGGTGGCGACCGAAGTGCAAGCGACATTGGGACTGAACTATTCACCAGCGCTGGCAGACATCATGGATGCGATCGCTCGTGGTGATTGTCTCTATGGCACAGCCAAACTCGATTTTTCTGCAATCTACCAAGACGTGTGTGAAAAGTGGGTTGAATCCGCCCGTGCCGAAATCCGCTCAAAGTGGGCTAAGTATCTCCCCAATCTGGGTGAAGTCTTGATAGTTGGTGGTTCCGCGAACCTAGCCGCACCGATCTGTGAGGCATCTGGTGATTGTTTTTGGATTGCGCCTGAACCTCAACTTTTCAACATCATTGCAATGGCTCACATATCAGGAGGATTCAATGGCTAATCAAACTCGAATTGTGCTGGATGCTGACGATAGACCTAAGGCAGAAAGAATCCTTGAGGCGACGGGAATCAAAACATTCAGCCAATTATTTTCTATCTTCCTCATCAACTATGGCGACCACTTGGTTAGCGCTCTGAAGGCAACCCCGGTTGCTCCACCACCACCTGTAGCCATGCCTGCATTAGTGCAAACAAAACAGATTCATTCTATTGAAGCACCTCGCCGAGCCGTACAGCGGCAACCAGGTATTAGCAGTTTCTAAAGGAGACTTAACAATGCTTAACTTCTTGAGAAAGCTCAGGGAACGATGGTCGGTCGAACAAGCCTGCCGCCAAACCCTTGAGATTTACAAGACCGGGACTGCTGAAGAACGCCAGCAGATTGAGGATTTGCTCTGGGAAGTCGGGAGGCAGAAGGGCAATATGGGCGAGGCAGAGGCAGTCGTCAAATCGCTCAGACAAACACTTTAAGTAGCTCAAATCAAAGGAAGTAAAAGTGACTGAAGAAACCTCATTGACCTTACAAATCCTGCTCGGTGTTGACGAATCCACAATCCAAGAGTGGTTTGAAATTGTCAAGCAAGCTTATCCCCAGATGGAAGGTGAATTTTACCCCCGTTTTCTTGGCATGGCTATGGGAGCAATAAAGAGTGCTTTTGAAGCTAGCTACCCAATAGAGAAGTGGATTGCAGAAACTCGTCAAATGAACGGAGTGGATTGATGATTGCACCAGAAGATTGGACACAAAGACTCAAAGAGAATCCACCTGACCCACTAGAAGCCATCCGGCAGGAATATGAAGGGTTTCTCTCGCAATTGGAGGGATTAGCAGTAGAAGCAATCGCTACTAACGACTGGACTAACTTCTATGCCCATCTTGTGAACTTCCAGAATGAGCATGACCTTCATGGTGAAGCGCTAATTGCTATTGGAGCAGAAGCCAGCGGTGACGAATTGGACACTCCCACCACTGGCTCTCTCCCAAACGACCGAACAGTAAACCAATCGTAAGGATTAATTAAATCATGACTCACCCAATTGGCTATCACACAGGCTACGACCCAAAAACTCAATCTCCTGAAGTCCTGCACAACCTTCAAGAACGCTTTGGTTCTCAGTTACAGCAAATGACCTACGAACAAAAGATTGTCTTCCGGGCAGCATTAGCCGACTACATTGCGAACAAGCCAGTCCACCAACCTAGTCCTCATCCCGAAGAAATCACCCTTATTGATTGCTGTATTGAATCGGCTGGTGTGGATTGGAACATTTGGGACGAAGACCCCGAATTAGTTGAGTACATCCAAGCTTGTAGCCAACTTTCTGAGGGCAACATTGAGGGCTTGATTGAAGCTCTGACTGCACAGATTGGAGGCAAAGTCTACGCCTCAAGAACCCACACAGATCATTGGGAAGTTAGTCTCTAGCCCTAGAGAAATGCCCCTAGCCGTAACTAGGGGCATAGAAGAACTATGCAAACCAACACATTTCGACTGGTGACTACTGGCAGCATTATCGGCTTAATCGGCACAGCTCTAATTACCACTTCCAAGGCGACATTTGACCACGCTAGTTGGTGGCATACAGAACAGGAAAAGACTGAAGCCGAGAATGCAAAGGCGATCGCTGATGCCTACCAAGAAAACCAGATTGCCCACTTTAACCAGCTAATTGTTTCTAACTACACCCTCAACAACACTCCACCTCATCTTGATTGGCAACATACCGTCAACAAGAGTGAAAAAACTGTTGTTTACGACCGCTACAGGAAGTGTATCGGGTACGCCTACCAAGGGGAATTCTACTTCACGCTTTACTACAAAGGAGTTTGCGACTAATGGCACTTGGCTCTAAATCTTCAACAAACGGACATCGCAGCACTACTACTCAATCACCTGGAAGTGATGCGGCATCAGGTATCAGTCGGGTACTGGTCTTGATTCTGACCGTTCCAGCTCGTCTGATTAACTGGCTAACGACTCCACCAGGAAACGCGATCATGATTGGCTTAGGAGTCCTGTACTTTGGGTCAGTCAGTGCTGAGGGTTACTGGCAAGCAATGAACGCAAATAACCCCGCCTTTGTCCCTAAGCCTTTTGTAAGTGACGGAGCCGACCTAAGGTACATTTTTACGGCTATAATCGCCCCTTCATTCTGGATGGCTGCGGTAGTGAGTCTGATTGTGCAGGGCATTCAGGCTTTTGTACTGCGTGAAATCGACATTGCTAAGGCGAAAGCTGAGTATGAGGCGATTAAGGACTACCGAGTACCTGACCCAGAAGAAGGGCAGCTTGATTTAGCAGAGTATCGGAGGAAGCGCCTAAAGGCAGTGGGGATGCGTACTGTTAGAACTCGTGGCGCATTGATTGCCCTGACCTATGCGATTGATGCTGGTATCGCCTTTTGGAACTACCCCGTGATTGGGCAGAGTACAGGCGAGATGGTGATTAATCTGGTCTGGATTCTCGCCAGCATCTTTGGAACGGAAGCAATGATTAACCTGTTCTTCAATGCGATCGCACCGATTAAGCCACAAGTTGAAGTCCTCCCGAACTAATTGGCACTGACCACAAAGATTAACCCCTGGCGTGTACGCTCAGGGGTTTTCTCATCAAAAGGAGTTTTTCTTATGCACAACATTAATTCATTCTCTGAACTCCTGGCACAAGGGCAGATTACGGAAGCCTTGCAACTGCGACTCGAAGCGATCGAGGCATCAGCACGGCACTACAGACAGGATTTAGAAGCAGCAAAAGTTTCATCAGCCGCCTTGGGTGTTGTCGGGCTTCTGCTGTCAGCTAATCCCTTGGTAGCTGTTATCGCTGGCTGTGGTCTGGCTGGCTATGGGTGGACGGTCTTAAGAGACTACCAGAACACTAAGCGCCTGTGCTTACTCCCACTGGTCAGGAAGGGGGCAGGGGAATTACTCACGGGCATTGGGCTGGCAGCAACCAACGACCATCCGGAAGCCGATGACCCACTGCTTGGTGTGATTGGCTATGTAGAGCCGGAACTAGCACACGAATATGAGCTTGTGATGGTCGCAGAAGCCCAGTTGACAGGTTACTTAGCGCAGTTACCAGGTGAGTCAAGACTGAATGCTTTCAGGCACATTCTCAGGCATACACGGCTAAGGAATAGCCTCAAGCTTCCACCACTGCAAGATGTCGCGTTAGCGATCGCGTCTGGGACTGTCCCCAGTTCATCTCAATCTTTACCACCACAGCCGGGACCACTAGCGGAGGAAGTACCAACCATTGAAGTGAAAGCAACACCAGTAGAGGAAAAGCCGAGCGCACCTCAGACTGTTGAAGCCGCCGTGGTGGAAGTGGAACCGCAACAACCCAGCCAAAAAACGCCTATCACCGTTGTACTGTTTGATTTCTCACGCTTTCGCACTGAGCCTGATAAATTTGCTCATCTGCGGGTCATTGGTGGCACAGGTATTGGGAAAACTACCTTCGTTGATTGGCTGTTGGATATTTTAGGAGGTTCCCGCTTTGTTATTACCCCTAAGAAAAAGTCTTGGCACTGGGTCGGTCTGCAAGTTTATGGACTGTGGTTTGACTATGAAACTATTCGAGCTAAGTTGCAATGGATTCATGCAGAGATGTATCGCCGTTACCCTTTGATGGAACAGGGAGAAACCTTTGAAATAACCAATTTTGTAGTAGATGAATGGCGGCTCATCAATACCAATCTCAAGGCAATCAAAGAACGTGACCCAGAAACTAAACAGACTATCGAAGTGGCCCCTTCCGCTAAAACAATGATGAAAGATATCATCACCGTTGCCCGCGAGTCGATGTTACGTCTAATTGCCTTAGCACAAGGAGAAAATGTTGCTTCTTGGGGATTCGAGGGGGAGTCAGATTTAGAGGAATGTTTTACTGATGTTCGTTTAGGAGAATTCGCCATTGATTACGCTAAGTCTCTTCGCAATCAATGCCGAAAAGATGGGGAAGATTACGAATACTGGACAGCCGTTTTGAACGAACTAGAGTGGCAACAGTCACGCCGTACTAGTAAAGGTAAATCAATTCCGTGTTGCATGGTAGGAAAGTCTCCCGCACGAATCCCAGACTTAACAGATTGGCAGCGTAATTTAAGGGATATTAATTCAGAAGAGAAACTGCAAGACAATCTATCAATAACTGAGGCTTCCACTGAGCCTTCCCCTCAAGATACCCTTCCCGACCGGAAGCTTCCGGTCGAAAAAGCGGAAGGAAGCCGGAAGCCTGATGGAATCTCACTGGAAACCCTTTCTACTCGGTTAGCGTCAGCTCTAGACCCGGAAGCTTCCGATACCCTTCCACCCCTATTTGAGGGCTTAGACCGAGACGGGAAGCTTCTGATGCTCCGGCTGTTGCTTACAAAAAGATTGGGTAAAGAAAAGACGATTTTACTAGCATGGGGTGAAAAATCAGGTGGAAGAAATCATACTCGTTATCGCTATGCTTCTGACCTATTAGATGCAATGACTCAGGATTTAGAAGGACGGGGATTTAGTGAAGAAAACAATTGGAGAATAGGAGAAGAACAATGATTTTTATTGAGTGGTGTTGTTCAACGTGAGCGCTCGCAGCCGTTAGGGACTTGCAATACTATAGACCTGAAGAGTTCTTCATCGTAGAAAGAGCGGCATTAATGCGGTCAGTGTAAACACGGTATTGATAGGTGCGAATTTGCCCATTGCGCCCGTTGTCCGCCCTCAGGTTTTGGCGGCGCTCCAAGAACCCCAAGCGGATTAGCAGATCGATTGCCTGCCGGATAGCGTGGAGGCTGTATTCTCTATTTAAATCCTCGCGAATTTGGGTGTAGGTTCGACAAACCCACTCGTTTTTGTTGAAGGGAGTTTGGCAATTTTGCCAGTAGTGGACAATGTTAATGATTTTGGCACCACAACAGCAGACTCGTGGTTTTGTGCCTTTGGCTAGGTACTCTATTAGCTCTTTGTGTTCGTGGATGAACATACTAGTGCAGCGTGGCAGAAATAACTATAGCAATCCTAAATGATTCGTGAGTAATCACTATGGCTGGATATAGCCAGCATAAGGCGGAAGTAGTTCGTTTCTCACAAATGAAATAGGATTGCTATATCCAGTTGAATAGGGTTAAAAAGCTTAGTGTACAAGCTTTATTGCCTGGGAGCCTCCTGCATAACAGCCTCCTTGTACTGAGCCAATTGCTTACATTTCTTCGAGTTCCTTGCCTTTGGTTTCTCTCACCAAAAATGCAACGAAAAAGATTGAAATTGCTGCCGCGATGGTATAAATACCGTAGGCAGCACCTAGCCCGAAGGTTTTGAGTAGGGGAGGAAATGTAGTGGAGACCAGAAAATTGGCAATCCACTGTATTCCAGCAGCGACTGAAAGTGCAGCGGCTCGAATTTTGTTATTAAACATTTCTCCCAACAGCACCCAAACGATCGGTCCCCAAGAGAAACCGAAGAAAACTACATAAAGGTTAGCTGCCACAAGAGCAATGATTCCCGATAAACCAGGCAGACTGGGGGTGCCTGTAGCGGGGTCGATCGCCGCATTTCCAAAAACAACCGCTAACGTTCCTAGAGTTACGGTCATCCCGATTGAGCCTAACAGCAGCAGAGGTTTGCGACCAAACTTGTCTACAGTAGCGATCGCAATAAACGTTGTCACGATATTGACCACGCTGGTGATTACCGTAATCAACAGGGAATTGCGTTCTGAAAATCCGACGGCTCTCCACAAAACACTGCTGTAGTAGAAGATAACGTTGATGCCAACGAATTGCTGAAGGATGGATAGAGCCATTCCGATCCAAACAATCGGCAGCAGCCCACCCCGTCGGCTCAGCAGGTCAGAAAATTGAGGTTTGCGCTCGGTGAGAACGGTCTGCCGAATGTCCTCGACTTTGGACTCTACGTCACCGCCCCCAACCTTGGCAAGAACATTAGCGGCTTCGCGATGTCGTCCCTGAGCAACCAAATAGCGGGGCGATTCCGGAATCATCAAAGCGGCTACCCCATAGAGTACAGCTGCTGGGATTTCCGACCAAAACATCCAGCGCCAAGCCGTGGCTCCAAACCAAAACGGTCCCTCAGCTGTCCCCCCTGCACCTAGAGCAATGAAGTAGTTGCATAGCAGTGCCACGAAAATACCCACGACGATCGCTAATTGCTGGAGAGAGCCGAGTCTTCCCCGCAAGTGAGCGGGAGCCACCTCCGCAATATAAGCTGGTGCAATCACGCTAGCCATCCCAACTGCAATTCCACCCAAGGCACGCCAGAACATGAAGTCCCAAATCCCAAACGGAAGACCGGAACCAATAGCACTCAGCGTGAACATGACTGAAGCAACGATCATGGTCTTGGTGCGTCCGAGCCGATCGGCGATCGGTCCCGCAATGAAGGCACCCAGCGCCGAACCGAGCAACGCAGAGGACACGGCAAAGCCTGTCATTGCACTACTAATGTTGAATGTGTTTTGCAGTGCTGCAACAGCGCCGTTGATCACAGCCGTATCAAAACCAAACAAAAAGCCACCAAGCGCAGCAGCACCAGCAATTAAAATTACATAAGATGTATTCGGTTTAGCAAAAACATCTGGATTCTTCGGTAAAGATGATTTCATAATGCAGCCCTTACAGTCCTGATTTGTGCGGGCGGTTTAATATTAATTGACGTGCAATGGCGAGATGCAGAGCAGGCAACACAAGTACCTAAGAGCAGACTGTTCGAGCTGCCCTGTAAGATTAGGTTATGATTGCACCGATGCACATCAATAACTTACCTGCATCAGCCATAATGACCATCGCAAGGCAAGCTTATCTAAGCCTTGACATAACTTCGCAATGTTATGCCGTCTGAAAACCGCTGTAGTAGTAGTATGAGAACCTAGGTAATCGAGGGACATCAGGCATAGGGAATAGAACACCGGATAGTAGCACCATGCCCCATCCAGTACTAAAATTAATCTGACTCGTGCATTAATTTTTTTGACCCCATACAGCGCGATCGAATCTGAGGCAATGCGCTTGTAAATTTGGGAATCGTTTATTAGGCTTTTTCCCTTAATTGAATAAACCAAATCAATCATTTTTTGCTCACCCGCTCAACTGAGTGGGTTTTTTCGTGCCTATTAGCCAGAGTTATCAATCACAGGTTAATTCACGGTGTCAAATACCGATAATCTACGAAGTTGGAAGTAGCAGAATGACTGTAATCACGCTATCACGCTATATCGTTGATTGGGCTAATTCCTAAAAATTATGTAATAGAGAAGGGGAAAAGTTACCTCTTATTGAGAATGCTCCCTAGGTTGTTGCGAGTGATTGATAAGTTGAGAGGCTGACTTATCACCGATTAGAACACAATACTTTTTACGCTATATTTCTGCAAAATACGACGAGGGTTGGCATCATGAGTTACTCGTTCCTTGAACAAAGATAGTAATGTTCAGCAAGGATTTTAGGAGAGCTAGCTGTGTCAGTAATTCAGGTCAACGGAATTGATTTGTACTACAACATTCAAGGTTCCAGTGAAAACGAGTTATTACTGTTAATAGCAGGGTTTGACAGTGACAGTTCAACCTGGGCTGCAATGATGAGATCGCTAGTGAAGCAGTATCAGGTGCTTCGCTTCGACAACCGAGGAATTGGGCAAACTGAAGCGCCAAACAGTCCTTATAGCATCAAACAAATGGCGGCTGATGCAGCCGCGCTGTTGGATTACTTGAGTATTCCTCAAGTCCATGTGGCAGGTCATTCGATGGGTGGACAGATTGCTCAAGAACTGGCTTTGGCACATCCCGAAAAAATCCATTGTTTGATACTTCTCTCATCTTGGGCAAGGGGAGATGAAAGGTTTAATTCACTCATCAAATTGTTTGGCGACTTGACACAGAATTTAGAGGGAATACTTTATCAGAGAGTTCTCTTGCCCTGGCTGTTTACCGAGGCGTTTTACTCGACTCCAGGGGCAATGGAACAACTGATCAACTTGATTGAGAATCAACCATTTGAGCCAACACCTCATGGACTATATCACCAAAGCCGAGCTATTCTTGGCAGTGATACCAGTGATCGCCTTGCAAATATTCATTGCCCTACACTCGTTATGGTTGGGAAAGAAGACCTTCTTACTCCGGTCAGACTTTCCGAGCAACTAGCTCAAGGTATTCCCAAGGCTGAACTAGCTATCCTCGATCAGGGTGGTCACGCCTTGGTGGTAGAGTCGGCGGATACTGTAGCGAAGGTTATGCTTGATTTTCTGGCGAAGCACAGGTAACGCACTCTACCATCCACACAAGAATAACGCGGTCTAACGGAAGATACGCCCAGTTCAAACCTTCTCACGGCGATATTCGACTCGATACGGTATTTGACGATACGCAAAACCGCTATGCACTAATGCAAGTGGGTTGGGATAGAGGACGACGGGTTAGAGGAAATTTGATTTATGTAACTCTGAGTGAGAGCAAGGTTTGGGTGGAATATGACGGGATGGAACAGGGAATCCGGGACTTAGACAAAAACTGAGGCAAAAATGGATTCAAACCTAGACATAGAAGGGTTTTTAGCTCAAATGAGCATAAATCTAGCATTTACAAGGGTTTCAGACATTTTTAAGGCATCGACCTCTTTCTCTTGCTGCGAGACATTTTCAGCCCCTAAAGGGGCTAGAAAATGTCTAAGTCCCACTAAGTATTTCTGCCTGTCCATTGCGATTATTCTTCATTTAGTTGCTGAATTGTTAAAAGAGCAACATTAAAATAACGATATTCCGTTGTTCTGGCAATAGCCTCTCTCTAGAAGTCCTTTTAAGGAGTCTTGTTGAGAATTAGAATCAATAACCAGGTAGTAAATCATACTTTTTACGTCACTTCAGTATGAAATAAAAAGTACACCACAGATTGGTGTGAGGTGAGAGAGGTTATGCAGAACTGAACTGAAAATGTTTAACCTTGCCTTGATTGATAGCGGCTCTTGTTGGGCAAGTGCGATCGCCTTGAGCCTGGAAGGTCTGCTACGATAACTTTTTAAGATACCTATCTACGGATTGCTATTTGAGCATGTTCTCTAACTGCTAACTATAGGAACACTGACTTTAGCAACAAGCTTTTAGCTCCAAATCAAGCTTGACTACACCAGAGACATTCGTTATGAAGTGCTATCAGTTCTTTCTTTATGCCTGGAATGTACCTATCTGTCAAGGGAAATTTTGCTCTGAGGCTCAGGTCAAAAAAGCCGCCCAACAGTTAACCTCTTCAGTGAAATATCAAGTTGAATATAAAGAGGTTTTCCAGCTTTCCCCTCATCTACCTATATTTTCCTCTAATATCCTTAAGCCTCTTGATTTTCCACTACTAGTTTTGGTAGCTGGTCTTTTAGGACTTCTACTCGGAACCATGCTTCTCCCGGTTTTCTTGCCTAATCAAGCGAATCAAGTTATGGAGCGCTTATTTCCTTCTCAAGTTCTGTCCAAGTAAAGAGTATCTGCATAAATGAGTTTTGATGAGCGAAGTAGTGATTGAGATCACACCTAAGATGTAATTAGTGACAACTATTCTTGAAACATCTTCATTCAAACGATATACGCGAAAATTAGGCGCATTTAGTAGATTTGCAGAGGGATAAATAACTACTGCAACCATGACAGAGAAGCGGATAGACAAAAATCCGTATGATCTGGAGAAAATTCGAGATTTAATGAACAGAGTTCACCAATTAACTGTTGATGTTGAAACAAAAACAAAAAGTCGAAGAGTTGAGTTTAAGTTAAGTTTTACAACAAGAAAATCCAGATAATAAAATATTTTGATTTTCAATGTTTAAACCGGCGGGAAATAGAAGCAACTCTTTACCCTTAAGCGAGGCTTTACGGGAAAGCCTTAGTGCTTCACTGTAGCTAAAACATGTAAGAGGAATCCAGTGAGCGCTGTGATAGCAGACAACAATATTCACAGGTTCATCTCCCTCTAGGGGGAGTGGAAGCTGCCAGATCGAATTCATAAGTAGTAACTCTCACACCCTATCTCCATATAATTTTTACCTTTATCTATATACTGCTAACTACCTTTAGAAGTAAATTTTGAAAGGAATTCCCTTTTCGCTCTCTCTTGGAAATTTAAACCGCTTAGAGGAAGTGCTGCCCTACTTAAATCGTCAAGGGCAGTATGCTAAAGCCGTCGCACCTAACCTAATCTTGCTTGACCTTCATCTTCCTGGTCTTGACGGTCTGGAGATTCTTTCTCTGATTAAAAATGATCAGTGGCTCAAAATTATCCCGGTTATTGTTCTGACTGGTAGTGAGGCTGATGCTAAAACCGCCGAAGTTTATCACTTAGGTGCAAGTTGTTATGTTCAAAAGCCTACAGGGATAAAGGAGTTTGCTCACTTGGTGAACCTCATCGAAGAGTTTTGGTTAAAGGCTGTGAAACTTCCTCGATTAGATAATTGAGTGCTGACAAGTCGGCATTAACTAAAAACACACTCACAATTCTCGAAAGATATGAGGCGAGCGCTCTGTCTTTTGCTAAATGTTTTGAACCGCAACAGATTGAGGGTAATTAACCTGTGTTTTGTCTAGTTGTGTCAGATGTGATTGTTGTAATTTATCTCTAAACGACTTGACCTCAGTGACTTTTATCATTTGTCCTGGCTTGTCAATAGGTTCTATAGCAAAACTCTCCCACCAATCCGCTTGAATGCATTTCAGCACTACTTCTAGCTCGGAGAGGTCGCAGGTATTGATGTATTCGTACCTGCTAGGGCTAATCCCGTAAACGTTAATCGACTGATGCCACTGAAACTCGTTCAGGATGCACCTAATATCTTCTTCTGGCACTTCTGTTACTTCTACTAATCGCAGTAATCCTGTAGTTTGACTGACCAAAGTTTTGAGCTAGCTCCCCCATAAGTTAGGGGTTTATCGTTTGCCTTATCCCCCCTTCGGCAGCTGAGATGTCAGTTGTCGGGAATGGAGCAAGTAAGTGTAACGACTCGCTCAGGCGCTTGCAATCAGATAATCATCAGCCAGACCCAATAAGTCATTGACTTTAACTGGTACTGACTCCTGCTGGAAAAGAGGAAGCACATCTAGATTACTGAAATCATTAGGGTTGATGCCAGGAGGAAAGATATAGAACTGTTGCCCTAATTGCTGTCCCTTCCGGTGAAGCGCGAGCGCCTCAGCTAAAACATAAGACATGATCGGAACCCATCTGCCGCTATAAAAGTAGACCACGACTCGCTGCGAAGCGTACTCTTCTAGTGGGAGTGGGAGACTCCAAGGTGATATCACGCCAGACTGACCTTTTTACTTAAAGTATGTCAGTTTTTATTTTTGAACGATTTTGTGATTTAAGTCACTGCTCAAAAGTGGTATTTCTTACTAAAGGTTCCTTTTAGATGTTCTTAAGCTGCTTGCTTTGGGGAATCCTGAGCTTGGCAACAAGGTTTATCGCCTTTCTTACAGTTCTCTACTACAGGAATCGCTGTGAAATTTTATCGGTTTGTTGTTCGTACCTGGAATGTAACTGTTGGTCAAGGAAAATTTCGCTCGGAAGCTCAGGTCAGAAGAGTTGCCCAACAGCTAACCTCTTCTCTGGGAGATCAGGTTGAGTTTGAGGAGATTTCCGAGCTTGCCCCTAATTTGCCCGTATTTCCCTCTAATTCTTTAAAAAGTTTTAACATCTTTATATTTATTCTCGGAGCAAGCCTTTTAGGACTTTTACTCGGAATTATACTTTTCCAAGTTTTCATGCCTAATCAAGCGAATCAAGCTATGGAGCGGTTATTTCCTTCTCAAGTTCTGCCCAAGTCAAGTGGTATCGGCATAAATGAGTTTTGATGTGAAAATCTCCTTAAAATCAGTCGATTTTCTTGCCTTTTCTCGTTCTTTATACTTAGGGTGTAGATTTAACTGATTTCTCGCTCAGGCTATTTAAAAGTGAACATTCAACCGCCATCCCTGGAAGTTTTGTTAGTCGAAGATGACCCAGGTGATGTCGAGCTAACTCTGGCAGCACTAGAACGCTCAAGATTGAAGATCAATCTTTATGTCATCAATGAGGGAGAGGAAGTGCTGCCCTACTTAAATCGTCAAGGACAGTATGCTAAAGCCGTTGCTCCTAACCTAATCTTGCTTGACCTGAACCTTCCTGGTCTTTCGGGGCTAGAGATTCTTTCTCTCATCAAAAATAATCAGCGGCTCAAAATTATCCCGGTTATTGTTCTTGCTAACAGTGAGGCTGATGCTGAAGTAACCGAAAGTTACAACTTAGGTGCAAGTTGTTATGTTCAAAAGCCGACTGGGATTGAAGAGTTCAATACATTGGTGAAGCTCATTGACAGCTTTTGGTTAAATGCCGTGAAACTTCCTCGATTAGATAATTGAGTGCTGACAAGTCGGCATTAACTAGAAACGCATTCACAATCCTCGAAAGATAGGAGGCGAGCACTCTGTCTTTTGCTAAAGTTGTGAACCGCAACAACTTGACGGTAATTAACCCGTGTTTTGTCTAGTTGTGTCAAATGTGATTAAGGCATCAACAGGGTATTAAAAGAGCAGGGAATTTACGAAGGTCTCATGCCTACAACGTCCCAAAAAGATAGAAAGCCGGGGTTTTAGTGACATAGATTTAGTGACGAGTTGTTGGTACAGAGTTAGAGGCTGTAGTGCCGTTTTTTAATAAGGTGCGAAATCATACCAGAAACGGGTCGTTTTTTGGGAGTGTACGAGCTGTCGATTAACCGTAATTTCCCCAGTGGGGAGAGACGCAAAACCGAGTCGGTTACAGGATTTTGCTGTTTTCAAGGATGGTCAAAACTGATGTTACTCAGATGACCACCCGGCAAGCGTGCCTATAAAGGCTTATCCGCCTAGGCGCTCGCCTAAAACAAGATGTAAGAACCGACTGTGTTAGGGCATACAGCGACTGGGTACCAACGAATGATATCTAAGAGAGGTTTGATTGGTGCGCTCGCGTTTGGGAGTAGGTATATACTCGTTAATTACTCGTTATTGTTAGAAGGATGAAACGTAAACAATAAATTGTTAGACCGCAATCGAAACCGTTAGAAAACTTGGTCGGGAACAGGGTTGTTATGAAGCCTTTGTGTTCACGAACGAAAGCAATCTTGCGGTATAGCCGTTCTACCAATCCACGGGCGGGGAAAGCTCAAGCCCAGATGATGTTGTGATGTTTGAGTATGATGAGTTGTAGAAAGACACTAAATTTCAGAATAACAAATCACTCTTTTCAAGGTTTAGATGAACTCCTTAAGCAGCAGAATATTAAGCCTCTATCACTGAATCCACACCGAACTTTATCTACTAGTTTTTCTGCCTTGGGGAATTTGATTGTTCAAACCACTGATGACCTTCAATTCATCAAGGTATTTAGAGAGACATTGGCAGGCATACTCCAATCTATATTACGCAACTTTCCAGAGAATATTTTTTGGGATTTTGATTGTCTCGTAATCAGTATACTGAGACAGGCTTTGGTTGCTGAAAAGGGAGCTGATTACTTCTTAAAATTCTTCGCTGAGAAAATCGAGTTATTGATGGATTTATTTGGAAATAAATCAGAAATTCGTTTTCGTTATCTTCATGACTTTATCTATGGATTTGACTGGGCAAAGTGGGTGCAAAAGGAACCCAAAGCCCGTAATTTAATTGAACCTTTTAACCCAGCTTTTCTAGATTATTTGCTTAGCCGAGGGCAAGAAATTCTACAACTCATTTGTCTTGGTGATTGCCAATATCATCACCTTTCTGAAAACTTATATCGCAATCCCTTTGATTTTTCTCGCGAACCAAAAGATGAGATACGCCTGTTTACTTATCTGGCTAGAAAAAAAATTATCCCCGTAGCTGCGTGGGACTGGAATGTTTCTCCTGTTTGGAATAAACCCTTCCACCAAATGCGCGAATCTCTATCATTAGAACTGCATCTTGTCAAAACAAATTAGGCGATTAGTGAGGCGGTAGAGCGATCGCATCCCCAAGACAAAGCCCCAGGCGTAACGACCAGCGGCTTCTAATTTGAGTATGTAATCAATTGTGTCTAGTTACTTACCAAAGGAGATGACTTCAACGGTAGCCTGACAGTAAAGGTTGTGCCGACGCCCACCTCGCTTTCCACAGCAATTGTACCCCTGTGTAAGTCCACCGCCTTTTTGACGATTGCCAGTCCTAGTCCCGTCCCTTGAATCGTCCCCACATTGCTAGCACGTTGGAATGACTCGAACAGCTGAGGGAGATATTCCGCTGGAATGCCGATGCCACTATCGGTTATGCAGAAAATTGCTTCCCTTGCCGTGCAAACTAAGTCAAACTGGACAGTACCGCCTTCCAAGGAATACTTAATCGCATTGGAGAGTAAGTTGGTGAGGATGTGAGCCAAGAGTTTTTCGTCGATTTGGGCATCCGTACACTCACCAGAGCTAGTAAAGGTTAGAGCGTATTGCTCAGTGGTACTTTGCTGCTGGTTGTTGTAAACAGCTTGCATCGCTTCAACCAAGTCGCGGCACCAAGGTACTAAATCCATTGGTTGCGGTTCAAACTTGAGTTTTCCTGCCTCGGCTTGACCGATGAGCAGCACCTCATCCAACAAATGAGTCATCCGGTCTACAGCACTTTCAATGCGTCGATAATGAGTTTGTTTTTTCTCGTCAGACAATTTGTTGTTGTAGCGTTCGAGGAGTTCAGTCGATGAGCGAATCGTGGTCAAGGGTGTGCGAAACTCGTGGGAAACTAAAGAAAGAAAGCTATTTCGCAATTCACTAAGTTCTCTTTCCCGATGCAGCGCCGCGAGGATGTCGGCTTCTGCCTGCCGCCGAGACGTGATGTCTTCGACAGTTCCCACATGACCGATGAGTTCGCCTTGTGCGGAAAACATTGGTGAAGAACGAACGTGAATCCAACGCACTATTCCTTCTTGGGTTTGAATGCGGAACTCCTTCGAGTATTCTCGACCGTCACGGGCGTAGAGTGACCACTCGGCAAAGACGCGAGCGCGCTCCTCTGGGTGAAGGCATTGTAACCATCCTTCTCCCAGAGTCTCCTCTAGAGTGCAGCTGCAAATCTCTTGATAGCGTGGGTTAGTGTACAGACAGCGACCCGCAAGATCGGTTTCAAAGATGCCGACAGGCGAACAGGCACTCAAAGAGCGGAAGCGTTCTTCGCTCGTTCGCAGTACCTCCTGTGCCATCTGGCGTTGAGTAATGTCTCTGTCAATGCCACGATACCCTCGAAAATTGCCAGCCTTGTCAAAGACAGGAACACCACTGGTTTCGAGGACAACGAGGCGTAAATCTTTGTGTATGTTGGTGTTTTCCAGATCGGTGAAGGGCTGCCGTGAGGCGATTAGGTGGCTATAGATATTGGCAACCCGCTGCGCTTCTTCCGGTGGCATGAAGTCGAAGGGGGTTTTGCCTAGAACGGCTTCGATTTCATAACCTAAAATGTCTCGAACTTGTGGACTGACATAGGTATAAACGGCATTCTCATCGACTTGCCAGATCCAATCGCTAGTGGTTTCAACGAGCTGGCGAAATCGCTCCTCACTCTCCCGCAGCGCTTCCTCTGCCATCTTGCGCCGAGTAATATCTTTGGAGGTGATGGCGATTCCGTCAGCCAGAGGAACGACTTGATGGTGCAGCCAAGAGGCGGTGATTTCTGGCGATGAAAAGGGAAACTCTTCCTCTAACACTTCTTGAGTTTCAACGACATGGACGTACTTCTCAAAAAACCCCTCGGCGCGATTGATCGGGAGAAGTTCGCACAGTCTCTTGCCTATAACCTCCTCCTTGCGCCTCGAAATCATCTTTTCGGCATTCGAGTTGAGTTCGACAAAGGCAAAGTCCACGATTTGTCCCCCTTCGTCTCGGACACTCTGGAAGATGAAGAAGGCATCGAGACTGCCCTCAATAGCGGCTCGGAATCGCGCTTCACTTTGCCGCTGTGCTTCCTCGGCTTGCTTGCGATCGGTAACGTCCTTCGCCATGCTAATGACTAAACGCTTGCCATTGCCTAGCTTACCCAAGGGCGCGGAACTGAAATCCCAAATTTTTGTCTCACCGTACCGCGTCTTGATGGTAAACTCTCCCTCCCACACCCTAGTATCTAGGTCGTAGAGTCGGTCGATTCCCGCCTTCACCAATTCCCTTCTTTCCTCATAGCCTCTCGCGATCCAATCCGCAGTAGTGGGAATGTCGCTGTGGATGTATCCCGTCTCCTCAGTCCAAGCTTGGTTGATTTGGATAACTTCGCCATCTTCGGCATGAATCATAATTGGGAATGGTGCGTGGACGAGCGCACGGCGGAAGCGTTCTTCACTTCGCTGCAGTTCCTCCTCAGCCAACTTGCGCTCGGTAATTTCCGCCTCAAGCAAGCGATTCGTCTGGCTTAAGGCAGCTGTACGTTCTTGAACCCGAAGTTCTAACTCCTGATTTGCCTGTCTTAGAGCCGCTTCTGCAAGCTTGAGTTGAGTAATATCTGATGTAACGCCGACAATGCCAATCAATACCCCGTCGTGGTCAAAAATCGGTGCATCACTTACCATCGCCGGGAAGGTAGTACCGTCTCGACGCTGTGCGAGAAATTCACCCGACCAGCTTTCACCCCTCTGCAAGCAGGACAAAATTTCAGCCGCTAGCGATTTTGACACCTCACCCGGAGTGACTTCTAGAATATTTCGCCCGATAACTTCTGCACTCTGCCAACCATAGAGGGTTTCAGCAAAGCGGTTCCAATAAGTAATGCTTCCATTCAAATCTGTAGTGATAATCGCCTGTTCAACCACATCGAGGAGTCGTGCCTGAAAGCGGATTTGTTCCTCTGCTCGTTTGCGCTCTGTGATATCTGTGGAAATACCACAGATAGCGTTGGGAATGCCTTTGGCATCGAACAGAGGAAACTTGACGCTAATGTAGGTGCTGAGTCCATGCTTCCAAGGCACCACTTCCTCCCGTACCAGGGGAGTAAGGGTATCGAGTACTTTTTGGTCGTTAGCTCGTAATTCCTCAGCAACTACCAAGGGTAATATCTCGTAATCCGTCTTGCCGATTAGCTGCTCTTGGCTGAAGCCCGAAAGCTTTTCGGCTTCTGGATTAATCAGCAGGTATTGACCTTGCAGGTCTTTGAGGTAGATAGAGACTGGGGAGTGAGCGAGAATCGCCTGGAGCCGCGCTTCGCTTTCTCTGAGTGCCGCTTCTGCAAGCTTAATCTCTGTGATGTCCCGTCCTTCAGGAATCAGCCGCACCACCTGTGCCGTCTCGGCAAGTTTTTGTTCGGTAAGGCACTGCGTGCTATTGAGAGTACTGGTTGCTAGCTGCCAATGATCGCTTACTCCCCGCAGCTCGGATTGTAATTCGCTCAAAGCCATGCTAACTTCAGCAAGGGTTGTCGCCGTCCATTCCGGCAGGTAGGCTTGAGGAAGCGCTTCACTACAATCAGCCTGCATTTCGCTAACGCGCTCTCTAAGCGCTTGGAGCCTCAAAAGCAAGTTGTCCAAATTCATACCGATTCTCCTGGTTAAGGCTTGGCAGCGCTAGGCTTGAATCTCAATTTGAGCGGGTAGTCTGGCTTATAAATGTAAGACTTGCTCCATCAACGCCGTCGCTAAAAGGCGTGTCGTCATCCCATTCTTTAAATTGCCCTACGTTTTCAATGTCTGACAAATCAGTTTGAAAGATAGGGTGAGCAAAGTTAGCTGCATAGACATCACAAGATTCTTTCCAGTTGTCAAAAGCTCCTACAACTTCAACGCCAGCATTTTGAAATCCTAATGAAAGACCACCACATCCAGCAAATAAGTCGATCGCTTTCATAGTTAATCAAAAATGTCTGGTGAATCTCTCCTCTGGGTCGTCAAGCCCTGCAAGTTGTGGATCGTTAATGAGTTCAAAAAGACCACTAACCATTGTTTAAAACCCAATAACTGAAACAGCTTTTCGTCTTTGGTCTGGCGACACTTCCAAGTAGCGCTGTAAGGTTCCCAGGTCATTGTGACCCGATATTTCCTGAATGTGGCGCAGTGGTATCCCAGCGCTGGACATCTGGGTGAGAGCTGTACGGCGAAACGAGTGGGTGCTAACGCCAACTAGACCAATGCGTTCGCAAGCCTTTTTCAGAATCTTGTCTGCCATAAAGCGAGTCATCGGCTGACCTGGACGACCACCTGGAAACAGAAAACCTGGCTTAACTGGGTAGGCTTGCAACAGTCGGGCTAACCCTGGTTGGATATCCACCACACGGGTTTTAAGCTTCCCTTTTGTGGTACTCTTCCTGAGAGTTAAGGTTTCACCTTTGATGTCCGTGGTTTGGAGGGCTAACACCTCACTGACCCGACAACCTGCAAACAAACAGATGCCAAATATCGCTCTATCCCGTGGGGTTACTAATCCCTCGGTAAACAGTTGTCTCAACTCCTCCTGGGTCAGGACTTTTCCTTGTCCGTTGCCGTTGACCTTCATCACCCTTGACAATACTCGCTTCTAACAGATTACACGTTATCTGTGTTTCGTGGAATATCGGCTAGAATACTTGATTTGACGTGGCTTGCTAAGCACCAAAATTTGGGGTTAAGAGCGGCTTATCAACTGTCACACACCCCGAAAACGCTTCAAACCCTGATGATTCCGTTCAATTCATCAGTTCAGCTTATAACTATTGATTAGACAGAATAAGCCTGCCTCTGATAACGAAAGAACGAATTAACGAAAGAACGAAAGCTAGATTAGCCATGATGTTCTGTCCAGAATTTAAACACCCGCTGCAATAGTTCGACTTGCGTGCAGCCATAAGTCGCGGCGGCGATTTTGAAGTCCTTCTTAAACTCGGCAGGCACCTTGAAATTTAGATTGACGATTTCCCCTGGGTCAGGTTTATCGAGGTTTTCCTTTGTTTGATTGAGGCTAGGAGGTTCGCCTTTGCTGGGCTTACGTGGTGGTGGCGGGGGTTGGGTTGCCATACTAAATCTCTTGTTTACTCAACTTGTTGATGATGCCCTGTGCGACTTCTTCGGCTCGTTGTCTCAAGGTTGGGAAGGTGACTTCAGAAACGGCGCGACCGCTATCGCTTGCTTGTCGATAGGCGGTTTTTTCTGGGATTGAGCCAGCGACGGTGCTATAGCCTGCTTTATGAATGTAGGAACGGGCTTCTTCGATTTCGTTGTCCCTGTCTCCAACCCGGCAAAGGGCAAAGGTGATTTTGGACTCTGGAATATGAGCCTTGACTAGCTCGTGTGCCAACAAGACGGATGGCTTTAAGTCATCAAGGGATAAACCTGTGGGAAGGACAAGCAGCTCGCTGTTGCGTGCAATTTCTAATGTTCCTTGCATCGAATGCGGTACGCCGTCTAAAACCATCAGGTCATATACATCAGCGTGTTTGAGTGCTTGGGTAATAGTACGGAATGGTTCGACAGCAATTTCCGGCTGGAGGAGATTTTGTTCTCGGCGTTGCTTCCAGTCGGTGCTTGTTCCTTGGGAAATGTCAAGGTCTGCAATCTTAACATCCCAGCCAGCCGCCGCGTATTCACGGGCGATCAGACGGGCGAGGGTGCTTTTGCCAACCCCTCCTTTCTGGGAAATGACACCCACTAATACGGTCATCTTGCTTTCGCCAAATCGTTCTATAGCGAATTAGTTCTATCGTCTTTTCGTTATTGGGTCAAGGACGATTTCGTTAAAGCAAGAAATCTTGATTTAACGATTTCGTTAAATCGTCCTTGAGTTCAAATCACGGACAGGTTCCAATTCCGAAAAGAAGGAGTGTCCCGGCATTTGAAACGATGATTCGTCGCACAGCGGGATTTCCCAAGGCATCGCTGGCGGGTGTCCCGATACGGAATTTATAGGTATCCCGGTTTCAGCGACCCCCAAGACTCCGCACAGCCTGATGGGGTTACTCTTGAACCTGGAGCTGAGGCGTAAAAGCGGCGATCGCATCCTGGGGAACGTGGTTAGGCTTAAAAGTTTTAAGTAACGTTTTGTTGCTGCTCATTGGGATGCACTCAGGAACAATCCATCAATCTCTTAAATCTTCAGAACCAAGGCTTTAGACAATAAAGTCGCCCTCAGATATTTGTTTATCCTTGTAACTCCAAGAGAAATCAATGCTCCAACTTAGGAAAATCCTGGCTGGCTTGCTAATTGCTTACGGCACAGGGGTCATCCTCTGGACGGCTCATAACTTTACTCAAGCCTTGATTACTGAACACATTCGAGTTGATTTGTCGATTTACAGTTTTGCTTTAGTAATCTTGTTGTTTTTCTTTGGCGCATCATCCGTGGCGATTGGTGTGTGGTATCAACGCCATTACAATTGGGCGGGGCGAATTGTGATGGCAGTAGCCGCCGCGATAACTATCGCCGTGGTCTATGCTTCTACTGTGGTCTATCCAAGCACAAGCAGTTTCATCGCCAGTCTCACTTTCTTAGCTCTGTGGGGTGTGCCACCTCTTGCTATAGGAACGTACTTGCTCAAACCTGTCAGATGAGAAAGATGTCAGGTTGCTCATTGCCTCGCCATCTGTTGCGGTTAGTTTGGCTCCTTGTTATCTAGCACTTCAAAAGCGCTCGCACCTAATCTGTCGCCTGAGCGTGTAAGAGTTCATTTGTCGTGTCTAACTTTTGCTGAATTTAGGCACTACAGGAAGTGGCAAGGCAGTTATTGATTGTAGGGATGTCCATGTGGAAGAGGATTGACTTGGAACTTTTCAAGGGTGCGATCGCCTACTTGAGGAAACGAGTACAGGTGTTTCTCTATGTACATGAGTTGGCTTCAACACCTATTATGGCAACCACTAGCAACCGCCAATTCTTCCACGGAACTTTGCCTGTGATTGAGGCAAGGTAGCTGGATCTACTCCTCCCATCTCAATACCTAACCAACTGTCACGGTTACTACGGGGTATGTCTTGATTATTGGTAGGGACAGGAACAGAATAATCAACTTGAGCTGGAGAAAGCTTCTGCCGAGTGAGTATGTCATTAACCGTAATACTCTTGAGAGATTCTGGGTCAACCGTATGAAACTGTTCCGAGTCCATATATTTATTAAGACAACTCTAGTTCTATTGTACTTCTCCACCCACTAACAGCTTTTCATGAAGTCTGCTTCCTAAGAGGGTAGGTGCTTGAGCTTTAAAGAAATTCTCAGACTTAAGCTTTGAAGTTATGCAGATAGTTATAAAAATTCATTTAGGAGATGGGCAAGCGATTGCGTGAAGTCTGCAACCCTTGGCTAAAAATCAACTGAGGTTCAGAGCCAGCCTCAGTAAAGCAACAACACAAAGGCGATTGAAAGAGTTTGCCGTAACTTCATATTTGGTGTTACTTTTATTCCTTTAAAAGAATTACCTTAAGTAAATAAATGAGTAAAAGTAACGTGCCATGCTTTTTCGATTGGCTCGACGTTTCTCGATTACGAGTACGAAATTCTTCCTGTTTCTAACAGGAGCCAGTGCAATCTTCATATATCTCGTTTCACCTTTGAGAGATCCAGCCTACCAGCCTATGGGAGCTAATGGCGGTTCGCGGCTCTGGTGGCTAGAGGGTGTGCCGGAGGATCTTTGGACGCTAGCAGCTTTCATTCTTGCAGGACTGCTTGCTATCAATTTCACGTTAAAACTCTGGCAGTGGTACAAATCACTTCCTTGGATAGCTCATCGGCGGCGGAGTATACCGAGGAAGACAGGACAGTTGAGGGATTTTCTGTTTGGCATAATGCATTTTGTAATTGGCATTTGGATGTGGTTGCTACTGTTTTATGGGTTCTTTAGTTTCCTACTAGACCAGTGGTTAATTGATTAGTGCAAGCAAGAAACGTTGTCTGGCTATTTTGAGTTGATGGTGTGCTAATCACATTTAGTCTTTGGGTCTAAGTCGAGATACCTCCTTGTCACGATGTACCCACTCATCCGATTGGAGCGAGGAGCGGTTTAGATTTCATAAAACAGCTTGTTGCTGAGTTCAGTATTCCAAAAGTTGATAGACCTCCCCCACATGACTTAGATTGTGGTGATATATCCCAGCGAAACTTAGAGTGGTAGCCCCTGACCCACATAAGTTTGACGGGGATAAAGACGGTATTGGGTGTGAAGAATGAAAAAACTCATGGATAATATGTACCTCAATGTCGCGATCGCAACTATCGAGGGCTGGCAGTCAGCAGAGACCTCGGAGGGTACCAAAACCTAACTGGAAGAGATCGTTTTCAAGTGTTCCATAGTATGTGTCATTGAGCGTCATTGTTACTTTCCCTGATTGTTGAGTAGAGCTTCTTAGCTGCTTGGATTAAAGATGTCAGCTCCAACTACAAGAGTCATGTAGATAGTTACGGAATATTTCAAGCGAGCGGGTAACGCTAGCAGATTTGTTGAGTTACTACAAGCCCACAAAGAAAAACGATTGCTTAACCCATCTGAGCTACTTTGATTTTTAATTAGGACGTAATAGGTCTAATTTCTGGACTACTCTTTTCAGGATTTTTATTTATAACACTTGTAGCTGATTGCAGGATAAATCTCTTAGGCTCTCCAATCAAAAGTAATTACCTATGAACGTGAATAACGATGAGACTAATGAAAATGCTAGTCAATCCCGTATTTCTGGTTGTGGCACCCGTCTAGCTTTAGTATTGATAGTTTTGTATTGTTTTGTTACAATTTATTCTACTATTTTTGCAATTTGGAGTTTTTTTCTAGGAATTAATGCTGGATTTCAAGGGAGGGATACTCTATTTTGTAATCGAATTGAGCTTTCTAAAGTTGATTGTAAAGTAGTAAGAAATAGCTTCCTGAGAGAACAAAATGAAATAATTCAGGATGTACAAAAAGCTGAGGTTAGGATAACTAAAGTAAGGGGACAAGGGAAACTTAAAACGTATCGCTATAATTATCAAATCTTCCTTGTTACTAAGAGTGGTCTTTATACTTTATTCTATCCTGAAGATTATTTTGAACCTCAAAATACGGCAATATTCAAATCTGAAGTATCCTACATCAATAACTTCATTAACAATCCTGATGAAAATTCTATAAAAATTGAAGAAAGAGAATATGCTTTGTCTTCTATTAAGAGGGGCATCTTTTTATTATTTATAGGGTGGCTTCCGTGGATGATATTTTTTGTTTATTTCTATATTGTGCTAATTACATTAAAACCAACAGGTAGAAAGAGTTGAGATTCATAAGCCTCCAGTTGAGGCATAAAGTTGTACCTCACAAGGTTGTAGTACCTAAGCTTTACTCAAATTAGGCACTATGTGGCTGTGGATTGTTTGGGTCGTTCATGTGGGAGCGAAAGTGGTAGCGGATTGAGCTACTAGGACAGTGAGCAAACTGAGCTAAACCGGACAAAATTGATTTCTAGACAACGCAACATGTGTATGAATCTAGCTACAGAACGCTAATGTCTCAAAATCAACCACTTAAACGGGTCAACCTGACTATTTGTAGTCTTGTCTTACTCTCAGCCTGTCAGACATCCTCCAACGCGGGTAGTACTATTGAAAGCTATCTAAAAGCCGTAGACCGTGGTAACACTCAAGAACAACAAGACCTCAGATGTGTTACGGAAACTTCTTTTCCAGGTAAAGCGATGCTAGGTGAGATGAGGAAATGGAAAATCCTAAGTCAAAAACAAAAAGTTCATAAGGATGACCCTAATGCTCAATACGTTGAAGTTTCAGCACGGATAGAGTCAATGCCTAGTAAAGGTTTTCCAGTTACCCATACATGGATATTTGAAGTGTGGAAACCTGATGAGCTTCATGAGCATCAAAAGCGATATATAGCAAAAACCAATCAATTGATGGTGGATACGAGAAAAACTACAAACGAAATAAAATCCGCCAAGGGAGAGGCAATTGATCCCTCTCCCTCTTCTTTGCGTCCGCCAAAGCGAAGCGAAATGAGTTCTAGACCTTATTGTCTTGGCGGATTTGAAATACCAAAGGGTTATACTAGTCCGTTCCCCGATTCAGTGCCACTGGAAGAGAAATAAAGCAACGCATCGAATCAGGCTCTAGAGAATAGGGTGATTCAATTAGCTGAAAATCCGCCGTTTTTAGCCGCATCAGATTGTGGATAAGATTTGGGGAATTAGGCTTTTTCAAGTCTTTCGAGTACAGATTACATAAACCACTTGTAAAGATGATGCTCAAAGGAGTCGATCAATGTCGAGACAGCAGTCGCTGAATTCTTGGAGAGGATATCTAGCCGCCAGTCTAGGAGGTGCGACAGGTGCCGTCGTACTAACGGCAATATGTTTATTGTTAGCTTATGTCTATGTACGAACCCAAAACAACGGGGGACTTGAGGGACTTGTGGTACTCCTATTGTCTTCGTATGCTGGGTTTGGGATTGGAGAAGTGCTTGGTTGTTGGCTAGCTTTACGTTGGGGAGGTTATGCCAGTGCTTCACGAACAACAAACCTTCTAGCCGGACTGACCTTTTTTGCTGTCCTCGTCTTTTTTTCCAACATCCCTATGGCTTTTACCAAGGGAATAAACGCGGCGTTCTGGCTGCTAGTTGGCTTGACGGCTATAACTTTACCCTTGTTGGCACGATTTTTGGCTCGGTAAGTCTGAAACTTGTGATCGCAATCACTACCACCTACTCGGGACGTTTAATTGCCCAGTTAACCTCCCGTCCTGAACGTTCAGTACACTTGGTAAAAATAAATCCCCAGCGGTTCAATTCATCGTGCTTTACAACGCTTGCGGGTTCTAAACCAATCAGCATTGCTAAATCAGAAGTACTCAACAGCCATCCTCGATCAGATGCCTGATCATCGCACTTAATCTGTTCCTTTACCCTCTGTTCTAGGAACACTTTGACTACTGTGTCCAACTGCATTCCACAGGGTAATGATCAGAGATGTTATCCAAATCGCTTGAAGTTAACACACTAGCCCTAGGCTTAAGAAGGGATAACTGATAATTAGCAAAGATAAAGTCTATCCTCACAGGTGGAAGGGGTGCTTTTCCCTTATCAGGTATATTTGTCGGAGCAGAAACAGTATATCTATCCAGGCTTTCTCTACACAGGTCAATTAGACCAATGTCAAGTAGACGCTGCATTGGGCGATAATCTATTGACCATTTCCCAAGGAATTCGACTGTGCCGTCTTTAATTGACTTAATGGTCTCATGACCGCTCATGAAATGTAGACGTAGCTCGACCTTCTGGAACATGGCTCGTCTGATCTCATCTGTATGAAATTCAGCATCTAACGGAGATACTATATTCATATCCCCCATCACGATAAGTGGTTCGGAAATCTTCTGAATTATTTCAATAAGTTCAGAAATCTCATCATTCCGAGCCGCCGCACTCTTATGAGTTAAATGAACGATGAGATAGTGAATACTGCATATCTTGACATGTAAAATCCCATGAAAAAACTTTTCCTTAGGGGTGGGGTATGCCTCAATCGGGTATTTTGAAAGCACTCCAACAAAGTTAGCTCTAGGCATCTGGCAGAATTCTGCATGAGTGTAATCACCCCATAGCTTGCCATTCTCTTGGAAATGCTTCAAGTTAAACTCTTCGACTTCCATAAGTCCAACTACATCATATGAATGCTGCTTAAGCCATGTATCGAGTTGCTCAGCTCTTGGAGGCGGACACCCATTGAAAATGTTGTAGGTAAGAATATTGAATTGTGTCATAGGTGCTTCTTCCGCCTTGACTAGAGTTAGCTATCGATTTTCCCTGGTATTCCAAAAAACTTTCACCTACTCAATCAATACAGTTCACTATGTAACTATATGACGCATAAAATAGTAATTTACTACTCGTTTATTGCTAGCTATTATCAAGAAGACTCCTTAAAAGGGCTTCTAGAGAGAGGCTATTGCCAGAACAACGGAATATCGTTAATTTGAGGTTGCTAATTTAACATTTCATCAAGCGCTGTACTTCTCAAAATTTTAGAAAAGAATCAAGATTTGATGAAGTGATGCAGGAATTGGTGACTCTCTTAGAAAGCAATGCCATTAATAAAAGTAGATTCTTTTGCTACAGAAGCAAAAAAATTATAGCCAGAAGTTCTGAAGCGCTCTTTTGCACCCAAGGTTCTTTTCACTTCTTTGCCTTTGTTATATGCATTTCTAGACTTGTATGACTTTCACAATTCGTCAGTTGGCAAGGAACGTTAATCCTGTCGAGAAATATTAAGCATTCTTCTTAAAGTGAATACTATGCGACCCCGAAACGTCCTCCTGGCAGTTTTCAGCCTCTGTACTCTCGTTGGTATCGCCTCAATTCATCCAAAATCCCCATCCTCAGCACAGGTAGATGTTAAGCAAGCCGAGACGCAACCCGCCTGTCAATCCTTTCGAGGGGATATTTCCTCTGAGAGCGAGCGCAACATCCTGATGAAAGAGCGACCGTTGATTAGCATAGCTTGGTATTTGGCGGCGGTAGGACAGTATGACCAAGCCCTAGAGTTGGTGGATAGGATAACGTACTGCGGTTTCAAAGATCTGGTGTTGTCTGGCATAGGCAGCAGTATGGCTAAGGAAGGACAAATTGAGCGAGCCTTGCAGCTAACTAATACAATTCGAGATCACGATGAGAAAGTCATTGTGTTGGGTAGTGTAGCGGAGAAGTTGGTGAGGACAGGAAAACATGACCAAGCCATGAAGCTGTTTAACAATACCGTCACTGATGACCTTAATAAATTACGGGTTTTAACCAAAATAGTTCCCAGTCTGGTTGAAGCCGGACAAATAGATCGTGCCTTACAAGCGGCAAATACCATCAAGCTTGATGCTAATAAAGCGATTGTATTAAGTCACATTGCTAGTACCTTGGCTAAGGCGAGTAAGTACGAGCAAGCCTTGGAAATAGCCAATACCATAGCCAATACCGATGAGACGCAAGGTTACAAACACGAGGCATTTGCTAACATCGCTGTTGAGTTGGCTTCATCCGGACAAATCGACCGTGCCTTGCAACTGGTAAATCCGCTTGATAGCCACCATAACGCTAGTGCATTAGGTAAGATCGCTGTTCAATTCGCTTCATCAGGACAGTTTGACCAAGCCTTGCAGCTAGTCAATACTATTCAGAGTGACCTAACTCAAGCCATGGTCTTGACTATTTTGGCAGAAAGTTTGACTGAGGTGAGCCAATTAGAGCAAGTCTTGCAGATAGCAAAGACGATTGAAGTTGGCTCTATGGAACAACAGTCTATGTTGTCACGGATTGCCATCCTTTTTGCTTTATCCAGACAACCTGAACAGGCTTTGCAGTTAGCTTCTACTATCAAGCGTGATGACGAGAAAGCTCTCGTATTGCATAGCATCGTCAGGAGCTTGGCTAAAGCTGGGCAATATGAACAAGCCAAAGAGGTGGCTTCTACCATCAAGGATGACTATCTCAAAGCTACGGCATTCGTTTATCTAGCTGTTGGGTTGGCTGAGACGGGAAAAGTTGCAGATGCCGTGCAAGTCGTTTCTGCCATTGAGCAGCGCGATGCCACACCCGCTATCTGGTTTTCTCAAACAGTGATGGTGTTGACTGAAGCTAAACAATATAACCCAGCCTTACAGATGGCGAACGCTGTCACGGGTGAGAATGAAAAAGCTTGGGTATTGGCTCAGCTAGCCAATAATTTGGTAGAAGCGGGACAAACGGAATTAGCTTCTCAAGCGATCGCTCCAGCTATGGAGATTGTCGAAGCTTACTAGATCACGTTAATCACCCGGTGGGCGTAAGTCGTAACGTCAGGTTTGGGCATCGGCTGCATCTTGTAGCGATATGACTTATAAGGCGATACTTTCCTAGGAAGCGATAGTTTCGACCAGCTTATTGATGACTTGCAACAAGATCGGGGTCGTTCTCAATAAGAGCCAATTTTTGACCTTCTATGTCTCGTATTTTTCGGGAAGTAGCCGAAAAAACGCTATACCGTCATTACAGCCATTCTTCTACTTCCAATACCGCACTCTTATCGGTATTAGGTAGGGTGAAATCCGTCACAATTGATAAGTTTACCTTGATCACAACAGTTCAATGCTCAATAAACAGATTATCTACGTCACGGGGCTACCTCGTGCCGGGTCAACCCTGTTATGTCAACTTCTAGACCACCATCCAGAGATTGACCATTCCGGTCATAGTTCCCCCTTGTGCCAAACGCTCAACGGTTTGCGCTA
>JAESFV010000254.1_pt1 | contig 49032 bp, 45 predicted proteins | sample 9269471 | NCBI WGS metagenome assembly JAESFV01 (sample SAMN14502647, study PRJNA617108) | algae metagenome | isolation source: Symplocastrum torsivum CPER-KK1 and co-occurring heterotrophs from... | place: USA: Central Plains Experimental Range, Colorado | collected 2001-01-01
TGTTTAGCTCGTTCGTATTTCATCAGTTTTCCTTATGAATCTGTCGTGGTGAGCGCAGAAAACGGGTGAGCGATCGCCTAATTTCAGACCTCATATTACCCCAGCGACGACTTTTGCAAGAGGTCTATTGGTGATCGCCTCATAATTAGTGACACTACTGTCAAGTTCCATATGAATAATGCTCTCAAAAAGCTCAAAGCGCAAACTTGTTATCAGGCACTCCATCATGCGATCGTAAATGACTCGATTCAGTAGTTTAGCTGCCACGGTCAGCAGCGGTAGCTAACCTGGAACACCCAACAGATAACTTCTATGCAGTTGGGTGCAGCGATTTGTTAGGTTGCTGACTGCGCTGTTTGATGGGTTTTGAGATGATCTGTCTTCCACTTTCAGCCTGCCTCTTCCGCAAATCATTACAAATTGCTTGTAAATCGTAGTTAAAAGACTTTGCGTGTTCTTCCCGAATTGTGTAAATCTCTTCGAGAACTTCATCCTTCCACATTTCTACTCTCCCATTAGCTCATAGGGCGTACAAATAGTTGGTAGTTCGTATCCAGCATCATTGCTGAGTTGCAGCAGTTTCTTCTGGATTTGAGCATTAGCAATATGCCTACAGTTCCACGTTAACAGATAGTCCAAGCCGTAAACTGTAGCCACTGCAATGTGGAGTGCATCATCAGCCGCTTTAGGCGGAAGACTGCTCTTGGTAAGAAACTGGGCTGCTAGATCCTGGACAGCTTCATTGACTGCAAGCAGTGAAAAGTCCTGCAAAATCTCAAGTCGCCTGGTTGCTATTTCTGCATCGCCCCGTGCCACCTCATCCAAAACCACTTGAGAGATATAAAGAGTGAACTGACTGCGGCGAGTACCCCACCATTCCCGTGTAGCCTCTGCGTTAGCCATGAGAATCAGGTTATTGCTGGGTCTGATAGTGAGATACCCAACTATGCTGGTTTCGATGTAAACAGTTTCACTCATGCAGGATTAGTTCATTGGCAAGCTCAACATTACAGTAATCATGAGATACACGCCCATTAGAACAATCATCAACTGTAACAGAAACCAGAATTGTCTCACCCTGCGATCGCCCTATCAAAAAAATCCACAACCTATCGATTTAGATAGTGATTGATGGCTGGTTGACAGAGTTTTAGACAACACGATCGCTAATCCCTGTCTTATTGTTAGACTTAAACCTTTCGTATTAACAGATACAAAACACCTTCTCTGCTACCACTTAATCTTGCAAACATTGAAGCAAGCAAGCGAGAAGGGAGCCAATGAAAAACCACTATTCCGTCATTATTGTAGGTGGTGGTCAAGCGGGTCTGTCCATGAGCTATTGCTTAAAGGAGAGAGGCTTTGACCATATCGTTTTTGAAAAAAATAGGATTGGACATTCATGGCGCTCAAAACGTTGGGATTCCTTTTGCTTGGTAACACCCAATTGGCAATGCAAGCTCCCTGGATATCACTACCCAGGAGATAACCCTAACGGTTTTATGCAAAAGGATGAAATCGTAAAATACATCGAACATTATGCTAAATCATTTGACCCTCCTGTAAAGGAAGGCGTGGAAGTGTCAAAAGTTCGGAAGAGCCGTTCTCAGGATGTCTTTGAATTAACGACTTCTATTGGAGACTATACAGCGGATCAAGTGGTAATTGCTGCGGGGAGCTACCACATTCCCAAGATACCAAAAATCGCTGAAAGGCTTCCTGAACATATTGTGCAAATCCACTCATCTGAATACAAAAACCCAGAGTCTTTACCTGACAAGAGCGTATTAGTTGTGGGAACCGGACAATCCGGTTGTCAGATTGCAGAGGATTTGCACCTTGCAGGTAAAAAAGTCCATTTATGTGTAGGAAGTGCCCCGCGATCGCCACGCCGATATCGTGGGAAAGATGTTGTCGATTGGTTAGACCAAATGGGGTACTACGATTTGTCAATCGACGAACATCCCCAGAAAGAGAAAGCTAGAACCAATACTAATCACTATGTTACAGGTCGCGATGGTGGGCGTGAGATCGATCTGCGGCAGTTTTCTCTAGAGGGTATGCAACTGTATGGAAGGTTAAAGACTATTAGCAGTAGTCATCTTGAATTTTGGGACGACCTGAAGCAAAATTTGGATCGAGCGGATGCGGTTGCTAATAACATCAAGAAAAGCATTGATGCATTCATTGAAAAAAATCAAATAGAAGCACCTACAGAACCGACTTACAAACCCGTTTGGGAGCCAGATGAAGCATTTCTGAAGCTTGATTATGAAAAGGCGAATATAGGCGGTGTTGTTTGGTCTACTGGGTATCAGCCCGATTTTAGTTGGATTGAGGTTCCGGTGTTTGATGGCAAGGGGTATCCTGGTCACGATCGCGGTGTAACAGGTGTGCAAGGATTGTACTTCTTGGGACTTCCGTGGTTGTATACGTGGGGTTCAGGACGGTTTTCGGGAGTCGCACGGGATGCTACTTACTTGGCTGATTACATTACAGCGAGGAAGAAAGTATCGTATTCGGGCGCTTGGAGCATCGTCAATGAATATTTACTGGGGTCGTAGTAACGAGCAACAACCTATCGATTTAGATAGGTACTTGGTGATAGTTTGAGATCGTTTTAGATATTGCGATCGCTACCCCTAGTCTTATTGTTAGACCTAAAAGTTTCGTAGTGAAAGATACAAATCGCTTTATCTGCCAGCACTTAATCTGGCAGCACAACATAAGTTTGCTAAGTGTTCATCCTTCATCAGCTAGGTGATTTAAGGATTTTAGTAGCTACAAATCAGTTCTTAATCCACTATTAAACGTTCCAATTTTCAACGAATAATAAGGAGAAAATCATGCCTGAAGTAACCACTCCCGCTCATAAAGCTGGTGATTTCTTTGTTGATTACGAAGAGAAAGTTTTCCCGGATGTCAAAGCAGAACCCGGTGAGAAAGCGCTTGTTACATTTCACACCGTTGCGTTTGAAGGGTCAATTGGTCTAGTGAATTTATTGCAAGCAACTCGCTTGCTCCGTAAGGGATTTGAAACTTCGGTTCTGCTGTACGGGCCAGGGATAACGCTGGGTATTCAACGAGGCTTTCCCAAAATTGGTGATGAGCCATTTCCTGGTCAGCAAAACTTTAACAACCAGATTAGCAAGTTTATTTCTGAGGGTGGCAAAGTCTATGCTTGTCGCTTTTCTATGCAAGCACTTTACGGTCACGGCGAACCTTCTCTCATCCCTGGCATCCGCCCAATCAATCCCCTTGATGTGCTGGATTTGATGCTAATGCACCGTAAAGAAGGTGCCTTCATTCTGGATACTTGGACGGTGTAAGAGTTGGTAGGGGGTAGGTGTTAGATGGTAGATTTACAGGCTTTATCAGGAGCAGAATCTACCCAAAATCCTAATCTTTCCCAGCCAGTGCTGTAGCTTCTTCCCTAAAACCTATTCCCTGCTACCTACCCCCTAAAACCTACCTCCTACCACCTAATGATGGATTACTCACGTACAGTCCGAGCGGCAGCAGTACAAATCAGCCCAGTTTTGTTCAGTCGGGATGGGACGACTGAGAAGGTATTGCAGGCGATCGCAAAAGCTGCCAAAGAAGGTGCCCAACTGATCGTTTTCCCTGAAACCTTCATCCCCTACTATCCCTACTTTTCCTTTGTGCAGCCTCCCGTATTGATGGGCAAGGAACATATGCGGCTTTATGAAGAAGCTGTAACCGTTCCGGGTCCAGTATCTGATGCCGTAAGTAGAGCCGCCCGCTCTTATGGAATTGTGGTGGTGCTGGGGGTGAATGAGCGAGATAATGGTTCGCTCTACAACACCCAACTAATCTTTGACGCGGATGGCACCCTGCTATTGAAGCGGCGCAAGATTACGCCAACCTACCATGAGCGAATGGTTTGGGGGCAGGGAGACGGTTCTGGTTTGAAGGTTTTAGATACGGCTGTTGGTAAGCTGGGTGCCTTAGCTTGCTGGGAACACTATAACCCCCTAGCTCGATTTGCCTTAATGGCGCAGCACGAACAAATTCACTGTGCTCAATTCCCTGGTTCGCTGGTTGGACAGATTTTTACTGACCAGATTGAGGTAACTATCCGCCATCATGCACTCGAATCCGGCTGTTTTGTGGTGAATGCGACAGGTTGGCTGTCTCCAGAGCAGGTTGGACAAATTACCTCCGATGAAAAATTGCAGCGAGTGTTGAGTGGTGGCTGCAATACGGCAATTATTGGGCCTGAAGGAAATCACTTGTGTACACCCATTACAGAAGGTGAGGGAATCGCGATCGCAGATTTGGATTTCTCCCTGATTACCAAACGCAAGCGAATGATGGATTCTGTTGGTCACTATTCTCGCCCCGATTTATTGCAATTGCGGGTTAACTTAGATGCCCAAAACGTGATGGAAGTAGCAGATGGCATTCAGGCAACGGATGAAACAATTGACCCATACCTACAACCTACTCCCTACTCCCTACCACCTACTCCCTAATGGAAACAAAACCCCCCTTACCGCCATTTACCCTTGAAACTGCTCTCATCAAAGTTCAAGCAGCAGAGGATGCGTGGAACACTCGCGATCCACAGAAAGTTGCCTTAGCCTACACAGAGGATTCCCAGTGGCGAAATCGAGCCGAATTTTTCAGTGGACGTGAAGCGATCGCAGCTTTTCTGCAACGTAAGTGGGCTAAAGAGTTAGATTATCGTCTCAAAAAAGAACTTTGGAGCTTCACCGACAACCGCATCTCTGTGCGCTTTGAGTATGAATGGCACGATGATTCTGGCTACTGGTATCGCGCTTATGGCAATGAACAATGGGAGTTTGCCGAGAACGGTTTGATGCAAAGGCGAGAAGCCAGCATTAACGATGTTCCCATTCAAGAGTCTGAAAGAAAGTTTCGATGGGAGCGTAAACCCGCTTTATGAACAAGCAACAGTTAATCGTAGAGCTTCAAACTCATGGACTGAAGCTAGTTGAGCATGAAATTGGAGCAGCAGGACGAAAAGGTGGGGCAGGCCCTTCCGATCACAAAGCTGTAACCGTGGATGGCACGACGGTAATGGTGCCGATTTACAACAGCCCAGCCGCTCAGTCGCCTTACACGGTTGGGATTGACAAAACAACCAACCAAATGCTAGTGCAATTGGATCGAGAAGCGATTGACTCTGCCACCGCGCCAAGCGTGATCGCATCCATCAATTTTCCCCATCAACCCAAGTTCTACAGCCTAACTACGGCTGACGGCATTTCTTACAGTCAAATTGCTTTGTTGCACAGTCGAAATGTTTTAGCGACAACTGTTCTGCAAACCTGTATGCGTTACAGCGATACAGAGAACTCTTGCCAGTTTTGCGCCATTGGACAATCGCTGGCAGCAGGTAGAACCATTGCCCGGAAAACCCCCGCTCAACTGGCTGAAGTTGCAGAAGCAGCCGTGCGACTGGATGGAGTGAAGCAAATGGTGATGACAACTGGAACACCAAATACAAGCGATCGCGGTGCAGCTTATCTGACAGAATGTGCCAAAGCAATTAAAGCCAGAGTAGACCTTCCGATTCAAGCGCAGTGCGAACCGCCTGATGATTTCATTTGGTTCGATCGCATGAAAGCGGCAGGAATTGACACTTTAGGAATGCATCTGGAAGCGGCTGACCCCCAAGTTCGATCAAAAATTATGCCGGGTAAAGCAACAGTGCCTGTGGAGTATTACTTTGAGGCATTTGCCGCAGCAGTCAAGGTTTTCGGTTGGGGACAGGTGAATACCTATTTACTAGCAGGGTTGGGAGATAGCTTAGAGACACTGTTGGAGGTTTGCGATCGCCTGATTCAAATCGGCGTTTATCCCTTCGTTGTACCCTTTGTTCCCATCACAGGAACACCACTAGCCAATCATCCTGCCCCTAAGAGCGAGTTTATGTTTACCCTCTATGAGCAAGTGGGTGCCATGTTAAAGCAGGCAGGAATGTCATCGGAGGAAATCAAAGCAGGTTGTGCCAAATGTGGTGCTTGCTCTGCTCTTTCCAACTTTGAAACGTAAACCCAAGATCCCCGACTTCTTTAAGAAGTCGGGGGTCTGAACAGCCCAAGTTTTTAACTCAATTCGCCATTTCAATGAAGACTTACCAATTCAAACTGGCAACACATTCTCAGGAAATTGCTGCTTACTTTGCGCTTCGTCGCTCCATCTTTGCTGAAGAACAACAACTATTTCAGGGAGATGATGTTGATGAAATTGACAAAATTGCATATCCCATTGTGGCGATTTCCCAAAGGGAAGGCTCCGCGATCGCAACTGACATCAATAAAGTAGTCGGAGTTGTGCGAATCTATGAAGTTGAACCAGGCATCTGGTATGGTGGCAGATTGGGCACGCACCCGGACTATCGCAGAGGCTGGCAAATCGGCAAAGGCTTGATTTACAAAGCGGTCACTACAGCAAATACTTGGGGTTGCAAACAGTTTTTAGCAACGGTGCAATTACAAAATGTGCGCTTTTTTCAGCGACTTCACTGGGAGACGATGGAGGAGATCGTAATTTGCGATCGCCCTCATCACCTGATGGAAGCTGACCTAAATTACTATCCCCCTGGAACCGAATCACGTCCTGTTCTCCCCCTTCAGGCAAGAGAGGCATCCTGATGCTATCCGAGTTAGCAGCGCAGTTACGACAAGCCCTAGGCATCTTACAAAAGCAAGACATCCAAACCGCAGCACAGGCATTAGGGCAGAGTGTGGGGTTTAACTCCTCGACGAAAATCCTTTTAGGAGATGACTGTGCGGCTATTCCAGACTTAGAGGGATACCTACTTCTGGCAGCAGAGGGAATGTGGCCCCTGCTCGTGGAAACCGAACCCTGGTTTGCAGGTTGGTGTGCGGTACTGGTCAACATCTGCGATATCTATGCAATGGGAGGTCGTCCTATTGCCCTCGCCGATACCCTTTGGAGCCAGTCTATCAGCGCTAGCCAACCCCTCTGGGACGGGATGAAGGCAGCCGCCCAAACCTACAACGTGCCTATCGTCGGTGGACACACCAACTGTCATAGTCCCTATAATGCTTTGTCTGTCGCTATCCTAGGACGAGCAAAGCGCCTGATTGCTAGCTTCAATGCCCAACCTGGTGATTTGCTACTCGTCGCCACTGACTTTCGAGGTAAACCCCATCCCAAGCATCCGTTCTGGGATGCTGCGACAGCAGCCGATCCACTCCAACTCCGTGAAGACTTAGAACTGTTACCACGACTTGCTGAAGCGGGTCTGTGTGATGCTGGAAAGGATATCAGCATGGGCGGCATTATTGGAACGCTGCTAATGTTACTGGAAACCTCTGGCTGTGGGGCAATCTTGGATTTGGACAGAGTACCTTGTCCAGATGGTCTACCCTTGGAACGCTGGTTACTCTGCTTTCCCAGCTACGGTTTTCTCTTGAGTGTTCGCCCTGACCAGGTGGCAACCGTTCAATCCAAATTCCGCTACCGAGACTTAGTTTGTGAGGTTGTCGGGGAGGTTCAATCAACTCAGGAACTCATTCTCAAATCTCAGGAGGAATCTGTCGTGTTCTGGGATTTATCTGAGCAACGCTTGACTGGGTTCGCGAGGGAGAAGGTGAAACGATGATTGAGAGTATCAAAGCAGTGCCTTGCGTTCCACAACCAACCCAACTCCGCATTGCGCTACTTACCTATTCCACCAAACCCAGAGGTAGTGTTATTCATACCCTGGAACTTGCTGAGGCATTACAGGCACTCGGTCATCACGTTTGTGTCTATGCACTGGATAAAGACGGTAAGGGCTTTGATCGCGATTTATCCTATGAATACCAATCTATCCCTGCTCAACTCGCTCCTATAGACATTGATGCTTTAATTGGTCAACGTATTCAAGAATTTGTCGATTATTTGAGCCAGTCTGAGCAAAGCTACGACTATTACCATGCTCAGGACTGCATCAGCGCCAATGCTTTAGCTATCCTACGGCAACGCCAGCACATTCCCCATTTCATTCGTACAGTTCATCATATTGAAGACTTTAGTAGCCCTTATCTCCAGCAGTGTCAGGAGCGATCGATTCGTGAAGCGGATTTCTGCTTGTGTGTTAGCGATCGCACTCAAGCCGAACTCCAGCAGCACTACAAGATTAACGCTCCACGGGTGATTAACGGGGTCAATACCCAACGATTTTCACCAATTAACAACGGCTCTGAAGCAATGCTCAAGGAGCGATTAGGATTGGACGGTTCACCCATTTACCTAAGTGTAGGCGGGATTGAACCTCGGAAAAATTCCATCAAGTTATTGCAAGCATTTGCTGAGGTACTGGCAGATTACCCTCAAGCACAGTTAGCGATCGCAGGTGGAGCAACCCTATTTGACTATCAGCCCTATCGGGATGAGTTTTTTGCTCTGGCACAGCGTTTAGGAGTCCCAATCGGCAAATCTCTCATTTTACCTGGGGTAATTGCAGAGGCGGAACTATCTGCCCTCTATCGAATAGCTGATGCTTTTGTGTTCCCTTCTGTCAAGGAGGGTTGGGGACTCGTGGTGCTGGAAGCGATCGCATCGGGTATCCCAATCATTACCTCTAACCAATCTCCATTTACCGAATTTCTCTTAGAAACTCAGGCACTTCTGGTTAACCCCGACTCGCCAAATGCGATCGCTCAGGCTATGCGCTCAATTACCCAGCCCGAACTTGCTCATTCCCTGGTGCAGCAGAGTCAATCCATCCTATCTCGCTATACCTGGGAAGCCTCTGCCGAACTGCACCTACACCACTACCAACAACGTCTCACTTACTCCCAATCCTTGAACAACTATGCCTGAAATTCGCTTCCAAATTCAGTGGCCTGATGGTTCCAAAGAAACCTGCTATTCCCCTTCTCTGATTGTCAAAGACTACTTCACGCCTGAGAGTGAGTATGCGATTGAAGACTTTGTGGAGCGATCGCGTACATCACTCAAGATTGCTAGCGATCGCGTCCTTGCCAAATATGGGATGCCGTGTTCATTAGCCTTAGGGCAACTTCAACGTATTGAAGCGACAGCAACCCAATACAGCCATTTTCCTCAACCAAAAGTTCGATTCATCCAATTTCTTGAGTGAAACTGAAACCTTGCCCTACATCATCACCATTAAGCTTATTGAGTTCAGCTCCACTCAGCGTCGCTAAGACAGAGCGCGTTAGTCTAAACTCTAGTAACAACTAACGACTTCTCAAAATTCCATCTTCTAAATAAGCCACTCGGTCAGCTACATCGATAATACGGGGATCATGTGTCACCATCAACACAGTACAGCCCCCTTCTTTTGCCAGATGCCGCAGTAATTCAATCACAGTATGCCCACTGTGAGAGTCTAGGGCAGCCGTTGGCTCATCTGCCATGATTAGCCGTGGATTACCTGCTAGAGCGCGTGCGATCGCAACTCGCTGTTTCTGTCCTCCAGATAAGTCACCAGGCTTTTGATTCGCTTTTAGACCTAAACCAACCTGTTCTAGCAGAGCATGTGCTTGATATCGTGCGACTTTGCCCCGAATACCTTTGATGTTCAGCACCGCTTCAATGTTCTCCGCTGCTGTCAGGGCTGGAAATAGGTTGAAATCTTGGAAAATAAAGCCGATGTTCTGCCGCCTAAACCGTGCTAGCTTGGTTCGAGACATTTTCGTAATCTCTTCTCCAAGTAGATAAACTTTTCCAGTAGTGGGTGTTAGTAGTCCCGCTAAGATTGACAACAGGGTTGTTTTCCCTGACCCAGATGGCCCCATTAGGAGTTGGATGTCGCCGCTTCTAATTTCCAAGTCAATGCCTTGAAGAACTTGAAAGCGTTGTTGTCCTGACTGAAATGCCATCTCTACCCCTTTGGCAAGGATGGATCGCGTTTCAGTATCAGTTAAACCTATGGAGGTAGAATCACCCAGGTTTCGTCTCTTAGTAAACACCATCAAGTTAATTTACAACAGCACTTCTTTTCGAGTGTCAGTAACTATGATTTGAAAGTCAAGAACGCATGTGCCGCTGTAGTAAATTGTCCATTAGTATCGCACTACTTTCAGTCTACCTATCTACATAAATTAAAAAGCTTGCCAAGTGTCAGTGTCTGTCTAAGTTGTGCTACTTGCGTAATCTAGGTGTAGCGTGATTTCTCCAAGATCTGCTTACTGGATTGGCTAAGTTCGACCTTCCGCTAGTACCCAACCTCGACGCATTTGGATAAACTTGGCACAAAACTTTAGTTCTACTATGGTTGAGCGCTCCTCCTCTCAGTTAGCTGCTGCACAGTCTATACTTGTCTCCAAGAGCCAATCTCCTTCTCCTGTAGGTTATGCGGCTCCTGCTTCTATTCAAGGGAGTGAGACCCAGGAGGATAGGGCTGCACTAACTAAACTAGCTGCGAAAATTCTGCAAGACCCTTTGGCAATCAGGAAACTGAGCGATCGCGTTTTTGAACTCCTGCGGGAAGAGTTGCAAATTGAGCGGGAGCGTAACCGAGGATACGGGAGACGACGCTAATGACAAATAGTCAAACCCACGAACTCAATTATGTAACTGCCAATCGTTTTTATGTCGAGATTGGTGGCAGTATCGCTGCATCATTTAGTGAATGTTCGGGCTTGGATGTTCAACTCGATAAAGAAACCTACTTTGAGGGTGGGGTTAACGATCAACAGCGTATTTTTCTTAAACAAGCTAAATTCAGCGATGTGACGCTCAAGCGTGGCATTACCGATGATGTAATATTCTGGCAGTGGCTGGAGAAATTCCTTAGCCCAGATAAGAAGGAGCGTCGTAACGTAACGATTATCGTCTTCAACCAAGCTGGGGAAACAATGCAGGCTTGGACGCTTGTTGGTGCTGTGCCTGTGGGTTGGAAAACACCGTCTCTCCAGGCAAACTCTAGCACCGTTGCCATTGAGGAATTAACGTTAGCTTACGAAGGTCTAAAGGTTGTTGTGAAACCCAGTGGCGGGAGTGCGACTACAGGACTTCAGCGCGACTCGTTGGGATACTTTTCGAGTGGTTGAGACAAGGGATGAAACATTATGGCAGAACCTCTGGATGCACCCCTTGATCGCTCTGAGCCTCTAGGGATTAAAAACCCTTTACTTCCTCCGAGGGCGTTGGGGCAAACGGAGCCTAATTTACAATTTATGCTACCGCTTGGGGCGCGACCTCTCGCCGTCCTTGACCCTTCTATCTTTTTTCCCGAAGGAGGGTCAGAGTATGCTGAAATTGGGCAATCATTTGCCGAGTCACCGTTTTTCGACACCCCTAAGCCGACTTCACAGATAGATCATCAAAGTGAGAGTACAGCAACAGCTTTCTCCCAGAACACGCCAATTCAACGACAAACGGTATCACTTGATTCACCCGCACCATTGCCGTTAGAAAATCAACTGATTAGGGTTCAAGAGCAGCAGGCACAAGTTCAAAGCGTCGATGCTAGTGAACCGACTAGAGTGACAGGTGCAAGTGTAGATTCGCCAATCTTGCCAGATGAGCCAATTGCCAATGAATCTGTCAGTTCTGAGATTGCACCTACAGCAGATTTAGAAGCAAGCATTCAGCGATCGCAACTATCCCCAGGAGAACCGCCTCTATTAGCACAGACAGCATCAGAGCCGACAAGTCTACCTGGTAATAGGGAGAGTTTTCAAACTTCCCCGTCAGATTTAGATCCCCCCCAGCTCCTCACTAAAGCTCCGGCATTAAAAAGGGGGGAGAATTCATCCTCTACTGATACAAGCATCCAAACTCAGCTAGTATCATCACAATCAGAAGCAGCACCCTCTTCACCCAAATCCCCGGCTGTAGAAGCATCAACAGGTGCAACGGAGCCAGTCACAGAAGCACTTCAGAAACCTTCAGGGTTAGGGGAAGCTCCTGCTATCTCCACAGAATCAGGACAACAAACGCAAACGTCTCAACCCGATGTTATCTCGTCTGTTAGTGAATCAGCGATCGCATCCACAATTCAGCGCCAAGCTATACCTGAACAGCCCCAAAGCAATGAACGCGAAGAGGTCGAAGCGATACCAGCTCAAACCAACTTGCCTCAAGAGGCTGAGAGTAGCACTATAAGACAGGCTACCGAGGGAATGATGCCCTTGGGTGAGTCGCCGAGTTATCAACAGCCGAGTCAACCTCCAATACAGAACATCACTGGATTAGAAGACTCTGCGACTTCTTTGCTCAGTTCAGATTCCCAATCACAGGAAACTCCTCAATCGATTGCACCAATTATCCAAGCTTACCCAGCCTCAGTCTCTCCATTGGAACAAGCAGTACAGCCAGAAGTACCGGAGTTGTCTACGACTGAACTCCAAGCTGAGGCGTTTACCGATTTACCAAGACAGGCAAATACTGCAAACGTTCCTCCCTCAACTCCCAACCCACCTGAAACAACAGGTAACCCAACTTTGGTAGAGCCAGTTGAGGACGTCCCTACTACTTCACCAGAACTGACAACCTCGACTGAGCAAGAAACGATTCAACCTCGTTTCGAGTCTGCATCACTCCAATCAGAAACTACCTCACCTCCCTTGCTTGACTTGCCAAGTGAAGTAGTAACAGAAGTATCTCACCAAGCAATAGAGTTATCATCTCCAGAAACTGTTCAACGTGCTGCTGAGTCAGTTCAGGAACCTACAAATTCTCAACTACCGACAATTGGTGATGAGGTGGAGAAAGTGCGATCGCATTCTCCTTTAGAACATCCTCTACTCAGTCCGGCACAACCGAGTGACGCAGTTCTTCCCAGCACAGTCAATTCAGATTCTCTCCCATCCGCACTTGAGCTTACCCCCTCAGTACCCACTCAAAACACCTCACCACCAGCCAGTATTCCTACTGCCGAAACAGAAGCAATTGTTCAGCCTGAATTAGACTCGACGAGTGCAACGCCAGCCTCTGCAACTGAACTAAGCTCATTGCTGGATACTTCGGAGGTTCAGGTGAGGAAATCTCCTGAGATTAATGCTCCAATGCAGGAATCTTCACCCGTTGAATCTCCCACTCATCTAGAAGAAGCCAGCGTTCAACCTCAACTAGAAGCCACCCCTGCACCGCTTACTGAAGTTGCTCACGTCTCATCTATACAAGAACCTCTCACGGGTGAAGTAGAAAACACGGCTATCACAGCGGAACCGCAGCAATCTGACTCATCCGGCTTGACAATAGAACCACAACTAACTGTCTCTGATTTAGTCTCCGCAGACTCTAAGGAGCAGCCAACAGCAACAGAGGCACCAACCCTTCAACCTCTATTAGAATCAACTACCGTTCAACGCCAAGTAACAGACGCTCCCGCACTAGATCAACCTGTAAGCAGCCCTCAGTCTACTATTCAGGCAAAGGAAGCCGACTTTACCGACTTCCAAACTGCTCCTGAAATTATTCAAGAACCGTCTTCGCAATCGAGTGCGCCAGAGGAAGGCACCGTGCAAAGAGAAGAAGAAGCGATCGCACCTATCACTGATTCATCCTCTGCTACCACCCCTGTTTCCCCCTTTACAACTGAGAAAACTCCAACAAGCGTACTACATACGCAGCCAACAGATGGCTTAACTGCAACAGAGCCAGACCTTATCCAGCCATTTCAGCAAACTGCCTCAACTAATCTCAACACACTGCCCACGCTACCAACCGTCTTGCAGGATCTAAGCGTACTCGATTCCCTTGGCTCAACCCCTCTTATTCAAACCGCTTCCCTTGCAGACATGGCTTCTCCTAATGAACCTGTACCCGTAATTGCCAGAAAACAGAGCAACGTTTTTGATAATGCAGAGAGTGGTGTTGAACAATTCCCCACATCTTCGCCTGCCCAAATCTCTTCATCCTCTTTGCCTTCCCAATCTGTCCTCCAAACTGCACCAACCTCATCGAACACAGGGGTGGTTGCAGATGTCCCGACTGAATGGTCAAGCATTGCAGAATTACTCAACGGCAGTTCCTTTTCAGTTCCCAGTCCCTCCGCTCAAGCTAGTCCTCCATTTCCCGATCTCCAACCGTTTGGATCTACCGAAACAGTCATTCAACCTCAGTTTGAGTCAGCCACGCGCCGAACTAGTGCAGACACCATACCCACTATTCAAACAGACGAGGAGCAGAGCAACGTTACAGAAGTCACATCTGAGACAGAACCCGCCGCAGATGCTTCACCGGAGCAAATCGAAAAGCTAGCACGAGAAATTTATAGCTTAGTCCGCCAGCGATTCAAGATAGAGCAGGAGCGTAGCGGCAACTCCTATTCCGGTCGCTTACCGTGGTGATAGTTCAGTTAATAAGTGAATACCTATGACGTTACAAAAAGCCAAACTCATCGCCGTTGACGGTGGAGAAAACATTGAGTTCATGTTCAACCCGAACCAGTTGGACTTTAGTCGAAGCATCGACATAGAACAGGCACAAGGGGCGCGTACAACAGAAGGGGAGAACAAAACTAGCTTTAAACACCCAAATCCCTATTCCCTCAAAATCAGCAACATCCTCCTCGACACCTACGAATCAGGAAGGAGTGTCCTTGATCATGTAGGGAAGTTCACAAAAGCTGTTGAGTTTTCTCAAGGCGGTCAGGGAAAAGATAAGCGTCCGCCCATTTATCTCTTTACCTGGGGCAAGGAGCGGTATCTCCGATGCTTTGTCAAAACACTCAGCTTCAAACTGACCCTATTCTTACCGGATGGCACACCAGTGCGAGCAGTGCTTGATTTATCGCTAGAGCAAGTTGATTCTCCGACCCCCAGACCGGGTCAAGGGACTACCAATCCTAGCCAGAGTCTACGCGAAGCTTCTGATCGTTCAACCTTCCTTTCACGTTAGCCGTTATCCTTTGAGTCCATCATGGTCAACGCCAACAACAAAGCCACCTACACAGACCAGGTAATTCTAAAAATTGATGGTCAAATTGCTCCAAAAGACCTGATGGAAGACATCCTGCAAATCTATGTCGAGGAGAGTTTACATCGACCTGCAATGTTTACGCTTGTTATTCAAAATCCTTACTTTTCAGGAAAAGTTCAACATCCGAACTCTCCAGAAGACGAGCCAGAGCGACCGTGGGCGCACGAAAATTTATTTGCCATTGGTAAGTCGATTGACATTGCGTTTAAAGCGAGTACTACGGCATCAGTGGAATTTGAGGAAGAGGTGAAGGGCAGTGTTTTCAAAGGGGAAATTACAAGCTTAGAAACTCACTTTACCTCTGGCTCCCAAGCACCCATGATTATTGGCGGCTATGACATATCCCATCGCCTACACAGAGGGCGGCACAACCGCTCGTTTCAAAATTACACAGATACAGACATTGTTAAAGAGATTGCTCAGGAAGTAGGGATAACTGTCGGCACAATTGATGAGAGTGGAACACCCCATGATTACGTCTTTCAGGAAAACCAAACAAATATGGAATTCTTGCGAGAACGAGCAGCTCGGAATGGCTTTGAGTTGTTTGTACACAATGGTGAACTAAACTTTTGTAAACCGAAAGTGGACGAGACTCTAGAACTCCAATGGTTAACAAACCTGAGCAGTTTCCATGTTCGCGTCAGTAGTGCGGAACAAGTGCAAAGTGTAGAAGTGCGCGGATGGGACTATAAGCAAAAGCAGACGATAGTCTCGACTAAATCCTCTGCTCAAGTGATGACAAAAACCAAACATGGCAAGGGAAGTAAGACAAGTAAAGCCTTTCAAGGCAAACCTAACGATCCTAAAGTGGTTGTGGTAGATCAGCCAATTTTTACAGCCAAAGAAGCGGATACCCTTGCCCAAGCCCTGTTAGATGAATTAGGGGGAGAATTTGTCCATGCTGATGCCCAAGCCCAAGGCAATCCCAAAATTCAACCTGGGCGGGTTGTGAAACTAAAAAATATGGGGAAGTACGACGGCAAATACTACGTTACAGAAAGCCGTCACATTTTTAGCGAACGCACCTACAAAACAGAATTTAGTGTACGGGGATTGCGTGGAGGCGACCTCCTTGCTACCTTATCCCCACCCACCCACCTCGAACCTGGACAAACGCTCTTAGTGGGGAGAGTCACTAATAATAAAGACCCTGAAGGTTGGGGCAGAGTGCGGGTAAAGTTTCCGACGTTGACCGAGGAACACGAAAGTAATTGGGCGCGGGTCGTGGGTGCAGGTGCTGGTTCAGGTCGGGGGTTTGACTGTTTACCCGAAATTGATGACGAAGTACTTGTCGCGTTTGAACACGGCGATATCCATCGTCCTTATGTAATTGGCAATGTCTGGAATGGTAAGGATGCCCCGCCTGAAAAGGTAAGTGATTCGGTTGACAATGGTAAGGTGCGTCTGCGTACTATCAAGACCCGTGTTGGGCATAGTCTCCAATTTGTGGAGGAGGATAAAGCTAGCAGTAAGCAAGGGATTTACATCAAGACGAAAGAAGGTCACTGGTGTCGCTTGAATGATAGCGAGAAGTTTGTAGAAATCGAAACCAGTGGAGGACATACCCTTCGCCTTGATGATAGGAACAAAACTATTAGCCTAACTTCGACGGGTGACGTTTCTGTCAAGGCGGGACGCACAGGGACTTCTAACAAAATCAGTTTAGCCGCAGGGGAAATCGCTCTTTCTGGTATCCAAGCCATTACGTTGAAAGTGGGAGCCAGTACTATTGAAGTTACCCCAGCAGGCATCAGCATTCAGACAGCCGCGACAATTAATATCCAAGGCGGCGCCGCGACCAATGTGAAGGGGGGCATTGTTCAAGTTGTTGGTGGATTAATTAAGCTCAATTAATGTTGAGTCAGTCTGCTTCGGTTGATTTATAGCAATTCTTGTTGAGAGTGAGGTACATCTAAGTCTCTTGCCAATTCCCAATTCCCAATTTAAGGTTTAATTGCTTATGTCTTTCCCTGCCGCACGAGTTGGTGATCTGACTGTCACAGGAGATGCCATTCTTCCTCCTGGTGTCCCTACTGTCCTGATTGGAGGATTACCTGCTGCTTGTGTTGGTGATAAGGTTTCCGGACTTGTCATCAACTACGCTCCTGGGATTATTGCAACAGGGGGGTTTACTGTTTTAATTGGTGGACGACCAGCAGCACGGGTGACGTCTATGGTCAATGGGCTTACTATTGGCCCTTTGGGGGTTCCTGTACCAGTAGCAACAACCATCGTTAAAGGACAACCGAATGTCTTGATTGGCGATATGGGGGTTGCTGTTCCCCCGCCGCCTGAAGTTCAAGCGCAGCTAAAAACGATGGATGAAGAGGTGAAGCGCAAAGAAGCTGAACTTAAAAAGAAGAAATCTTAGCTAGCGATCGCACTTTTCTAATCATCTTAGGCAAGGTCACTAGACTGAAAACTTTATAGGCTACGCCACATAGTTTACTTCTTATCCATTGAAGGCTGAGGTTTAGCACTGGCAACCTTTGGCACCGTCAAGCTGTTGAAATAAACGATGCTAATTGTGAATAAAAACAGCAGGTAAGCTACAGCTTGAACTACATAGATTTGGTCGCGGTAGCCAAATAAGGCTTTGAGTGCTAAACCCGGAAATTTTTCATCCGGCAGGACACTGCTTGTATTCCAAACCATTGGTCCTAGAACGCAAGAGGGGTTTTTGGCAAAGTGTTCATAGTAGAAACACAACGATTCTGACTGGCGATTCATCTGCGCGAGTGATGCAATGGCTTGGTCGAAATGAGCCAGTACTCCGATTACCAAACCCGCGACAATCAGGATGAGAAAAACACCCATCACCTGGAAAAATCGGCGGATGTTAATCTTGACCCCCCACTTGAACAGGAGAACCCCAATCCCGGCAGCTACCGCTATACCACTGATCGCACCGATGGCTGGTACAAGTCCTTGTTGAAACTTTGCGATGATAAAGACAACCGTTTCAAAGCCTTCTCGCAAGACAGCAAAGAAAATTAAGCTGAAGATACCCCAACCCGCACCCGTACCTTGTTGAATGGCAGAGGTGATACTGCCTTCAATTTCAGCTTTGAGCGATCGCGCCTGTTGAGTCATCCAAATCAGCATCCAACTGAGTAAGGCGATCGCAACTATCCCAAAGACTGCCTCTAGTAATGGCTCAATTATGGGTGAATACTCTGGGTATGTCGTACTCAAGGCTTGAATGCCCCAGCTGAACAGAACACCAACCAACGCACTTGCAACAATCCCTGCTATTACACCTGCATACACCGATGAGTTGAGCTGTTCGGCTTTGGCTTTTTTTAGGCAAGCTAGTACTATCCCCACCACAAGGGCAGCTTCGACCCCTTCTCGCAGGGTAATCACAAAGGTCGGTAAAGCAGCACTAAAATCCATAATTTGTTCTTTGTCAGTTGTTAGCTGTGCGTTTTTCGCCCGTTACCTGTGTCAGTTGCCCTCGTTCTCCACTATGCGTAGAGGAAAGTCGAGGGAATCTACTGACGACTGAACTAATAACGAATAACTATTAACTAAAGTCGCGCAACATCTTCTTAATTTCAATGCTGTGCATTTCTTCCTGACCAATTTGGGTACGGGCAAACTCTTCTAGATAAATGCTGGCATTTTCCACGACGCTGAGTAGCTCTTTATACATCTCCAGCGCTTTTTTCTCATGGTTGAGGCTTTCTTCCAGAATGTCCCGCACAGAATGCTTGTAGCTTTCCTCAATTGGAGCAATCCGTTGGCTAGGATGCCCTTCTAACCCGGTGAGAATTTCTCCTACCTGTTGGGCATGGAGTAGGGACTCACTGGCTTGCGCCTTGAAAAAGTCCACAATCGGAATCCGGTTAGGTCCAGTCACCATCAAGGAATAATGGGTGTAACGCACAACCCCGGCAAGTTCAAATTCCATGATGGAGTTCAATAGGTTAATGGTCTTTTTCAGGTCAAGGTCTTTCATGAGTTCCGATTTTACAACGAGTAGATGTACTCACATTGTGATTAATTTATCTCAAAAACTTTAACAACTAATGGTAGAGATAACGTGTAGAACAGAAAATTTCAGGGCAAACGCCTCAAGGCTATGCAGTTTACCCCGATTCACTTAGTTAACTACTTCCTGGCTGTTCTGCTCAATGGTTTTGATCAATTGAGATACTTCCTCTGGGGGAAGCACGGGTGTTGCAGGGGCTTGCGCTGAGGGCCAGGCTGTTTTTAGCTTATTCATGCTCTGGGCGATCGCTTTTTGGGCTTCCGGATTTTCCTTCGTTAACGAGTCAGAGATGTTGCTGTTCAGGGTATCTGCATAATTTACAAATCCCCGCGAGTCCTGGTACTCAATTACCGCAGAAATTTTGTTATCAGCAATTGCCGCACCATATTCAGCTCCAGCCGCATCCAATAACCCATCAATCACCTGCAGCACAAACTCAGGAGACTGACGCTGTTGCTCCGGCAAAACCTGAATCGCTCCATCTATCGCTTGCATGGACTCCTCAAAATTCGCCGCTAGTTTGGCATCTTTAGGATTAGATTTCACCAAATCTTGCAAGCTCATTAATGCTGTTTTGAATTCCGGAACGTTGCGCTCTTGAAATTGCTCTTCGACATCAACGTAGATTTCTTCTACAGGATGCCCAATGTGCGGTTCTGCCTGATCGGGCTTACCCTGATCCAGCAGTTCTTTGGCAACCATCATATGTCCTTTCATCAAGCCCAACTTGGTCATGTAATCGACATCTTTGGCAACACCCGTTAGAACAACATCCTCAACAGTCACCTGATCTTTAATCTGATCGAACTGCTCTTGAGTAATCACCTTTTTTGATACCAGTTCCTCAGGGCTACCATAGGGGCGACTTGCTTGAATCTTGTTTGATAATGCCGGGACACCTAATGCTGCTTCAAATTTATCTAACTCCGACAGAATCGCCGTGTTAATGTTGATCTTCTCCTCAGCAGCAGTTTTACTCTCAGTCGTAGTGGCTGCAGGACTTGAATCAGAAGCAGGCGAAGAGTTTGAAGCATCACTCGTGCTTGGTGTCTGAGAACAGTTCGTGAGAACAACCAACAAGGCACCAGCAAGAGCGAGAGCAAAAAAACGAAGGATTGCTTTCATATCAATAAGTCAAAATTTCTCATCAAACTTGAAGCGTTCAATTGCTAATTTTTAAGAAAGATTTGCAACAACGTCAAGTAGGACTTATTGTCAAACCATTGAGAATTCTTGTCAACTAGTTGTAAAGAAGAGGGTTGATAAAGTCAGCTTTCGATTACATCAAACAAACCCATGCAGCCAGCCTCTGCGATCGCATCTTGGTGAGGATGGAACATATACTTGCCGGGATAGCGGTAGGCAAACTCCAAAATATGCCGTTCAGCCGTTCCCATCGTGATGACATCCGTTCTCTGTGTTGGTGTAAGGGTCATCCCTGTGGGATAGACATCAAAGAAGTTGGCGTGTAAATGAAAGGTTGCCGCTGCCTCAAACTCAATCAAGTTAAGCACATACAACCGAATTAGCTGATTTTGGTAAATCGGGATCGGGTGCATCATGTAGTAGTCTGGCAACCCATTAAAGGCATAAAGTTCATTTCGCTGGTCATCATTCACGTCATACCCCGCCATCACCAGCACCATCTCATCAGCAGGTGGACGCGCTGTAGGGGGGTCAATGATGAACATCCCATACAACCCTTTTGAAATGTGTCGCGTTACTGGGGCAATATGGCAGTGGTATAAGTGAACTCCATAAGGTTCAGCATCAAATTCATAGATCGTTGCTGCACCATTGCGAACAGGTCGAATGCCATCAACTTCTGCACGATGAATACCGTGAAAGTGCATGGTGTGAGCGTGTCCACCATTATTGAGGAAGATTACCCGAACGCGATCGCCTTCTTTGGCGCGTAGTGTCGGTCCCGGCACACGACCATTGAAGTTCCAAGTAATAAAAGAAACGGCACTATTCAAATCCAACTTGGTCGTTCCAGCAACAATCCGAAATTCCCGAATAGTACGTCCATTCTCTTTTTTCACTGTCCCATAGTCAAAGTCCCGGACAATTGCCATTGGGTTGAACCCCGCAGCCACAGCCGGAGCCTCACTTGACAGAGGCGGAATCTTTGCAGGTTGTGTTTGTTTTCGGGTCAAAGACGGTAAAGCTAGCGCTGCACCAGCAACACCAGCACCTGCTAGCCCTAACTTAATTAACTGACGGCGCGAGAAGGGCTTGCCTTGCTCAATTAGAGGCAGTTTTGGCATGGACAGTAGCTGTCACTTAAGTTATTGCTAACTATTACTAATTATTCCGAGACTAACTATAGAATTCTCTTAATCTAATTGTCAATTATTCTCAAGTAAGGTCGATTTGGGAGTGGGGTTGGGGATGAGGAACTGGAATCTTATTTAACTTCTTCAGGTTCCTTTGTCTGGGCTTCAATAGCCGATGTCTCAGCCTCTACTACTGGCTTAGGCTCAATGCGTTCAGAGAATCCCCAAACAAACACTAAGGCAATGGCAGCAATCATCAACCATTCAGGTGGCACAAGTTCGGGTTTAATCGCTCTTACTAAGAGTCGCAAGCCGACAAAGCCAACGGTAATGTAGCCAGCATCCTCAAGATGGGCATATTCCTTGAGCCAGCGGATAAATAACCCCGCCATAAACCGCAGGGTAATAACACCAATTGTGCCACCTGTAACAATGAGCCAAGTTTTGTCAGAAATAGCGATCGCGGTCGTTACACTATCTAAAGAGAATGCTAAGTCGGTTACAGCAATTAGTGGAATCGCTTGCCAGAGTGAAGTAAATCGAGGACCATGATGTTGATTTTCTTCATCTTCCTCAGCACTAAAATGCTGAAAGACTAACCAAAGCAAATAAGCAGCGCCAAGTAGCTCAAACTGCCAGTACTGTACCACCCAAGTCGCTGTGAGAATTAGGGTAATGCGTAAGACGTATGCCGCTACTAAGCCGAAGTTGAGGGCACGATTCTGGAGTTTGCCGTCTTCTAAACCTTGCGCGATCGCAGCTAATGCGATCGCATTATCTGCAGAAAGCACTGCCTCTAGTGCAACAAGAATCAACAGCACTATCGAGGCTTCAATTCCTGCATGAAAAGGGGAGTTAAAAACTTGGTCTAGCATTAAGTAACGATTTTAAATAGATAAAGTTGTAAAAGCTCGTCTAGTACGCGATCCTCTAAAATACGCGAAAACCACGGCTACCTTAACTTAGCTTAACCTCTCATGGGTAGTTTCTGACGAAAAGGCGGAAGACGAGCGAGTAGACTGCAAAATTTGAATCGCTAGCTATTTACTGAGAACTGGGGTGTCGGAAATGGAAAAAGGGCAGTAAGTTATTGCTTTCTCAACTCTAAGCTCTGTTGCCCAGCTTCCACTTCCAGACAACCTCCTGATTCCCGTTCTCTAACAGCCAGGAAGCAATTTATATTGCATCTTGTAACAAGATATTTCGCAAATGCTCAATTTGACGCAAATTAATGGGTAATTACCTTTGAAATAAGGAGAAGTTAAATAATGTCATCCATATCAGATGTCCAGGTTTACGTGGCTCTTGTCGTTGCCCTAATTCCCGGTATCATGGCATTCCGGCTAGCGACGGAACTGTACAAGTAGAGTTCCCTTAAAAAAAGTGACAGAGAGCTTATCAAAGGCAGACAAGAGGCGATTGATGAGTTGGCGTTGAAAGTTCTCTCCCAAATGAGGGCGTTAGCGCAGCAACTAGCATCAGGCAACATCCTTCCCTCAAAGCCCGCAGCTTAAGTTTTCCGGATAATTACAGTAATACGCTGTAAATTATCTGATAACATCGGCGTGCTACTGCCTTTGATAGGCTCTTTGTTCATTTGGCTCTTATTGTCGTCAAACACAAAGCAGCGAGATCACATCAGGAGCGCATACCTTAACGCTATACTGGAACCCTTCAGCGCTGGCTCTCCCAGCGCGGTAGCCTAACACTGATGAACGCAATTCAACCCCCAAGACCAACTGGACAACCGTTAGAACCTCACCGGAAGGTTCGTCGGACTCAACGCCCTCAGCGTCGTCATTCTTACAGTGCCGTTGCTGGTGAAACGACAGCGAAGTTGGTCGTCAACTTGGTAATTTCAGCCGCCGCGCTCACTGGACTAATTCAGTTGTTGCCCTATCACCTGTCACAGCAAGGAAAGTTGCGAGAAGTCAGTGCGGAAGTGAAGCGCACGGAGACACGAGTCAATAGCTTGCGTACTGACTTCAGCCGTTCTTTTGATCCTGGACAAGCCAAAAGCGTGATGCATGAGCAGAGTTATCGGGTTGACCCAACTCAGCGTCAGATCGTCTGGCAAGATCCCAGTACGAAGGATGATCACTAGTGCAACAAGAGCAGACGTTTTTGACAAGTTCTGAGAAAGCAAGAATGTATGGATTTTAATGGCTTCAAGCAGGCTTGTTTGAGAAGCTTGCTTGAAGGGTTATCGCTTACATATCTGTTGTCTGTTGCATAAAACCTTGATGCAACTTTTTGTCAACTTGCTAACAGTTAACAATTAAATGAATTAAGCACTTAGGGGCTTGAGCAGCTGACTCATCCAGGTTTCAACTTTCCGACGCAGACGGCTAGAACTACCTGAGTGTGATAGCTGACTCAAGGCGCGTTGATAATCAGCGATCGCACAGTTCCAGTCACCACGTAAATGGTAAGTGCGACCTCGTTCGGCGTAAATATAGTCTTCTAAGCATCCCAGAATTAAAGCCATATCAAGGTTTTCTAGCGCCAGATCATAAAGTCCCAATTCACGGAACGTGATACCTTGGTTAATCCAAGTACGAGTATTTCCAGGATTGAGGTCAAGCGCTTGCTCATAGTCTGTGAGCGCTTCTGCAAGTTGTCCAGTCGAGGCGTAATAATTAGCACGATTGTTGTAGGCACTATCCAATTCAGGATTGAGTTCTAGTGCCTTGTTGTAATCAGCCAGTGCTTTGTCGTGTTGACCACTTTGGAAGTAAATCAACCCCCGATTGTTATAGTTGATCGGATCGACGGGGTTACGCATAATTAGCTGGTTAAATAATGCGATCGCCCCAGCATAGTCCCCTTGCTTTGCTCTGCTATGTGCAGAGGCGCGTAGGCTTTGATCTGACAGTTGTGGGCTTTTTCTGGGTACCAGTTTGACTGGAGTTAAACGCCTTTGATTTTTGTGTGGCATCTGTGACCACTGTCTATTTTGGTCTTTCCGGCTTACAGAAGTGTCAGCGTTCATATCTTCCTCAACAGTACCTGCGGCCTATCTATAATCAACATTACGGCTTGCAGCACCCTGTTCGTTGGTCTGAGTGTGTCACTTACTAATGCGTCTTCAGGTCAACAACAAACCACTCAAGCTGTCCTAAATTTGGACATTCTAAAAGAGACTACAATCCTGCTTAACTCCTTTCCTGAAACAATATCTCTGGGACATTAAGAATTACTTCCCCCATCAGTAGGGTTCGTAGATTTTGTCTGTGTGTAACTTTTAAGAAATTGGCACAAGAAGATGAACTTCTCAGCCTTAATCACCCAATTGGATGGAGACAAATCTCCAGTCGGTGTACGTTCCTGCTCCGAGCTTGTGGAGATGCTGGTAAAATGCAACCGAAGCCATTGATTTGTCTTGGTTTCTATGCTCGTTAACAAAGAATAATCCTATGGCAGCTGCAACGTCCTTAGATCAGGCTCCTGATGTCTCAACCGATAGCTATCTCGTAGTTGGTTTAGCCACCTGCTTTCTGAAAGAAGATGGTGAAGTTCATGAAGTCAAAGTCATCGAACCCATCCCTTCAGCCGCGCTAGAAGCTATCCTCAAAGGAATTCCTACCTCATATTCATCAGCTTGTGGAACTACTCTCGGTGAGTTGTTCACTAGTGAAACACCACAGAAACCCTCTGCGTTTCCCACAGAGGCACAGTTTTGTGATGAATTTCCCGCCCGTGCGATCGCGGCAGCACGTACTTACCAAAGTCGTCAGGAAGCGCAATCCCATATTCCTCTTGGCACAACGCGCAATGACTTCAACTACTCTACAGAACGTAAGCGTGTATTGAATCAAACTCGCGTTGTCCGTAAGGAAGACGACGTTAAACAACACGAATATACTCACAAAGTTCTTTAGAGGGCAGTTTACAATGTTAAAACTTTACGGAGGAGCGAGGAGTCGGGCATCTATTGTCCAGTGGTACCTCGAAGAACTAGGAGAACCCTACGAATTTATCTTGCTGGACATGCAATCCGGTGAACATCAGCAACCTGAATTCCTAGAGATTAACCCGATTGGGAAAGTCCCAGCAATTGTAGATGGAGATTTTAAGCTTTGGGAGTCAGGAGCAATTCTGATGTATCTCGCTGATAAGTACGGCAAGCTTCCGGCAGCGTTAGAAGCAAAATCAACAATTATCCAGTGGATCTTGTTCGCTAATGCCACATTGGGACCAGGAATCTTTGTGGAAGCAAATCGAGAACGGGAGATGCCTAAATTGATGATGCCACTCAATCAAATCCTGGAGAAGCAGCCATTCTTGCTAGGAGATGAGTTGAGTGTAGCGGATGTGGCAGTTGGATCAATCTTGGCTTACATACCAATGATGTTGAAGCTTGACTTGAGCGAATACCCGGCTGTTGTAGATTACATCAAGCGTCTCTCAGAACGACCTGCATTTCAAAAGGGGATTGGGGCACGACGGTAGGGGTTGATGATATTAGGGACTGGAGAGATCGAGAAATTAGCTATAGCAAGCACCCTGTAGACAGGGTTGTCTTTCCTACTCCCTAATCCCCCAGCCCCTAATCCTTTCTACCTAAACCCTACAGCCGCTTGCCAAACGAAGGCTAACAGCAAGAAGAAGACAGGGATAACTGGGAGGATATCTACTAGTGGGTCAAAGATCGCATAGGCTTCAGGCAGTTTCGCCAACAGCAGTGCAGCTTCCATGTTTAAATTACCTTTCCAACACAGTTTTCAGAATTGACATGGATCGTAACATGAACCCGGTCACAGCTGAGCGGAAGTTGGGGTGTCTAACCAATGAGCAAATTCTGTAAAAAAGCGATCGCTTAAAATTGCCGCTCGAATTTGTTGGGTGAAGCGAATCAATTCAGTGACGTTGTGTAAGGAGAGCAATGTATAACCAAGAACTTCCTTGCAGCGCACCAGATGACTCAGGTAAGCGCGGCTAAAGTTCTGACAACCATAGCAAGGGCAACTGGCATCCAAGGGAGTGAAATCTTCACGAAACCGAGCATTTTTTAAGTTCCAACGCTCTCCCTGTACTAAGGCAGCACCGTGACGCCCTAATCGTGTAGGAATCACACAATCGAACAAATCTATCCCAGATGCGATCGCTCGTGCCATTTCCCGATAGGTACCAACCCCCATCAGATAACGCGGTTTATCTACTGGTAGATAAGGTGCAGTAGCTTCAACAATCTGGTGAATGAATTCAGCGGGTTCACCCACGCTAACCCCACCAATGGCATAACCTGGTAAATCTAATGAAACCAAAGATTGAGCTGCAGCACGACGCAAATCTAGGTAAACACCGCCCTGTACAATGCCAAACAGTGCTTGGTCAACAGGACGTGCGTGAGCCTCAATGCAGCGCTTTAGCCAGCGATAGGTACGCTCTGTTGCTGCCTCAACTTCTGAGCGTTCAGCAGGGTAAGGAGGGCACTCATCAAACGCCATAATGACATCTGCCCCCAGTGCATTCTGAATCTCAATTGACCGTTCTGGTGTTAAATTGATCATCCGTCCATCACGGGGAGAGCGAAACATCACCCCCTCTTCCGTAATCGTTCGTAGCTGGCTTAAGCTAAATACCTGGAAGCCTCCAGAATCCGTGAGAATGGGTCCCTGCCAACCCATGAATCGATGCAGTCCACCTGCTTGCTTCACAATGTCTTCTCCTGGTTGCAGGTGGAGATGATAGGTATTCGCCAACACCATCTGTGAGCCTGCGGCTTTTAGTTGTTCCGGTGTTAATGTTTTGACAGTTGCTAGGGTTCCCACAGGCATAAACCTGGGCGTTTCAACCCAGCCATGAGGCGTAGTAAAAACACCAGCACGGGCCTTTGTCTGGCTACAGGATGCCTGACATTGAAATGAAAATGAAGCTTTGTGTTGCTGCAACGCTCTCTATCAAGGTGTAAGCCTAGGTTTCATATTTCTCATCAGCTATCTCAATCTTTTACCTGATCTCAAGCGTTAATCCAAACTCAAAGATCCAAAGGGTTGATAGCTTAGAACGGGCACTCGCCTTCGTCGTCGATTTGCACATCCCATTTAGCACTAAGAACTTGTGCCACCATCGTTTCTAGAGCGTCAGCATTAAGTTGCTGGTTAGATTGCTCTTGATAAGGGTTTGATAGGGGAATCAGGCGTAACTGACGATTATCTTGAATGAGATCAAAGTAAGTTTCTTGTTCAGGGGACTGATTTAGCTGCAAATAATCAAAACTTTGAACATTCAGGTAAAGCGCTCGGTTAGCAATTATGGTAGAGCGGTTGGGGTCAGCAAAGACTTCTAGCACACACCCTTCTCCCTCATTTTGCAGCTTACCATCGAGAGTATGAATATAGCGGACGCGACCCAAATCTGTGAGAAGGCGTCCCATGTCTTGCTTGTTGACGATGGTGCCAGTGTCAATGATGCATGGGGCTGGAAGCTGATGCGGAGGTTGGTGATGACTCATGGGTAAAAGCCGTAGGATGCAATAAGGGCTGACATTTCCATGCGGTAGGTTGATGTAACCGCTTCGTTCAAACCCTACATTTCAATACCGGGTGCTTAGATCATAGCCTCTGCAAAGGTAAAGACAAAGATGAACTAGGCAGGAATAAATACCTCAGAAGGCTACACGGCGCAGGGCTTTTTAGATTTCTACTTGATATTACCTGTGTCGTACAGGTAAGACAATGAAGGTATGACAGTAGGGTATGAGACAATAGTATCCTAAGATTCTCCACTGGTCATACGGCAATCTTGTAAATTCTAGACTGGATGTCCCCAATGAAGCGGTTCACATTACGACGGTTGGGGCAATGGGGATGCCGATTCTGGGGTTCCTTCCTTGGGGCGATCGCATTTTACACTTGCATTCCAATTCCTATTCGTTGGGCGTTAGAGTTTCGATGGGTTGCTCGTTGGGCACCGTTAATTGGATTGTTAATTGGGGCAATACTGGGAATTGTAGATAGTGGGCTACAACAGTTGGGAGTGCCGATACTGACTCGGAGTGCAGTTATTGTGGTTAGCTGGATTGCTCTGACTGGAGGACTGCACTTGGATGGTGTGATGGATACAGCGGATGGCTTAGCGGTTCAAGACCGACAACGGCGTCTGGAAGTAATGGCAGATAGTGCCACGGGTGCTTTTGGGGCAATGGCAGCAACGGCTATTTTATTATTAAAAACTGCTGCTTTGACCGACGTGGAAACCTATCGTGGTGTGGTGTTGATGGCATCAGCAGGCTGGGGACGTTGGGGGCAAGTCGTTGCGATCGCCTTTTATCCCTATCTCAAACCTACGGGTAAGGGCGCATTTCACAAAGAGGCAATTCGCACACCCCAAGATATTCTCTCAGTAGGATTCTTCTTGCTACTAGGTTTATGCGGCTTACCCTGGTTGTACGGGAGCGCTTGGTGGCGATCGCTGGGTATGGTTGTGGGAGGAAGTGCGATCGCACTCCTTACTGGGGCTTACTTTAACCGCCAACTCGGTGGACACACGGGCGACACTTATGGAGCCGTAGTGGAATGGACAGAAGCACTGTTTCTTTGTCTCCTTACCAGCTTCTTTCACTAAGCTACAGTGCCTTCAATAGATTTTGATTAGCGTTAAGCTTGTTGCCAAACTCTTCTATTGCTTTGCCCCTTATTTAGTGGTCAGAAGCAACAAACCACTGACCACCGGCAAAAGACCAGAAATCTAAATAAACTCACCCAAATTTTTAATAGACTAAATTGGTCGCAGCCGCGTCACCTTCAACTGGAATGCCCCACCACCCGTTTCGCCAAAAGCACGCACTCGAATTAAGTATTTACCCGTTTCAGTAATCCGAGCAAATAAAAGAGAGTTGGTACTACCATCTGGACCATCATCATTTTCAGCAACGGTAGAGCCATCGGATGCTAAAAGGGTGACAATGGTGTCAAAGTTTTCAGAGATTAAGTCAATAGCAACTTGATCACCGCCATTTAAGTTAATGGTGTAATCACGAGCAAAGCCCCCCTCGCCCGTAGGAATATCGTTTTCTGTGAGCGTATCAGAAAGTTCGTTACTAGGAGGAATCGTGATCGGATTGTAGAGTCGATCTTGCGCTCTTGCTGCCACTGCAGTTAAGCTCACTGCTAAGAAAGTTACAGGAACAAGGAGAGCTAAGCTAAACCGAGCGGCAATAGCCTTAGTCATATAAACTGTGTCATTTAAGCTAGAACGGCTCAATTATAAGCTTTGTACTGTCAAGCGTCGGTTGTGGGAGCCTATAATCTTTCCCCAAATCCTGCTTTGAAGGGTGTTACAACAAGACCATTTTCCTGACAGTCCCGTTAATAAGCACCTTTCTTTTGCAAAAGAACTAAGGCTGTTCGCAGTAAAATCTGCATATCTAACCAAATCGACCAGTTTTCAATATAGAACGTGTCCAAACGCACTACTTCTTCAAAGCTAGTAATGTTTGAGCGACCAGAAACCTGCCAAAGACCTGTTATACCCGGTAACACTTCCTGGCGAATAAAGTGATGTTCAGAGAATTTTTGGACATCTCTAATTGGTAAAGGTCGAGGGCCGACTAAACTCATCTCTCCTAAGAGAACATTGAACAATTGTGGTAGTTCATCTAAACTTGAACGACGCAAGAACTTTCCAACTTTAGTGATACGTGGATCATCCTTCATTTTGAAGAGAACACCATCTTGCATCTCATTACGAGCTTCCAACTCCTTTTGGAGTTTATCTGCATTGATATACATAGTCCGAAATTTCAAAGCTTTGAAATAACGACCATGTAGACCAACACGTTCCTGTTTATAAAAAAAAGGTCCAGGAGAATCTAGTTTAACAATTATTGCAATAGATAAAAGAATGGGAAAAATTAAAATAATCAACAAGGCAGAAACCACAAAATCAAAACATCGCTTCACCAAAAAATCAAAGCCGGTAACTAAAGGAGGAGAGAACTTAAGGGTAGGGGTTCCACCGAGCATCAAAATCTTTGATCGACGATAGAATGCTTCTAAATCCAGGCTCAAAATTCTTAGGGAAACACCAGCATTCCGAAGGCTCCAGTAAAGGAACATTCGATCTTTCATACTAGTCCAAGAACAAACGAAGACTTCCGCTACACCTAGATTACGTATAGCTTCAATGAGGTTTTTAACATTAGACTTATCTAATGAAAGGGCACAAGCATCAACTATTTTAATGCTTCTATAGCAATCCTCTCTCTCTAGTATACTATAAGCTTTTTCAGCATCTTCTGGAGGACAAATTAAGACCGTGTTATAACGAATTGCACCACGCTTACGAAGCTGCTTGAGTAGTAGATCTATCCCAAATCGATCAACACATACAAGTAATACACTGCATATGGCAGACAAAAGATAAGTAGATCGTGAAGCAGCGAGCAAGTTGGGTTGATATAAAAAAGCGACAACTAGCAAGAGAATGTGTGCCAAAATGATTGCTTTAGTAAGACCCAAATAGTCACAGCGCCGTTCTCCTGATTGATATAGTCCCCGTGCAGCAATTATCCCGACTTCAAGGGGAAGGACTACCAATAAGGCTGTCGGATTTCTCAAGAAAGAATCGGCAGGAGTACCATAGGTCACTGCTATCATCCATGCCAGCGACAGAAAGCTTAGATCACCTACAAGCAAAGTTACTAACCGTAGCCATACAGCGTAGGTATCCTGGCGTAGTTTTGTGGAAAGCGGAGCACGTAAATCTAACTTGGACTTTTCTAAGACTGAACGTTCCATGATTGACACCCCATTCACTAAATTTACAAAGTCAACCGATTTATTCCGTGTCAGCACCGTATTGCACAATACCAAAATAAATTTATACTTCAGCTCAGGAGCGTTTTTTTTACATATAGCTTACCTATTCGTATGGCAGGTATTAAATCTATCTATGCGGTTACGCATTCTCCCAAAAACGAATACTGCTTCAGAGCAAACGGTTGAATACTAGTGTTCGGTTAAAGAATCACATTTCAGAATTTAGGTTTTAGTCAAAAAATTAGGAATGATTACCTGTATAATCATCTGATATTATAGAAACTTAATTGGGAACTACGACATTTTTGTGATTTTTTGGTGAAGACAAACAAAAAATCACTTATTTTTAAGTAGTTGATGGGAAAATAGATAAGGGACAAGGAATGACTCTGCCTACTCTGCCGTTTAATATAATACAAAGCGGGCTATGTTAGACAAGCAGAACAAACATTACCTTCCTAATCTTGGCTCGAAACGAGACTAGGCTCATACCAAAGAGTGTTTGAAAGTGATGTAACTGATGCTACAACAAGACGAGCTGGATACTTACGTTAACGCTATCGTGAGAACTGGCTCAATTCAGGAACTTCTGCCTGTTTTCTTGCCTAACACTGCCTACTGCTCCTGACCCTTCTTCCTAAGTGCTTATGGAATCCCCAGAATTTACAGAAGAGATAGATTTTCAAAAGTACTGGCTTGTTCTTAGACGGCGCTGGCTTCCTGCAACGGGAGTTTTTGGAATTGTTGTTGGACTCGCCACTCTAGCTGCATTCCTACAAAAGCCTATCTATGAGGCAGAAGGTAAGCTTCTATTCAAGCCTGACCGCTCTTCATCGTTAACAGGCTTGAAGAACGACATAGGAGAGCTTGCCTCTATTGGGGATAAGAGCAATCCGCTATCTACGGAAGCAGAAATTATTCAGTCCCTCCCCATTCTAGAAAAGACTATAAATGCACTAGCTCTCAGAGACGAAGAGGGTAAGCCCCTTGAGCCAAAGAGCATCATGAGAACGAAAAAGCTGAAAGTGAATCCTGTTACTGGGACAGATGTTCTACAACTCACTTTTAAGGACACTGACCCCAAAGTTGCTGCAGCAGCGGTCAACAAAATTATGGGGCTTTACATAGAGAACGATATAAACACTAACCGGGAAAAAGCTGCTACAGCTCGCAAGTTCATTAGTAATCAACTACCTAGCGTTGAAGAGACTGTTATGAAAGCCGATGCAGAGCTGCGTAAATTTAAAGAAAAGAATCGCGTGGTAGTCCTGCAAGAGGAATCAACAGAAGCAGTCAAAGCAATATCAGAATTAGATAAACAAATCGCTCAACTTCAGGCTCAACTTGCAAATTTGAGTGCCCAGTCTGAATCTTTCCGCAACCAACTGGGTTTAAATCGAGAGGAAGCTGTAGCTGTTACTTCTCTCTCTCAGTCGCCTGGGGTACAGGAGGTACTTACAGAACTCCAAAAGGTGCAAACTGAGTTGGCGGCTGAGCGGAGACGCTTTCTTGATACAGCCCCGCCAGTAATCGCGCTAAGGCGCAAAGAAGTAGAACTCAGTACTTTACTGCAAGAGCGGGTTGATCAAGTTTTGGGGAGCCAACAAAATGTGGCTGTTAAGAATTTACAAATTGGAGAACTCAAGCAAAGCTTGACAGGAGAGTTTGTTCGGTCAGAAGTGCAGCGTTCTGGTTTGAGTAACCAGCTCAATGATCTGTATAAGACACGAGCCGCTTATAAAAACCGATCTAACATCCTGCCTCAATTGGCGCAAACCCAGCGGGAACTTGAGCGGCGAGTAGATGCATCGCAAACTACCTATGAAACTCTTTTGAACAAGCTTCAAGAAGCGCGGGTAGCAGAAAATCAAACAGTAGGTAACGCTCGGATTATTTCAAAGGCTCAGGTTCCTGATAAGAAGGCTGGTCCTAGTAAAAAGAAATATCTGGCAGGGGGGATCTTAGGAGGCACCTTACTTGGTATAGCTATTGCATTTTTGCTAGACCTAATAGACAAATCGGTTAAAACTGTCAAAGAGGCAAAAGAGCTGTTTGGCTACCCTCTTCTGGGAGTTATTCCTGCCTCAGACAAATCTGGAAAACCTAGCATTCATAGTGGAAAGCTGGAGCAGACTATTCCTCGGATATTCTCTAGAGATCTTCCCCATTCTCCAATTAATGATGCTTACCAAATGCTTCAAGCTAATCTGAAGTTTCTTAGCTCAGATGAAGAACTTAGAGCAATTGTGGTAACGAGTTCGGTTGCTAAAGAAGGAAAGTCTGAAGTATCTGCTAATTTAGCCGCAACTATTGCTCAAGTTGGACGCCGAGTACTGCTAGTGGATGCGGACATGCGCCATCCATCTCAGCATCATATCTGGGGATTAACAAATTTAACAGGACTAAGCAACATTCTTGTTGGTGAAGCTGAACTCAGTAGAACTGTACAGGAAGCTAGGGTTGGGCTAGATGTTCTTCCTGCTGGGGTAATACCTCCAAATCCAGTCGCTCTTCTCGACTCCAAACGGATGGCTTCATTAATTGAAACTTTCTCAAAAAACTATGATTTTGTCATCTTTGATAGTCCTCCTCTGGCTGGTCTTGCCGATGCTCCTATTCTAGGCAAAATGGCTGACGGTATTTTAATGGTAGTCCGACCTGGAGTGGTAGATGCTACTAGTGCTAAGGCGGCTAAGGAATTTTTAGAGCGATCGGGTCAGAATGTTTTAGGTTTAGTAGCCAACGGCGTGAGTATTAAGAATGAACCCGACAGCTACTTCTACTACACCAATGAGCGCTACATAAAGCCTATTTCTGCAACTAAGGAAGAAGCTACGCTTGGTGTTAGCCGTGGTCTTGAGAACTCCTAAACTACTGTAGAGCGATAGTTGACATAACTTATGCCAAATCTATGTAATTGCTGGGAAATAGCTCAATCAGTTGTTGTAACACTTGTTCTAGATTCAACGTTTCCGTTCCCTGCAATCGTTCGCTCAATTACCAGCTTTCACCGTGATGCTCGATTTATTATTCCTGGGTACTGATTAATCACTTTACCCCAACCAATGCCTTTTTAGCTTATTGACAATCATCTACTTTAAGTTCAGCTACAATTCCCAGCTTTATAGATTGTTGCTAAATTAGCAAGAAGACGACACTTCTGCTGGCAGACTAATACATCAGAGAGGAAACTAAATGCTCAACTATATTTCAAAAGTTTTATATGTAATGGACGAGAAAAAGACTAGTCTTTTTCTTCTAATCTTTACATTTCTATTAACCTCTGTTTTAGAAGCTGTGGGGATTGGGCTTGTAGGACCGTTTATATTGTTAGTGACTGAGCCAGAGCGTATTTTCAGTAATTTTTGGCTAAATTGGGCTTATAAGCAAATAGGTATAAACTCTATTAGTCAATTTATTTCTTTACTAGGATTAATCATTATTGTTATTTTTTGTGTGAAGGCATATTTATACTATTTGAGTCAAGCGTCTATTTACAAATTTAGCTTTACTCAGAAGGGAAAGTTATGTGCAAGATTACTTCATGCTTATTTGACCGCTCCCTATATTTTTCACTTAAATAGAAATTCGGCTGTAATAATTAAAAATATAGCTACCGAAACAGAAAAATTTTGTCAAGACTGCATAATTCCTCTGTTAAGGTTAACCGCAAGTTTAACTGTAGTCTTTATCCTAGTTTTGCTGCTAGCAAAGGCAAATTTAGTACTTGTAGTAGGGTTGTTTGGAATTCTCCTCCTTGCATTTTTTCTTTACTATAGAGCCAAAGAAAAAATAGTGAGATGGGGTAGGGAAGGTTCTGAGGCTAATGCTGCAATGATTCAGATTATCAACCATGGTCTAGGAGGGTTAAAAGAGACACATATCATTGGTTGTCAACAATACTTTGAAGCTCAAATAAGTAAGGAAGCTCAAAGGTATGCAACGGCGGCTAGTTTATTTCACACTTTTCAATCTCTACCTCGTATTACAGTTGAGGCGATTCTAATTACGTTTTTGATAAGTTTTGTAGCTGTATCTATAAATTTCTTTGAGGAGAATACGCAAAATATTACCGCTGTTCTAGGTGTTTTTGCAGTAGCTTCAATTCGGCTGATACCATCATTTAGCGACGTTTTAAGATCAGTGGGTCAGCTTCAGAACAACAGCTATATCCTTGACAAGCTTTATTTGGATCTAAAAGAAATAGATGAAGAGATAAAAATAGGCAATCGCCTAGATGTTGCTCCTGATTCAATCAAAAGTGGCTTGTTCTCTAAAGAACTCAAACTTCAACCAATAACATTTGTAGACCAGGTTGTTTTGGATAAAGTTACTTATCGTTATCCTAATGTTACAGAAAATGCTATTAATGACATATCTTTAACTATCAACAAGGGTCAGTCTATTGCCTTTATTGGGAAATCCGGAGCAGGTAAAACAACACTAGTTGATGTGATATTAGGGCTTTTAATACCAGGAAGCGGAGATATTCAGGTTGATGGTGTATCTATATACAATGAGGTACGTTCTTGGCAAAATCTACTAGGCTATATTCCTCAATCGATTTTTTTGATGGATGACACAGTTGAAAAAAATATTGCTTTCGGTGTTCCAGATAATTTAATTGATTCGAGTAAATTAAATAAGGCTATTAAAGCTGCTCAGCTAGCTGATGTTGTTGATCAACTCCCGGATGGGATTAAAACTAGGGTTGGTGAGAGAGGAATACGCTTGTCTGGTGGACAACGACAACGGATAGGAATTGCCCGTGCACTTTATCATGAGAGAGAAATTTTAGTATTAGATGAAGCGACGGCTGCACTAGATAACGAGACTGAGAGCCTTGTTACGGAGGCTATTAAATCTCTGGCTGGTACAAAAACTCTGATTATTATTGCTCATCGTCTTTCTACTGTTGAGCATTGCGATCAGGTTTATGTGCTTGAGAAAGGTCGTGTGGTGAAGTCAGGTAGTTTTCAAGAAGTTGTTTTAGAGAAAAGTTTAGAGATATAAAAAATAAAAAGCATTTTTTTCTGTCCAACAGGAGGAGGAACATTGATGGAGTTCATGAGTTCTGGTAAAAAAAGCTTTTGACAACTGAAAAAAATGTCCAGATAGGCTACAGGGAACTTTTTAAACAAGTAGCAATAGGTCTTGGCTTAAGAAATCCATAGTCAACAATAAGTAATATGAGAGTAGCCTTTGTTGTTATAGAGTTTCCAATCCTATCGCAGACCTTTGTTCTGAATCAAATTACAGGTTTAATTGAACACCCAGAAGTCTGGCTGGAGATGGGCAAGGCAGATAGCGCCTATGTGGAAAAGTCCCATGATATCGATAAGCTTAATGATCGACGGGTTGAGATGTACCAACAACTACTGGTTAAATAAGAACTTAAATGCCTAATTTGCCGTTAAAAACTCCGATCGCCTTTATCATCTTTAAACGACCGAGCACTACGGAGAAAGTATTTGAGGTAATTCGCCAAGCAAAACCACAAAAGCTATTAGTAATTGCAGACGGTGCTCGTGTAGAGCGATCAGGTGAGGCAGAAAACTGTGCTGCTGCCCGTGCAATTATTGAGCGTGTTGATTGGGATTGTGAGGTTTTAAAGAACTACTCGGAGACTAATTTGGGTTGTGCCAAGCGTGTTTCTAGTGGTCTAGATTGGGTTTTTGACAAAGTTGAGGAGGCAATTATTTTAGAAGATGACTGTGTTCCTCATCCTACATTTTTTCGCTTCTGCGAGGAAATGCTTGAACGATATAGATACGACAACCGAATCGTATCTATTTCAGGTCAAAATGTTCAGTTTGGGCATAAACGAACTGAATACAGTTACTACTTCTCTCGCTACAACCACTGTTGGGGTTGGGCTACTTGGAGACGCTCCTGGCAGTACTTCGACTTTGACATGAAGCTTTGGTCAGAAATTAAAGCGGGAGGTTTTCTTTCTGATATATTAGGAGACCCCCAAGCAGTAAAGTTTTGGACTGACATTTTTCAATCTGCATATGATGGACATTTAGATCTCTGGGCTTGTCGATGGACATTTGCTTGCTGGATTCAGAGTGGTCTAAGTATTCTCTCTAACGTGAATTTAGTTTCTAATATAGGATTTGGTGCTGAGGGAACTAACATCAAAACTAAGAAAGGTAGATTTGCCCATCGATATGACAGTATGCCTGTAGAAGCTATTGACTTTCCCTTAAAACATCCACCCTATATAGTTCGCGATGTGCAAGCTGATAAATTTACGCATAATACTTTATATAAAAAAAAATTGCCGACACGCTTCAAAGAAAAGATTAGAAAAATTTTATTAAAAAACTAAGTGGTTTGAATTTAAATCCTGGCTAAGAATTAAAAACTTTATGGATAAAATACAGGGTGTCGAATACTAGAAAGAGTTGATATTCCAGCAAAAGTGGGTACTCAAGTGAAGGTTTTACAACTCAACAATTCGGATATTACTGGTGGATCTGGTCGTGCTGCTTATCGCTTACATCAGGGATTGCAGGATATTGGTGTAAATTCTAAAATGTTGGTGCAAAACCAGTCTAGTAATGATAGAACAGTAGTTTCCTCAAACAATAGGGTTTCAGAGGGTATTGCAAGAATGAGGATAACTTTTGATAATTTACCTGACAAACTTTATCCTCAGCGTCAGAAAAGTCCTCGATTTTCTTCTCAGTGGCTTCCAGATACAGTTGCTCCCAGAGCTGCACGGATTAATCCTGATATCATCAACCTGCATTGGCTTAATGAAGCATTCGTTCAGATTGAAACAGTTGCCAAGTTCAAGCGACCTCTTGTCTGGACACTTCATGATATGTGGGCGTTTACTGGGGGATGCCACTACAGTCCAGATTGTGACCGCTACACAGCTTCGTGTGGTGCCTGTCCTCAACTTGGCAGCAGTAGAGACTGGGATTTATCCCATTGGGTGTGGAAGCGCAAAGCCAGGAGCTGGAAAAACCTCAATCTGACTATTGTTTCTCCTAGTTCATGGTTAGCAAAATCTGCCAGTTCCAGTTCACTTTTCAGGGATTTGCGAGTTCAAATAATCCCTAATGGTCTTGACATTGAAATATACCGACCGATCAATCGTCTGGTAGCGAGAGAGTTGCTCAAGTTGCCTCAAGATAAGCAATTAATTCTTTTTGGTTCACTCAAGGCAACTAGTGATAAGAGGAAAGGACTCTACTTGTTACAACCAGCATTACAAGAGTTAAGCAAGTATGGGTGGAAAAATAGATTAGAGCTAGTTATTTTCGGTGCATCTCAGCCGGAAAACCCGCCTGACTTTGGTTTCAAGGCTAACTACTTGGGGACATTAAGCGACGATCTCTTACTAGCCCTTGTATATTCAGCAGCCGATGTCTTTATCCTCCCTTCTACTCAAGAAAACTTGGCAAATACCGTCATGGAAGCAATCGCGTGTGGAATTCCTTGCGTTGCTTTTGATATTGGTGGTATGCCAGATATGATTGAACATCAGAAAAATGGGTATTTAGCCCAACCTTATAAAATTGAAGACTTAGCTCAAGGAATTGCCTGGGTGATAGAGAACCAAGAACGTCATCAGAAACTATCATTCCGCGCTCGTGAGAAGGCAGAGCAAGAATTTACCTTAAACATCCAAGCGCATCGTTACTTGTCTCTTTATGAAATTTTAGTTGGAGGCGAACGCTAAAACTACTAAAGTTAAAATTTGGCTACTGAGTGTGATTAAGATTCTCGAAAACTGACAAAAGATAAATTTTAGCAACACTAGAACTATTGGAAATAACTATGAGGTGAAAATTGAAAATTTCAAAACTCTGGCATTTTGTAAAGAAGCTAGAACCTGTGATAATTGTTTTCTTCCTTCTATGCTTCTGGGATTTTTCCATACCACCGTTTCTCCCATTAACACGCGGAGCTATCAATGCAGGAAGCTACCTATTTCTACTTTTGTTAATACTTGGGCACTGGAAGAAATTTATATACGTTATCACAAGAGATATTCTTCTATTGCTCTTGATTGCAATCACCTTATCCTCAATTTTTTGGTCGGCGGCTCCGGAATATACTTCAGACGAAACTAAAGCTGTGCTACGTGCAACTCTATTCGGAGTTTACTTGGCTACACGCTACTCCCTGAGAGAGCAGAGGCACATATTCACCTGGTTGTTCAGCATATCCGCACTTCTAAGTGTACCTGCCAGCCTAGTTCTACCAGCCTACGGGATAAATTCTGAAGGTCAATGGAGAGGTATCTTTGTACACAAACAATATCTAGCTCGAATGATGACCATAGGGGCTGGGCTTTTTGTACTCACGGCTTTTTATGAGCGAAAGCACCGTTGGATTGCACTAAGTGGAGCTGGGCTAGCGGTTGCTCTAATTTTGCTGTCTCAGAGCAAATCAGCTTTAATACTTTTACTCTTCTCTCTATCTGTAGTGCCCTTGTCTAAGGTTATTAAACAAGACTATAAACTTCAAGTGTTTTTCTACATTGTTGTCTTACTGATAGCTAGTGTCGTGGCTATATTAATACTGAGTAACATAGAAACCATAGTAGTTGATACTTTGGGAAAGGACATGGACTTTAACGGGCGTGTACCGATATGGAACTTGTCCATCGAAGCAGGATTAAAACGACCTTGGCTAGGCTATGGTTATGCGGGATTCTGGACTTCAGATGAAGCATTATATATCCTACATAATACGTGGGCATCAGTTGCTGCAAAAGAAGAAGCTCGCTTTCACGCACACAACGGTTTTATAGACCTGTTTTTGGAATTAGGGGTTGTAGGAGTGTCAATTTTTATACTACATTTATTTGGAGTCTTTTTAAGACTATTCTTTCTTATACCTTTGATTCCAACAATAGAAAGTTTTTGGCTACTTATTAGCACGACACTTTTTGTACTTTATAATCTTAGTGAAGCTAAGACTTTTGTAGGGAATCATTCATTGTGGATTATGTATGTATCAATAGCTTTTTCCACAGCTTTGCAGCAAGACAGAACTAGGAAAAAGCAAGGTTCAAAACTTTTGAGAAATAAATACAATAATTATGTACTGGAATAAAATTCAACGAAATGCTTGGCTTAAAGATATTCTAAAGCCATCAAAATCCTCCTACTATATAGTTAGTTCTTATATCCATTATGCAAGCAGCACAAAAGTAGAGCAGTATAAATAGATATGAAGATATTGATTTGTGCTTACGCATGTATTCCTGGTCAAGGTAGAGAAGAAGGACGTGGTTGGAACTGCCCATGGCATCTTGCTGAGATAGGTCATGAAGTTTGGGTAATGACCACTGCCGAACTTATGGTCAAAATCGAACAGGTATTAGCATCTCATCCAAAACCAAAACTGCACTTTATCTCTGTCGATCATCCTGCTTGGATGAAGCGCTACGAGCCTCACATTAATAACAAATTTTGGGGTATCCTACGCTACCTCGCATGGCAGAGACAGGCGTATGATGCTGCACAGCAACTGGATAAAGAGCATGGATTCGATGTCGTCCACCATCTAACTATGGCTAGCTTACAGGGTGGCTCCTGGCTTTGGCGCCTCAACAAACCCTTTATCTTTGGTCCTGCTGGCGGTGGACAAGTAGCTCCGACCGCCTTCAAGGAGTACTTTCTCGCTAGTTGGAGTGCAGAAGCTATGCGTACTTTCGTTTATCAACGATTAATCTTCCTCATTCCTTCATTGCGTAAAACTTTTAGTCATACCGACTTGGTTTTGGTGACTAACCAGGACACTGCTAAGCTAGCTCAACGATTCGGAGCACGCCGTGTTGAGTTATTTTTAGACGGTGGCTTACCTGATGAATACTTTCCTCAAACTCCTCCGACTAGAACAGCCTCTCAGGAGCTACGACTACTTTGGGTTGGTAAGGTAATTCCAAGGAAAGCATTGCTTCTAACCCTTGAAGCACTTTCAAAAGTAAATTCTTTGATACCTTTTAAGCTAACTATCTTAGGTAGTGGTTCTCTAGACCATTACGTTCCTGGTTGGATCAAAGAGTTTAGCTTAGAAGGCAAAGTAGAGTGCCGTGGTCACGTTCCTTGGACAGAAGTCAAGAACGCATATTTGGAAAATGATGTTTTTATTTTCACAAGTTTACGCGACTCCTTTGGTGCTCAATTGCTAGAAGCCATGTCCCAAGCACTACCAGTAGTCACATTAGACCATCATGGCGCACAAGATTTCATTCCTAATGGTGCTGGTATTAAAGTTCCCGTGACAAATCCCGCTGAAACGATCAGCGCACTAGCTCAGGCAGTCGAATACATGTATGGAAATCCAAAGGAACGCCTAGAAATGGGCAGGATTGGATATGAGTTTGCCAAGACACAAACTTGGTCAAAAAAAGCGCTTAAAATATCTATGTATTATCAGGAAGTCTTGCCTGTATCCAAACAATATTAGGTACATTCACAGCAATAGTAATTTCAATAAATTCAAGATTATGGCTCTTCCGTGCCTGTTATGCTAAAATGCCTGATGCGATGCCCAAAAATCTTGATTAGCAAGATTTTTGGGCATTATTTTAGATTATTTAGGCGGCAGAGGCATAAATTCAGGAACAGCATAGTTTTTAGCGATTTAATCTGAGAGTTTGGCATACTAAGTGATGAAGAACCCAAATTATTAGGTAAGCATTCTTTTTTTGTTCTATATTTATCTGAAAATGAGAGGAAGTAGATGAAGGTATTAGTAACAGGTTCAAGTGGATTAATTGGCTCCGAAGCCGTCGAATACTATGACAGTGAAGGTCATCAGGTCATGGGTGTGGATAACAATATGCGGGCTGAGTTTTTTGGTAGTCAGGGCGATACTTCATGGAACCTTGGTCGATTAAAAGGCATTACTAAAAATTTTGAACACCACAGTATCGACATCCGCGATCGCCAAAGTATTTTTGAGTTGTTTGAGGCTAATCCCTTCGACTTAATTATCCACTGCGCCGCTCAACCCTCCCACGATAAAGCTTGTCAGATTCCGCTACTGGACTTTGAAGTGAATGCCTTAGGCACTGTAAATCTCCTGGAAGCAACTCGATTATTTTGTCCGGAAGCCGTTTTCATTCACATCAGTACCAACAAGGTTTATGGTGATGCTCCAAATGAAGTTCCACGCATTGAGTTAGAAAAGCGCTACGACTACGCTAATCCTGAGGACTATAACGGGATCTCTGAAGAGTGCAGGATTGACCGTTGTCTGCACTCTCTGTTTGGTGCATCTAAAACCGCTGGTGATGTTGTGGCACAAGAGTATGGTCGCTACTTCGGCATGAAGGTAGGAATCTTCCGAGGTGGTTGCCTAACTGGACCATCCCATTCGGGTGTTGAACTGCATGGTTTCCTTTCCTACCTAGTAAAAGTCGCTCTCACTGGCGGTACTTACAAAGTTTTTGGTTACAAAGGCAAGCAAGTGCGAGATAACATTCACAGCTATGATGTGATCCAAGCTTTTGAAGCGTTTCGTCGCAATCCAAGACCGGGTGAAGTGTACAACTTAGGTGGGGGTCGTGACAACAGCGTGTCTATATTGGAAGCCTTTGACTTAATCGAGAACCTCACAGGTCAGAAGGTAAATTGGGTCTACGTCGATCAGAACCGTATTGGCGATCATATCTGCTATATCTCAGATCTGCGTAAGCTTAAGGAGCATTTTCCAGAGTGGGGAATTACTCGTAGCCTTACTGACATTTTCCAGGAAATAATTAAAGCAGAAAAAGAGCGTTATGCCACTACAGGATGATTCTTCTAGAGATATCGCGTCTTTAGTGCTGAGCTAGGGATTTGGGGCAACTATACCTAGAGTTGCCTCTGCCAATTCCATCATCAATACCACCGTCTAACTCAGGAGAAGGTACGTTATGTTAGCGCCTCGTCAAGGTAAACAGTATGCCTCAGACAACGAGAGAGGTGGTAGCGATAAATTCATGGTGTTTGAACTCGATCATAGAGGACATCATCCAGGCTATGTTCAACATTTAGTTAAATATTGGTGCGAGCAGAAATTTTCCGGGCATTTAGATCTGCTCGTTTCACCAACATTCATGCAGCAACATACCAATATTGTAGATATCGCTTTAAATTCAACTCAGAAGAATATCGAATTTATTCCAATTAGTAGTAAAGAAGAAGCTGCACTTGTTGAAGGACCAAAATTAGCTGATTCATTTACAGGTCGTATCCAACGGGCGTTTCAGGAGTTGTATTTACTTCGTAAATATGCAATATCGCTAGGTACTACTCACTGCCTGATTATGTATCTCGATAGTATTCTATTACGGTTAGCTTTAGGAGCCAAGTTTCCTTGCCTATTTTCCAGTATTTACTTCAGACCGATATTTCATTATCGCGATTTTGCCAATTATGTACCTGCTGGAAAAGAAGGTGTTTGGCAATGGCGTGATAAATTTTGTTTACCCCGTCTCTTAAACAATCCACAGCTTCAAACTGTTTTCTGCCTTGATCCTTTTGCTGTAGAACAGCTTGATAAATTTCAGAGCAAGGCACAAATGGTCTACTTGCCAGATCCAGTGCAAATATACAATGACTCAGAGACTCAACTAGAAAAAATAAAAAATAGTTTAGGTATTGAGCCTGACAGACAAGTATTTCTCTTTTTTGGGGTACTGACTGAACGGAAAGGTATTCATCAGCTCCTAGATGCTATTAATCTTTTACAACCTAATCTTGCTCAAAAACTTTGCCTTTTATTGATAGGACCGTTTGAGCTTAACGCCCAAGAACAAATAAAGAGGCGTATTGCAGAGATTTCCCAATCCTTACCGATTCAAATTATTGGTCGTCATGAATTTGTCACCGATCAAGCAATACAGCCCTACTTCCAAATAGCAGATGTTATACTTGCTCCCTACCAGCGTCATATTGGAATGAGTGCTATCTTGGTGCGTGCTGCTGCCGCACAAAAGCCAGTTTTATCTTCAGATTTTGGACTGATGGGAGAAGTAACTCGTCGATATGGACTGGGTCTAACAGTAGATTCGAGCGTACCTAGTGAAATTACCAAAGGTTTACAGAGTTTCCTCCTTGAACCTCCACGCAAGTTGTACGATCAAGAAAAGATGAAACGATTTGCAGAGCAAAATCAAGCGAAAAAATTTGCAAGTGTAATTTTCCAGAACCTACAACCTAGCTATTTTTCAGGAAATCCTTATACTAATACTCTTAATTAATTAAAACTATGAAAATCTTATTTTTGACAACGATTCTTCTTAGTAAAAAACGCAACGGCAGTGAAGTTGCAACCCAATGTTTTATTGATGCTTTTAGAGCGAATGGACATCAAGTTTCAGTTGTCGGATACCTTCGCAAGGGTGATTCTATAGAACATACCGATCCAGATATCGTCGTGGTTTCTGAACGCTATACTGAGACGAAAACTGCAAAGCTTTATACACTTTATTGGATTTTATGGAGCTTCCTTAAGCAGCTTCCTTATTCATCGGTGAAATATTGTTCAAACAACTATATAAGAACTGTAAAAAACCTTCTATTAAGTCAAAGCTATGATATTGCAGTCATAGATCATCCTCAGTTATTTTGGCTTGAAAATCTTATTGAAAGTATAGATAAAAAAATAACTATTTCTCATAATCTTGAACATGAGCTTTATCAAGAAACAGCTAGGAAGACAAATAGCTTTCTATTAAAGTCAATTTACAGACGAGAAGCGCTCTTGATAAAATCTCAGGAAGATAGGTTAGTCACTAGAGTTAATCAAGTTTGGACGGTTACGGAAAATGATGCTAAGTATTGCTCTAGCCTTGCAGGTGCAGCTAGAGCAATAGCATTTACTCTGCCTCCTGCTTCGGAAAAGTTACTAAATAAGCCTCTAAGAAAAAACTTTGATATTGGTATTCTAGGCAGCTGGACATGGAGAGCGAATGAAGAAGCACTAAAATGGTTTCTCGAATCCATTTATCCTAAAATACCAAATAGTCTGTCAATCCATATTGCTGGGAAGGGGGCTGATTGGTTAACTGGAAAATACCAAAATGTTCATTATCGAGGTATTGTGCCTGATGCACAGGAATTCATGGCTCAAGCAAAAGTTGTAGCTATTCCTACCCTTAGCGGTGGTGGTATACAGATCAAGACGCTAGATGCGATCGCCTCAGGGTCGTTAATTGTGGCAACTCCTGTGGCTGTGCGTGGAATTTTCGATCCCCCACAAACAGTGCAAGTAGCTGAACACCCAGAGGATTTCGCTAAACTTCTAGTCTCAGCAATTGCTTCTCCAGATGTACCGCAAGCCTTTAAAGAGGCACGGGACTGGTATCAGGCTCGGCGAGATAAATTTATTTGTGATGTAGCTCGTGCAATTCACGAGTTGTGAGTTATTAAAGACGCACTACAACATAGAAACATTAAGGTGCCAATAATGGCAAAGGGTAAGCTAATACACGGCTGATGTCATTCTCAGGATGTTATTAAATCCTCAATATCTAGCACTCGTCTAAATGCATAAATCAGGAAGAAGGGTGTTTTGTTGAGTTATTGAGAAACTGCTGCTTGTGGCAGGGTTATATTAGTGTAACCCCAAGTTGATTTGAGGGCTAATGTAGTGGATAGGATTAAATTACTATATTTATTACTTAAGTGGCGGCAATGAAAAACTTTGATGATGTAATTCTCTTACAAACGCGGTTTCATAAAGTAACAGTAACTGAACTAATAGAATATGTAGTAGAAGCAGCAAAATGTGAAAAGAAGACAGTTGTGGGCAATGTGAATGTCCGGGCTATGAACTTTGCTTCTGAGTTTTCTTGGTACCGAGATTTCTTAAACAACGCTGATCTAGTATTTTGTGATGGATTCGGCGTTTTATTGGGTGCAAAGTTACAAGGATACCCTCTACAATCCGTACATCGGATGACATGCCCTGATTACATAGAGGACTTAGCACTAGCCTGTGAAAAGCAAGATGTCTCTATATTTCTGCTTGCAGGAAAACCCGGAGTAGTAGACCAAGCAATTGCCAAGTTAATAGCGATCGCGCCTAATTTAAGAATACAAGGACATCATGGACATTTTGATAAATCTGGGGAGGAAAACAATTCTGTTATTGAAAAAATTAATGAATTCAACCCAGGAGTTTTGTATGTAGGATTTGGCATGCCACTACAAGAACGTTGGATTTTGGACAATATAGATCGAATAGGAGCTCACGTATTTTTACCTCTAGGTGCGTGTCTTGATTTCTATACAGGTAATGTATATCGAGGACCGCGTTGGATGACTAACCGGGGACTAGAATGGATAACCCGGTTTTTTACAGAACCACAACGCTTATGGGAGCGCTATATTATCGGAAATCCATTATTCTTCTATCGTCTTCTCAGACAGCAGATTAAACAAGGGGAAAGAACTAAGGTTTAATCCACAATCGGTTAAATAAAACTTTCTCTGTAAGGGGACTTCCTCAAACTTAAAACAGAAATAGTAGAAATTTCCACGGCTCTACCTAATTGTAAATGGTAATAGAAGCTGAAAAAGAACCATTTAAAGGATCTGTTATTGCGTACAATTAATTCTCTTGTAATTCTCTCACTCACACGTCACCTGAATAGTGTCACTATGAGGAATCAATTTAATATACTGCTGTTGACTGCAACTATCACGCCTCCTAGTGGAGTTCCCACCCTCGTACGAACCGAGCCGCAAGTTCGCTTTCAAGATTATAAGAAAGCGCTCAGGTTTTAAGATAGCATCAACTGTCGCTTTCAGCATACTTTTAAAAAAAAATGAGGCTCTTCAGTACTTAGTATGCAAAATCAGCCAAAAAGCCTTACGGGGCAAGGCTCATAGCCTAAAAAAATATTTACTTCCTGAAAATCCTTGCCCCGTAAGGCTTAGAGATTTTCCATATTGGATTTTTGCATAACAGGTACTGAAGAGCCAAAAATGAAAATCATAAGACGTAAAAAATATAAATTTATTTTAGTTATCTGTTTTTTTGCATTAGTTTTTGGTCTGCAATTTGTTCATTATAGAAGTTGGGGTGAGCCATTCCATTCTCTAAATTGGACTGATAAAACGTTTAACTCTAAGGGAATTACGGGTGCCCAAATTAACGAAAGCAAAATTCAGCAAGTCATCCATGTTGATATTAATAATCCTTCCGCATCCGATAAAAATCCAGGCTTAAACGAAAAGCCGTTAAAAACTTTTGGCGCTGCGCTTGAAGAGGCAAAGCAGTATTTAAAAAAAGGCAAGGGAATTAAAATTCTAGTCCACCCTGGTGTATATCGAGAAGGAGAATTTGTCATTAATGGTAAAGCCCTTGGCTCAAAAGCTAAAGATGCCCTGCTGGTTATTGAAGGTGCAGAAAAAGGAAAGGTAATCTTAAGCGGTTCTGACCTTTGGAAACCCGATACATGGAAGCCTGTTAAAGACAAAACAGGTAAGGTTCTTTACTACGAACATAACTGGCTCTATGACTTCGGCAATCGCGGCGGGGCTTGGGGCAAATATGGTCCTAAACAGGTCATCGCCCACCGGAGTGAGATGGTTTTTCTTAACGAACAGCCTCTAAAGCAAATCTTGCTGGAGAAGTACAACTATACCTGGCCGGATAGCTGGGGAGGGAGGGGCAATCATGAATACATGGGCTTAGATGAGCCGAAATATGTCTTGAAACCTGGCAGCTTCGGAGTAGTCGAGTTAGACGAGAACGGCAACAAAATCTATATCCGTCCTAAGGATGGTCTTGACTTTGCCAAAGCGACGGTGGAAGTGGCTAACAAGAGATTTCTACTACGATTCTTTCATATGGAAAATGTGGTACTCCGAAATCTAACCTTTCAGCACAGCAATGGAGAGATCGAAGTTGATGCAGCAGTTATGTTCGGTCCCTGGTATGGTAAAAATGAGTTCCGAGGTAACAATATTCTCATTGAAGACTGTAATTTTCTCTGGAACAACGCTAGAGGTCTGAGTTTACTAAATACAAAAAACGTTACCCTTTACCGAAATACTGCGAACTACAACGGTTTTATGGGAATAGGAGTTCATCTACTCATAAACACAATCTGGGAAAACAACGAAACTAGCTTTAACAATTGGCGTGGCTACATGGGGGATTTCGTGAGCTGGGCAATTGGAGGAGCCAAAATCCACCACACCCGGAACGGGATATTTCGAGGTCACCAGTCTATTGGCAATATGACAAGGGGATTATGGTTTGACATTGCCAATAGAAATATTCTCATTGAAAATCTCACAGCAATCCATAATATTTGCGGTTTATTTTTGGAGATTTCACCAGGTCCATTCTTGGTACGTAAAGCCCTGGTGGCTGACGACAACAAGGTGAATTTTTTAATTTCCAATGCAACGAACATCATTTTTGAAAACTCGATCATCCATGGAGTCAATGGAAGCAATCCGGTCGAGTTTACCTCGGCTAAGTCACGCACTTTCACTGACGAAATTGGCGAGATACTAGGCGATAATGACGGTGCGAAAACTCCCATCTTCCTGGGAGCGACACGGTTTGAAAATAATATCATCATTGCGGGTGCCTCGAACCAAGCCTTGATTGTCCAAGATACCGGAGACCCACGAGTCTACCGCGAGTTTCTTGAACGAGGATATGCTGGCTCGGATAACGTTTACTGGGCTCCTGAGAAAAAAGTCTTTGGCTTAGGCTTTAAGAGAAATAGGATGACCGATATCCAAGGTTGGGCTAATGTTACGGAAGAAGCTAATTATCAATGGATAGATCCTCAGTTTGTAGATCCGGACAATTACGATTTCCGTCTTCAGGAAAGTAGTCCTTTGAAAGATCGAGAGGACAGTTTGCAAGGACGAAAGCTTAGCTCTGCTAAGGTTCAGGAACTGAGGAATTACTTGGATTTTGTTGGTTATGAGCGTAAAAAAACAAGCGAGGTAGTGAATGAATAATCTCAGATATTCCCTATAGAACCCATTTGAGATCTTAAGAAGAGGCTGAAAGCCTTTTAATCATTAGCCTAATGAAGCAAAGGTTGATTTTGGTTGTGGCATTGGCTAGGGTTCGCTCAAAGTTCTTAACGAGGATCTGG